>Ga0209075_1000883_pt1 | contig 29011 bp, 31 predicted proteins | sample Stecom2011_FD_187523 | JGI IMG/M metagenome (GOLD analysis project Ga0209075, IMG submission 187523) | Agricultural soil microbial communities from Utah to study Nitrogen management - Steer compost 2011 (SPAdes) (version 2) | ecosystem: Environmental > Terrestrial > Soil > Agricultural land...
GCACGGCATCTACGCCACGTTCATGCCCAAGCCCCTCGAGGACTACGACGGCTCGGGCATGCATCTCCACCTCTCCCTGTTCGAGGGCGACACCAACGCCTTCTGGGAGCCCGGGAGCCAGGGCGAACTGTCCAAGGTCGGCCAGCAGTTCGTGGCAGGGCTGCTCCGGCACGCGCCGGAGATCACGGCGGTCACCAACCAGTGGGTCAACTCCTACAAGCGCCTGGTCACCGGCTACGACGCACCCGTCTGGATCTCGTGGGCCCGCAACAACCAGTCGGCGCTGGTGCGGGTGCCCATCGTCAAGAAGAACAAGCCGGCGTCAGTGCGGGTCGAGTACCGGTCCCCGGACGCCGCCTGCAATCCCTACCTCGCCCTCTCCGTCCTGCTCGCCGCAGGCCTCAAGGGCATCAAGGAGGGCTACGAGCTGCCACCCGAGATCCACGCCGACGTGGCGACCCTGACGCCCGCCGAACGCGCCGCCGCCGGGATCAAGCGGCTGCCCGACACCCTCGCCGAGGCCCTGGAGCTGATGGAGGGGTCCGAGCTGGTCGCCGAGGCACTCGGTGAGCACGTCTTCGACTGGTTCCTGCGCAACAAGCGGGTCGAGTGGGACACCTACCAGCGTCACGTCTCGAAGTACGAGCTGAGCACCTACCTGCCCATCCTGTGATCGCTGCCGTCTACCCCAGTCCGCCGTCGGAGCCCGTCTCCGACGGCCTGGATCTGGCCGGCACGGAGGTGATCCCCCTCGCCGACCTGGCGGCCGAGAACGACGCCCTGGCCAAAGCCGATGTCCTCGTGATCGAGTTGAAAGACCAGCCCATGCGGCGGATCCGTGAGGCCTCGCGGATCGCCGAGCTGCTGGCCATGCCCGTCTTGGTGATCGTCGACGGCCCGACGCTGGCCATGATCGAAGGGGTCGAGGCGATCACCGACTTCGTCCTCGAGCCGGTCAACTCCCTGGAGCTGCGGTTGCGGCTCAACCGTCTCGCCGCCGTCGACACCGACGAGACCGTCTCGTTCCGGGATCTGGAGCTCAACCCGCTCCACTTCCGGGCCGCCCTCGCCGGGGAGCCGATGGACCTGACGTACATGGAGTACGAACTGCTCCGCTTCCTGGTGCAGAACCCGGGCCGGGTGTGGTCCCGTGAGCAGTTGCTCAACAAGGTGTGGGGCTACGAGTACTACGGCGGGGCCAGGACGGTCGACGTCCACATCCGTCGTCTCCGCTCCAAGCTGGGCGAGGAGCGATCCTCGTGGATCACGACCGTCCGCTCGGTGGGCTACCGCTTCGGCTAGCCGGATGAGTCCCCCATGCGAAGCATGGGGGAAGGACCACCGCTGGTGCGGATTTCTCCACCACGAAGCGGTAGCGAAGTGGGGGAGTACCGCCGGAGGCGGGGAGGGGGCGCGAGCGAAGCGAGCATGGAACAGCGAAACCTGGAACCACCACTCTCCCTCGACCGTCGAACTGGCATGAGCGACCGGCACGACGACACCTGGACCCTGAAGATCCCGATCGAGGCCACGGTCTTCGTCTTCGCCCTCGTCGCGATCACCCTCGGGCTGGTCCTGTCGGTGACCCTCTCGTGGAGCTTCGGCGCCATGACCGGCGGGTTCGGCGGACGCGGGGTCCCGGCGGTCCCACCGGATGTCGTCTTCCCCGGCGATGGGGGAAGCGACATGCCCCTGCCGGAGGGCATCATCGACCCGAGCTCGACGATCCGGTCCCCGTAACCCGGGACGCGCCGCGGATGTGACATCGCCCGGTGCGGGCGTAGCATCGGGCCCATGGGCTTCCGTACCAAGCAGATCCACGCCGGCGTCACGCCTGATCCCGTCACCGGGGCGATCCTCACCCCGATCTACCAGTCGACCACCTTCGTCCAGGACTCCGTCGACGAGTACATGTCGAAGGGCTACTCCTACTCCCGGGCCGGGAACCCCACCGTCCGGGCCTTCGAGGAGCGGCTGACCGCACTCGAGGGTGGCCACGACACCACCGCCTACGCCTCGGGCATGGCCGCCACCGTGGCCGTCTTGCTGGGGCTCCTCGAGCAGGGCGATCACATCGTCGTCGCCGACGTGGTCTACGGAGGCACCTACCGCTTCGTGGACAAGTTCATGAGGAAGTTCGGCGTCGAAGCCACCTTCGTCGACACCTCCGACACCGCCGCCGTCGAGGCCGCCATGCGCCCCGAGACCAAGCTCGTGTTCACCGAGACGCCGGCCAACCCGACGCTCAAGGTGACCGACCTGCAGGCCGTGTCGGACATCGCCCACGCCCGGGGCGCCCTGCACGTGACGGACAACACGTTCCTCACGCCCTACTTCCAGCGGCCGTTCGAGCTCGGGGCCGACGTCATCGTCCACTCCACGACCAAGTTCCTCGACGGGCACAACGCCACCCTGGGCGGGGCCGTCGTGGTCTCGAATCAGGAGCTGCAGGAGCAGATCGCCTTCGCCCGCATCTCGGCCGGTCTGGTCATGTCACCGATGGTGGCCTGGCTCACCCTGCAGGGCACCAAGACCCTGAGCGAGCGGATGGACCGCCAGTCGGCCAACGCCATGGCCGTTGCCCAGTTCCTGAGCGGTCATGACAAGGTCGATTACGTGAACTACCCGGGCCTCCCCTCGCACCCTCAATACGAGATCTCGAAGCGGCAGGCGACCGGGTTCGGCGCCATGGTCTGCTTCGAGGTCAAGGGCGGGGTCGAGGCCGGGAAGCGTCTCATGGACGCCATCGATCTCTGGACCCTGGCCGAGAACCTCGGTGCGGTCGAGTCGCTGATCACACACCCCGTCACCATGACCCACGCCGCCGTGCCCCGTGAGGAGCGGATCGCGGCGGGCATCACCGACGGTCTCGTCCGGCTCTCGGTGGGCATGGAGGACGCCGAGGACCTGATCGACGCCCTCGACCGGGCCCTCGAAAAGGTCTAGGGCTTCGGCACTGCTGCGCTAGCGGTTGCGGGCGCGGACCAGTGTGTCGATGGCGACCCTGGTCCCGTCCGGAGTCTCCACGGGGCGACGAACCCGTTGTGCCTCGAGGATCTGGAGGCCACCCATCCACTCCCTGATCAGGTTGAGGTCCCACAACACCTCTTCCCGGCTCGGGCCGCCATGACCGTGTTCCAGGTTGTTGCGGTCGTGCCCGATCAGGAACAGCTCACCGTCGGGGGCGAGCCAGGTGGCGGCGCGCCGGACCACCATCTCCAGCTCCTCCGGCACCAACTGCAGATAGGCGATCAGGACCAGGTCAACCTGGTCGGCGGGCTCCCACTCCTGGACGTCGGCGAGGACCCACTCCACGTCCGATGACATCTGTCGGGCGCGCTCCAATGCGACCTCGGAGAAGTCGACGCCGATCATCTCCCACCCGCGCTCGGCCAGCCAGACTGCGTTGCGGCCCTCCCCGCACGCCAGGTCGACACCCCGGCCGGGCGTGTGATGGGCGAGCCGGTCGGCCACGAACATGTTCGGGCCCGCCGACCACAACCGCTCCGGGGCCTCCCGGTACTTCTCGTCCCAGTCCGACGGCTTCAAATCAACCGAACTCGATGCCCTGGGCCAGAGGCAGGTCGTCGCCCCAGTTGATGGTCGTGGTCTGTCGGCGCATGTAGGCCTTCCACGAGTCCGAGCCGGCCTCGCGACCGCCACCGGTCTCCTTCTCGCCGCCGAACGCCCCGCCGATCTCGGCGCCCGAGGTGCCGATGTTGACGTTGGCGATCCCACAGTCCGACCCGGTGGCGCTGAGGAAGCGCTCGGCGTTCTTCAGCGACTCGGTGAATATCGCCGACGACAGGCCCTGAGGCACGTTGTTCTGGATCTCGATGGCCTCCTCCAGCGTGTCGAACTCGATGACCCACAGGATCGGGGCGAACGTCTCGTGCTGGGTGATCGGGGCGTCCTTGGGGACCACCGCGATGGTCGGCTCCACGAAGTGACCCGGACGATCGAGCCGGTTGCCACCGACGAGGACCTGGGCGCCCTGCTCCCTGGCGGCGTCCAGGGCCTGCATCATCTGGGCCACGGCTCCCTCGCTGACCAACGGACCCATGAGGGTCCCCTCCTCGAGGGGATCGCCGATCCGAACCTGCTTGTAGGCCTCGGTGAGGCGGGACAGCAGCTTGTCGGCGATGGCGCGATGCACCAGGAGACGTCGCAGTGTCGTGCAGCGCTGCCCCGCGGTGCCGACGGCGGCGAATAGGGCGGCGCGGACCGCAAGCTCGATGTCGGCGTCGTCCATGACGATCACGGCGTTGTTGCCGCCCAGCTCGAGGATCGTCCGGCCGAGACGGGAGGCGACGGCAGGCCCCACCTTCTTGCCCATGGCGGTCGAGCCGGTGGCCGAGATCAAGGGCAGACGACGGTCGGCGGTCATCGCCTCGCCGACGGTCACGCCGTCACCGACCATGAGGTTGAAGACCCCTTCGAAGCCGGAGCCCTCCATCACCTCGGCGGCGATCTTGGTCACTGCGATAGCCGTGAGCGGGGTCCGCTCCGACGGCTTCCAGACGACGGTGTCGCCACAGACGGCCGCGACGGCCGAGTTCCACGACCAGACCGCCACTGGGAAGTTGAAGGCGGTGATCACACCGACGGGGCCGAGGGGGTGCCACTGCTCGTACATGCGGTGCTGCGGCCGCTCCGAGGCGATGGTGAGCCCGTAGAGCTGACGGGAGAGACCTACCGAGAAGTCGCAGATGTCGATCATCTCCTGCACCTCTCCGATGCCCTCGGGGAGGATCTTGCCCATCTCCAGGGTGACCAGGGCGCCGAGCTCCTCGACGTGCTCCCGGAGGGCGTTGCCCAGCCTGCGGACGTACTCGCCCCGTTTCGGGGCGGGAAGCTCACGCCAGCGCTGGAAGGTCTCCACCGAGTTGGCGACGACCTTCTCGTAGTCCTCGGCCGAGGCCATGGTCACCTTCGCCAGGGTCTCGCCGGTGGTCGGGTTGGTGACGTCGATGGTCTGACCGGTCGCCTCGAGCCACTCCCCCGCGTACACACCCGAGTTGACCTCGGAGATGCCGAAGTGCTCCAGGATCTCCTGTGCTCTCATCGTGCCGCCACCACCTCGATCTCGACGAGGAAGCCACCGGGAAGCGCACCGGCCTGGATCGTGGATCGCGCCGGTGGCTCGTCGGAGAAGTAGGAGCCGTAGATCTCATTGACGGTCGGGAAGCTCCCGATGTCAGCCAGGAAGATCGTGGTCTTGACGATGTCGTCGTAACCGAGACCGAGATCCCCGAGGACCGTTCCGATGTTCGCCATCACCTGACGGGTCTGGGCCTCGACGTCGTCGGGGGCGCGCTCACCCGTCGCCGGATCGATGGCCACCTGGCCGGAGATGAACACGAGCCCGTTGGCCTCTGCGGCGACCGAGTAGGGAGCGATCGGCTTCGGTGCGGACGGGGTGGAGGGGATGCTCTTGGGCATACCCGGAGGGTACTCCAACCGGAATCAGACCCCCATTGCGTATGGCTCGCTCCGCTCGCGCCCCCTCGGCCCTTCGGGCCACTCCCCCACAGGTGGGGGAGAAATCCTGAAGAGGCGGCGCGACTCAGTACCAAGTACTCAGTACCAGGTACCCCTGGTTCGGCCTAGGGCCGAATCAGGAGAACGAGTTGCCGCAGCCGCAGGCGTGGGTCTTGTTCGGGTTCTCGATGGCGAACCCGGCGCCCATCAGCCCGTCGCGGTAGTCGAGGACGGAGCCCTTGACCATTTCGGCGCTGGAAGGGTCGACGACGACCTTGATGTCACCGAAGCTCTCGACGACGTCGTCCTCCTCGACCTGGGTGTCGAAGTACATCTCGTACTGGAAACCGCTGCAGCCACCCGGCCGCACCGCCATCCGGAGGGCGAGACCGGGCTCGTTCTCGGCGGCGATCAGCTCCGAAACCTTGGCCTGGGCGGCCTCGGTGAGGGTCACTGTGCGATTCGACTTGATGTTGAGGATGCTGGTCATCTGCTCCTACCTGTGCGCGGTGGCCTTCAGGCAGTGTACATCAAGCCCCGCCGATTTCATTCGGTGTCCCGACACCTACCCTGGGAGTGCTTTGGTCACCGTCGATCAGGTCATGGAGACCCTCGCCAGGGTTCAGGACCCCGAGCTCGGAGGCAACATCGTCGAGCTCGGGATGGTGACCGACGTCCGTATCGACGAAGGACACGTCGAGGTCGGTCTGGCACTCACGATCGCCGAGTGCCCCCTCCGCAACCATCTCGAGGGTGAGACACGCCGTCGGATCGCCGATCTGCCCGGGGTGGAGGACGCCTCGGTGCGGGTGACGGCGATGACCAAGAAACAGCGAGCGGAGCTGATGTCCACGGTGCGACTCAAGGCCCGGGACAACGCCACGCCCACCCGGGTCTCCCCGGCAACCCGTGTCATCGCGGTCGCCTCCGGCAAGGGCGGTGTCGGCAAGTCCTCGCTGTCGAGCAACCTCGCCGCCGCACTGGCGCTTGCCGGGCACCAAGTCGGCATCCTCGACGCCGACATCTGGGGCTTCTCGATCCCACGCATGCTCGGGGTGGAGGGCCGGCTCCAGGCCGACGCCGACACCAAGCTGATCGAGCCGCTCGTGGCCCACGACGTGCGGGTCGTGTCCACCGGGTCGATCATCGACTCCGAGGAGACCGCCCTGATGTGGCGAGGGCCGATGCTCTCCAAGGCGCTCGAGCAATTCCTGACCCAGGTCGACTGGGGCGAGCTCGACTATCTGGTGGTCGACATGCCACCGGGCACCGGCGACGTCCAGATGGCCCTGGCCCGGAGTCTCCCCCAGGCGGAGATGCTGGTGATCACCACTCCACAGAAGGCGGCCCAGAAGGTGGCCGTCAGGGTCGCCGACATGGCCCGGCGCTCGCACATGCCGATCGTCGGCGTGGTGGAGAACATGAGCGGTGAGATGTTCGGCTCCGGTGGCGGAGCCGAACTGGCCGAAGACCTCGGTGTCCCTCTCCTCGGCTCGGTGCCCCTGGACCATGCCGTGGTCCAGGGAAGTGACAACGGACGGCCCGTGGTCATCGACGGGACCGGTCCCGCCGCCGGGTCGATCCTGGCGATCCGCGACCGGATCGCGGAGCTGATGCCGCCGCTGCGAATGGAGACGTGCAGCGGGCGCATCGCCAAGCTCATCGCCGAGCTCGAAGAGGGCAGCGCCCCGGCGTCAGTCTGACCGGGGCGGGATCCAGAGCGCCAGCGACAGTCTCCGCCGCCTCGCACCCGACACCACGAAGGTGGACATGATGCGGTCGGCGAAGGTCTGGCGCTTCACGTGGATCAGGGGCATCAGGAACCCGAGACCCACCGGGATGAGGTCGACCAGATGGAGGAACCTGCGAGCCACGCCGGCCCGCCCCCCGATCGGGGCGCCGGTGCCGTCGACCACCCGGAGACCCAGCAGCGCCTTCCCCGGCGATTGTCCGACGACACCGTCGAGATGTCCCATGAGCCAGAGGTAGGCGAGCACGAACACGACGATCCAGGGGACCGAGTCCCACCACGCCACGACGACCGCGAGAGGGGCCAGGTCGATGAGGCCGGCGAGCATCCTCCGGCTCCAGCCGGCGAGTGGCACTGGTGTGGCAATCACTCGATCCATGACGAGGCGACAGTCAACTACAGAGGACTAGTCCTTCCGGGGGAGTCGAGAACCATCCTTTCGAAACCGACCACCAGCGCCGACAATCCCCATTGCAGAGCGTGCCCCTTCGGCAACGCGGGCGTTTGGGCTTGGGAGGCCCAGATTGAGAGAGGACCCCACCGGGTCCTCTCTTGTTTTCCCTCAGCAGAGTGACCTCACCAGCGGGTACGGGTTGACCGGTCCGCTTCCCTTCGGGTGCCACTCGAAGTGCAGGTGCGGGAGGTTGGGCGGTGAGTTGCCCGTCGACCCGTTGAACCCGATCACGGCGCCCTCTTCGACCCGCTGCCCGACGCTGATGTCGGCATATCCGTCGAGGTGCGCGTAGAAGAACTTGTCGCCGTTGTCGACGACCAGCCAGATGGCGTTGCCCTGTCTCGGGCCGTAGCTCATCCGATCGATCCGCCCCGAGTAGATGGCAACGATGGGGGTGCCCCTGGGGGCGATCATGTCCACGCCCTGATGGGCCCTGGCCCCGCCTTCTCGGGGGGCTCCCCACGAGTTGCTGAAACTGACCGGGCCCGCCACCGGACAGGTGCCGCCGGTGGGAGTCGGGGGCGTGGTGGTCGGGGGCGATGTGGTGCCCGGGCTCGCGGTGGTGGTCGTGGCCGCCGCGGCCGACGTGGTCGTCTGGGCCGGGGCGGTGCTCGTGGTGGTGGCCCGCGTCGTCGAAGTGGCGGCCGCCGCGGCCAGTCGGGCCTCTTCCTCGCGACGACGCTGCTCCTCCTCGTCCTGTCGACGCTTGGCGGCCACCAGGTTGTCGTACTGAACCTGCGCCGCCGACAGCTTCTCGAGCAGTTCGGCGGACATCGCCTCGAGCTTCTCCGCCACCTCGGCCTGCTCCACCGACGCCTCTGCCTTGCGGGCGGAGAGACGCTCCAACTCCGTGCTGAGAACGGTGAGCTGATTGACGAGCTCGCGGCCTGAGCCGTTCACCATCCGCAGGTACTCGAGCCCTGCCTGGAAGGTGGACTGGTCGACGTTGAGCACCATGCCGACACCCTGCCCGCTGGCAGCCGCCATGTACATCTCGACGCTCACGTCTTCCAAGCGGTCCCGGGCATCGGCAAGCTGCGTGGTGGCGTGGGCAATGGCCTCCTCGAGACGCCCGACCTCGTACTCCAGCTCCACCTGTCGGGCCCATGCGGCCTGGACCTGCTCATCGAGCTCCTCGGCCTCGGCCATGACCCGCTGCATCTCGCGACGGGCCCGGGCGATGTCGTCCTCGGTCACCTGAGCCACCGCCGGAACCGTCACGGCGAGTACCACGAAAGCGAGGAGCCATCTGGTGACTGTGGACTTCATGAACTACGGATCGGGTCTGCCCGGCCTTCCCTGAAGGTTATCCGGCCCTCCTCGGCGAGCAATGTCAGGTGCGCGGCCACCGATCGGGCGGCGAGCGGATGGAGCGATGGGTCGACCTCGGCGTAGACCGTCTCCACCACCTCCTCGACGGTGGCCGCCCCGGCCGCCACGGCGGCCAACACCTCCTCGTGACGCTGCATGCGGTGAGCCAGATACCAGTCGACGACCTCGGCCGGGCGGTCGATCTCCTCACCGTGCCCCGGGTACATGCGGTCGATCTCGAGGCCCTGGAGCCGCCGGAGCGACTCGAGGTATCTGCCCAGGTTCTCCACCATCACGGACGACCCGCCGATGACGTGATCGCCGGTGAACATGACCCGCCCGACCAGGAAGCAGAGGTGGTCGTCGGCATGGCCCGGCGTGTGGAGCACCTTCAGGCCGAGGTCGCCCACATGGACCACCGACCCGTCGGAGACGAGGGCGTCGGGCTCGAACCCCGGCCCCTTCCCCTGGCCAAAGGCGGGGACGCCCAGCTCCCGGGCGAGCGGGTTGGCCAGCGGGGCGTGATCGGTGTGGGTGTGAGTGACGAGCACGCCGTCGGGCCGGCGCCCTTCCAGCCGGGCCAGGATGGCGTCGGCGTGGGTGCGGTCGACGGGACCGGGATCGATGATGATCACCGAGCCCTTCCCGTCGTCGAGGATCCACGTGTTGGTCCCGGCTCCCGTGTACGGGCCGGGGTTGTTGGCCAGCACTCTCTCGATCCTCATGCGCCGTCCTCCGGCAACAGGACCGGCACCAGCGAGCCGTCGGCCTCCACCCTCGGAAGGACGAGGGTTCGCCCGTCTGCCCCTCGGGCTTCCTCCAGCGCCTGCTCGACGGAGCGCCGGCGGCTGAGCCAGCGGAGATGGGTCAGGGTGGGGAGGATCATGCGCCACTCGCCGGCCCGGGCCCGGTCGAGGGCCTCGGCCGGCCCGGCCCACTGGAAGCCGGTGAGCTCGCGCTCGTCGATCACGACGTCGGGAACGTCGTCAGCGGCCAGGAGGTAGAACCAGGTGTCGAAGCGGTGCGGCATCGCCTCCGGGGTGATCCATCTCGAGATCATCACCAGCGATTCGATCGCCAGTTGGTCACCGCTCTCGTCCAGTTCCTCGAGGAGGGGCTCGCCTCCTCTCCCGTCGGCGGTGACGAACCCGTGGTTCAACGCGAGCAGACCGGTCTCCTCGGCCAGTTCCCTGAGGGCAGCCACACGCTGGGCCCCGTCCTCGAAGTTCCCGCCACGCCCGCGGTCCGACTCGTCGACGGTGCCCCCGGGAAACACGACCAGATCGCCGAAGGTGCCACCACCACGACGTCTCACCAGGAGCACCTCGAAGGGATCGCCGGGTCTCAGGACCACGACGCTGGAGGCCGGTCTCGGCGCGACGACGCCCCGGGATGTCACCAGGGCATCGTACGTTTGGTGTCCGCGATCAGTTGACGAGTGTGATGGTGCGGCGCTCCACCTCGGTGAGCCCGCCCCAGATGCCGAAGGGCTCCCGGATGGCCACGGCGTGCTCGTAGCACTCGGCTTTCACCGGGCACACACCGCATATCGCCTTCGCCTTCATCTCCCGCCGTTCCCTTTCTTCCTTCCGCTCGAAAGTGGAAGGGGGAAAGAAGAGATAGGCGTGATTCCCACGGCACAGTGCTTTCAGCTGCCAATCGTCTTTCAGTGGCACCTGCTCCTCCCGCTCTGCGACAAGGTTCGGGAAGCTAACCCGGCGACACCGGGCGTGCCAGGGAAAACCTGGAAAACGACTCCTCTAGTTTTCGCGAGGTGCGGGGTTGACCTCGAGGTACAACCCGTCGACACCAGTGACCACGACCTCGGATCCCGGTGCGAGCCCCGCCTCGCGATGGGCGGTCGCACGCCAGCGCGCGCCGTCGATTTCGACCACACCGTCGGGGTCGAACTGACTCACCGCCGTTCCCTTCAGCCCAACCAGACCCTCCCGACCCACCGTCATCGTGGAGAGACGGGCCCTTTGCACCGTGGGCATCGCCAGCAGATAGAAGAACAGCACGGCGAGGACCGAGAGGAGGATCAACCACCATCGGGCGTCGATCTGGCCCTCACCCTCGACGAGCCAGACACCACCGGCGAACAGAGCCAGCGTCCCCGCGATCAACGAGGGTTTCGACCCCCCTGCCTGATGCGATCGGGTGAGCAGCGCCCATCCCGCGATCAACAGGGCGAATGCCCACCATCGCGTGGGAAGGGTGACCAGACCCCAGCCGCCGAGGTACAGGGACACGGCAGCCACGCCGGCGGCGACGCCAGGACCGAGGGCGTAGAACTCGAACGCCACGATGGTCAGACCCACGGTGAGGAAGAAGAAGGCCGCCTCGGGGATCACCGCCAGCCGGAAGAAGCGGTCGACGATCCCCGGCTTTCGGAAGACGATCGTCTTCACGACCTGCTGACCGTCGATCTCCTCGAGGGTGGACACGGTGACGGGGCCGGATGCGGTCGCGAACTCTTCCCCATCGAGACGAGCCAGGTACTGGCGCAACGCCGGCTCCATGGCGACGCTGTCGAGTTCCTCCACCGGCCGGACGTCTTCGGGCCCGATCACCTCTGCCCGGTCCTCGCCCACCACCACCGGGTTCACCCTCCCCCACGTCGCCCCGGGAGCCGCGGCGGCATGCTCGGCGGTCGTGGCCAGGACGGCGGCGCCGCCATACGCGATCGCCGGGTAGGGGCCGACCCAGGTGGCCACGGGGAGGGGCGGCTCCTGGAGCAGCCCCAGGACACGGTCGAAGCCCTCGCCGTCCAGGACTGCCGGGGAGTTGATCTGAACCACGGCCATCTCTTGCCCGCGCTCGGCCGCGTTCTCGATCGATTCGGCGATGAAGCGAAGGGCCCTGGCATCCAGCGGGCCACTCACGTCGATCACCTCGATGGCACCGCCGTCGACACCCCCGGCACAGCCGGACAGGACGAAGACCGCGGCGAGGACGAAGCCCCGAAGTCGCTTCACGGCCCCGACGATAGGAGGCCCGCAGACGGAGGCGTATTCCGGACTGCGGGACCACCGTCCGGGCGGTCTATCGTCTGGGCCATGTCGAAGATGGTCCTGGTCGCCGACGAGCCCTGGGTGGTGAACGAGGTGAAGGCCGCCCTCGCCGGCGAGCCCTGGAACTACGTGGAGGTCTCCGACCCCAAGCAGGTGACCGAGGTCGTCGAGCAGACGATGCCCGACGCGGTGGTCGTCGACCTCCAGGTGGACTCCATGGGCGGAATGGCGATCACCAGGGACATCCGTCAGAAGGTCGATCCACGGCCGCGTGTGGTCCTTCTCCTCGACCGGCATGCCGACACCTTCCTGGCCCGACGCGCCGGAGCCGACGCCGCCGTGGTCAAACCGATCGACGGGTTCGAGTTGCGCTGGGCGCTCTCGGGCGACGCCGGGGCTTTGGAGGAACAGGCCGGACACGAGGACGAGGAGGAATGAGCGCGATCCCCGCCGGAATGGACCGGCGCGAGCTCGAGGCGGTCGTCGCACCCTTCGGGCAGAGCAGGACCCTCCCCTCCGCCGCCTACACCAGCGAAGAGACCCTGGCCTGGGAGGTGGAGAACGTCCTCCGCAAGACATGGGTCTGCGTCGGGCGGTTCGACGAGCTGCTCGGGCCCGGCCAGATCCGGGCCATCGACCTGGCAGGGGAGAGCGTGCTCCTGGCACGTGACGCGGAAGACAGGCTCACCGCCTTCTACAACGTCTGCCGGCACCGCGGCCACGAGCTGGCCCCGGTCGGCGATGCCATCGACGCCCGCCTCATCCGCTGCCCCTACCACTCGTGGTCGTATCGCTATGACGGCACCCTTCGGGCGGCTCCCACCTTCACCCAGACGCCCGGATTCGACATGAGCGAGTGGCCGCTGAGCCCCGTCCGGGCCGCCGTCTACGGAGGTTGGGTGTGGGTCGACCTCTCCGGCGAAGCCCCCGGCATCGAGGCCCACTTCGGCAACCTCGGCGAGATCTTGGCGCCCTACGAGCCGGAGCGGCTCCGCACCGCCGCATCACACGAGTACGTGGTCAAGGCCAACTGGAAGGCCATCATCGAGAACTACAACGAGTGCTACCACTGCACCTCGATCCACCCCGAGCTGTGCGAGGTGACCCCGGTCGACTCGGGGAGGGACCACCAGCCCACCGGCATGTGGCTGGGCGGGACCATGGAGCTCAAGGACTTCGCAGTCACGATGTCTCTGGACGGCTCATCCAAGGGGGTGAACTTCCGGAACCTCCCCGAGGGGGACGACCGGATCGTCTGGTACCTGACGGTGACGCCCAACCTCCTGCTCTCGCTCCACCCTGACTACGTGATGACCCACCGGATCATCCCGCTGGGCCCCGATGAGACGTGGATCGAGTGTGCGTGGCTGTGGCCGCCGGAGGCCTTCGAGCCCGAAGGATTCGACCCCTCGTATGCGGTCGACTTTTGGGACATCACCAACCGGCAGGACTGGTCGGCATGCGAGGCGGTGCAGCGGGGCGTCTCCAGCAGCGGATACCGCCCGGGACCGCTTTCGTCATGGGAGGGCACCGTGTACCAGTTCCTCGCCTGGATCGCGAACCTCTATCTCGGCAACGGCTTCGTGGTCCCGGTCGCACCGGAGAGACACCGGGTCGGCTCGGACCCCGCCCACTAGCGGCGAGTACCGTCGCCCCGTCGAGCCATGATCCAGACCACCCCCTTCCACCCGAGGACCTCCGAGGCGAACCAGACCGGTCTGTGGAGCCACTGGGCCGGCTACCTGTCGGCGGAGAAGTACCGGATGTCCGACAAGTTCGAGTACTGGGCGATCCGCAACTCGGCCGGCGTCATCGACACCTCGCCCCTGTACAAGTACCGGATCCGGGGCCGGGACGCCGAGAGGTACCTGTCGGGTCTGCTCACCCGTGACATCCGGAAGTGCCGACCCGGACAGGCGCAGTACACGGTCTGGTGCGACGACGACGGCTGGGTCCTCGAGGACGGGGTGATCCTCCGTCTGGCCGACGACGAGTTCCTGCTCACGACTGCCCGGGCCAACATGGCGTACTTCACCGGGATGGCCGAGGGCCTCTCGGTCGAGATCGAGGACGTCTCTCCGCAGATCGGCGCCCTCGCCGTTCAAGGGCCCTATGCCCGGCAGATCCTGTCGCAGATCGCCCCGGAGATGGCCGATCTCGCCTATTTCGGAGTCACCCCCGCCAAGTTCGGCGATGCCTCTGTCACGATCTCCCGCACCGGTTACACCGGCGACCTCGGCTACGAGATCTGGGTCGACGCCGACGACGCCGTCGGGGTCTGGGACCGGCTCTTCGATGTGGCGGAGCCCTACGGGGTCATCCCCGCCGGCCAGATCGCCCTCCTCGTGACCCGCGTCGAGGCGGGTCTGATCCTCATCGACGTCGACTTCAAGCAGGCGCGTTATGCGTGGAACGACGACCAGCGGGCGACACCAATCGAGCTGGGCATGGGCTGGATGATCCGCGACCTGGCGGAGGACGACCGGCCATTCATCGGGAGGAAGGCCATCGAGAAGGAGATCGCCGGGAAGACCTCCCGGTGGCGAACGGTCGGGGTCATCGCCGACTGGCAGGACTGGAACCGCGTCTACATGGACCGGGGCCTGGTGCCGGAGAAGGACCACTCCCCCAACCAAGGCCAGTTCATGCTCTACGACCGGGACGACCGCCAGATCGGATGGACGCCGAGCTTCCTCTACTCGCCGATCATGCAGCGCCACATCGGGATCGCCCGGGTGGAGCCGGAACATGGCAGGGTCGGCACGAAGATCCAGCTGGAGATCACGATCGATCACCGATACGACATGGTCGCCGCCGAGGTGACGAGGCTCCCCTTCTACAACCCGCCCCACAAGACAGCCTGAGGTAGTGATGCCCACGAAGAACGAATACGACGCCATCGTCATCGGAGGAGGCCACAACGGCCTCATCAACGGGGCGTACCTCGCCAGGGCGGGTCTCCGCACGCTGATCCTGGAGCGTCGCCACCTCGTGGGTGGCGCCGCCATCACCGAGGAGCTGTACCCCGGGTTCCAGTTCACGACCTTCTCCTATGCGCTCAGCCTGCTGCGCACCGAGATCATCCACGAGCTGGAGCTCCCCAAGCACGGGTTCATGCCGCTTCAGATGCCGTCGACCTTCGCCCCCACCGACGACGGCGACTACCTGTTCCTCGGCAAGGACAAGAACGAGAACCTCCACGAGATCGCCCGGCACTCGCCCCATGACGCCGACGCCTACCTGGCCTACGGCCACATGATGAGCCAGGTGGTCCACGCCATAAAGCCGCTGATGGACAGCATCCCGCCGGACATCACGTCGAAGGACCCGGAGGAGCGGGCTCGCATGGCGGCGATCGGCTCCTACCTCGCCGACCTGCCCCCGAAGGTGCTCCACGACATGGTGCGGCTGCTCACCGGCAGCTCGGCCGACATCCTCGAGCACTACTTCGAGACCGACATCATGCAGGGCTGGCTGGCCTCGTCCGGGATCATCGGGTCGAAGGTCGGGCCACGCTCCCAGGGCTCCGGCCTGGTCCTCCTCTACCACTCGTTCGGCGAGTACGACGGCTCCTACGGGACCTGGGCGTTCCACAAGGGTGGGAACGGCGGGTTCACCCAGGTGCTGGCCCGGGCCGCCGAGGCGTACGGCGCCGAGATCAGACTCGAGTCGCCGGTGGAGGCGGTGATCACGAAGAACGGGAAGGCGACCGGCGTCGCCCTCGAGGACGGGACCGAGTTCAGCGCCAACGTCGTCGTCAGCGCCCTCGACCCCCGGCGCACCTTCATGCAACTGGTCGACCCGAGAGAGCTCCCGGCCGACCTGGTCGAGGACATCCGCCGGTACAAGTTCCAGGGCGTGTCGTCGAAGGTGAACTTCGCGCTCGACGCCAACCCGTCCTTCCCCGGCCTGGAGGGAGCCGACCACCTCCGCGGCTTCCTCAACGTCGGGCCGAGCCTCGACTACCTGGAGCAGGCGTTCGACGACGCCAAGTACGGGCGGTTCAGCAGCCGCCCCTACATCGACGGCTGCATCCAGTCCAACATCGACCCCGACATGGCCCCTCCGGGCAAGGCGGTGATGTCCTGCTTCGTCCAGTACACGCCGTACGAGTTGCGTGAGGGCGACTGGGACACCGCCCGGGACGCCCTGGGCGACACGGTCCAGGCCAGGCTCAACGAGATCTTCCCCGGCTTCAACGACCTCGTCCTCCACCGCGAGGTCGTGACTCCGCTCGACATCGAGCGGACCGTCGGGCTGTCCGAGGGGAACATCTTCGCCGGGGAGTTCCTGGCGCCCCAGATGTTCTTCTTCCGGCCCGCACCCGGGTGGAACCAGTACCGCACGCCCATCGAGGGCTACTACCAGTGCGGGTCCGGCACCCACCCGGGCGGGTGTGTCATGGGCTCGCCCGGTCGCTTCGCCTCCTGGCAGATCCTCGGCGACCTGGAGAAGGCGAAGGCGTAGACGCCGTCAGTGGCCGTGGGCCAGTGGCCCGGCCTCGGGATCCGGGATGACCGGGACCGGCACCTCGACGAGACGGGTCGCGTCTAGGCGACGCGCCACCGGCCAGAACAGTGCCGCCGAGACCAGGACGACGAGACCCGACGAGATCAGCGTGTTCTGAACCCCGAAGACCGCAGCCAAGGCCGGGGCGAAAGTGAGCGGGATGAGGTGGCCGCCCTCGGAGTGCATCTGGTTCACGCCCATGACCCGCCCGACCATCGTCTCCGGGGCGTTGATCTGGAGCAGGGTGCGGTGGAGCGGAACCATGGTCCCGATCACGAGGCCCCAGAGCGCGCCCGCTGTGGCCACGATCGGCAGACGACCCGTCCCCACATAGGCGACCACGCCGATCGCGTTTGCCGCCACGAGGATCGTCAGGGTCCGTGCCGACCGCAGTCGCTCGGGCAACCCGGCGGCGATCCGGGCCCCGGTCACCATCCCGATGCCGAAGAGGGAGTTGACCCAGCCGAGCACCTCGATCTCGACCCCCACCACGTCGCGGAAGAAGAGGGGCTCCAGAGACGAGAAGAACCCGAACAGCAGGAACACCGTCGAGCCCAACAGGATGTAGAACCGAACCCTGGGGTTGCCGTAGGAGAACCGGAGACCCTGCTTGAACTCCTCCATCCCGCCGTGCGTCCCCTCGCGCTCGGGAAGGATTCGCAGAGTGACCCGGGAGACCAGAAGCGCGGCGATCGCAGCGGTCAGGGCGTTGAGGGCGAAGATCCAGTCGACGCCAACCGACGCCGCGATCACCGCACCCACCGCCGGCCCGACAATGAAGGCCAGCCACCCTCCGCCCTCGATGGCGCCGTTCATCTTCGCCAGCTTCGACTCGTCGTCGGTGAGGAAAGGAGCGAAGGAGGCCACGGCGGTATGGATCGGCCCACCGATCAGCCCGAAGAAGAATGTGGCCACGGCCAGGGTCGGGATGGTGTCGGCGACCACCATCGCCAGGGCGACGGGGATGAACACCGCCTCGCCGACCATCACCACCCGCCGCGGATCGAACCGGTCGATGAGAACGCCGGCAACCGAGGTCCCGATCAGGGACGCAACACCGAGTGCGGCCATGACAACGGCCAGCTGTGAGGCGGTGGCGTCCAGCACGAACGCCGCCTTGCCCCAGATGCCGACGAAGAACGCCGCCTCGCCTCCCACACGGGAGACGAAGCGCGCGAGAACGACGCGCCGAACCTGGGGATCGGTGAACATGATCGGCGGAACGGTATTCGCAGCCCGGCCCTGGAGAGGCGAATTTTCTGGCTAGGCCTCGTCCATCAGGTCGAGGAGCTTGGTAGTGGTCGACCAGCTGCGGATCGTCATCAGCTTGTACTCCGGTTTGGAGATCAGCTTGCTCATCTTGCTCCTGGTCCGCTGCGCACTGAGCCGGGCGAAGTAGACGACCCCATCACCGGGCCAGGCCTGGTCGACACCCTCCCTCAGCTCCACCAGCTCCATGACACGGTCGGCGGTGAGCGGCGCCTTCAAGAAGACGGCATCGGAGTGATAGAGGTCGGGCTTCTGCCCGAAGCCACGCGGAGCATCTTCCACCGTGGACCAGAGCTGGTCGTTTGACCGCACGACCACGACGAGGGGGAGGCCGAAGCGCGCCTCGAGGGCTCCTTCGATGTGCTTCTCCAACCCCTTCTGGGCCTTCGAAGTCTCGAAGATGACGTTTCCCGACTGGATGTAGGTGCGCACCGAGTCGTAGCCGGCCAGTTCGAACGTCTCACGCAGGTCGGCCATGGCCACGTTGTTCTTCCCGCCGACGTTGATCCCACGCAACAGGGCCACGTATCTGCCCATCGTCATTCCTCCCCGATGTCCTCGCTCCAGAGGTCCGGGTTGGCTGCGATGAACGATTCCATCATCCCGACGCACTCCGGATCGTCGAGCACCACCACCTCGACACCGTTGGCCCGGAGGAGGTCCTCCGCCCCAATGAAGGTCCGGTTCTCCCCGACCACGACCCTCGGGATCTCGTAGAGGAGGATGGCGCCGGTGCACATGGGACACGGCGAGAGCGTCGTGTAGATGGTCGCCCGCCGGTAAGCGCTGGCCGGAAGCCGGCCGGCGTTCTCCAGGGCGTCCATCTCGCCATGGAGGATTGGGGAGCCCTGCTGGACGCGGCGATTGTGGCCGCGCCCGACCACCCGGCCGTCGATGACGAGAGCCGACCCGATGGGGATCCCGCCCTCGGCGAGACCCGCTCGAGCCTCCTCCACGGCGGCGATGAAACCTGCTTCCACGCCGAAAACCTTAAAGGGAGGTTTTCAAAAAGGGCCTTCAGGGGCATGGCGAAGCAGCCGATCTGCTCATTCATGGGGCAGCTCGGAAGGAACAACACGATGACGATCTCGCGCGAGGGACCGACCCGCAGGGCTCTGGCCTCGGCATTGGTGGTCGCACTTCTCGCCACCGTTTTCGCACTCTTCTTGCCAACGGCCAACGCACTTGCCATGACCCCCGACACGGGTTTCGAGGCATGCCTGCGGGACAAGCACAACGCCGAGCGCACCGCCAGGGGCCTGCAGCCGCTCCAGACCCGCTCCGATCTGGTCAGCTACGCCCGCAACCACTCGGCGTGGATGATCGACACGGCCACGTTCAAGCATTCGACCAACCTCGGATCCGCCTCCACCGGATGGACCAAGCTGGGTGAGAACATCGGGCGCGGCGCCGGCTGCGCGGGTCTGCACAAGGCCTTCATGAACTCCGCGGGCCACCGCGACAACATCCTCGACCCCGCCTACACGGCCATCGGTGTCGGTGGCGGCGTTGATGCCGACGGCCGGTACTGGGTGACGGTGGTCTTCGGGGCCTACAAGAACCAGACCCCGCCGACGACGGCCGCTCCGGCTCCCACCACCACGACGACCGCTCCGGCACCGGCCCCGACCACCGCTCCCAAGCCGAAGCCGGCTCCCACTACGACGACCACGGTCCCGCCGACCACGACCACCACGGCCGGGTTCGAGGTCCCGGAGGTCCCCTGGGAGATGATCGTGACCGAGCTGATCAAGATCGCCCTGTCACGCTCGCTTCCCGTCAACCTCGGCTGATTCCCCGGACCCCCGTTGTCCGCATCAGGTGACAACATGGGGGCTCCAACCGAAGGGAATCGCATGGACATCGTCCTCATGCCAGGCCTCTGGCTCGACTCCAGCGCATGGGATCAGGTGGCGGCCGAGCTTCGGCGTCTCGGGCACAACCCGATCGCCGTCCCGCTTCCGGGCACCGACGACCGATCGACCTCGGCGACCCTCGATGACCAGATCCAAGCCGCGGTGTCGGCCGTGGACGCTGCGGACCGGCCCCTGGTCGTGAGTCACTCGGCAGCGTGCGCCCTGGCGTGGATCGTCGCCGACCGCCGGCCGGATGACATCAGCGGCGTGGTCCTGATCGGCGGCTTCCCCTCCGCCGACGGCGAGCAATACGCCCCCTATTTCGAGCTGGTCGATGGCGTCATGCCGTTCCCGGGCTGGGAGCCGTTCGAGGGGCCCGACTCCTACGACATCGACGAGGAGACCAAGAAGCGCATGGCGGACGAAGCCATTCCCGTACCCGCCGGCGTGTCCCACGCCGTGATCAGCCTCGGAGACCCGCGGCGCTACGAGGTGCCCGTGCACATGATCTGCCCGGAGTTCACCCCCGACGACGTCAAGGGGTGGATGGCAGAAGGCAGTCTCCCGGAGCTGGCCGCCACGACCAACTACTCCCTGATCGATTTCGATTCGGGTCACTGGCCGATGTACACGAAGCCCGTGGAACTGGCCCGGGCCCTGGCGGAAATCGCGGACGCGGCCGGAAGCGCCTAGCGCCCCGGCAGCCAGCCGAGCCAGTAGAGGATCTCCCGGGCGGTGTCCTGGAGGGGTCGCCCGTCGTTGGTGACCACCAGGTCGCCCACGTCGAGACCGGCGCCGTCCTCGATCCATCTCCGCACGGTCTCCAGATCTTCGAGCCTGCTGGTGACAGGGTCGGACCGCAGCCGTTCCTCGATCACATCGGGTGGGGGGCCGGCACCGCGTGGAACCTGGGGCGCTTCGTCACCGGCCGCGACGTCTTCCACCGCCTGGAGCGCTGGCAGACGTCCTACCTGCCGGCGTTGGCCCTGTGGGCGGGGCTGGTGGTGGTGGCCCTGCCCCCGCTCTTCTCGTTCGCCTAGACCCCGTACCAGTCGAGGACGCGCAGGGCCCGCAGTGTGTTCCACCTGCTCGGCCGGCCGTCTCCGTCCTCCATGTCGAAGTAGACGTGTCCGGGGTGCGTGTTCTCCAGCGGCCACCTGCCGTCGGCATCCCGCTTGGACAGAACGAGGTCGATCGCTTCCTCACATCTCGGGTCGGGGGCCCGCGTGCCACGCAAGTGATCGAGCCCGCGGAGCACGTCGTAATGCCACCTCGTCGGGAACGAGAACTCCGTCCAGGCGGGACGGAGCAACTCACCGGTGCTCAGGCTCCGCATCATCTTCCGCTCGAGCAGGTACTCCTCGCCCGGCTCACGGGCGGTGGTCACCTCGGGCGTCGGGCCGTGAGCCTGCTCGTACCCGGCGAGGGCCTCGAGAACGCTGATCGTGGTGTGAAAGGAGGATCGCGTCGAGCCGTACTCCATGGCGCAGTTCCAGCCACCGTCCTCCATCCGTTGGGAGAGGAGCCGATCGAGCAGGGCGTCGACATCGTGGCCGTAGTACGCACCCAACGCCACCACCATCGCATTGACGCACACCTCGGTCTCGCCCTGGAAGTAGTCCCATACCTCCCCCAACCCGGTGTCCCACTTCACGTTGTCGGCCACCAGGCGGGTGGCCCTGGCCACCACCTCGTCCCCGGGGTCGACCCCGAGGCTCCGCAGCAATAGAAGGGTGTAGGTCGTGGACGTCCATTTCGGGTCGTAGGTCCCGATCGTCCGTTGCGCCCAACCGAGCAACCAGAGATACCGGTCGGCGCCGGGGTGCTCCCGGTCGAAGGGGTCGGTGTGGAGACGCTCGACCTCGGCGACGTCGATCCCGATGATCTCGGCGGCCTCCTCCGTCGGGATGTGGTGGAGGTCGAACAGTCGACGCCGGTCCTCGCCTGCTGGCATCTCACCGGGGTCACGGAGATGCTCATAGCCCTGCGTGCCCCACTGGCCGTCGGGGCCCTGATATGCCAGGAGCCGGGCCCCCCAGCCCTCCCGGGCGACCCGGGACCGCTCCTCCTCCACCTCCGCTTCGGGTGCACCGAGAAGATCTCGCTTCACCTGCCAACGGATCGAAGGGTCAGAGTCGAGCAGCCAGGCGTGGATCTCGGGATCGCTCATTGCCCGAGGATCACACGGTCTGCGGACCGCAGATGTCCGCTATGACTGGAGAGGTTCATCGAATGGCCTTCTCGACGAGTTGGGTGATCTTCTTCTCCACCTCGGGGTTGATCGCGGTGACCGCGAAGGCGGTCGGCCACATGACACCGTCGTCGAGGTTCGCCTTCTCATCGAAGCCCAGAGTCGGATAACGGGTGTCGTACTTCGAGGCCGCCTGGAAGAAGAGGACGACCTTCCCGTCCCGCGCGTATGCCGGCATGCCGTAGTGGGTCTTGGGCTCGAGGTCGGGAGCGACCGTCTGGACGATCTCATGGATCTTCTCGGCGATGACCCGATCGGACTCGGCCATCTCGGCGATCGCGGCCAGGAGGGCGTCCTCGCCCTTCTTTCCCTTCTTCTGTGCCCTCAGCTCCCGGGATCGCTCCCTGACCGCGGCCTTCTCGGCGTCGGACAGACCGCCGGAATCCTTCGCCATCGCAACCTCCTGCTCGTTCTTCTTTGACGCTACCCGGGCCAACCCTTCGGGAACCGTGGACCCTTGCGGGTCTTAGGATGAAGCCATGGCCGACCGTCTCGTCTCCTACGACCCGAGGAACCTCCAGCCGGTCGGCGACGTGGAGACCACCTCACCGGGCGAGATCCAGGGCATCGTCGAGCGCTCGCGCAAGGCCTTCCGGACCTGGAGCGCCCTTGGCTTCGACGAGAGGAAGCAGCACCTCCTCACCTTCAAGCGAACCATCCTGGCTCGCGGCGAGGAGGTCGCCGAGATGGTGTCCCGGGAGACGGGCAAGCCGATGTCCGACGCGTACCCCTTCGACGTCCTCACCTCGCTCAACCTCATCGACCACTACGCCCGCAACGCCCGCAAGTACCTGAAGCCGCGGAAGGCCGGGACCTGGCCGTACGTCTCCACCCAGGGGTGGGTGCAGTACGAGGCCAGGGGCGTGGCGGGGGTCATCTCACCCTGGAACTATCCATTCTTCCTCTCCATCATCCCCACCGTCTCGGCATTGGCGGCCGGCTGCTCGGTCATCCTCAAGCCGTCGGAGCGCACGCCACTCACCGGGCAGCTCCTCGGCGAGCTCGCCGAGGAGGCCGGTCTGCCGACGGACCTGATCCAGGTCGTCCAGGGCGGGGGCGAGGTCGGCGCCGCCCTCGTCGACCATGTCGACATCATCGCCTTCACCGGATCGTCGGCCGTGGGCCGCAAGGTCGCCGAGGCGGCGGCACGGAGGCTCATCCCGGCGGTGCTGGAGCTGGGCGGGAAGGACCCGCTCATCGTCCTCGAGGATGCCGACCTCCGGCAGGCCGCCCGGGCGGCGGTGTGGGGCGGGATGGTCAATGCCGGGCAGACCTGCACGTCCACCGAGCGCATCTATGTCGTCGATGCGGTCCACGACGAGTTCATGGTGGAGCTGGACAAGGCGCTGGAAGGTGTCTCGGCGGCCACCGGCGATCGCAAGGACATCGGGCCGCTCATCGACGACCGCCAGTACGAGCACGTGCGCCGTCAGATCGACGAGGCAGTTGCCGCGGGCGCACGCCTGCTCCGGGGTGGCCGGACACTCGAGGGTCCCGGGGGCCACTACATCGAGCCCACGGTGCTCACGGACGTCGACAACTCCATGCCGATCATGCAGGACGAGACCTTCGGGCCGGTGATCGCCGTGACCAGGGTCCCCGACGAGGACACCGCGGTGGAGCTGGCCAACGACACCAGGTACGGGCTGCACGCCACGGTGTGGTCGAAGAACCGGGCCCGTGCCGCGAGGATCGCCTCCCGCCTGCGGTCGGGCACCGTCGCCATCAACGACACGGCGGTCAACTTCGTCATGACGACCATGCCGTTCGGTGGTGTCGGCGAGTCCGGGCTGGGCTCTGCCTTCGGCGAGGAGGGCATCCGCTCCTATTGCATCGCCAAGGGGATCACCCGGGCCCGCACCCCGCTGCCCACGACGGCGCTGCTCGGTGTTCGATTCCCGCGCCGACGGGGGATGGCCTACTGGAAGGGCCTGGCCAGGGCGCTGTTCCGCTGGTGATCAGATCGCGGCGAACCAGCCCATCGCCCCCCGCATGGCGATGGAGTGCTGGTGCGGGTGGAACATGTACCGCCCCCGCTCCGACAGCGTGAACTCGAGGATCGCTCGGTCCATCTGGCCGAACTGGACGACGTCGTGCTCGAAGGCCGGCACCTCGCCGATCCCGGCCGGGTACACCTTGAAGGTCTCGGCGTGCAGATGGAACGACGCGACCGGGTCGTACTCGGTGGCGTTGACCACGTAGGCCCGGACCGGCTCGCCGGCGGGGATGCGGATGGGGAACTTGTCGTAGAAGCCGGCGATCCCGTTCCAGGCATAGAGCTGGTTGTAGCCCCGCTCCTCCGGATCCCAACCCGCGAGGACGAGGACGATCTCGTGTGCCTCGGGTCTACCTCCAGGCGGGTCGACGATGAACACCCCGTAGAGGCCCCGGGCAATGTGTTGGTCGATGGGCATGCTGTGGCAGTGATAGGGGTGGACGCCGGCCGGTCCCGCCTCGATCTCGTAGACGGTCTCGCCACCGGGGGGAACCGGCTCCCACCCGTCGTAGAACGGGGAGTGCCGGCCGTGGAAGTGGAGGTTGTGGTCGTGCCCGGTGAAGTTCCGGAAGCGAATCCGGAGCAACTCCCCTTCGGTTGCCCGGATCGTCGGTCCCGGCGCCGTCCCGTTGTACATCCAGGCGTCGACGGTGTGACTCCGTGAGACCTGGAGCGGCGCCTCGACCACCGTCATCTCCAGTTCCCGGACCGCCTGGCGCGACGGAGGCGGCGGCACGGTCACATGATCGAGCTCGGCGCCCTTCATCCACTCCGGGGGCGAGAACTCGCCGCTGTACGGCCCTGCAGCCGCGCCGGCGGGCAGACCGCCCGACAACCGCCGCTCGGCCGGGCCTGCCGGGACACCGTGGCCCGAGTGGCCGCCGGGGGCGTAGGTCTCGCCCTCCCCGGCGACGGCCGGTTCGGCTCCGATGATCTGGCCGGCGAAGGCGCCGCCGGCCACTCCGGCGCCGAAGAGGGTGGCGCCCCCGAGACGCTTCAGTGCCTGTCTGCGGGTGATCTTCCCCGTCACAGGATCTTTCCGACGAGCAACGACGCCACCACCACGACGAGATAGACACCGAAGCCGCCCAGCCCCACCAGGAGCCGTCGTCCGGGTCGGATCCCGGTGTTGCCCGCAAGCACATAGGCGAGGACGCCGAAGAACGGGATCAGCACGATGGGGACGGTCCAGACGACCCTGGCGACCATGCTCCGCTCCGACCGCCACAGATTCCAGAGCGCCCAGGCGCCGCCGAGCACGTAGACGGCGAGCGGGATCCACCACATGATCGTCCCGAACCAGACCGGCCAGAAGCCACCGTCCACCGCCACACCCAGGATCACGGGCCGACGGTCGGCGATGTCGACGTCCGCGGGCAGCTGGGGCGTCTCGTACCCGCCGATCTGGAGCCCGGCGAAGACGTCGATCGCCGGACGCACCGGAGCTTCGGCACCGCCGGGGAGCTGATCGAAGGTCAACTCCGGCTTGGGAGCGTCGCCGTGGCCCAGTTGCGGAGACTGGCCGTGCTGCGCCTGGGCGATCCTGCCCAGCGGGTCGTGTGACACGGCCATGCCGGCCAGCAGTGGCAGCTTGATCCCGTCACAGGAATGGAAGAACTCGATGTTCCAGGGGAGGCTCGTCGAGTAGTCGTTGTCAGAGAAGCAGCTTCCCTGCTCGACCGGGCCGCCGAGCATGAGGTCGGCGCGTCCGGAGCCGCGGATCACGTTGTCCCGGATGACGTTGCCACCCGACGGCCACAGGTTCTTGTCCAGCATGGAGGTGACCTGGACCCCCGCGTTGGGGTTGTTGACCAGGAGGTTGTTGTAGACGAGGGAATCCCGGGCCCCGGCCAGCACGATTCCGTTGCCGTAGGACGACCATTCGAGCGTTCCCGTCGGCGCCCGCTCGCTCTCCCCGTTGTGGTGCACGTAGTTGCCGGCGATCGTGACACGGCTCACCGGCGGGAGCAGTTCGGAGTCGAGCGTGTTGGGGACGATCCCGGCGACGTTGTAACGCCACTCGGAGTTGACGATGTATATGTTCCCCGACGAGTTGGTCCCGGAGTAGCCGAGACCGTTGAATTCGGCGAGCACGTCGGTGACCACCGCGTTGCACGGGTCACATTGGCCGATGTAGAAGCCGGCGTCATAAGAGCCGGACGCATATGAGTGCTCGAAGAGCCCGTCGACGGCGTCGAACGCGTAGATGCCGTAGACCCAGTTGTCGATGGCCGTCAGGTAGGAGCCGCGGTAACCGGTGACCCCGTTCCAGAAGAAGCCGTTGACCGTGTAGCCGATGGCGGTCATGTTCTCGATGGCCACGCCGTCGGCCGTGACGAAGAATCCGTTCTCTCGCGTGTACTCGCCGTCGAGGATCACCTCGTTGCGGTCGGTCCCCCGGATGACGAGGTTCGGGGTGGTGACCGTCACCGCCTCCTTGTACCGACCCGGCTGGATCAGGACCATGTCCCCCGGCTCGGCGGCGTCGACCGCCGATTGGACGGTCGGATAGTCGCCGGGCACGTTGCGGACCGTGCCACTCCAATCCGCCTCCTGAGCCACGGGCACGACCGATCCGGCGCTCTCTGGTGTGGCCTCGCCGACCACGACGGTTCCGACCATTCCCTGGCGCTTCCCGTCCGCGTCCTCCGACGAGTGGAGAGAGCAGTAGAACTCGTAGGTCCCCTCCTCGTTGAAGGTGACCTCCTGGTCGTCGCCCGCGTTGAGGAGGTCGGTCCTCCAGGCACCACCGGTGTCGATGGCGTCGTGGGGAACCCGTCCCTGGTTGACGAATCGGACCGTGTCGCCCGCCTCGATCTCGACCACACCGGGCGAGAACGTGTTGTCCAGCATGACGACTTCCGTGACGGCTCCGTCGTCGCCCCCACAAGCTGCAAGGGCGACGGTGAACAACAGGGCGCCACCCCAACGCACCAGATTCCGCATGGGCGCAGCATAGGCCCGCACCCCCTGCGCCCCTCCCGGCCGGGGGCGTCGGCTCAGCCCGAGCGCTCGGGGTCGAGGTGCTGATAGTCGCCCGTGCGGAGATGACATGCCGCCACGTGCTCGGGCAGCCCCTCGACCGGCCGGAGCTCCGGGTCGAGCACCGGGCAGACCTCGGCCGCGGCGATGGGGCACCTCGGGTGGAACCGGCAGCCCGACGGCGGGAACAGCGCCGACGGGATCTCCCCGGCAGGCATGGGCTCGGTCCGGCGATGACGCGGGTCGGGCACCGGGACCGCGCCGAGGAGGGCCCGGGTGTATGGATGGGTCGGATCCCGGAAGACCTCGCGGAGGGGCCCCCGCTCCACCACCTGGCCCAGGTACATGATGGCGGCGTCGTCGCACACGTACTTGGCGGTCGCCAGGTCGTGCGTGATGAACAGATAGGTGAGGTCGAACCGGTCCTTGAGATCCATCATCAGCTCGAGGAGCAGGGCCCGGACCGAGACGTCGGCCATGGCCACCGGCTCGTCGGCGACGATCAGGTCGGGGTTGGTGACGAGGGCACGGGCGATGACCACACGCTGACGCTGACCCCCCGAGATCTGATGCGGGTACTTGTCGTAGTACTGCCGCCCGGGGGTGAGTTGCACCGCTTCGAGCATCTCGATGACCCGCTCCCGGCGCTGCCGCGGGGTGAGATCGGGCAGATGGATCCGGGCCGGGTGCTCGATGGCGTCACCGATCGTCATCCTCGGGTTGAGTGAGGCCATCGGGTCCTGGAAGACGATCTGCATCCGGCTCCGGAGACGACGCAGCTCGTTGGGGCTGAGGGTGCCCATGTCGACGCCGTCGAAGAGCACCTTGCCTGCGGTGGGCTCGATGAGTCGGAGGATCAGACGCGCGGTGGTCGACTTGCCCGATCCGGATTCACCGACCAGGCCGAAGACCCTCCCCCGGCGGATCTGGAAGCTGACCCCGTCGACGGCTCGGGCCACCACCTGCTCGCGGCGGAGCAGAGAGGAGAGGAGGCCTCCCCTCACCGGGAAGTGCTTGACGAGGTCGACGACCTCCACCAGCGGGGTGGCATCAGTCACTCTCGGACCTCTTCCGCTCGGGGTCCCGCAGCCAGCACGCCGCCACGCCCCCGCCGCCGTGGACCGGGAACATCGGCGGGTCCTGGCTGACGCAGATGTCCATCACGTACGGGCACCGGGGGTTGAAGCGGCAGCCCGCTGGCGGGTGGAGGAGGTTGGGCGGGCCGCCCTTCATCTGATAGAGCTCCTCCTCGTCCAACGCGATGTTGGGCACGGACTTCAACAGCCCTTCCGTGTACGGGTGGGCCGGCTCGGCGAACACGGGGTGGACGTCGCCGACCTCCGCCATCTCCCCCGCGTACATGACCGCCACCCGATCGGCGACCTCGGCGACCACGCCGATGTTGTGCGTGATCATGAGGATCGTCAGGTTGAACTCGTCCCGGAGGTCCCGGAGCAGGTCGAGGAACTTCGCCTCCACGATCACGTCCAGCGAGGTGGTCGGCTCGTCGGCGATGACCAGGTCGCAGTTGAGGGCGAGAGCGAGGGCGATCATCACCCGCTGGCGCATGCCACCCGAGAGCTGGTGCGGGTAGTCGTCGAGACGGTCCTTGCGGATCCCGAGCCGCTCGACCAGGAACTCCGCCCGCTCCCTCGCCTCATCGTCGGACGCATCGGGCTTGTGTGTCTTGATGGTCTCGGTGATGTGGTCGATGATCCGCTGCACCGGGTTGAGGGAGGTCATCGGGTCCTGGAAGACCATTCCGATCTTCCCGCCGCGGACGTGGCGCATCTGTTCCTCGCTCAGGCTCATCAGGTCCCGACCGTCGAAGAGCAACTCCCCCTTGGCGATGCGGGCGTTGCGGGGCAGCATGCGCATCATCGCCTTGCCGAGGGTCGACTTCCCGCAGCCGGACTCCCCGACCAGGCCGAGGATCTCCCCGCGGCGGATGTCGAGCGAGACGCCGTCGACCGCCCGCAGCGGACCGGTGCGGGTGTCGTATTCGACCACCAGGTCGCGAATCGAGTAGAGGATCTCGCCGCTCATCTGTCACGCAACCTCGGGTTGATGATCTCGATCAGGCCCTCGCCGAGCATCGTCAGGGTGAGCACCACGAACATCACCGCCAGACCGGGGAA
>Ga0209075_1000884_pt1 | contig 29000 bp, 28 predicted proteins | sample Stecom2011_FD_187523 | JGI IMG/M metagenome (GOLD analysis project Ga0209075, IMG submission 187523) | Agricultural soil microbial communities from Utah to study Nitrogen management - Steer compost 2011 (SPAdes) (version 2) | ecosystem: Environmental > Terrestrial > Soil > Agricultural land...
GGTTATTCGCCAAGAACCTTTTTCAGTAGTGATGAGCGGTATCGGCATCATGGCTTTAGCGGGCGTGGTGGTGAACAATAACATCATCCTGATCGATGCCTATAATGAATACATCGCCGATGGCCTCAACCCCTTCGATGCCGCAATGAAAGCTGCGGTGCAACGCTTAAGCCCAGTGTTGCTAACAGCCACCACCACCATCATCGGTTTGCTACCGATGGTATTAGGCTTAACTGTCGACTTCTTCGGGCGTGATGTGTTCTTAGGTGCACCATCAGGGCAATACTGGACGCAGCTATCCACCACCATTGTTGGCGGCTTGCTCGTGGCGACGTTTATTACTTTGCTATTAACGCCAGCGATGCTGGCATGGAATGGGCAGCGGATAGATAAGACCAAGTAATGGCGTTTTGATTGATGATCTGTATTTTGAAAAGCAGGGATTTAAAGTAGAAATGAGCTGTCTAATCATACTGACAGCTCAATAAGGGCGAGGCTTTAAGCCCTGGCGAGAAGGAAAAACTAGCCAATCACCCGAATCACTTGCTCGTCATCCGCATGCTCAACTAATAAAGCCTGCACACGCGTTTGCCAAGCTGCACCGAAGGCTTTTAGCTCTTCAGGGCTTGCTTCGCCTGCTAGGCATTTGGGCATTAGCGCTCGGGCAACAGGATGCATGGGAACAGATTCTAAGTGTGCTGATACTTCAACGCTGTGTTGATTATCCATGCGCGTAAAGCGTACTTCGTTTTTGATCGGCGCATCAAAGCTAACTAAATCACGGCGTACAAAGCGTGGCGCTAAACCACTAAAACCATTATCGCCTGCAGCGCCGGTAATTAGGCTGGCTACTTGCGATTTTACCCCGGTGACGCCGCCTATTTGGCTGTCGCGCCACTCCACTTTTATCCAGCCGCGCTCGGGCACACTATCAGGGTATAAGGCACGCAAAGCGGCGCGAGTCATTAAATACGTTGCGGCAACGGTAGGGCAGGAATGCCCAGCCAGCATAACAACATCTTCGTAGTGGTACTTTATTAGGCCTTTCTCACAGCTGCCTAAAAACTCAGCAAGTTCATCGTGAACAATAATACTGGGTGCTTGGCTGTAAAATTCAGGGGCTTTATTGAGCATAGGTGCTTCCTCGTTATGCGGTAGTGATAGGGCTATATTCTGCTGCTTCTGTATTTATATCAACCACAAGAAAAATGCGTGTTTTGTGAAATTAAGGATTTCTGTGGAATGAATATATGTAATACTATTGCATAACATATATAGCGTAAGGAATGAACGATGAATTGGGCGAATAAAGTCAGCGTAATTACAGGTGCTGGCAGCGGCATAGGCCAAGCAATAGCAAAGCATATTGCAGCAAAAGGCGGGCATATTGCTTTAGTGGATATGAGCGAGGAAGGCTTGCAAAAAACCCTAGAAAGCATTCAACATTTTGGTGGTAAATACACAACGCATTGCGTGAATGTGAGTGATGTCGCGCAGATGGAAGCGCTACCTGAAGCGGTTGTTGCCGAGCATAAGCAAATTGATGTGTTATTTAATAATGCCGGGCTGACGATTGATAAAAGCTTTGCTGACCATAGTTTGGCGGATTGGCAAAAAATCATCGGGGTGAATTTATGGGGTGTTATTTATGGATATCACTTCTTTTTGCCGTATTTGGAAAAGCGACCTGAAGCACATATCGCAACTACCTCTAGCATGGCGGGTTTTTTGGGCTTTCCTAAGCAAAGTAGTTATAGCTTAACCAAGGCAGGGGTACGTGCGCTGAATGAATCATTATATGCGGAATACAAGTTTCGCAATATTCACATAACCAGTGTGCACCCTGGCGCTATTCACACCAATTTATTTAATGTTGCTTCAGCTACGGCAGTGGATCAACAAGCCAGTAGAGAGTTTTTCAAAAAAGTAGAAAAGTTTGCCATGCCAGTGGATAAAGCCGCAGCGATTATCGTGCGCGCTGTTGAAAAGAAAAAGCAACGTGTTCGTGTCGGTAAAGATTCGGTTGCAGTAGATATTATTAAGCGTTTGATGCCAGTAACGGTGCATAAGTTATTTGCTAAATTGGCAGAAAAACAATTATCCTGAACCTTGGCTGAGCCTGAATGCTAATTCGTTGCAAATAGCTAGACAAAGCTATTTGCAGAAACACGATTAGTGTGTTCTGATTTGTTATCATAAACATTATTTGTAAGGAAAAGGCAAAGGCGCTCATGAAACCAAAAAAACTATCGCGGCTGGGTAGGCCTTCAACGACCAGTTGCGAAGAGATTCTAGCGGCAGCGAATGAGCTGCTGTTAGAGGGCGGGGAGGCAGCGCTGAGTTTTCGAAAGTTAGCATCAAAGCTTAATCTATCTGCCCCAGGTATTTATACCTACTTCCCCAGTAAACAAGCCCTATTACTCGCCTTAGTAGAAAGTTTACTCTATTTTGATATGTCGGTTAAGCAGCACCAAGCGCCGCGAGAAAAGCTCGATTCTTTACTAAGCCAGTTGCGCCATCGATTGCTTGAACAGCAGCATTTAATGTTTTTATTTAGCAAGGCTATACCCGTTGCCTCGATGATGCATGTTGTAGAGCAAATCGCTGAAATTATCGAGCCTGCCGGTGTTGAGCGCGGTAAGGCGCTGCGCCACGGACAATCCTTACTATGGATGGTTTTAGGCTTTGTTATTTTTGAGGCTAGCTCACGTGGTGAGCAAGTTGTGGCTTTATTGGCAAGTATGAGCCAGTATGAACAGACCCTGTCACACCTCGATTTACAGCAGCATGACCGTTTATGGCAAGAAACCTTAGAGCGCAACTTATTGTTTCTTGCTGAATAAGAGTTGATGGCGCTATTTATTTATTCAAGCAAAAAAATAATAACATACCAGGAGATTCAGTATGAGCAAAGACAGTTTAAAGACAGAGAAAAAACTTACCGTTAACGGTACAGATTATCAATATTATAGCTTGCAAGCTTTAGTCGATCAGGGCTTTGAGCAAGTGAAAACAATGCCCGTTTCTTTAAAAATTCTATTAGAAAACTTACTTCGCCATGAAGATGGCAAGTCTGTTGATAAAGATGATATTCATCATTTAATTGATTGGACAAAAACCCGTAGCTCCACCCACGAAATTGCTTTTCACCCTGCGCGCGTACTCATGCAGGACTTTACCGGTGTGCCTGGTGTCGTTGACTTAGCATCGATGCGTGATGCGGTGGTTAAGCGCGGTGGTGATCCCGCCATCATTAACCCACTAAACCCAGTGGACTTGGTGATTGACCACTCGGTGATGGTCGATGTCTACGCAAGTAGAACAGCCTTAGAACAGAATATCAGCTTAGAAATGAAGCGCAATATCGAGCGTTATGAGTTTTTACGTTGGGGACAGTCGGCTTTTGATAATTTCCGCGTGGTACCGCCAGGTACAGGTATTTGTCACCAAGTAAACTTGGAGTATTTGGCAAAGACTGTGTGGACGAAAACCGAAAATGGCGTCAATTATGCCTATCCAGATACCTTGGTCGGTACCGATAGCCACACGCCGATGATTAACGGTATTGGTGTATTGGGTTGGGGTGTAGGTGGTATAGAAGCAGAAGCCGCCATGTTAGGCCAAGCTTTATCGATGTTAATTCCAGAAGTCATTGGTGTGCGATTAGTAGGCCGTTTACGTGAAGGTGTGACAGCAACGGATTTAGTATTAACCGTTACTGAAAAGCTACGCAACTACGGTGTTGTCGGCAAGTTTGTTGAGTATTTTGGTGAAGGCCTAGACCATGTTCTACTCGCAGACCGTGCAACATTAAGTAATATGTCGCCAGAAAATGGTTCGACGGTTGGTTTATTCCCCGTGGATCAAATCACTTTGGATTATATGCACTTAACCGGTCGCGATCAGCATACTATTGATCTGGTTGAAGCCTATGCTAAAGAGCAAGGTTTATGGCGCGATAAAGATAACGAGCCAATTTATAGTGATATCGTTGAGTTAGATTTAGCCACGGTAGAGCCGAGCTTAGCAGGCCCTTCACGCCCACAAGATAGAGTCTCTTTAGGTGATTTAGGCAAAGCAACCCGTAAAGCCATTGCAAAACAAGATCAAAGCGATGATTTGGCGGTGGCAGTAAAAGGTACGGACTACACGATTAAAAACGGTGATGTGGTGATTGCTGCAATTACCTCTTGTACTAACACCTCTAACCCTAACGTGATGTTAGCTGCAGGTTTGTTAGCGAAGAAAGCGGTAGAAAAAGGTTTAGTGCGTAAGCCATGGGTGAAAAGCTCTTTAGCGCCTGGCTCTAAAGTAGTGACTGAGTATTTATTGGAAGCTGGCTTAACCTCGTATCTGGAAGATTTAGGCTTTCATACGGTCGGTTATGGCTGCACAACTTGTATTGGTAACTCCGGCCCCTTAGCCGAGAATATTGATCAAGCGATTGAAGAAGGTGATTTGACGGTTTGTGGTGTACTTTCGGGCAACCGTAACTATGAGGGTCGTATTCACCCAAGAACACGTGCTAACTGGTTGGCGTCGCCCCCATTAGTCGTTGCTTTTGCATTAGCGGGCACCACCAATATCGATTTGTGGAAAGAGCCAATTGGTGACGATAAAAACGGTAATGCGGTCTATCTAAAAGATATTTGGCCTAGTAATCAAGAAATCCAAGAAGCAGTTAATTTTGTTACTAGCAGCATGTATAAAAAAGAATACGCTGAAGTATTTGCAGGCGATGCAGCATGGCAAGCAATTAAAACGCCAGAAGGCCAAGCCTATGAGTGGCAAGAAGATTCGACCTATATTCAAAACCCACCCTTTTTTGAAGAAGGTAATGATAAGCAAGGTGAAGATATCGTCGATGCGCGCATATTGGCCTTGTTTGGCGATTCACTAACCACAGACCATATCTCACCTGCGGGTAATATCGCCAGAGACAGTTCAGCAGGCCAATGGCTGCGTGATCGCGGCGTCTCAGAATTGCATTTTAATTCCTATGGCTCGCGTCGTGGTAACCATCAGGTGATGATGCGCGGCACCTTCACCAATATCCGTATTAAAAACCTGATGTTGGATAATGTGGAGGGCGGCTTTACGCGTCACATCCCTAGCGGTGAACAGCTGCCTATCTTTGATGCTGCTATGCGCTATCAAGAAGAAAACACGCCGTTAATCGTTATCGCTGGTAAAGAATACGGCACCGGTTCTAGCCGTGACTGGGCTGCTAAAGGTACGCGCTTGTTGGGTGTAAAAGCGGTTATCACTGAAAGCTACGAGCGTATACATCGCTCAAACTTAGTCGGTATGGGTATCTTGCCTTTGCAGTTCCAGGAAGGGCAATCTCAGCATACTTTAGGTTTAGATGGTTCTGAAAAGCTGAGCATTCGTAAGCTAAAGAATCTAAAACTCGGTGATAAAGTCACGCTAGAGATCGAACGTAGCAACGGTAACAAAGAAAGCTGCGAGTTGGTTTGTCGTATCGACACGGCTGATGAGCTGCAGTACTTCTATAGTGGCGGTATTTTGCAGTATGTATTGGAAGACTTGCTAGCAACTGCGACGAAGTAAACGTAGAAAGTCCTATCGTCAATTAGACTGCAGCGCTAAAGTTGGATTGAGCTCAGCTTTAAGCCGCAGTCTAAAGTCGCGAAGTGGTTTCGCTCCCATGTGTGATAGTTCTTACATGTGGGAGCCAATTTTATTGGCGAATTTTTCAATCAATAAACGCTAATACAGCCCGCTCAAACTCCTCCGGATTATCCACCATCAAAGCGTGACCCGCACGGCTAACCGTTACTAGCTTGGCGTCTTTCATGGTACCCACCATTCTTTCAGCGACTTGCCGCGATAGTATCGCCGAGGCCTGGCCGCGCACCACCATGGTTTTGCAGTCCAATGCTGCTAAGGCTGCCCATAGCTCATCATTGAGTGGATAGCGTAAATCATCGCTATTGGCTAAATGACTACCAGGCTTCCATAAAGCGGTGGTAAAGGCGGGATCGGTTTTTGTATGCCATAAGCCGTCAGCATTTTTACGCACACCGAATTCTGCCATGTTGCGTAGGCGTTCAGCTTGGGCAAATATATAAATGGAGGATAAGTAGTTAAAGTACGCCTCTACGCTAGCAAAGCTTGTTGGTGCATTTTCAGCATCCATACGCACTTTGTTGACGCCAACAGCGCGCACTTCAGGGCCAGTATCGATAATGGTTAAGCTTTCTACCGGCAGCTGGTGTCTTGCTAAGGTAAGCATGGCTACGCGTGCACCCAAGGAGTGGCCAATAATATGCCAGCGCTTGAAAGGCTGCTGTTGAATTAACTGCAAAACATCAGCGCAGAGCTGCTCATGTGTATAGCAAGCTTTCTCATCCCAATCAGAATCGCCATGGCCGCGAAAATCCAGTGCAATAATATTACGCTTTTGTTGTAGTTGCGCAGCTAGAGCATCCCAGATATGGGCATCATTCGTGAAACCATGCAGGAAAAGGCAGGCAGTGTCAGATTGCGTATTTGGCCAGAGTAAATAATGGCATTGCAAATTATCAGTAGTGGTGTAAAAACAGGATTCAACAGTTTGGCTCATGGTAAACTCGTGCAATACAGGTAAAACCTGAAATAAAAATGGGCTATTTTAACGGAAAACCATGACACAAGCGAAACCAAATACCCTCAAGGAAAAAAGCTGGCTACCTTATTTACATGCCGAGCTTGAAAAGCCTTATATGCAGCGTCTGGATAACTTTTTACTGCAGGAAAAGCAGCAAGGTAAAGTTGTATACCCAGCCAACGACCGTCTCTTTGCAGCGTTCAACTTGACGCCATTTGATCAGGTAAAAGTGGTTATCTTGGGGCAAGACCCCTACCACGGGCCAAAGCAAGCGCATGGCTTGTGTTTCTCTGTGCCACAAGGGGTTAAACCGCCACCGTCTTTGTTGAATATCTATAAAGAACTAGAAAATGACTTGGGCTTAGCCATGCCCGCGCATGGCTGTTTAGAAGCTTGGGCCAAGCAAGGAGTGTTATTGCTTAATAGCGTGCTAAGCGTGGAGCAGGGGCAAGCGGCTTCGCATCAAGGCAAAGGTTGGGAATGCTTTACTGACCATGTGATTGCGCAGCTGAATCAGCATTGCGAAGCGCTAGTGTTTATGCTTTGGGGTGCTTATGCGCAACGCAAAGGCGCCATCATTGATAGGCAGCGCCATTGTGTCTTGGAGAGTTCGCACCCCTCGCCTTTATCAGCCTACCGTGGCTTTTTAGGCTGTCAGCACTTTTCGCAGGCGAATGCGTATTTAAGTGAGCATGGGAAAGCGCCCATCGACTGGGCTTTAGCGTAACAGTTAGCTATGCGTCTAAAGCATAGGGTAGGTTGATAAATTGTATATCGCTTACTACGCCGTTATCACTGTATAGCTGCGTGGCTTGTGCACCATTATCCGTTAGCACGGCGAGTATATCCCAGCCTTGCTCGCCGATAGCGACAGCGCTCACAATCTGCCCACAACCTCGGCCATCTTGTGCGAGTGTTAGGACATCACCGCTTGCTAGTGATGCTGCATTGGCTGTTAGGTGATATAAGCGGCGTTTGGTGCTACCTAAATAGTGCATGCGCGCAACAATTTCTTGGCCTGTATAGCAACCCTTGGTAAAGCTAATCGCCGGTGTAGCTTGATAGTTCAGCATTTGCGCAATAAATGTATCGACTATGGCGTGCTGGATAAATGCTAAACCTAGTTGATGCTCAATTAATGCGTGCTGCTTTTCATCAAAAGTGGGGATGTCTTTTGCTAGTGCTTGGTATAAAGCTTTAACCTCTTCTGTAGGGCCGTAAATCTCGTAACTGTTTAAGGCGTTAGAGGTGCAAACGACAACACTGTTTTGATAAGTGGCTTGGCTAAAATCGCTGTGCGGAATATTGACAATGATTTTCTCCAGCTGCTGACGGGCTTGTTCACCGTGTAAGCCAAGGCAGGCGTGATCATCTAAAATCTGCACTTTGCTTTTCGAAAATGCCGCGTATTTTTGTAGGTTCTGTTGAGTCGATGTGGCGATACTGCTGTGTACGCGTAACCAGTAACTATCATCAGCATTCAGGTTGATTCTAAACGACGATAGCATGCGGCCTTTGGGGTTGTTGTGTGAGCCTAAGCTGGCTTGCTCAATGGATATTTTCTTTATATCACAACTTAATTGTCCTTGAAGAAGTTTGCCAGCATCGTTACCTTGCACTTGAATCAACGTCTGATGGAGTGGGTATAATGCGTTATCGGCTAGCGTCTGAGCATTGGAGTTGAGAGTTTGCGTTGCCATAAATGTTTGCCAAAGCGTGGTCATGCGAATGCCCTATAATCGTAGTGAGAATCGATCGGTGTTTAGCCGATGAAGATGCTATAATACCTGATATTTGCACTAAGGAAAAAACAATGACTAAACCTGAAGAAGTACAACGCGTCTATTGGCATAGTCGTCGTGGCATGCTAGAAATTGATTTAGCCTTAATGCCTTTTGCTGAGCATCAATACGCGCTGCTACCAAAAGACGAACAAGAAACGTATGTGCGTTTATTAACTAGCGAAGATACGGATTTATTCGCGTGGATATTGCAAAGACGCAAGCCCGAGGATGCTAAACTTGCTGCTATCATGGAAAAGATAATCGCTTATGCTAAACAGGGAAAAGATACAATTTAATTACCAGCCGTCACATTGGCCGCGTAAGGTTTTGCTAGGGATGGCATTACTCGCTTTACTTGCTATTCTTTTCACGCCTTTAGCCTTCTTACATCGCTTGCTTCTTAGCTTGGTTTTGTTGGTGCTGCTACTGTGGCAGTGGCGTAAGCTGCAATCCACGACGGTGCTGCAAATTCTATGTGTTGAGCAACGTTGGTATGTGCAGCTACACGGTAAAGAGCAGCGCATACCGGTTGTCGTACAAAACTATTCAAGACCGTTTGTGCATGGCTTGGTTCTGATACTTAATCCGCGCCCACTGTACAAACCACGTTTACGTATTTACTTGGGGCGCGATAATCTAGAGCCAGCGGTTTTTTCAGCGGTTTGTCGACAATTACTCTGCTATACGGAAGTCCGGCGGACATAAAATCGTATCTTTTGCGACGGCCAGCATCTCGGGGTAATCCAAGGTGTAATGCAGGCCGCGGCTTTCTTTACGGCTAATCGCCGAACGGACAATAATTTCAGCCACTAATACCAAGTTACGTAACTCGATAAGATCACTGTTGATATGGTAATCGCGGTAGTAATCATTGACTTCTTTTTTGATTAATTGGATACGCGCCAAAGCACGCTCTAAGCGTTTATGGCTGCGAACAATACCGACATAATCCCACATCACTTGACGTAATTCATGCCAGCTATGGCTGATAATAATGTCCTCATCGGAGGTGGTAACACGAGAGGCGTCCCAATAAGGCGCAGGTTCAGGTGGGGCTATATGATCAATATTCTCTAATATATAGCCTGCAGCAGAGCGTGCGTAAACCAAGCATTCCAATAAAGAGTTACTTGCCATGCGGTTGGCGCCATGTAAACCTGTGCAGGTAGTCTCGCCGATGGCGAGTAAGCCCTCAACATCGGTTTTACCATACTTATCCACCACAATACCGCCGCAAGTATAGTGCGCGGCGGGCACCACAGGGATGGGGTCACGGGTGATATCAATGCCGATTTCCATGCAGGATTGATAGATGTTAGGGAAATGTTGATGAATAAACTCGGCAGGCTTATGGCTAATATCTAAGTAAACAAAATCCAAACCTGAGCGCTTCATTTCGTGATCGATAGCGCGGGCAACAATATCGCGCGGCGCGAGCTCGGCGCGCTCGTCATACTGCGGCATAAAGCGCTCACCATTGGGTAGTTTTAGCAAAGCGCCTTCGCCACGTAAGGCTTCTGTCATTAACGAAGTTGGGCCATTAGGGTTGTATAAGCAGGTAGGGTGGAACTGGTTAAACTCCATGTTCGCAGCACGGCAACCGGCTCGCCAAGCCATGGCCATGCCATCACCGCTATTGCCATCGGGATTGCTGCTATACAGATAAACTTTACTTGCACCGCCAGTCGCTAAGATCACAAAGCGTGCTTGAAAGCTATCCACCTTATCGCGCTTTTGATCCAAAATATAAGCGCCAGTACAGCGCTCATCCTGCTTGATGAGGTCGATGGCGATATGGTGTTCAAAAAAGGTGATATTGGGTTCGTTGATCGCTTGCTCAATTAATGTTGAAGAGACTGCCTTGCCGGTAGCATCCGCCGAATGGATAATACGCCTATGGCTGTGGCCGCCTTCGCGAGTCAGATGATAGCTGTCAGCTTGATCACCCATGCGATCAAACTGCACGCCTTGCTCAATCAGCCAGGCAATCGCATCGCGACTATTTTCGACAGTAAAGCGCACCGCGTCTTCATTGCATAGGCCGCCACCTGCAGCCATAGTGTCTTTAACGTGAGATTCCACACTATCTTGCGCATCTAAGACAGCGGCAATACCGCCTTGGGCGTAATACGTGCTACCTTCGCTCACCGCATTCTTGCAGATAATGGCAACTTTTAATTGTTTAGCAAGATTGATGGCAAGGCATAAGCCAGCAGCACCGCTACCGATAATTAAAGCATCGTATAAGTAATGTCGATTCATGGCGGACTTTCGTTAAAAAAGAAGAAATGATTATAGTAATAGCACAGAGTAAGGTTAATCCTTTTTCTGAATATTAATGACTTGTGGCATTATATTCGCTTGCAATGAGAACTTCCTTAAAATTGGTCGGTCTGAATAAGTGATTCAAGCGCCGGCTACCCAGATTGGAGAATATTATGGCTGGTGATTCAGATCAGCAGTTGGTGGAACGAGTACAGAAAGGTGATAAGCGCGCGTTTGATTTGTTAGTGGTGAAGTATCAGCATCGTATTGCAGCTTTAGTTAGTCGATTTGTTCATGATGCCGACGAGGTGCAAGATGTCACCCAAGAGGCCTTTATTAAAGCCTACCGTGCATTAAAAAATTTTCGAGGCGATAGCCAATTTTACACGTGGATGTATCGTATTGCCGTAAATACGGCAAAAAACCATTTAGTTTCGCGTAATCGTAGGCCGCCCAATAGCGATATTGAAGCGGACGACGCGATATTTTTTGATAGCGCTGATGGTTTGCGCGATATCGGCTCACCCGAAGAAAACTTAATGAGTGAGCAGTTGATGGCGGTGATTAACCGAGCTATCAAAGATTTGCCAGAGGATTTACGCACAGCACTAACTTTACGTGAATATGATGGTCTGAGTTATGAACAAATTTCAGAAGTAATGGATTGCCCTGTCGGCACGGTTCGTTCGCGTATCTTCCGTGCGAGAGAGGCAGTGAACAACGCAATGAATGCGGTTTTTGATCAATAAGTTTGATGAAGGTGACACTAATGAACCAACAGCGCCAAGAAATGCTTTCGGCTTTATTTGACGAGCAAACCAATGAGTTTGAAACACGTCGTTTACTGAAGGATATGGATAAGGCTGATATACAGCAACTGCGTCGTTATCAGTTAATGCGTGATGTTTATCAAAACAAAGCCAGCTCTATTCATTGCACAATGGATATTAGCGCTGCCGTATCCGCAGCGATTGCTGAAGAGCCAGCGCCTAGTATTAGCAAAGAGCAAGGTCTATTGTCGCGCTTTAAGCCCCTGGTTGGTTTTGCTACGGCTGCCAGTGTGGCATTTGTTGCCGTTTTAGCGGTACAGCAATGGCGCTATGTTGATAACGCCAGCGATAGTGGCTTTGTTGCGGATGGTAATGTCAGTGCCAGCCAAATTCCTTTAACCAGTTCGCCAGGCTTGAGTACAGCCAGTGCGGTGAGTGCTTTGCCAGCGGAAAAACGCGTCTTGGTTGTCGAAAAACAGGAGCCGCAATCTGCCGCAGAGCAAACAGTAGATAGCCTGCAAGACGGCTCCGACACCTCTCCCTTGAAAGAACAATAGTGATTAAATACCCTAAAGTGCATAGCTGAGCAGTACACTTTTAGCAAAGAAAAAAGGTAGTGTGTTGATACGCTACCTCAATGAGCTGCTTTCAGGTAGAATTACCCTCTTTATTTCTAGTAACCAGGGCTGACTGTGGCTGAACTTTCACATATTCGTAACTTTTCTATTATTGCCCATATTGATCATGGCAAATCCACGCTAGCGGATAGAATAATCCAACTGTGTGGCGGTTTAAGTGAGCGCGAAATGGAAGCGCAAGTATTGGACTCTATGGATTTAGAGCGTGAGCGCGGTATTACTATCAAAGCGCACAGCGTAAGCTTGAGCTATACGGCAAAAAATGGACAAGTTTATCAACTCAATCTTATTGATACCCCAGGGCACGTGGACTTTTCTTATGAAGTCTCCCGCTCTTTAGCTGCCTGTGAAGGCGCGCTATTGGTGGTCGATGCAGCACAAGGCGTAGAAGCGCAATCTGTTGCTAACTGCTATACGGCGATAGAGCAAGGCTTAGAAGTTATGCCTGTGCTCAATAAAATGGATTTGCCGCAAGCAGAACCCGATCGCGTTATTCAAGAAATTGAAGAGGTTATTGGTATCGATGCCAGTGGTGCGGTGCTTATCAGTGCCAAGTCAGGCCAAGGTGTTGATGAGGTGTTGGAACAGCTCATCGAGCTAATTCCTGCGCCCAAGGGCGATCGTGATGCTCCCTTACAAGCATTAATTATCGACTCTTGGTTTGATAACTATCTAGGGGTTGTGTCTTTAGTGCGCATCATGAATGGCCGCTTAAACAAAAGAGACAAAATCGTTATTAAGTCATTAGGCCGCGTACAGCAGGTAGATAGCCTCGGTGTGTTTACGCCTAAGCCTTTACAAAGAGATTGTCTAGAAGCGGGTGAAGTAGGCTTTGTAATTTCTGGTGTGAAAGATATCCAAGGTGCGCCCGTAGGTGACACCATTACGCATGCCAAAAATGCTGATGAAGTTGAAGCGCTACCCGGTTTTACGCAAGTACAACCCAAAGTGTTTGCCGGTATGTTCCCAGTATCATCGGATGATTATGAAGATTTCCGTGATGCTTTAGAAAAGCTCTCGCTTAATGATGCCTCCTTGTTTTATGAACCAGAAAGTTCTGATGCCTTAGGCTTTGGTTTTCGCTGCGGCTTTTTAGGCATGCTGCATATGGAAATTATCCAAGAGCGACTGGAACGTGAATATGATTTAGATCTTATCACCACAGCACCAACGGTAATTTACGAAGTCGAGAAGAAAGACGGCAGCATTGTTTATATGGATAGTCCGTCGAAAATGCCGGACCCTTCAGTGATTGAAGATATGCGCGAACCCATTGCTAGAGTACATATTTTAGTGCCGCAAGAGCATTTAGGTAGCGTTATTAGTTTGTGTACTGAAAAACGCGGTATCCAAAAAGATATTCTCTATTTAGGTATGCAAGTTTCAGTAACTTATGATGTGCCTATGGCGGAAGTGGTTTTAGATTTCTTTGATCGCTTAAAATCGGTTAGCCGTGGCTTTGCTTCTTTAGAATATAGCTTTGACCGTTTCCAATCGGCAAACTTAGTTCGCTTAGATGTGTTGATCAACTCCGAACGCGTCGATGCCTTAGCCTTGATAATCCATAGTGACAATGCCTATAACCGCGGCCGCTCTTTGGTTGAGAAGATGAAAGAGCTGATCCCAAGGCAAATGTTTGATGTGGCAATACAGGCTGCTATCGGTGGTAATGTTATTGCTAGAACTACGGTAAAAGCGTTACGTAAAAACGTGACTGCCAAATGTTATGGTGGTGATGCTTCACGTAAGCGTAAACTGTTAGAAAAGCAAAAAGCCGGTAAAAAGCGCATGAAACAAGTGGGTAATGTGGAAATTCCACAGTCAGCCTTCTTGGCCGTTCTCAAGGTAGATCATTAATGATGAATATTGATCTACCTTTGGTATTAGTTATTGCCTCATTTTTAGGCATTATAATTTGGCTGTATGATTTTTTTGTCTTACGCAAAAAACGTCATCGCGCAGTGGCCGCTTTACAAGCAGCCTACCCAGCATGGGATGCAGCGGGGTCACCGGATAAATACCCGTACCAACAAGGTCTGTTAACAGCGTTACATGAGCCATGGATTGTTCGTGAGACCAAATCTTTTTTGCCTATCATTTTGGTGGTATTGATTGTCCGCTCGTTTATTGTTGAGCCTTTTCAAATACCCTCCTCATCGATGGAGCCTACCTTAGATATTGGCGACTTTATACTGGTGAACAAGTTTACCTATGGTATTCGTTTGCCGGTTAGTAACACCAAGGTTATTGCTATCAATGAGCCTCAACGAGGCGAGGTAATGGTATTTTTCCCGCCCAATGATGCACGCTACTTTATTAAGCGTGTGATTGGGTTGCCGGGTGACTATATCGAATATCGTGATAAAGTATTGTATGTTAATGGCGAGCAACAGCGTTTACAGCCCGTTGAGTATACGGCCTTAAACTTTGAGTGGCGTGATTTGTTTGAAGAGAATCTCGATGGGGTTAAGCACGCCATTTATAATGATCCGCATCGCCAAGCACAAAATGCGGCTTTTGTTGTGCGCCCAGGTCATTATTTTATGATGGGCGATAACCGCGATAATAGTAGTGATTCGCGTGTTTGGGGCCAAGTGCCAGAAGAAAATATTGTTGGAAAAGCATTTTTAATATGGATGCATTGGAAAGATTGGAAAAGCCTGCCAAGCTTTACCACGGTAGGTTCCATTAAATAGAGGATTTCATATGCTAGCACGTTATCAGCAAGGCTTATCGCCACTAGGCGTTTTATTGGTTGTTCTGTTGTTTGCTTTTTTTCTCGTCAGTGGCTTAAAGCTTGTGCCGCATTACTTGGATTTTAGCCAGCTAAAAACGATCTACCAAAACGTTAATGATCAGCCAAATATCGATAATATGTCACCACAAGATGTGCAGTCGGCGATCAGTAAAGCCTTGACGATTAACTCAATGGGCGACTTTAATATTAAAGATAGCACCGTGATTAGTCGTGAATCAGGCCACTTAAGAGTGGGTTTAGATTATGAGGTTCGTGAGCATTTGTTCGCGAATATCAATGTTGTATTAACCTTTGAATTTATGCCGGAGTAAGCTGTTTGGCGTCATTAGAGTTACTTTACCAACAGTTGGCTTATCTGCCAAAGCAGCCCGAACTATTTGAACAGGCATTAACGCATCGAAGTTTCTCGCGCGATCATAACGAGCGATTAGAGTATTTAGGTGATGCCGTTTTAGATTTGGTGATCGGTGAAGCTTTATACCATCATTATCCGACGCATAGAGAAGGCGAGTTAAGCCGTTTTCGTGCGGTACTTGTCAATGGCCAATATTTGGCAGAAAAAGCCAAGCAGTTACAGCTTAATGGCTTTATACGATTAGGCAGTGGAGAGCGCAAAGCCGGTGGCAGTGATAGGGAGTCTATTTTAGCCGGTGCTTTTGAAGCGTTGCTTGGCGCTTTGTACTTAGATGCTAGCTATGAAAGAACCAAAGCGATTATCCTGCACTTATTCGCTGAAGATTTGCTGGCTATAGCCAAGACGGCGCAGCGTAAAGACGGTAAAACGCAACTGCAAGAGCTACTCCAATCCGCAAAACACGATTTGCCAGACTATCAGCTGGTTAAAACCAGCGGTCAGGATCATCAACAAACATTTACTATTCGCTGCGAAGTTGCCAATTTGGCGCTGTCAGCTACGGCAACGGGTAGCTCCAAAAAAATAGCCGAACAAAATGCGGCTGAAAGTATGCTGCGCTTATTAGAGCAAAGGAAAATTTCATGACAACACGTTGTGGGTATATCGCCGTTATGGGACGACCGAATGTGGGCAAATCCACATTGATCAACCGTATTCTAGGCCAAAAACTCAATATCACATCGCGCAAGCCACAAACTACCCGGCACAATGTGTTGGGTATTAAAACCGAGGGCGATACCCAAGCGATTTATGTGGATACCCCAGGCCTGCATAAAGAGCAAAAAAAGGCCATCAATCGCCTAATGAACCGTAGCGCAGAATCCGTCATTAATGATGTGGATGCAATTGTCTTTGTTGTTGATGCTACGCAATGGCAAGAGGGTGACGAACACGCCTTAGAAAAAGTCAAACAGGCGAGTTGCCCAGTGTTTTTGGTGATTAATAAAATCGATAAGCTAGAAGATAAAGCGATGCTATTGCCTTATATCGAAAAAATCAGCCAGCGTTTTGATTTTAAAGAAATTATCCCGCTTTGCGCGCTAAGCGGTGTAGCGGTTGATAGCTTAGAGAAAACCCTCTATCAGGCTTTGCCTGAAAACCCTTTCTTTTTTGATGAAGAGCAAATTACCGATAAAACAGAGCGCTTTTTAGCCGCGGAAATAATCCGTGAAAAGCTTATGCGTCAATTGGGTAATGAGCTGCCTTATGAACTGACAGTCGAGATTGAGTCATTCAAAGAAGAAGAGAAAACCATCCATATAAACGCTTTGGTTTTAGTCGAGCGTGATAGCCAAAAGTCGATCGTCATTGGTAAGCAAGGGCAGAGGCTGAAAAGCGTGGGGACAGAAGCCCGTAAAGATATGGAAAGGCTGTTGGATAAAAAAGTCATGCTAACGATTTGGGTAAAAGTAAAGCAGGGCTGGTCGGATGACGAACGTGCTTTGCGTAGCTTAGGCTATCACCCCGACTAGCCTATGCGGCAAACCATTGATAGTGCCTACATACTGCATACCATGGCGTATCAAGAAACAAATGCCATTGTACGTATGCTCAGTGAAGAGCACGGCATGGTATCGGGCGTTCTACGCGATGTTTACCAGCAGCAGCATAAAGCCCAGCAGCGCCGTGCAGCCCTACAATTGGCAAGCTTAGTTGAGTGCCAATGGCAAGGTGAAAGCGGCCTAAAACAAATACGTAGTATAGAGCTCATCAACCATAGCCAGATTAAGCAAGCCAAGCAATTGGTCTGCTTGTCCTACGTGAATGAGCTATTGCTGCACTTTTTGCCTGCGGAGCAATCGGCAACGGCTATTTACCATGCCTATGCTTGGTTAATTGATGCCTTGCAGGCAGAGGCAGAAATAGAAGTAGTATTGCGCCGTTTTGAGCAGATATTATTCGAAGAAATGGGCTGCACGGTTGATTATCTCTGGGACAATAGTAGCAATGAAAGCATACAGGCGAACAAGACCTACTGCTTAAACCCAGAGCAGGGCGTGATTATGAATGATGGCGTCGCACAAGGGCTATTACTGCGTACTGATGAATTGCAACTGCTGGCAGTGCACGATTATAGCTGCATAGAAACCCGTCGATTGGCCAAGCATGTGCATCGCACTTTGATTGATTACCACTTGGCCGGCAAGCCTTTAAAGGCCAGAAGTTTATATCGCCAATTATAAGTATGCTTTTTGCTTATAAGCTCATGCTATTTAGTGATAAGCCAAATATTGGTATTTTGATAAAATCCACATAAAATACATCTTTCACGGTAGTAAACACTATGTCGAACATCACTTTCCCCACCCTTGAAGATTATGTTGGTCACACGCCTTTAGTGCGTTTGCAGCGTATCCATGCTGGGCGTAATAATACCATTTTGCTTAAATTAGAAGGCAATAACCCCGCAGGTTCGGTCAAAGATAGACCAGCTTTATACATGATTCAATGTGCTGAAAAGCGCGGCTTAATTAAGCCAGGGGATACCTTAATAGAAGCTACCAGTGGTAATACGGGTATTGCTTTAGCAATGGTGGCGGCGATGAAAGGCTACCGTATGGTATTAATCATGCCATCGAATATGACACAAGAGCGCAAGCAAGCAATGACAGCTTACGGTGCGGAACTGATCGAAGTGAGCCAAGAGCAAGGCATGGAAGGTGCTAGGGATCTAGCGCAAACCATGCATGAGCAAGGTGAAGGCTATGTGCTTGATCAGTTCTCTAATGAAGATAATCCTTTAGCGCATTACGAAACCACCGGCCCTGAAATTTGGCAGCAAACCCAAGGTACGATTACCCATTTTGTTAGTTCTATGGGTACCACTGGCACCATTATGGGAACTTCACGCTATTTAAAGGAACAAAACCCAGCGATACAAATTATCGGTATGCAGCCAGAAGATGGCTCACAAATAGCGGGTATACGCCGTTGGCCAGCCGCCTATTTGCCCAAGGTATATAAGCCGGAGTTTGTCGATCAAGTGCTAGATGTAAGCCAGCATACTGCGGAAGTAATGACGCGTCGCTTAGCTACCGAAGAAGGTATTTTCTGTGGCGTATCGTCTGGTGGCGCGATAGCCGGTGCTTTGCAGTTGGCTGCAGAAGTGGAAAATGCCGTGATCGTTAGTATTATTTGTGATCGGGGTGATCGTTATTTATCCACCGATTTATTTAAAGCCGTATAAAATAGCAAAACGCATTGGACGTATGTTTATTGTAAAAGGATTGTTCGTTTTGCTGTTGCTCACTATTTAACAGGAAGTAGGCATGGTACAGGTTAGAGATGCATACCCCTTAAACGAGCTTGGTAAAGTGGATATTATCCGCTGGATTGAGCGGCTACCGGGTTTAGAGCAAACGCCAGAAAACCATCAGCGTCTATTGCAGGCCGCAGAGTTTGCCAAGCTATATAATAATACCCAAGAAGAAGGTATGGCTATATGGGGCGAGAGCTATAATCGCTTTTTTACTGGCCTTGAAATGGCAGAGATTCTTGCCGATCTAAATTTAGATATTGATACCCTAGTGGCTGCAATTTTATACCGTACCGTGCGTGATGGTGTGCAAACACTGGATGTGGTGGCCAAGCAATTTGGCAAAAGCGTGGCGCAATTGATTGAAGGCGTCGCGCAAATGGCTGCTATCACGCAGACCAAAGCGACCACCGAAACCAGCAAAGTATTAGGCTCAAAACAAGCGCAGCAAGAGCATATTCGAAAAATGCTGGTGGCCTTGGTGGATGATGTCCGCGTGGCACTAATCAAGTTAGCCGAGCGTACCTGTGCTATACGTGCGGTAAAAAACAACGAACAGCGCCGCGATAAAGTTGCCCGTGAGGTGTTTGAAGTTTATGCGCCGCTAGCTCATCGTTTGGGTATTGGCCATATTAAATGGGAGCTTGAAGATTTAAGTTTTCGCTATCTGGAGCCTGAAGAATACAAGCGCATCGCTAAACAGCTGGATGAACGACGTTTAGATAGGCAGCAATTTATTAAAGACGTTACGCTGCAGCTTGAACAAGAAATGCAGCAAGCTGGCATTGAAGGCGAAGTCAATGGTCGTGTAAAGCATATTTACAGTATTTGGCGAAAAATGCAGCGTAAGAAAATCGACTTTTCTGAAGTGTATGATATTCGCGCGGTCAGAATATTGGTTAAAGATACACGTGATTGCTATGCCATGCTCGGTATAGTACACACCTTGTGGAAAGCCATCCCTAATGAGTTTGATGATTATATTGCGTTACCTAAAGAGAATGGTTATCGCTCTTTGCACACGGCGGTAATTGGCCCTAATGCCAAGATACTCGAAGTGCAAATACGCACCTATGAGATGCATGAGCAATCCGAATTTGGTGTTTGCGCACATTGGCAATACAAAGGCGCTGATAAAGCCTCGGGCTCTGAAGGCTATGAAGATAAAATAGCTTGGTTAAAACAAGTACTGGATGATCATGATAACAGTTATAACTTTGGCGCAGTTGCCGAAGAGATGGCACACGATATCGCGCAAGATAAAATTTATGTGTTCACGCCCGATGGCCATGTTGTAGAGCTAGCGTATGGCGCAACGCCCTTAGACTTTGCATACCGTGTGCATACTGAAGTGGGCCACAGCTGCCGTGGTGCTAAGGTTAATGGTCGCATTGTGCCGCTAACGTATACGCTGCAAACAGGCCAGCAAATAGAAATTATCACCGGAAGAGAGGCCGAGCCAAGTCGTGAATGGCTGCGCCCTAGCTTAGGCTATATTAAAACGCCAAAAGCGCGCGCGAAAGTCAAAGCGTGGTTTAACCAACGCGATAGGGATAAGAATATCATTACCGGGCGCACGTTATTAGAGCGTGAGTTCCGGCGTTTATCCATGAGCAACTTAAGCTTTAAAGCAGTTGCTGAGGAAATGGGCTTTCCCACCTTAGAAGACTTATATGTTGCTGCAGGCAGTGGTGATATTGGTGCTAGCCAAGCATTAAAAGCCGCTCAGCGTTTACAAGCTAAAGAGCAACAAACAACGCAGTATGAACTATCGTCATCTTGGCACCACGAGCTTATCAGTGCACCGAAATCTACGGGTAAATCCGGCGAAATAGAAGTGTCTGGCGTGGGTAATCTACTGACGCAAATGGCCAATTGTTGTAAACCTTTGCCCGGTGATCTGATTGGTGGCTATGTGACATTGAACCGTGGTGTCTCTGTCCACAGACAAGATTGCCCGCAGTTTTTGCACTTACAAGACATTGAAAAAGAGCGCATTATCGAAGTGAGTTGGGGGCAAAAGCAGGCTGCAACCTATCCTGTGGATATACGTATTGAAGCCTATGACCGTGAAGGTTTACTGCGTGATATAACCACCCTGCTAGCCAGCGAAAAAGTCAACGTCATTGCTACGCAGAGCCGATCAGATAAAGCAAGTAGCACGGCGCAGATGCAATTAACGATAGAAATCAGCGGTATTGAATGGCTGAGCCGCCTATTAGCACGCATCAACCAGCTACCGAATATCATCAGTGTGCACCGCATAGTGGATAGCAACGCATGATGAATAAATCATTATATAATATGGATGATTTACTCTATCTGATGGAGCGTCTGCGCAATCCAAAAACAGGCTGTGCTTGGGATAGGCAGCAAACGCAAGAGAGCTTAGTGCCATATACGCTAGAAGAAGTGTATGAGTTAGTTGATGCGATAGCTCAAGGTGATGTAGAGCATATTCGTGAAGAATTAGGCGATGTGTTATTTCAAGTGATTTTTTACGCGCAGCTAAGCCAAGAAGAGCAGCAGTTTGATTTTGCCGATATTGTGCATACCTTATGCGATAAGTTGCTGCGTCGCCATCCGCATGTCTTTGCTGAAGGCGATTTACACAAGGAGCTAGATGAAACAGCGGATATCGCCAGCATAAAAAAGCAATGGGAAGTGATCAAGCAGCAAGAGCGCGATACAAAGCAGCAAAGCGGCTTGCTGGATGATATTCCGAAAGCCTTACCCGCGTTAAAACGCGCGCAGAAATTACAAAAACGTGCTGCTGATGTTGGCTTTGATTGGCCGGCAGCGCAGTCGGCTTTAAGTAAAATTAGCGAAGAGTTAGCCGAGCTAGCCCAAGCTATAGACAATAATGACGCTGAAAATACCGCAGAAGAAATCGGCGACTTGCTGTTTAGTTGTGTGAATGTGGCTAGGCATTTGCAGTTAGATGCCGAAACCATGTTGCTGGCAGCAAATAGAAAGTTTGAGCAGCGTTTTTCTTATATTGAGCAAGGTTTAAAAAAACAAGGGAAAACTGTTAAGGAAAGTAGTTTGCTGGAAATGGATAGCTTATGGCAGCAGAGTAAGTTGGTTGAAAAACAAACAAAATAATGCGCTAAACCCTAGGCAAAGGTAAATTCGCTTGTTTCATTAGCAACAAACTTGTAAGGTTGCCACTTCAAAAACATCCCGTTTACGGCTTTAATTGTTAGCATTAGAGGAGCGTCCCTATATGCGTCTTATTTTATTAGGTGCACCTGGTGCAGGTAAAGGCACACAAGCACAGTTTATTTGTGAACAGTTTGCTATTCCCCAAATTTCTACCGGTGACATGCTGCGCGCTGCGGTAAAAGCAGAGTCACCTTTAGGTTTACAGGTTAAAGAAGTGATGGCTTCAGGTGGTTTGGTTTCTGATGAAATTATTATCGCCTTAGTAAAGGAGCGCATTCAGCAAGACGATTGTGCAAAAGGCTTTTTGTTTGATGGCTTTCCTCGCACGATTCCACAAGCTGAAGCAATGGTAGAAGCTGGCGTTGATTTAGACTATGTACTTGAGATCGCAGTTGAAGATCAAGAAATAATCAAGCGTTTATCCGGTCGTCGTGTACACGAAGCCTCTGGTCGTGTTTACCATGTGATTTATAATCCGCCTAAAGTTGACGGTAAAGATGACGTAACGGGCGAGCCGTTGATTCAGCGTGCAGATGATACAGAAGAAACTGTACGTCACCGTTTGCATGTTTACCATGAGCAAACTGAGCCTTTGGTGGGTTTCTACAAAAACTTAAAGTCAGATAATGCACCGCGCTATGTAAGAGTAGAAGGCGTAGGTTCTGTTGACGATATTCGCCAAGCTGCTTTAGCCGCACTCGCCTAATTCAGTAGGCTTAAGCCTAAAGATACACTATGAACAAAGTTCGTACGGCCATTTTATTGGCAAATTTAGGGACGCCACAGGCTGCCACACCCGCAGCCGTTCGTGGTTTCCTAAAACCCTTTCTATCCGATAAGCGTGTGGTTGAAGTTCCAAGACCGATTTGGTTCTTCATTCTGAACGCCTTTATTTTGCCCTTTAGGCCCAAACCTGTGGCTGCAAAATATTTGCCTTTATGGCAAGAGTATGGGGATTCGCCTTTGCGTATTACTACCCAGCAGCAAGTGGAAAAATTACAAAAAAGCCTGACTGCGACTTATGGTGAAGACAGCGTTCTAGTCGACTATGTGTTTACTTATGGCGAGCCTTCCTTAAACACGCAAATGGATAAGTACCGCGAATTGGCGGATAAAATTATTGTTTTGCCTTTATACCCGCAATATTCAGCCTCCACCACAGCGGCATTAAATGATCAGCTTGCGCGCTATCAAATGCAGCAACGTTATATTGCTGATGTCTGTTTGATACGTGAGTATTATCAGGCACCGAGTTTTATTCAAGCCTTGGCGAACTCAGTAACAAACTTTTGGCAAGCGCATGGCCAAGGGGATTATTTGCTGATGTCCTACCATGGTGTGCCGCAAGCTTTTGTTGATAAAGGTGATCCTTACCAAAAGCAGTGTTTAGGTACCAGTGCGCACTTGGCAAAAGTTTTAGGTCTCGATGAAGCAAAGCATTCCACAAGCTTCCAATCGCGTTTAGGTAAGGCGCCTTGGTTGCAACCCTATACTGACCTTACGGTTGAGGCTTTGGCCAAGCAGGGGGTGAAAACCTTGGATGTGATTTGTCCGTCGTTTTCAGTCGATTGCTTGGAAACCTTGGAAGAGATCCAAATAGAGAATGGTGAGATTTTTCAAGCAGCGGGTGGGCTGACCTTACGCTTAATTCCGTGCCTGAATGCTCATGACGATCATATTCAGATGATGGCAGCCTTGCTCAAACCCTACTTAGGTGGGGAATGAAAAACTTATTAGCAATCGAAGCCAGTGGTGCAAAATGCGCAGTGGCTTTATCGTATCAAGGTGTAATAAACACATTGAGCAGTGATGCCCCTAGAGCACATACTGTATCGCTCTTTGCTTTTATCGACCAGTTATTAAAAGACGTGGGTATCACCATTGCGCAGCTTGATGGCATTGTTTTTTCTGCAGGCCCAGGCTCGTTTACCGGCATTCGTTTGGCAGCGTCAGTAGCAAAATCCTTAGCTTATGCAGCACAACTCCCTGTCTTAGGTATTAGCAGTTTGGCGGTTATGGCAAATACCTTTTATCAGCAAGGTGGTAAGGGTAGCTGCTTAATCGTAACGGACGCACGTATGCAGGAATATTACTGCGCAGAGTACCAATACGATGCAGTAACAGGCGTGACAGTCTTGCAGAGTGATCGTTTGCTTACCCCAGAACAACTGCAGCATGTCGAGCATCAAAGCCTACAAGTGGTTAACGATGGCAGTGACTTTGCACGCCGCGTTTTTCACGATTTACCCCATGTAACAGTAGCGGCTAATGCAGAGAGTTTATTGCATTTGGCCAATGCCCAATGGCAGCTGCAAGCACCAGAGGCCGATAGTGCTTTAACAGCACAGGTCAATTATCTGCGTGATAAAAGTGGCTGGAAAAATTTAGAACAACAGCAACGTAATCCTGTCTCTGGAGAGTAGTCGTATGGAGATTTTGCACATTATCGTGTTGAGTTTGATTCAGGGTTTGACGGAGTTTTTACCGATATCGAGTTCTGCGCACTTAATTTTGCCGTCAGAAGTGCTGGGTTGGCCGGATCAAGGCATGGCTTTTGATGTGGCTGTGCACATCGGTAGTTTGATGGCTGTACTGGTGTATTTTCGTAAAGATATTATTCAGTTAACACAAGGTTGGTTCACTACAGGTTTCAGTACTAGTCCGTCGGCTGATGGCAAGTTGGCGTGGTATATTATTTTAGCCACCATACCAGCCGGCGTGATAGGTATTTTATCGCGTGACTTGGTTGAAGAGCATCTACGCTCAGGCTTAGTGATTGCGTGGACTACCGTTATCTTTGCGCTATTGTTAGGGCTTGCAGATAGGAAAAAACAACACAGCTATTCTTTGGCAGAAATGACTTTATGGATGGCTTTAGTTATTGGGCTTTTTCAGGCTTTAGCTTTAATTCCTGGTGTTTCCCGTTCGGGCATTACCATTACAGCGGCCTTGTTTATAGGCTTGCAACGTACTGATGCAGCGAGATTTTCTTTTCTATTGTCGATACCGATTATTGCGGCTGCAGGTGGCTTAGATGCCTATAAATTAGTCAAGGAAGTGACGCAAGTAAACTGGGGCGATTTATTGCTAGGTATAGCGATATCGGCGATGAGTGCTTGGGTTTGTATCCATTACTTCTTGGTCTTTATTAATCGAATTGGCATGATGCCGTTTGTCATCTATCGACTTATACTCGGCGCCATGCTCTTTGCGCTACTGCTATAAAAGCAGAGCTTATTTAGCCATAGGGCTGTAGTTGTTGAATAAACTCCTCTACAGCCTTTCTGTCTTCTTCATCGCGCCAAGCTGTTCCTCGTTGGCTGTCTAGCTCATCCATATAGTGTAATAAGCCAATTTCGTTAAAAGCGTACATATAGCTATCTTTTTGGTTCTCGTAGTTGCCAGTGATCGCTTCGAAATTACAAGTTCGGGCGTGGTAGAGCTTGTTACTGCTACTATTATCAATAATGGTCAGGCCAGGCTCTTGATTGATCAAAATACCGGTACCGTTTTCTAAGCTTTGCGGCACCAATATGCGATGTAATTGATCGATGTCGGCTTGGCTTTGCGCTTGTAATTGTTGGAAGTCACGTAAACCTTGCAGTGATACTACCCATGTGGCAAACAAGCGCCTTTTCTTTTGCAAACCAAAAGCGGTGGGGAAGGGCGGAGTGTCTTGATGTGGCGCTTGGCACCAACCGGTCATAAAGGGGTTGTCACTATAGCCATGCTGCCAAGGTGCGGCCTGTGCTAGCGTATAGTTGGTTTTGTTTATCGGTACGTGCGGGAAGTGTAAGATGCCAAATTCGGCGATTTGCGGACGTAGCGAGCGCAATAGTTGATAGACAGACACTTCTGGGAAGCTACCAAAAAACTCTTCTGGTACGCTTACACGGACGCCTAAGGGCCTATCATCGAGGCGGTAGCAACCGACTTCAATGAGACATTCTCTTTCTATATCTTGCCAAGTAAATGCTTTATTCAACATAGCCTTTGGGATTTTGTTGTTGCCAACGCCAGTGGTCGGCACACATAAGGGATAAATTACGTTCTGCCTGCCAATTTAGTGTTGCTTTAGCATGGCTTGGGTCAGCATAGCATTGTGCTATATCACCTGATCGGCGACCGGTAATGGTAAAGGGTACTTTATTACCGCTAGCTTGCTCAAAAGCTTTTACCATATCTAAGACGCTGTAGCCAATACCAGTACCTAAATTACAGGTAATCAAGCTCTCTTTTTCTAGTGCTTTTAGTGCAGCGAGGTGGCCTTGGGCTAAATCCATGACATGGATATAGTCGCGCACACCCGTACCATCCGCTGTTGGATAATCGCCACCAAAAATCTGTAGTTGCGGGCGCAAGCCTATGGCAACTTGGGCAATATAAGGCATTAGATTATTAGGAATACCGCTAGGATCCTCACCGATTAGGCCGCTTTCATGTGCTCCAACGGGATTAAAGTAGCGTAAAATAGCGATATGCCATGCAGTATCTGCAACAGCTATATCGCGTAACATATCCTCGATATGGAGTTTGCTCGCGCCGTAGGGGTTGGTTGTTTTTAAGGGGAAGTGCTCTTCGATCGGTACGCTGGCTGGATCACCATAGACAGTTGCTGAGGAGCTAAACACGATCTTTTTCACATCAGCTTTGGCCATAGATTGGAATAAGCGCAAGCTGCCTACGACATTATTGTCATAGTACTCCATGGGGTTTTCAACGGATTCCCCCACGGCTTTTAAACCTGCAAAATGAATGACGGCATCTATCGCATGCTGCTCGAAAATTGAATCTAAGAGAGCGCTATCGCGTATATCACCTTGGATAAAATGAGCAGTTTTACCTGTCAACTGAGCGACACGTTGTAGGGCAAGTGGTTTACTATTGCTAAGATTGTCTAAGACAATGACACGATAGTTGGCTTGCAGTAATAATAACGTAGTGTGCGAGCCTATATAGCCGGCACCACCGGTCACAAGAATAGTCGTTTGTTTTGTCATAGGGTAAAAGTTTAACCGTTATCGGACTGATAGTCATATTGGTAAGCATAATGACCATACTTATAGCGACTACCGGCTGTTTTAATCACAGCATTCAGTATCGCGCCTTTAATGGTTACCCCATTGTCTTCAAAACGCTTTAATGCCGAACGAATCTCTGCAGTCGGGTTAAGGCCAAAACGGACTGCCATCAGGCTGCTGCCAGCGATTTTACCGACGATTAAGGCATCGGCTACCGCTAGTACCGGTGGCGTATCGATGATAACGATATCGTACTGAGCGACGAAATCTTGCATCAAATCGCTAAAGCGTTGGGCAAGTAAAAGCTCTGATGGGTTGGGTGGTGAGGGTCCACGCGAGACAAAGTCGAGGTTGTCTACAACTTGTCGCTGCACCGATTGTTCTATGGTTGATTGTGCTGATAAAAGGCTGGATAAGCCGGCTTGGTTCTTATGGCCAAAGTAGCGATGCAGATGCCCTTTGCGCATATCGCCATCAATAAGTAAGACTTTTTTCCCTGACTGAGCCATGACGACCGCAAGGTTGGCAGCAATAAAGCTTTTTCCTACTGCCGGGCTAGGGCCTGAAATCATAACAATATTATTGATGGATTCTGGAACAGTGAAGTGTAGGCTGGTATGTAAACTACGCAAAGATTCCACGGTAAGATCTGTCGGATGGCTCAGGCTTAATAAAAATCGCTCATGTCCGTTTTTCACTTTGGCATCACGAACATTCGTTTGCTGTGCACTAAAGGGTATGCTGGCAAAAACAGCGAGATCCAATGCTTCTATCTCATCGGGACTTTCTACGCCGCGGCTAAACAAACTATGAACAACCGCGATGGCAAGCGAGAGTAGTAGACCTAATAAAGTGGCAATAACAACGATCAAGTGTTTTTTTGGTGCAATTGGACGACTTGTATCGACAGCCGCATGGTCGATAATACGCACATTACCAACGGTGCTGGCGCGCGCTATATCCAATTCTTGCGCTTTTTGCAGCAATTGAATATAGATTTGTGCGCTAACGCCGACATCACGTTTAAGGCGCAATAGCTCTTGTTGTACCTCGGGCAAGGTGGATACACGCTTTTCAAATTGTGTTTTATCGGTTTCTAGGGAGTTGATTTGGCTCATTAGTGTTTGGTAGCTAGGATGCTCGCTAGTATAAAGCTTATCGATCTCTAGCCTCTTTAATTTGAGTGTGGAGAGCTCTGTTTCAAGTTTTACGAGTTGGTTTAAAATCGACTGAGTTTCAAGTGAGATGTCGGCGGATTTTGCTGATATCTGATAGGAGTTCATTTTCTCCTCCGCTTGTTCCATATCCTTACGAACGTTGGGCAGTTGCTTCCTTAAAAAGTCCAAACTATTGGAGGCTTCGGCAGACAAGCGAGCAATGTTTTGATGCAGATAGATATTGGCGACTTTATCCAGCATTTGCTTTGCAAATAGCGCGTTGGCGTGATTTAAACTGAGGTTGAGTATTCCCGACTGTTTACCTTTTTCGCTGGCTTGCAGCAGGCCTTGGTAGGTTTTTATCGTTCTTAAACGGTTGCCGTGAGCTAAAGTAAATTCAGTGCCGGGGTTGGCGTGCAATGTTTGAACAAGTAGCTTTATATTATCCGTTTCAACTAATTCGCCTACTTGCCCGTGCAAGAGTTTTTCACCCTCGAAATAGAGGCTATAAGTTTGATCGCTTTTGGCAATGAGTTGTAATGGTTTGCCTTGTAAGTAGCCGCTTAATTCGAACTGGAAAACGTCGATTTTCGCCCCGCCCCAATCGAACTGTGATAAGCCAAACCAAGGCTTAGCTAGTGTGTTTTCTTTTGTAGCTTGGAAATGACGAGTAATCGCTTGGCCAACCACAGGGAAGGTGCGCGGTTTTGCAGTGACAAGCAAATTTAAATCGTCGACAGCCTGGCCAATAACCATGCGAGATTTAAGGATTTCTATCTCTGTACCGGCTTGTGATTTTGCTGAGAATAAGTCCTCCATGCCATCAAGGCCTGCAATGCCACCTTTGCGCTCTTCGATTTGGATCAAGGCATTTGCTTGGTAAATAGGTGTGGCTAATAAGGCGTAAGCAATACCTAAAAAGCTGAAAGCCAGTGTGACTAAGATAATAAGCCAACGGTAATCTAATAGAGTGCCGAATAAGGCGAGGAGATCGATTTCGTCGTTATCATCGGATGTTGAATGCTGAGAAATAGGAATATTCATAGTTATTAGGTACTAGCTAAGGTGTTTAAGCCAACTGTCGGTTGCTTGTTTTATAAGAGTATATACATGTTCATGCAGGGTAATCGAGTGCCTATAAGGGTCGGTTATTTCTTGATT
>Ga0209075_1000885_pt1 | contig 28997 bp, 24 predicted proteins | sample Stecom2011_FD_187523 | JGI IMG/M metagenome (GOLD analysis project Ga0209075, IMG submission 187523) | Agricultural soil microbial communities from Utah to study Nitrogen management - Steer compost 2011 (SPAdes) (version 2) | ecosystem: Environmental > Terrestrial > Soil > Agricultural land...
CTGGGAGAAAACTGCTCTAATACTTTAAGGGCTACTTTCACTGCTTTTTCCGGCACCTTGGTGTTGATGCCTTGCTCAATAAAAAGCTCATTAAGACGCTCATGCTCACGACCATGAATGGCTTCTTGCCCCATAAATCCAGCCACTTCTGCCTTCAGTACAGGGTCATTTATTTGTTTGCGGAAGTGCCGTACGGACTCCATAAAAAAACGCTCACCGGGTGGAAAAAAAGCGGAGAGCACAGCGATAAAGGTGGTGGCAGTAGCGTTGTCGCCGAGGAAGTACCGCGGCGCCTGAGGAATCTGAAAGTCCAAGTGGCGTGGTGGAATGCCGACACTGGCACCGGCAAGGCGACGGCTCTTCTTGGTGCTGGAGCGGGTTGGGTTAGAGACAGCGTTCACGTAACCTCCGACATAATCAATGTGACATTGCTCAATGGTACTTGTGCCAAGCCTGAGCAGAAGGTTATCTTCAGCCATAAATCATTCATTGGAGGCCAATGTGACTGTTGCCATGCCAATCACTGAGGGGGTATTGCTCGCTCATTACGGCGATTTGCTCTGCGATTTACTGGTGGAAAGAGGCCATAGTGAAGAGGCTGTCTTGGCCGGCACCGGACTTACTCGGGCGCAATTAAGAGAGTCTGGGCGGCATATGTCATTGGCGGCCACGTTACAGCTATTTCGTAATAGCCGACGTTTGGATCCGTCCGCTGACTTGGGGGTCAGGCTTGGCGCTCCTTTAAATATAGGTAGTCATGGTTTTTTGGGCTATGCCTTTCAGTCCAGCAGCACACTGGGCGCAGCCTTTGATTTAGCGGTGCGCTATATGCGTACCCGCACCAGTCTTTTTGATATTCGTATTGAGCGAGAAGGTAAAAATGCGACGTTAATTTTTTATGAGCGCTACGAACTGGGTGATTTAACGCCACTGTTTGCCGACGCAATCATTACTTCTATTTTGGCGATTGGTCGGACTATGTTTGGCGTGATATTGGCCCAGCAAATTACTTTGAGCTTGCCTTACTGCGAGCAGAGTCATCACCTAATTTGGCGTCAAAACACTGGGCTTAACTTGCATTTTGGTAGCGCCTTAATGGGGGTGCGCTTTCCAGCCGCTTGGCTGGATATGCCACTGAGCACGGCGGATTCAAGTTTGGCCATCTTGGCTGCAGCACGCTGTGAGGAGGAGCTACGCCAAGCTGGTGAGAGTAACGATATTGTCAGCCGCGTGCGTGACCTAGCACGGCGTTATTTAGCGGATGAAAACTCGCTGGAAAGAGTGGCTGAGGAGCTGCACCTAACCACGCGCACATTACGTCGACGATTGCAGCAAGCAGGTACCAGCTATCAGGGTTTAGTGGAGCAATTGCGCCAGCGTTTGGCGGTGGAGAACTTACTCCATAGTCAGCGCACGGTAGAGGAGATTGCCTCTTTGTTGGGCTACAGCGACTCTTCCAATTTTGCTCGTGCCTTTCGTCGTTGGACGGGTAAAACACCACGCCAATATCGCTCAATGGCTGAATGAGCGAAAATGTCAGTTAGGAGTGTTTCTGTCATTGCGCCTGCGGGTGCGACTAAACACTATGTGTGACCGTATAGTAAATGGCCTTATCTAAGGTTGTCTTCCCAGCTCCATACTCACCACACAGGATTGCTCTCCATGGCAGACGTTCATATACCCAAGCCGGTCAATGCGATGCTCCCACGCACGCTATTCAATGAAGACCACGAAGCTTTTCGCAACACCGCGCGTCGTTTTTTTGAAACCGAAATTGCGCCTTTTTATGAGAAGTGGGAACAGCAGCAGCATATTGATCGTAGTCTGTGGAACAAGGCAGGCGAGCTAGGCATGCTCTGCGCAACTATGCCGGAAGAGTACGGCGGCTCTGGTGTGGACCGCTTGTATAGCATGGTTCTGATGGAGGAGCAGGCAAGGGTGGGTGATTCTGCTTGTGGTTTTTCTTTGCACTCTGACATTGTTGCCAACTACATTTTAAACTTTGGTAATGAAGAACAAAAACAAAAGTGGTTGCCAAAAATGGCCAGCGGTGAAGTGGTCACTGCTGTTGCTATGACTGAGCCAGGTACAGGTTCTGACTTACAGGCTATTAAAACCACAGCTAAGTTAGACGGTGATGATTACATCGTTAATGGCTCAAAAATATTTATTACTAATGGTTATTTGTGTGACATGGCGGTAGTTGCTGTGCGCACTGGCGACTCTGGTAAAGGCGCACAAGATGTTTCTTTGATGATCATTGAGGCGGATCGTGACGGCTTCACTAAGGGTAAGCCGCTGAATAAGGTTGGCATGAAAGGCCAAGATACCTGCGAGCTGTTTTTCGATAACGTACGTGTGCCCAAGGCTAACTTGCTTGGCATGGAAGGCATGGGCTTTATCATGCTGATGAAAGAGTTGGCTTGGGAGCGCATGATGATCGCCATCATTTGTGCTTCTGCTGCCGAGTATGCTTTAGCTACTACTGTCGAGTATGTGAAAGAGCGTCAAGTATTTGGTAAGCCAGTATCAGCCTTCCAGAATACACGCTTTAAGTTGGCAGAAATGCGCTCAGAGATTCAAATTGCACGGGTCTATGTCGATCGCTGCATGGAGTTAGTACTGCAAAGCAAGCTCTCACCAGAAGCTGCTTGTGCGGCTAAATATTGGGTTTCTGACCTGCTCAGCAAAGTAGTCGATGAGTGCGTACAGTTGCATGGTGGCTACGGCTATATGCTTGAGTATCCGATTGCTCGCGCTTATATCGATAACCGCGCCAACCGTATTTATGGTGGCACCAATGAGATTATGAAAGAGCTAATTTCTCGCGGTATTTAATTACGCTCAGGAAAAATAACGGCCCAGAAGGGCCGTTATTTTTTACACTTTGCGCACAAACACGCTAAAGAAATATACCCTTCAGCTAGTCCTTTATTAATAACAGAATCAAGCCGCTTTTTTATCTGTCACCAGCGATAGCATCTCATCCAGTTCATTTAAAAAATGGCTGTTGTCGTGATCCCATGGGTGAAAGCCTGGCTTGAACCAATCAAACCATGGCTTGATCACTTTGCGCAGAATGCCAGGGTTGCCCCATTGGTGCTGAAAACTAGTCCACAAACCTTTGAGTGCTTGGCGACCACCCTTTAGTCCGCCAGTCCGGCGTAGGTTTTCCACGTAATAGGGATAAAGCAAAGCAAGGAAGATGCCGGTAGCAATGGGCAGAGTAATCGCGCGTAGAGCATAAGCTTGCAGGGTTTTTCCCATGACCTTGCTGTACAGGTCAAAGGCCACTGCTTTGTGCTCAGTTTCTTCCAGTGCATGCCACTGCCAAAGCGCTTGGTAACGAGGCTCGGCGTCTTTGAAAAACGCCTCACTGTTTTCCAGCAAAGCACCTCCGAGAATAGCGGTTAGGTGTTCCAGTGAAACGGTGGCGGACAGCTGGAATATTTTTGGTGTGTACTTCTGCACAACATTTAGTAGACCGAGAACAAATTTCTCTTGAGCAACGGCGGGCATGCCGGCTGCTTCCATCATCTCGTTCATTTCTTCGTGTTCACGGCCATGCATGGCTTCTTGGCCAATAAAGGCGGTGATCGCCGACTTCAGCTGTGGATCGTCTTTGGCGTGATCACGAAAGTGACGCACGGAGTCGATGAAAAAGCGCTCTCCCACGGGGAAGAACAGGCTCATGGTGTTAAGAAACTGACTGACATGTGGGCCAGCACCGTGCCAGTTGGTGACCCGCTCCGCAGGCAGTTTGAATTTGATATCGCGACGAATAGGTTGGATGGCAATGGTCATGAGAGTCGTCCTCTACAATGGTTACATTGCTCGATGGTACAGTTGCCATTGAAAGTTAGCCAATGTTTTCTAGTAAGAAAGCATGGGCAGGCTTGGCCGAAGTGACGTAATAGCTAGGTCTTTTATGCCGGCCAAGGTAAGACCTGAGCCGGCATAGGGCGATAATCGCTGTATTTAGGGAGTGCTGGAGGCGGGTTCTACTATGGTCAGCTCGCCACCGCTGGGCTGGCCGTTATTCCAGCTGCTGTATTTGAGCTCACCGAGCATGCCATCAAGCTCCGGTGGTTGGTCTTTTTTGGGGCACAAAAAGGGCAGTAAAATCTTGCAGACGAGGGTGTCTAAGAGATCCGTCACGGGCGTCAAAATGCCATTTTGACCCAGGAGGCTAATAGAGCTGACCGTGTTGAGCGAAAAAGGAATGGCACCAATCAGGATGTCCTCGGTGCTTGAGTGGACGTCCTTGATGACGCTGCGGATACTGATATGCGCAGGAGGTGAGGTTAATTTCTTGGCGCTAAAGGCATAGTGCAGGCTCTCGCTGGACAGGCCATCAACAATAAAGCCGAGTAGCTCAATGGTGTCGCCTTCGGTCAGGCCAGCAAACAAGCTGCCGTCACTTTGGGGTAGTCCAAGTATTTCTTGCCCGAGAAGCGTCAAGGTGCCGTCGGCCAACTGCATAACGGGCGCAATGATTTTAAACAGCCTGAGCTCATCGCGAAGAATTAAACGCTTGGCCTTAAGCACGCCGGTAGTGGTGTCGAGCACACCATCGACCTCGATGTGTGAACCAAGGCTCAGGCTAGCGACGGTATCCAATAACAATGGCAGGACACTGCTGACGTCCACTCGCTGACCATCTATCTTAACCTCAAGTAGATTGCCCCCCGACAGCGGCGAAAGCTGGCTAATAAAGCCCGCGGTGGTAGCAGGTAACGAGGTTGGCAATGGCTCGTTGCTTGCAGGTAGTCGCTGCTTCAGGCGCTCAATGCTGCCGTTGAGCCCATCGCCAAGGCAGCGCACATAGTTGACCGCATTGAGGCTGTCACCTGCGCTGAAGCCTGCTTGCTGTGGGCTGCGCACCAGCACTTTCATGTTGTTACTCAGCGGCGTGCTGCAATCTTTTTGTGCGCTAGGGAGTAGCTTAATAGACTGTTCGTCGAGCTTGAATTGACTGCCATTGAGATCACTAATACGGCCAATCAGCTGCCAGCTTGCGCCTTCGTCAGCGATAGCCAGACGGGTGGCGCGTAGCTTGCCCTGTCGATCTCTGAGGCCGGCCACCTGCACGACATCCCCGAGTGCTAAATCAGCTAAGTTGATGCCGTTTAATTGGCTGTCGGCATTAATGTGGACACGCTGATGCAGCACTTTCAGTGGTTCTAGGCTGGTGATGGCACCAATAATTTGATGATGGGCTTCCATGGCAATGATGGTGCCCTGAGTCACGTCTTCATTGACGTCTTCGTCGAGCAGGAACTCTGTGATCAAGCCCAGTGGCAGGCCTTTGCCTGTGGGGTTGATGGTATTTGCATGGAGCTGGACGCCATCAAGATAGATCAGTGCGTTTTCGGCAATCTGATAATGGCGCTGATCATTAATATAGATCGAGCCGTAGCCGGTAGTGGTGCCAGAGCCGGAGCCACCGATACCGCCTTCTGCCACAGTGCCGCCGCCTGGGCCGGTGCCAGAGCCGCCAATACCGCCGCCGCCGACTTGCGTAGAAGGGTCGCAGCCGCTGACTAACATCAGCAAGGCGAAAAGAGCAGACAAGGTCTGTACTTTAACGCTCATGACTGCCCCTCCTGTTGCGCTCATGCCTGTGTTCCCGCCATTTATGGCTGTTGTTGTTCTTCTGGTAGTGATTGGAAATAGTAGATGCCGATGCCAGCCCGTGCTTGCCCTGTACCTTGCACTGTCGGCGTGGTGTCACGGTCATGCTGGCGTAGCCACTGATCAAACTCTACCAGTAATTCATGCCCACGTTCTGAGGCCAGCCGGTGAAAGGTATCCAGTGATTCTTCTGGCAGGTTGTTATAGGACACCTTCATTTGAAAACGGCTACCGCCCTCAGGAGCGTTTAGATTGTAGGAAATGGTATCGGCGAGGTCACCCACATCGGTGCCCAAGATGCTCATTATTTGTGCTTCGTCACGGCCTGGTACATAGCTGCGTGAGTGCAAACTAACGTGGCGCTGCTCATCAACAGTGACGATGCCAGCCTGAGTGAGCTCATCGAGCACGGCTCGTGGCGGCAAATCGCCACCGCAGTGGTCCACTAAAGAGGTGAATGACAGGGCGTCGCCATCGAATGGCAGTACTTTCGGCTCGCCAGGCTGCAGCGCGAAGGGCGGCTCATTGTTCCAAGTGGAAACAAGCCGCGCAGCGCGGTGAAACTGCTTACCTAAATCCCGATCGGTCAGCTCCGGCTCACGCTTGATACGAAGCACTTCCTTACGGGATAGGCCAGTAACGACAGCGATACGGCTATTGGTTTGTTTGCGCTCATCGATACGGAAATGTTGGTCCGCCACCTCGACAAAGACTTGCCGGGCGATCTGGTCGAAGGTCGCGTAGGACACCTTGTTATGCAACAGCACCCGGACGATGGGGCGTAACAGGCGGGCTAGGGCGAGCAGGATAGTTGAAGTTGTCTTTTCCATATGTGGGAAAATATGACCAAACGATCCTTTCGGGTCAAGTGTCAAATTCTGCCAACTGACTAGTGGCCAGCTTGATAGGGCTGGCCACTAGTGTTTCTTACTATTTTTGGCGGGCTTTTCCTTAGCCGGCCGCGCTGCGTTGTCCGGCAGCATGCTGCTGACGCAGTACTTTGGCCGCCTGCACCATGGCACGTAAACCAATCTCAGTTTCTTCCCAGCCGCGGGTTTTGAGGCCGCAGTCTGGGTTGACCCAGAGCCGTTCGGCGGGCAGTCGCTGCTGCGCCCGCTGCATCAGTTGCACCATCCAATCAATATCCGGCAGGTTGGGGGAGTGAATGTCATACACGCCCGGGCCGATGTCATTGGGGTAGTCAAAGTGCTCGAACGCCTGCAGCAGCTCCATGTTCGAGCGCGAGGTTTCGATGGTAATGACATCCGCGTCCATGGCGGCAATGGCTTCAATGATGTCGTTGAACTCCGAATAACACATGTGGGTGTGGATCTGGGTGTCGTCGCTAACGTGGGTGCTAGACAGACGGAAGCAATCGACCGCTTGCTGTAAATAGCTGTCCCAGTCACGCCGGCGCAGCGGTAAGCCTTCACGAAAGGCCGGCTCATCAATCTGAATCACGTGGATACCCGCCGCTTCCAGATCGCTGACTTCGTCACGCAGAGCCAAGGCGATTTGTTGGCAGGTGGTATTGCGCGGCTGGTCATCGCGAACAAAGGACCACTGCAAAATCGTTACCGGGCCGGTGAGCATGCCTTTTACTGGCTTGTTGCTCAGTGATTGGGCGAATACCGTCCAGCCTACCGTCATTGGTTCTGGGCGGTGGACATCGGCATAGATCAGTGGCGGTTTGACGCAGCGCGAGCCGTAGCTTTGCACCCAGCCATTTTCGGTGAAGGCAAAGCCAGCCAGCTGTTCGCCAAAATACTCGACCATGTCGTTGCGCTCGGCTTCACCGTGGACCAGCACATCTAGGCCAATGTCTTCCTGTTTTTCGATGCAAAAGCGAATCTCTTCCTGCATCGCTAGGCGGTAATCCTGCTCGCTAATTTTGCCGTCTTTCCAATCCCGTCTGGCGCTACGAATTTCCTTGGTTTGTGGAAAAGAGCCAATCGTGGTGGTGGGGAAGGCAGGCAGGTTGAGGGTTTTTTGCTGGCTGCTGATGCGCTGTGCAAAGGGCAGCTGCCGGGTGCGTTTAATTTGCTGGCTGGCGACCAAGCGCTGGGCGGTGGCGGCATGATGAACACGGTTTGATTGGCGGCGGTTTTGTAAGGCGCTGCGCTGCGCAGCCAATGCTTCTTCGACGGCCGCATCGCGATTGAGGAAGCCATCCAGCAAGGCCAGTTCGTCGAGCTTTTGTGTGGCAAAACTGAGCCAGCTTTTTAACTCGTCATCCAGTTTGGTTTCTAGGGTTAAGTCCACCGGCACGTGCGCCAGTGAACAGCTTGGCGCCAGCCACAGGCGCTCGCCCAGTTGCTCTTTAGCGTCAGCCAACAAAGCAGCAGCAGCGTCGAGATCGGTGCGCCAGATGTTGCGGCCATCAATGATACCGGCGGACAACACCTTGTTGCCAATACGCGGCAGGATCTCCTTGAGCTGTTCTGGTGCACGGACTAAATCCACATGCAGGCCATGTACCGGCAACTCCAGAGCGGTAAATAGATTGTCGCCTAATTCACCAAAATAACTGGTTAACAACAGCTTGATCGATGAGGCGCCAACCAGCTGGTCGTAGCTGCGTAAAAAGGCCCGCTGCCAAGTATTGGGCAGGTCCAGTGCCAGAATCGGCTCATCTATTTGTAGCCACTCAACACCGAGCTCAGCCAAGCGCTGTAGCACCTGCCGATAGACCGGAATCAAGCCCTCTAATAGCGCCAGCTTGGCGTTGTCATCCGCGCCGACATAGGCATCGCCTTTGCTCAGCCACAGCCAGGTCAGAGGGCCAGGGATAACCGGTTTGACCTGATGGCCGAGTGCTTGGGCCTCCGCAATCTGCTCAAAAAATGTTGTCCGAGCAATGCGAAACTGCTGCTCTGGCTGTAGCTCCGGGACGATGTAGTGATAGTTGCTGTCGAACCACTTGGTCATTTCACAGGCGGCGACAGGGTCGCTGCCGGGCACACGGCCACGGGCCATGCGAAACAAAGTATCGAGGCTGACGTCTGCCTGCGGATCTTGATTGAAGCGGGCGGGCACAGCGCCAAGCAGGCAGCTCCACTCCAGAATCGGGTCATACCAAGCGAAATCGCCAACCGGTAGCAGTGCTAAGCTGGCGTCGGCCTGCTGTTGCCAGTGCCGTGCGCGCAGGGTGCGACCGACGTGTTCCAGTTCAGAGGCCTGCAAGGTGCCGGCCCAATACGCTTCCTGCGCATGCTTGAGTTCACGGCGGGCGCCGATGCGAGGAAAGCCGAGGGAATGAAGGGTGCTCATGCTGGTGCTCCAATCAGGCGCGCGGCGGGGTGGCCGCCGCGCAAAATGTAGGTGTTGTCAGTGATGTCACAGGAGGGATTGTGGAGTATGGCCATGTTGAGGCAAAATCACGTTAAGAATAAACACTATGAGATTTGTTCATGATAGGTTTGCGCCATCTCGAAACGTTAGACGCCATCCGCACCGCTGGCTCCCTAGTGGAGGCCGCTGAGCGGCTGCATGTCACTCAGTCGGCGCTGTCCCATCAGCTGCGTGACGTGGAGGACCGCCTCGGGGTGATGTTGTTGAATCGACGCACTCGGCCCGTGCGCTTTACCGTCGCCGGGGAGCGACTGTTGTTGCTGGCAGACCAGGTGTTACCACTGATGCGTCAAGGGCTGCGTGATATTCGTGCGTTGGCGGAAGGGCAGTCTGGCCGCCTGCACATAGCGATTGAGTGCCATGCTTGTTTCCAGTGGCTGATGCCGGCGTTGGATGTGTTTCGTGAGCAGTGGCCGCAGGTGGAGATGGATCTGTCCGCGGCGTTTACGTTTGCGCCACAGCCAGCCTTGCTGCGTGGTGATCTGGACATGGTCATCAGTTCTGACCCGGTCGAGGACGAGGCGATCAGCTGGCTGCCGCTGTTTAGCTATGAGCTGGTGCTGGCAGTGGCGAAGGACTCGGCCTTGAGCAAGCTGCCATTTGTCGAGCCTAGCGCTTTGGCGGCGCAGACCTTGATCAGCTATCCGGTGGAGCGCGAACGCTTGGATGTGTTCACGGCCTTCTTGGATCCAGCTGGCATTGAGCCTCTGGCGCTGCGTAAAACCGAGCTGACGCCGATGATGATTCAGCTGGCCGCCGCCGGCCGTGGCGTGGCGGCGCTACCTAACTGGGCGATCAGTGAATACTTGCACCACGGCCTGATTAGCAGCGTGTCGCTGGGTAGCGCAGGGGTGTGGCGTACTCTATATGCAGGCATTCGCCGAGAAGAGCTTGAGGTACCGTTTTTACAGGAGTTTATTCAAACAGCGAAACAGCAGAGTGTGCGTGGCTTAAGTGGTATTCACTTGGTGTCTTAAGTGGGTGGCTCGGGTTTGCGCTTTAGCCTGCTGCCTTGGGTTGGCTCTTCAAGCAAGCGCGTCGTCATGATCCAGCCCGAGCTGATTGAAGGTGACGCTCAAGCCGAGCTGGCGGAAGCGCTCGAGTATCTCTGCTGGCAAATAAAACTGCGGATCGTCCATAAAGTAATACTGCGACACACCGATGCCGCAGCGATAACGTTGGCGTAACTGCGCTAACGCTGGCCCCAGTCGCTCAAGTTTTAGTAGCAGTTTTTCAAAGTGGTCACGGTGGCCAGCCTGATGATCAAGACCACTGCTGATAATCCAGCGGTTCTCGGTGCGCGTGGCCTCAGGTAGGTAATCACAGTAATGCTCACCTTGGCGCCAAACATCATCGGGTTCATAGCCGGCCACGAGCGTCAGGGTGAGGGGCTCGTCTTGATAGCCAAACACGGCAAAATAAACATGATGCTCGCTCATCGATGGGCTCCGGAGGGCTGCGCGTTATTAGCAGGATACCCGAACACCCCGTGCTATACTGCGCACCGTTTTGATCCTGCCTGTGCGGAGCGCCGTGACCGATCTGCCGTTGTTGCAAGCCGACCAGCTCAGCTGTGAACGTGATGACCGCGTGCTATTCGAGGCGCTGTCGTTTGTTGCCCATGCGGGGCAGATCTGGCAGTTGGCTGGTGCTAATGGCGCGGGTAAAACCACGCTGATGCGTATTATTGCGGGCCTGCACGGCGACTTTAGCGGTCGCTTGTCTTGGCCGGCAGCACAGGCGCGCAACGAAGACCCTCGCCAGCAACTGCTGAGTATTGGTCATCGCTCTGGCTTGCGTAGCGAGCTCACCCCGTTAGAAAACCTGCGCTGGTGGCTGGCGCTGCATCAAGCTGAGCTGGATGTGGCCAAAGCAGAACAGGCTCTAGCACTGTTAGGCTTGGCCGGCTATGAAACCGTACCGGTAGCACAGCTGTCCGCTGGGCAAACACGGCGGGTGGCACTGTCGCTGCTGTGGCTGCTGGATAAATCCGTCTGGCTATTAGACGAACCCTTTACCGCTTTAGATGCAGATGGCGTTGCCTTGATTGAAGGGCGCTTGCGCGAGCTGGCGGATAACGGCGCCTTGGTGCTGTATAGCTCGCACCACCGCGTTAACGGTGAGGCGCGGCAAATTCGGCTTGGTAATGGCCCCGGGGAGGTGCTGTGACTTTTACTGCCACCTTGCAGCGGGAATTATTACTGGCTTGGCGCCGGCCTGCCGAGATCATCAACCCTTTATTTTTCTTTGTTATGGTGACGGCGCTGTTTCCACTGGGCGTGTCGCCGCAGCCTGAGCTGTTGGCCACCATCGCGCCGGGCGTGGTGTGGGTGGCGGCGTTGCTGGCAGTGTTGTTATCGGTAGATGGTTTATTCCGTGCTGACCATGACAGTGGTGCTTTGGAGCAGCTACTCAGTGCGCCGCAAAACCTGTATGTGCCGGTCCTAGCCAAGCTGGTCGCGCACTGGCTGTTAACCGGCTTGCCACTGGTACTGGTGGCGCCATTGTTGGGTTACATGTTGCATCTGCCCAGTGCCGCCATTGGTGTGTTGTTTGTTGCCGTGTTGCTGGGCACACCGACGATGATTGCCATCGGCGCGATTGGTGCATCGCTGACCGTATCGCTGCGCAGCGGCGGCATTTTGCTGTCGTTACTGGTGCTGCCCTTGTATGTGCCGGTGCTGGTGTTTGGCGCCGGCGTGGTCAGTTATGCGGCTAAGGGGTTGCCCGTGTCTGGCGTGTTGGCCCTGCTGGCGGCGATGATGTTGGCTTCCTTTACTTTAGCGCCGGCGGCGGTGGCTGCCGGCCTGCGCATCAGCACAGGAAATTAGTGATGATCTGGAAAACGCTAAAACGTTGGTATCACCAGTTGGGCTCGCCACGTTATTTTTATCGTTTCAGTGAAGCAGTGTTGCCGTGGTTGTGGCCGATTGCGCTGCTAGTCACCACCGTGGGTTTGGTCTGGGGCTTGGCGTTTGCGCCAGAGGATTATCAGCAAGGTAATAGTTACCGCATTATTTTTATCCATGTGCCAGCGGCCAGCGCTGCGTTACTGGGCTATATCTCCATCGGCGTGGCCGGCTTGGTTAATTTAGTGTGGCGCATGAAAATGGCCGAGGTGATGATCAAAGCGATTGCCCCTTTTGGCGCCGTGCTGGCAGCCATTGCGCTGATTACCGGTGCCATTTGGGGTAAGCCGACTTGGGGCACCTACTGGGTGTGGGATGCACGGCTGACCTCGATGCTGATCATGCTGTTTTTGTATCTGGGCATTATGGCGTTGATCCATGCCATCAGTGATCCGCGCCAGGCTGGCCGTGCTGCCGGTTTGTTGGCAGTGGTCGGGGTGATCAATGTGATCATCGTTAAATACTCGGTGGAGTGGTGGCATAGCTTGCACCAAGGCAGCACCATCAAGCTCACCGGTGAGACCACCATGCCGGCAGAAATGTTGATCCCGCTGCTGCTCAGCATGCTGGGAATCTATTTGTTATTTGCGGTCTCAGTCTTGTGGCGCGCGCGGGCAGAGCTGCTCTGGCGTGAACGTAAAAGTGCGTGGGTGAAGGAGCTGCTCTGATGTACTTCGAATCGTTAACGGCATTTTTGCAAATGGGTCACCATGGTCCTTACGTGTGGAGCGCCTACGGTATTTCTGCCCTGCTGGTAGCAACGAATCTGTACTGGGCGCACCGGCGCCAGCGTACTGTGCTTAATGAAATCCGTCGCTTGGCGCGGCGGCAGCAAAGCGGCCTGTGAGCTCGCTTGATTGGAGAGTAGTAAATGAACCCACTGCGTAAACAGCGACTGCTAATTATCTTGGGCGTATTGACCGCGCTTGGTCTGGCTATGGGCTTGGTGCTGTACGCCCTAAGCAGCAACATCAATCTGTTCTATACGCCGCAACAGATTATCAATGGCGAGGCGCCAGAAGGGGCACAGATGCGGGTCGGCGGCTTGGTGCTAGAAGGGTCGGTTCGACGCGAAGATGATGGCCTGGGTGTGCTGTTTGACATTACCGATGGCATCGGCACTTTTACCGTGCGCTATGAAGGCATCCTGCCGGATCTGTTCCGTGAAGGGCAGGGCATCGTTGCCAATGGCACCTTAGTGCGGCGCGATTACTTTGAGGCGGAGGAAGTGCTGGCCAAGCACGACGAGCTGTATATGCCGCCAGAAGTGGAGCAGGCACTGGAGCAGGCTGGTCACCCCAGCAGTAAGTCGAAGATGCAGGAAAAGGAGCAAGGTAAGGACAAGTCGAGCAAAGCGCCCAGCGGCTCCTATCAAAGCAAAGGCTATTAAGGCAAAGGCCGGCAGTTTCGTTTGACGGCTATTAGAGCGCCCTTCGGGGCGCTTTTTGTTGGCTTTACGGCAGTGATTATTTAATTGTCCATTTGTGCGTTTACCCCTAGTGGGAAGCACCCCTGAGTGGGTAAAGTGACTGCCTTGCTAGCCATCTTTTAGTCCCTTTTTTTTAGTACACGTTAACTGCCCTTAGGGAGCACCATGACTCACGTTGTTTTGGTTGTTGAAGACATTAAGGATTGGGCCGCTTACTACCCTGCGCGCCATCTCATGACAGCCATTGAATACTTGGATGGGGCGACTCAGTTCCCACCCGGCCGTGTCCAGGTTATTAACCTGTGCCGTCACTATCGCTACCTTAGCCCTGGCTATTACTGCTCGCTGTTGGCGGAGGCCAGAGGCCATCGGGTATTGCCCTCGGTGCGCACGGTAAATGATTTATCACGCAAATCGCTTTACGGCCTGCACTTCGAGTCTTTTGATGCGGCGCTGGATAAAGCGATGAAGAAGCACAGTGAGTCGAAGGAGCGTTTTTCGATCAAGCTGTACTTTGGTCAAACGGAACATCAGGGCTTGCAGGAACTGGCCCGACAGATTTTTGATCAGCTACCAGCCCCCATTTTGCAGCTCGAGTTTCGTTATCGTGATGAGTGGACTATCGACTCGGTTAAGTCGATTAGCCTGCACCAGTTAAAGGGCAAAGAAGAGGATGACTTTGCTGCGGCGATCGAAGCCTTTAATGCACGGGTGTGGCGCAAGTCCAGCGGTCGACGTAAGTTCCGTTATGACTTGGCGGTGCTGGTTAATAAAGATGAAAAATTACCACCGTCTGATCCAGTAGCACTAAAGCGCTTTATCAAGGCAGGTGCAGGGCTGGGCATTAATGTTGAGCTGATTGGTCGTGAAGACTATCCACGCTTGGCCGAGTATGACGGCTTGTTTATTCGTGAAACTACGGCGCTTGATCATCACACCTATCAGTTTGCCCGCAAGGCAGAAAAAGAAGGCATGGTGGTGATGGATGACCCTGGTTCTATCTTGCGCTGCACCAACAAAATTTATTTTGCTGAGCTGATGCATGCCCACAAAGTGCCAGTGCCAAAAACACGCTTCCTGTTTAAAGACGGCCGTCTTGACGCTGCTGCTTTGGTAGAAGAGCTGGGTTTGCCGGTGGTGCTTAAGATTCCAGACGGTTCGTTTTCTCGCGGTATCAGTAAAGCCGATAGCGTAGAAAGTCTGGAAGCGGCACTGCTTGAGTACTTCAAGCAAAGTGCGGTGGTGTTGGCGCAGGAGTATATGTACACCGATTACGACTGGCGCATTGGCGTGCTAAATAACAAGCCTTTGTATGCCTGCCAGTATTTTATGAGCAAGGGGCATTGGCAGATCTACAACCATGCCGGCGCTAAGACCGTCAGTGGACGCTATAAAACCATGGCCATTCAAGAAGTCCCCGCCAAGGTGTTGCGCGTGGCCACCAAAGCGGCGCGGCTAATGGGCAATGGTCTTTACGGCGTCGATATGAAACAAAGCGGTGATCGGGTGGTGGTGGTTGAAGTGAATGACAACCCGAACATCGACTCCGGTGTGGAGGATAAATGGCTCGGTGAAGATCTGTACCGTCAGATCATGCTGGAGTTTTTACGTCGTATGGAGGCACGTCGCCTCGGTCTGCCTGTGTAAAAAAGTGAATAAAGCCGTCTGTTTTCCTGTGTTGGCACTGAAATAGACGGCTGTTTTTGCTAGACTTGTGCGCATGGCAAATGTGGTTTTTTCTCTCACAGCATTATTCGTAAGTCTCGCTTTGTTGATCAGTGGTAACGCGATGCTAGGTACTCTGGTGTCGCTGCGCTTGGGCCTAGAAGGCTATGCCGAAGTCACCATTGGTCTGATCTTAGCGTGCTACTCAGTCGGCTTCGTTATGGGGGCGACTTGGGCTGGCGCGGTGATTCGTAGCGTCGGACACATTCGTGCATTTTCTACTTTTGCAGCGGTCGCTTGTGCGGTGACCTTGCTGCATCCGCTGTTGGTCTCTGAATACTCTTGGGCGCTAATGCGCTTGGTCATGGGTTTCTGTTTGGCTGGGTTAATGACGGTGACAGAAAGCTGGATCAACGATCGTGCCACTAACGATTCCCGCGGCAAGTTACTGGGTCTGTATACCATTAACTTTTATATCGCCTCGGCACTGGGGCAGTTGCTGGTCGGGATCAGTGATCCAACCCATGCGGTGGCCTTTAGTGTGGTGGCCATTTTGGTGGTGCTGTCACTGGTGCCGTTATCGCTGACCCGCGGCTTGGTGCCGGCAGCGCCAACCCAGTCGGTGGTATTAAGCGCGCGCGAGTTAAGCCGTAATGCACCCGCAGGGGTCACGGGGGTATTGGTCGCCGGTGTGGCCGTCGGGGCGTTTGTTTCGTTAGCACCGCTGTATGCCATGGACCAAGGGCTGGATACCGTGGTGCTGTCTAAATATATGAGCTTTGTTGTGCTCTGCGCCATATTGCTGCAGTGGCCAGCGGGCTGGCTGTCAGATCGTTTGGGTCGACTGACTGTGCTAGCAGGCTTGCTGACAGCAGGTGGTGTTGCGGCATTGCTGGTAGCGGTGTTTGGTAACTTGTCGTTGCCGCTGATGTTTTTATCCAGTGGCCTGTTTTTTGCGGTGGCCACCAGTATGTATCCGGTCAGTGTGGCACTGACCAATGACCAGCTGCCGAGTGAACAATTGGTAGCGGCCTGTGCCGGGCTGTTACGCATCTATGGTGTCGGCACCATCATTGGTCCTTTAGTGGGCGCTTGGTTAATGGGCCTGCTTGGTGCGCCAGCACTGTTTGTTTTTATTGCCGCTTGCTTGTTGCTGGGAGCCGCGGCAGTACAGTATCGCTTCCGTGCCGAAGACTTGGTGCCGTTGGACGAGCAGGGTGACTATGCCCCGGTTGTGCCGATGTCCTCGCCGGTGATTGTTGAGCTGGATCCGCGTAACGAAGAGTTTGAGGAGCACCACCCTGGTGAGCCTGCGGACTGGGATATTGCTGATCACATCGAAATGCTGTTTCCAGACCAAAGCATTCCTGGGCAAGAGTTGTCCGCAGAGGCTGATGGTGGGGCTGAGGCTGTAGCAGAAACTGCAGCAAAGAGCGCCTCTGTAGAGCCGGCCAACAAACCGACAAATACCCCTCCTGCAAATGATGAGTGACGCTTTGCCAGCGTCGTACCGGTCTTCACGCCAGTGCTTAGGTCTGTTTGTTAGCGCTGGTTGATTGCTTCTAAGTACAGCTTTTCTGTTGTTTCTTTGTACCGCATCTTGGATGGCTCAGGCGGATTTCCTATAGTGCTTGAGTGGCAATCCAGTCCTGCCCATCGTTTATGCTGTGGTCCTCACGTTGGCTACCACAGTTCAGAGGAACATCTGATGTATGTAAAAATTTTTCAGCGCCTGCTTCTGCTGTGCGGTGTGCTTGCTTTGATCAGTTGTGGCGGTGACAGTAATAGCGGGCCGCAGCCGCGCCTACTGACGGTGCAAGGGCAAGTGATAGGTCCTTTGTGGGCCGCTAGCGTGACAGTCACAGATGCCGATGGCCAAGTGTTTGGTCCGCAACTCACTGATCATGACGGTAGCTTTAGTATCGAGGTAACCGATCCTCGCTCACCTTTGTTAGTACGTTCACAAGGCGGACAACTTAATAGCATTTATCCTTTCCAAGGCGAGCTGCGTAACTATTGCACAGCGCAGGAAAGCGACAGCACTCTCACCTGCAACATCACACCTTATAGCACTTTGATTGCTTTACTGGCTGAGAGTGAAGTGTCTCAGGGTGAGCCGTTAAAGCAGGCGGCCGAGCAAGCGCAGCAAAGCGTTTTTGATCTTTTTAAATTGGCACAAGATCCATTTGTTGCAGACAACGCCGCTCCCGGCTCAGTGCCAACTCACTTTTTTGATTTAGCCGCGGCGAGTAGTGCGATCAATAATAATGGCAGCGGGCTAGCAGGCTGGCTTGCTGATATGGCTGCTTGGGTTGATACGCCCTTCGTCGGTAGCGCACCTGCTGGTACACCGGTGTATCGGGTTAGACTGGAAAGAAAGAGCGAGAATGGCAGCATCGCGCCTGTTAATCCGGCTGACCCTGCTTACACGGTAGGGAGTAAATATATCGACATGGATGTGGCGATGGGTCAGACCGCACAATTTATTATGCTGGCTGACACGCACTACGAAGCGAATGCTAGTGGCTGTGGTGGCAGTCTTGTCGGCACCACCTACACCACTGCACCGATAGTGAGTGCCAGTAAGGCTTCTGGTGTGTGTAAGGTCGAGGTTAGGTTCGCAGCGGAGCAGTATAAGGTTACGTATGAGGCTGACCTTAATGGCAGCATCGCTGGAAAAGCGGTGCAGTTGGTTCAATACAATATTGACCCTGCGCAGGCAAAAACTGATGAGGTTGAAGCTATTGCCAACGTCGGCTTCGAGTTTGCTCAGTGGAGTGACGGTGTTCTAACAGCAAAGCGAAGTGATAATATTACTGCCGACTTTACTGTCACAGCTCAGTTCCAGCCTAAGCAACTTACACTTACTTATCTGGCAGGCCCAGGCGGCACACTGACAGGCGATAGTGTGCAGAACATCCTCTATGGCGAGAGCGGCACCTCGGTAACTGCCGTGGCCAATGCGGGTTACCAGTTCGATCGCTGGAGTGATGGCTACACCATTGCGCTGCGTAATGACGTCGATGTTAAAGCTGACAAAACATTTACTGCCAAGTTTGTACAAAAACCAGATGCTGTGCCTTGGTCACAAGGTTTGCATGGTGGTGACATCAGTGTGCAAGTGGTAGGGCCTCGTAAAGCGATCATTGATTGGCAGGAAACAGGGCATACCTACGACCTATATATCACCGATGATCCGGACACGGTGCTGGAAGAGTACGCCGTCTTTGATGCTACGTTGATGACCGCTGTTACAGCGCCGCTGGAGCTAGATAACCTTACTCCCGAGCAGTCGCTTTATTTGGCTTTGATGAGTAACGGTGAGTTGATTGGTTGGACCACTGTGGTGCCGCGTAGCTGGGGGCTGGATGGCGAAGTTCTTAGTCAAACCGTAGATCAAGATGGCAATCGTTTCGTTGCTGGTAACTTCACCCGTGCGCTGCAGAATACCGGCGCTGGCATGGCCTTGCCATCTGCAGATCTACCTCTTGCTGCTGTACACGGCCTGCCTTTTGCTGATGTCGATGGAGTGATTTATGCCATTACCGATGATGGTGCTGGCGGTTGGTATATCGGCGGTCAGTTTTCCACGGTAAATGGTGAGCCAAGAGAAAACCTAGCGCGCATTGATCGCCTTGGTAACGTGGTGCTTGATTGGGATGCCTCTGTCACCGGCCCCAGCGCCGTGGTCAAAGCATTGGCGCGTAGCGATGCGGGCCAGCTGCTGGTGGGAGGGCGTTTTGATTCCGCTACGGCGGCTGGTGCAGCTTCTCGTGTGCGTAAAAACGTGGCGTTATTTAATAATAACGGTGAGCTCAACGAGGACTTTAAGATCACGGCTAACGGAGAAGTTAGGGCCATTTCTCTAAACAGTGATGCCGCCTTTATTGGTGGCAGCTTCAGCGTTATTGGTGATGGTGTTAATCAATCTGTACCGGCAGTTGGGCTCGGTTTTATTAGGCTCAGCAGCGGCACAGTAATGGAGATAGAGATATCAGTTGCTGGTAGCGTCAATGTGCTTCAACAAGCCAATAGTGGCTTATTGATTGGTGGCGACTTTACTTCCTTCATTATTTCTGGAGAAGAAAAACAGCAGAACTTGCTGGCTATCTTGGATGATACGTTTTCGCTTGATGATCGTAGCTGGAACTTCACCGGCCCATCAGGGCAGGCAGTGAATACAGTGGTGATTGATGGCGACAAGATCCTAGTCGGTGGCTCCTTCACAGGCATAGATGGTGCGCCACGGGTTGGCTTGGCCGAGTTAGATGTTAGCGGCAATTTATTGCCAGCAAGATTTGCTGTTGATGGTGTGGTGAATGCTTTGCTAGTCAGTGGAACGCAGAGCGATCGCCGTATTTACGCGGCCGGTGATTTTTCTAGCGCCAGTGGTAATGGCCTGCCTGAGCAGCAGAGAAATGCAGTGGCTGCGTTTAATGGTGCCGGCGATTTACTCGATTGGCAGCCAGATTTAGTGGGCACAGTGAAGGCGCTGGTGCTGAGAAAGTATACCGTCAGCGCGGGGACGGTCGATGAAGCCAGCTATCGCACTCTCGCTGCAGTTGGCGACCTTCAAGGTATCTCTTCCGCTACAGCGCGAACTCGACTGGCTGCCTTTGACGATCAAGGCAGCCTGCTGCCGTGGAGTCCAGCCGCGAACAACGATGTGTTGGCACTGACGATCCACAATGACACTGTCTATGCTGGTGGGCGCTTTACTCTGATGGGTGATCAACAGGCAGATACTGATCGTGATTACCTTGCGGCTATCGATCGTAATACGGGTTTGCTGAGCGCGTGGGATCCGAGTGCGGATGGCGAAGTGCGGACACTCTTGAATGAGGCTGGTGTTATTTACGCAGGTGGTGACTTTGCTCAAGTAGGGGGGGTGGCCAGAAGCAACTTGGCCGCTATCGACTTGATGGGTAACACGCTTGCTTGGGATCCCGCAGCAAATGATCGCGTTGAGGTACTGCTGGCAGACAACGGCATTATTTATGCGGGTGGTGACTTCACTGAAGCAGGCGGCACTGCGCGAGCTCATTTGGCAGCATTCGACACCGACACTAACGGTACCTTGCTTGCTTGGAACCCAGCAGTGAATGGCCCCGTGCACAGTCTGGTTGCTTTAGCTGGCGATATTTATGTTGGTGGTGACTTTAGCCAAGCAGGATCTACTGCCAGCTCACGTAGCTATCTTGCTGCTTTCGATGCGCTGGGTGATTTGCTTGGCTGGGACCCACAGGCGAATGGTGTAGTGCGAGGACTGGCACAGGACCAAGGTGTGATCTATACCGTGGGCGACTTCACTGAAGTGGCTACGGAGGCCCGCCAGGGTGTCGCCGCCTTAGATGCTAGCGCTACGCTGCAGACATGGTATCCAGCAGAGTTTGCACCTGGTCAGGCACGCTCCGTTCAAGCATCAGGAGGAGTGATTGCTGTATCAGGAGGCTTTACTCGCCTCAGAGGCAATGCCATGGCTGCACGTTCGGGCTTGGTTTTGTTTGATGATATTGGTGAGTTACTGTCTCACTAGATTGAGATGGGAAAATAAAAAAATGCCGCGATCATCGCGGCATTTTTTTATGTTTTTATTTAACCGTAGGTTTTTTCTAAGTACTCAAGAATCGCCTGCGAATCAAACATCTCTGCGCCGGTATTCGGGTCAATCAAATATGGCACTGCGACACGGCCGACCCGCTCAATCAAGCGCTGACGGTTACGCTGAGTGGGTTGGTAGTCCGGCGCCAGCTTTTTACGCAGCGGCGGTGGGATCCAGTCGGCAGCTTGATCACGGCCGACCTGACGAACGATGTGTGGTAGCTCCAGCTCGGTCATACGCTCACGCACCAAGCGTGCAAACGGGCTGGCTTCAAAACTGAACAGCTCTAGCGCCTGCTCCACTTGCTGGTTATTGCCGTCAGCGCGCAGACCGTGGCCGCTACGCAAGGCGGATGCGGCCACTGAAGCGGGCGTACGCAACGCTTTCAACTTCCAGCGCTGTGGTGCAGGGCGGCTGCCGTAGGTGGCGTAGAGGTACTCAACAATATCGGCTGACTCGTACAGTGTTTCGTCGGTATTCGGGTCGAACAAAAATGGAAATTGTTGCTTGCCGCCTAGGCGTTCTACCAATGGCCGGAACACTGTGCCGTTCTTCGGGCAGGGGTAGATCATTGCATCAATATCCAAGTCGGTGAGCGCTTCACGCACCACTCGGCAAAAGGGGCAGCCTTCCATGTCGTACAGCTCAAGCAGCTCCTCTGGCTGGCGGCCTGCCGCGCCAATACGAATGCCACGGCCCTGTTCGGCAAGGGAGGCAAGAAAAGAGGTGGCAACAGCGAAGGTATGGCTCATAACGGTCTCCTAATAGATGGCGGCAAGGTAGAGCTGTGCGAGCTGTAGGTCAACGCTCAACGACTGCTAAGTAAGGGCTGCTGGGCCACCATGGTAGGCAAGGACTGGTCTATAAGGTCAAGCTGTTTGAGCATTCCTGTCATTGTCCGCTGGCCGTCAACTCAGGCAGGCTAGCTGCTCCCTCCGGCCCTGCGCCGGTTTTCTGCAAGCTGTTGAAAAGGCGAGAGGATACTTCTCCATGACCCAAGCCTATATTTACGATGCAATTCGCACTCCGCGTGGCCGCGGAAAAAAAGACGGTTCCTTGCACACGGTCAAGCCGCTTGATCTAGCCGTGGGCCTAGTGAACGAAATGAAAGCCCGTTTCCCCAACATGGATCCAAACCGGATCGATGACATTGTTCTTGGTGTAGTGACGCCAGTCGCTGATCAGGGCGCCTGTATCACTAAAACTGTCGCGCTTGCCGCTGGTTTGCCAGATACCGTTGCCGGTGTGCAGCTGAACCGTTTTTGTGCATCCGGCCTTGAGGCGGTCAACTTTGCAGCACAGAAAGTGGCGTCTGGTTGGGAAGATCTGGTACTCGCCGGTGGTGTTGAGTCCATGAGCCGCATCCCAATGGGTTCTGACGGTGGTGCTTGGGCAATGGACCCAGTAACCAACTACAAAACCGGCTTCGTACCACAAGGTATTGGCGCTGATCTGATCGCCACCATCGAAGGCTTTAGCCGTCGTGATGTGGATGACTTCGCTGCTGAATCACAGGCGCGTGCCGCTGCTGCTTGGGACAAGGGCTTGTTCGCTCGTTCCGTGGTGCCGGTTAAAGATCGTTGCGGCATCGTTATTCTTGAGCGTGACGAGCACGTTCGTGCCGGTACCACCGCTGAGAAGCTCGGCACCTTGCCACCGTCTTTTGCCATGATGGGCGAAATGGGTGGTTTTGATGCTGTTGCCCTGCAGAAATACCACTGGATCGAAAAGATTGATCACGTTCACACCGCTGGCAACTCTTCCGGCATTGTTGACGGTGCCTCGCTGGTGATGATCGGTAACGAGAAGGCGGGTAAAGACTTTGGCATGAAGGCCCGTGGCCGCGTTGTTGCTACTGCTGTAAGCGGTGCGGATCCGACCATCATGTTGACTGGCCCTGCGCCAGCGGCGTTCAAGGCCTTGGCAAAAGCCGGCCTGAAGCCTCAGGACATCGATCTGTGGGAAATTAATGAGGCGTTTGCCTCTGTGGCCATGCGCTTTATGAAAGACATGGGCATCTCCCACGACATTACCAACGTTAATGGCGGCTCCATTGCTATGGGCCATCCGCTTGGTGCTACCGGTGCCATGATCCTCGGCATTGTGCTTGATGAACTCGAGCGTCAGGACAAGAAATTTGCCCTGTGCACCCTGTGTGTCGGTGGCGGCATGGGTATTGCCACCATCATTGAGCGCCTTTGAGCCCGTTGACAGGATTCCGGAGAGAAACACATGACTGAACAAACTGCTATTCGCTGGGAACAGGACGCCGACAACATTGTCACCCTGATTCTTGACGATCCGAACCAGTCCGCCAACACCATGAACGAGCTGTATGGCCGCTCCATGGCTGCAGTGGTTGCGCGTCTGGAAAAAGAGAAAGACAACATCAGCGGCGTCATCATTACCTCAGCTAAGAAAAGCTTCTTTGCTGGCGGTGATTTGCGTGACCTGCTCAAAGCAAAGCCAGAAGATGCGCCGAGATTTCTTGCCGGTGTAGAAGAGCTGAAGCGTCAGCTGCGCGTCATTGAAACCCTTGGCAAGCCGGTTGTTGCTGCATTGAACGGCACCGCACTAGGTGGTGGCTTGGAAATTGCCTTGGCCGCGCATCACCGTATTGCTATCAACGACAAGTCCGCTCAGTTCGGTCTGCCAGAAGTGGGCCTAGGCCTGCTGCCAGGCGGCGGCGGCGTGACCCGCGTTGTGCGCATGCTCGGTATCCAGAACGCGCTGATGAACGTGTTGATGCAAGGGCAGCGGATGAAGGCTGAGAAGGCCAAGTCTGTTGGCTTGATCGATGACCTCGCTACTGACCGTGATGACATGCTGGCCAAGGCCAAGGCATGGATCAAGGCTAATCCAGCGGTGCAGCAGCCATGGGATAAGAAAGGCTACAAAATCCCAGGTGGCGATCCAAAGACACCAGCATTTGCCATGAACCTGCCGGCATTCCCTGCCAACCTGAAAAAGCAGATTAAGGGTGCGAACTATCCAGCGCCGTTGGCGATTATGTCTGCTGCGGTAGAAGGTGCTCAGGTTGATTTTGATAATGCTTCAAAGATTGAAGGTCGTTACTTTATTGAGCTGGTCGTTAGCCAGGTAGCGAAGAACATGATCACCGCGTTCTTCTTCAACCTGCAGGCGATCAATGCTGGTGCCAGCCGTCCGAAAGATGTGCCGAAATACAAAGCGCAGAAAGTGGGCGTGTTGGGTGCCGGTATGATGGGCGCAGGCATTGCTTACGTTACCGCTCGTTCTGGCGCGCAAGTCGTCCTCAAGGACGTCTCCCTTGAGAACGCTGAAAAAGGTAAAGACTACTCACGCAAGCTGCTCGACAAAGAAGTCTCGCGCGGCAAGATGAACGCGGAAAAGAAAGAAGCAATTCTGGCGTTGATCCAGCCGACTGCAGATGCCAAAGACTTGGCTGGCGTCGATTTTGTTATCGAAGCGGTATTCGAGAATACTGAATTGAAGCACAAAGTATTTGCTGAGATTCAGGACGTCGTTAACGCTGATGCGGTGCTGGGCTCTAACACCTCATCCTTGCCAATCAGTGGCTTGGCTGCCGGTGTGAAGCGTAAAGAAGACTTCATCGGCATTCACTTCTTTAGCCCTGTCGACAAGATGCCGCTGGTAGAAATCATCAGTGGTAAGGACACTAGCCCAGAAGCGCTGGCGAAGACCTATGACTATGTTCAGCAGATCAAGAAGACCCCTATTGTGGTCAACGATGCGCGTGGCTTCTTCACTACCCGCGTGATCGGTACCTTCATCAACGAAGGTATTGCCATGCTCGGCGAAGGTCTGAATCCGAACTCCATCGAGCAAGCTGCCATGCAGGCTGGCTACCCGATTGGACCGCTTAAGTTGATGGATGAAATCAACATGAAGCTGTCGCTGAAGCTAGTTGGCGAGTACAAGAAAGCGGCTGAGCAAGAGGGCATCGAGTTTCCTCAGCACCCAGCTGTGGCAGTACTGGAGAAAATGGTTAATGAGCTTGACCGTCCAGGTAAGTTAGAAGGCAAGGGTTACTACGACTACCCAGCCGACGGCAAAGCGGTGATGTGGCCAGGCCTGAAAGAAGCTTTTGGTGGCGACAAAAAGATTCCATTTGCAGATATGCAAGAGCGGATGATGTTTGTTGAGGCACTGGAAACAGTGAAGTGTTTTGCCGAAGGCGTGATGGAGTCAGTGGGTGATGCCAACATCGGTTCTATCTTCGGTATTGGCTTCCCAGCTTGGACTGGCGGCGTGGTTCAGTACATGAACCAGTACGAAGGTGGCTTGGCCGGTTTCGTTAAGCGTGCCAACGAGCTAGAAGCTCAGTACGGCGATCGTTTTGCGGTACCGAAGCTGCTGGCTGATAAGGCGGCCAAAGGCGAAATCTTCGCTTAAAGCACGTCTTGTTAGTAGCAGTAATGAAAAGGCCGGCGCGCAAGCACCGGCCTTTTTTATTGTCACTGAACTGGCATGAATTGATTGGTTTGCGTCTCGGCCCAGTTTCTTTATGCTGATAGCCAGCAAGAGAGCACGCTAATAACAATACAATAGTGCGAGGACAGGGATGATGGGCAAGCGTAATGGCGATGATGATCGGACTTTTTTCAACAGCAATCGCTTCTTCAACGAAGGCGGCAAGTGGTTCTTCACCACCCGCGAGGGCCAGATGCGCGGGCCATTTGATAGTCGCACCGATGCAGATCAAGAGCTGATGCTGTATCTACGTGACTTGGATGAGCGCGCTAGGTTTGGCCTGCAGCCGGAGTAAACGGCAGTGCTGCATTAATCAGTCTGGTGTGGAAACACTGCAATAACGCTGTAGCAACACGGTGAGCTCACTGGGCCGAATCGGTTTAGCGAGAAACTCATCCGCACCCGCATCAAAGGCCTGTTGGCGCCAAGAATCGCCGTTATTGCCTGAGATGATCAGCACTGGCAGGGTGGGTGATTGGTTGCGAATATCACGGGCGACTTGGTAGCCATCTAGCCCTGGTAGTTCCACATCAATAATGGCCATACTGATATTGCGCTGACTAAACAGACGTAGTGCAGCCTCGCCATCGGCAGCAATGACGTAGCCCAGCCCCATATCTTCCACAATACGAGACAGTAACAAGCTCACGGGCTTGTTATCTTCGACAATCAGAACATTCATGGTCATTCTCGAAGTTGGCTTCTAAAATCCACTTAAAAGCCGTCGGTGGTCGGTAACCTACCCGAGTCTAGCGGGAAACTGCGCCGAGTCAAAACATCTGTACCTGCGCCATAGGTGGACATGACCCGCAGGTCGGGCCATTATTCGACCCGCTTTGCCGTCTGCCAATGACATAATGTACCTATCTGGCCGACATTGGCGGCAATTGGCGCAGAAATTCCATGGGCATTTTCCGAGGCACAGGTAACGCTGAGCATGATTCATCGTCAAAACATTGCTGTTCGTCAAGTTGTGCGAGTGCTGCAGGGCGCTGCTCGATCGGGGGCTGATATTCCGTCGCTGCTGACCACCGCAGGTATTCCGCGCTCACTGCTGGATGATCCAGATGCGCGCATTGAGCGTGAAGTATTTATTCGTTTAATGCTGGCGGTCATGCAGCAGACGGAAGATGAGTTTCTTGGCTTTGGCCAAGGTAGAAAGTCTAAGCCTGGCACGTTTAGCATGATGGCTCATGCTGTGGTCAACTGCTCGACTCTTGAGAAGGCAGTGCTGCGCGGCTTAAAGTTTTACGAACTGTTTGACTTAAATGTCCGCTGTGCATTGGTTACCGATGGCGAGTTTGCTGAGCTACGAGTCAGTGCCAACCCAAACTTGGACTTTCGTGAAATTATTATTGAGTCAGTGATTTTCCTGTCACTGCGCTTTATGAGCTGGCTTGCCGGCAAAGCAATTGAACCAGAGCGGATCGAATTAGACTTTGAGCGTGGCGGCAAAGATGACGATTACCGCGCTTCCTTTAACTGCCCAGTGGAATACGAAAAAGACGTCTGTCGACTGGTATTTCGACGTGACTATCTTGACCTGCCTCTGGTGCAGAATGAAATTTCTTTGTCTAAATTTCTGAAAGATTCGTTAGCACAACTGCTCGAAGGTAATATCCATAATATTGGTTTACCAGCGCAGATTCGTGCCATCATATCGAAAGAATATGGTAATAATTTTCCTGATTTTTCAGAGATTTGTGAAAAGCTGAGTATGACCCCGCAGACCCTGCGCCGGCGGCTAAAAGAGGCCAATACCAGCTATCAAGAAATTAAAGACACCATCCGCAAAGACGCTTCAATTTATTACCTGTCCAAAGCCGATCTGTCGATTGATGAAATTGCTTTGTTGATGGGTTTTAGTGAGGCGAGCTCTTTTCATCGAGCGTTTAAAAAGTGGACTGGTAAAACGCCCTCTGTTTATCGGCGTGAATATTTTGGAGACTTTGCATGACCTCAGTTAGTACAGCGGCGGCAGTAGTAGATAACAACACCGCGCGTTTGCTGGTTACCTGTCCAGATCAGCCCGGCATTATTAGTGCTGTCAGCACTTTTCTTTATCAGCACGGCGCCAATATCACCGATCTTGATCAGCATTCCAGTGATCTCAATGGCGGTCGTTTTTTTCTACGGCTAGAGTTCCAGACAGAGAAGCTCGATTGCACGCTTGATGCCTTAGAAGCTAATTTTTCCAAGCAGGTCGCCGACAAGTATCGAATGGAATGGCGCCTGTCGTATGCGCGCGATAAAAAACGCATGGCGATTTTGGTATCCAAGCATGATCACGTGTTGATGGAGCTGTTGTGGCGCACCATGCGTGGCAACCTTCCGGCAACGATTCCGATGGTGATCAGTAACCACCAAGAGCTGCGTGGCGAGGTGGAGCGCTTTGGCATTCCTTATCACTACGTGCCGGTGTCGGCAGACAATAAAGCCGAGGCCTATGCGAGCATGGTAGCGATGCTGGATGGTCAAGTGGACTTGATCGTATTAGCCCGCTACATGCAGATTTTGACGCCAGAATTTGTTGATCGCTTCCCACAACAAATCATCAACATTCACCATTCTTTCTTGCCTGCTTTTATTGGTGCTAATCCTTACCTGCAAGCATGGCAGCGCGGTGTGAAATTGATTGGTGCCACCAGTCACTATGTTACTGATGAGCTAGATCAAGGGCCGATTATTGAGCAGAACGTGCACCGCGTGTCACACCGGCACTCGGCCGAGGAGCTCAAGGCGTTGGGTCAGGATGTGGAGCGCAACGTGCTGTTGCGCGCAGTGCAGTGGCATCTTGAAGACCGTGTCATTGTCGACGGCAACAAGACTGTGGTGTTTGTTAAGTAGCTTGAGACACGCGCTCAAGTTAACCAGCCGCGCACTAAAAGCTAAATTGAAAGCCGATGCTCAGGTTACTCAAGCTTTCACTGTTGACCCGGTAGGCATTAACTTCCGCCACGACTTTAGCGGACTCGACTAAGGGAATCTCAAGGCCGACGCCGGCATAGGGACCAATGCCGGAGATGGTCTCTTCTTGGGGGGGTAGTTGGTTTGGCGCGCCCGCTACACCACCGTTCACTTCGGTTTTGGTGACTTCTAGGCGATCTCTGAGGCTGTAAACAAAGGCGCCGCCGCGCACATAAAAGAGACGGTTGTCATACAGGCGCAGCCCAGCTTCAATGCCATTAAGGCGCAGCTGCTGAGTGCTATCGGTAATGGTGTCTTTGGTGCTGTCGAGTGGGTCAGTCTCAGTAAAGGAGCTGCTCTGCCGTGTTGTGCCAAACTGATTCAAGCCCGCTTCGCTACGCAGCATCCAGCCGCCGACGGTGACATCCTTAAAATCCAAGCCCAAACGTATTCTTAAACCCTCTTTATTATCGCCGCCGAGACGGGAAAAATCGGTGCGGGTACCTTGTAGCTCAATAAAGAAAGCGACATTAGGCGGTGCCAGCTCTTCTCGATACTCAATGGCTTGAGCCATGGGAGCCAGCGGAAGCAGGGCAAGGAGAATAGGAACAGTTATTTTTTTCATGATGTCCACAGTGTTACCGAAGTGCCGATGAATTGTACTGAATAGCACAGCGCTGGCGTGTATGAGATGCGTTACCGCCAGCGCCAAGGCTGCTGCGTTAGCGCGACAGCGGCTCCAGCACGGTAATACGTTCAGGCTCTGCCAAAAAAGGGCTGATAGCACTAATGCCATCTTGGCGTTTAGGCGATATTGCCCAGCGCTCCCATGCATGACGGCTTGACCAAGCGGATAGCACCAGATGGTGATTAGGATGCTCTATTTCACGCAGAGACTCTCCAGAGACAAAGCCTGGGGCCTGGATGGTGGCCTGCATTAAAGCCGTGATGGCATTACTGTAAGGTTGTTCCAAGCCTTCTATGATTTGTCGCTCAATTAATACCCGAATCACGTCACGGTTTCCTG
>Ga0209075_1000886_pt1 | contig 28970 bp, 27 predicted proteins | sample Stecom2011_FD_187523 | JGI IMG/M metagenome (GOLD analysis project Ga0209075, IMG submission 187523) | Agricultural soil microbial communities from Utah to study Nitrogen management - Steer compost 2011 (SPAdes) (version 2) | ecosystem: Environmental > Terrestrial > Soil > Agricultural land...
AATTACTTCTACAAAAAGAGGTTCTATTACTTCCGTTCAGGCGGTTTACGTACCTGCAGATGACTTGACGGATCCAGCTCCAGCAACAACTTTTGCCCACTTGGACGCAACAACAGTACTTTCACGTAAGATTTCTGAGCTAGGTATTTATCCGGCTGTGGATCCGTTGGATTCCACTTCCCGTATTCTTACTGCTGAAATTTTAGGCGATGAACACTACGATTGTGCACAAAAAGTAAAAGAATTACTACAACGATATAAAGAGCTACAGGACATTATCGCTATTCTTGGGATGGAGGAACTTTCCGAAGAAGATAAAATGGCCGTTAACCGCGCACGTAGAGTGCAGCGATTCCTTTCGCAGCCATTCCACGTGGCAGAGCAGTTTACAGGTATTCCTGGAGTGCTGGTAGATATTAAGGAAACCATCAAAGGTTTTAATATGATTATGGATGGCGAACTGGATCACTTACCAGAAGCCGCCTTCAACCTTAAAGGAACCATAGAGGAAGCCATTGCAGCAGGTGAGAAAATGCTTGCTGAAGCTTAAATAGATTTTAGACAGAAGACTTGAGAAGTGAGAAGTGAGAATGTATATTCTTACATCTCAAGTTTAATTTCTAACGTCGCAAGTTTAATAACATCTAACGTCTTATTATGTACTTAGAAATAGTAACCCCAGAGGCTTCTTTAGTTTCAGGAGAAGTAGAAAGCGTAACCGTTCCAGGAGTGGAAGGAGAATTTCAAATGTTAAACAACCACGCGCCTATTGTATCTGTTTTGCAGAAAGGAAAAGTGAAGTTTACTGGCAATCCAACTATTGCCGAAGGTTTCAAAAACCAATTTTCAAAGGAAGGTGACAAATGGGTGCTTCATATTGATGGAGGAACTGTGGAGTGCAATAATAATCGAGTGATGGTTCTGGCAGACTAGAATATAATAGAAACTGCCTAATTCGCTTTTAAACCAATATGAAACCTGTCAAGTTCTTAAAAACTGACAGGTTTTTTCATGACCCTCCGGACAAAACCATTAAAGTTATATTAACCTCTTCCTACAGTCCTTTGATATGTGTAAATTTGTTCTCCAACCAAACAGAACATGCATTTACAGAAAATAGACAGGGTAGAAACTATTACCAAAGAAGATTTTCTAAAGAAATATTTTAAGCCCCAAAAGCCCGTAATCATTGAAAGGTTTGTCGAGGATTGGCCAGCCTTTTCAAAATGGGATCTAGATTATATGGCAGAAGTGGCAGGCGATAAAATAGTTCCCCTTTACGATAACCGCCCTGTAAGCCATAAAGATGGCTTCAATGAGCCCCACGCCAAAATGCCAATGCGTGAATATGTAGACCTTCTTAAAAAAGAACCTACCAAATACCGCATTTTCCTCTGGAATATTTTAAAGGAAGTGCCAGAGCTGCAAAAAGATTTCTCATATCCAGATTTTGGATTGAAACTCATAAAAGGACTGCCAATGCTCTTTTTTGGAGGTAAGGACTCGTACACCTTTATGCATTACGACATCGATTTGGCGAATATCTTCCATTTCCATTTCCATGGAAAAAAGGAAGTTATCCTATTCGATCAAAAACAAAACGACTTTTTGTATAAAATCCCCCATTCCTTGATTACTAGAGAGGATATAGACTTTGCAAATCCAGATTACGAAAAATGGCCGGGACTTAAAAAAGCTGAAGGCTGTATTGCCCATTTGGAGCACGGAAATGTTTTGTATATGCCAGAAGGCTATTGGCACTACATGAGGTATGTAACCCCTGGGTTTTCAATGAGCCTGCGAGCCATTCCACGAAATCCAAAGAACCTTGCAAGAGCAGTTTATAATATTGCCATTATGCGATATTTCGACCAATTCATGCGAAAACTAAGAGGCCAAAAGTGGATTGATTGGAAAAATGAGCAGGCAATAATCCGAACTAATAAAGTGCTAAAGGGATAAAAATAATTTTCTATCTTTCAAAAAAATATTTCTATATGAGGCTTATCCTAATTTTTACGGCTTTCTTATTATTTCAAATCTCCTATGGCCAGGCCTATCACGGTCATGGGGATATAAAGTTTCAAATTGGAGCAAATTTCCAGAACAACGGCACCGGGATTATGGGGAGTTTGGATTATGGCCTCGGTGAGAATATTTCCATAGGGGTTGCATCTGTCTATCTCTTGGGAATAGACAAGGTGAGAAATCCAGAAGGGGAAGATGTGCCTTTTGCGGATTTTAAGGATAGATTCGATTTAAAAGCACGATTTAACGCAAATCTTGGCAACGTAATAAACGTAGATGACAATTTTGATGTGTATCCCGGTCTCTATGTGAGTTTAAAAAACTTTGGAGGACATTTGGGTGCTCGTTATTTCTTCTCTCCAGGATTCGGGGTTTTTACTGAAGTGAATGTTCCTATTTCAAAATACAAAACCGGTGATCTTACGAATGCTGAGAAATTGAACAATCAGATTTCTGCGAATCTAGGAGTTTCTTTCTGTATTTAAGCGTCAAGCTTTTCTTCGAAAATAGAATGACGATATTTATATTCCATTAATCATCCACTAAAAAATCGTCATTAAATCTCTCTTTTAATGAATTAATCAAAATATTTAAATAATACTTTTCAACTTATTGCACTCCTTTCATAAAGTTTATATCTTACCAAGATAATTTAAACCGACCCACCCAATGAATGAATGGTTTTCTGCATTTGAACCTTTTGAAAAGGTTTATTGGTCAATTGCGTTAATTGCGTCGATTATTTTTATCATCTTAATCATTCTAACGTTTGTGGGTGGTGAGTTTGACGACACTGGAGATGTTGATGCCGATATAGATAGCGATACAGGAATTGGTTTTCAATTTCTGTCTTTTAAAAACCTAATCGGATTTTTTACGATTTTTGGATGGACAGGTATTGCCTGCTTAGGCGAAGGTCTTTCAAAAGGGTTGACCATTGTAATATCAATCGTTTGTGGATTGCTGATGATGTTTGTTATGGCTTCAATATTCTATTATTTAGGAAAGCTAAACAGTAGCGGCTCATTAAAAATCAAGAATGCACTAAACCAAGTTGGGGAAGTTTATCTCACCATCGGTGCAAACCGCTCTAGAATTGGGAAAGTACACATTAAAATTCAGGGAGGCGTGCGCGAATTGGATGCATTGACCGATGAAACTTCAGACCTTCATCAAGGTGATATCATAACCGTAACACAGATAACTGGTACGGGCATTTTAATAGTAAATAAACACAAGGCCTAATCATGACACTCTTACCCCTTCAAGCAGAATCCTTTGCGCCATTACTAGCCATTGGATTCGCCATTTTATTTGTTTTTATAATTCTCATAACTTTTATTAGACGATATAGACGGTGCCCCTCAGACCGTATTCTAGTCGTTTATGGTAAGGTGGGCGAAGGAATCTCGGCTCGCTGTATTCATGGGGGAGCAGCTTTTATTTGGCCTGTTATCCAAGATTATCAATATCTTGACTTGACACCTATGTCTATAGAGGTAAACTTGGTCAATGCCCTAAGCAAGCAGAATATCCGTGTAAACGTTCCTTCTCGTTTTACCATTGGTATTTCCACCGAACCGGGAATTATGCAAAATGCTGCCGAGCGTCTGTTGGGCCAAGGTTTAGAGCAAATTCAAGAACTTGCAAAGGAAATCATTTTTGGGCAACTGCGTCTGGTTGTGGCTTCCATGGATATTGAAGAAATAAATAATGACAGAGATAAATTTTTGACCAATATTTCCAACAGTGTCGAGTCTGAATTGAAGAAAGTAGGTCTAAAACTCATCAACGTCAATATAACGGATATCGTTGACGAATCTGGATATATCGAAGCCTTAGGAAAAGAAGCAGCCGCACACGCAATCAACGCCGCTCGTAAATCTGTTGCCGAAAAGGTTAGAGATGGCTCTATTGGCGAAGCAAATGCAGTACAGGATCAGCGCACACAAGTTGCTGCTGCAAATGCACAAGCTGTGGAAGGGGAAAACATTGCGAAGATAAACATCGCAAATTCAGATTCGTTGCGCCGTCAGCGTGAAGCCGAAGCCGAAAGAGTTGCAATAGCTTCTGAAAAAGTACAGACTGCAAAAGCTTTGGAAGAATCATATATAGCCGAACAAGCAGCTGAAGTAACACGTGCGGAAAGGGAAAGAAGCACTCAATTGGCAGATGTTATTGTTCCTGCAGAAATTGATAAAAAGAAAGTAGAAATAAATGCTGAAGCAGATGCCGAAAGAATAAGACGCCTCGCAAAAGGGGAAGCGGATGCCATCCTGTTTAAAGCTCAGGCCGAAGCACAAGGTATTTTTGAGATATTGACCAAACAGGCCGAAGGTTTCGACAGAATCGTAAAAGCTGCCGGAAACGACTCTAAGGACGCGGTGCTGCTATTGATTGCAGACAAACTTCCAGAATTGGTTAAACTACAGGCCGAAGCCATCAAAAATATTAAGATTGATAAAATTACAGTTTGGGAAAATGGTTCTTCAAAAGACGGGAAAACTGCGACGTCCAACTTTATCTCAGGAATGTACGGCTCCGTTCCTCCACTTCAGGAAATGTTCAATATGGCCGGAATGGAATTGCCGGAGTATTTGAAGGGGAAGAAAGTGGATCGCGAGAATAACAACGCATCCGCTGAAAACGTAGATAACTAAAAAATTATTCAGAAATTCTTATTTTATTTTGCACCTCCCATTTTGCTGAGGAGGAACATTTTGGAAGGAATTTAAAACTTGCACCAATTTCCCTACCAGAGCTAAATAACTGGTAGATCCTTTTTTAAATGCCAGCTATCAAAAAGTAGTTTAATTTGTGATTTTGAGCATTATGCAGTAACTTCGTAATAGTATTATAATTTTAGTGCAATACATTTACATATTCTTCACAATAAAAACAAAATCATGGCAGAAAGAATTATTCTTGGCCCCCAGAAACTAGGGCCTTTGACTCCGTTAGTTGGTGAATGGGAGGGCAATGTAGGTGTTGACCTCGCTTACCATAATAATGATGATGTGATAGCAGAAACCTCAAGTTTCGAGCGTGCTTGGTTCAAACCGATACCAATACAGGAAAATGGTCATCAAACCTTAGAAGGCTTGGCCTATAAAATGACTAATTGGCGCCATGGGGAAGAGGCAATGGATCCCTTCCACGATGAGTCTGGATATTTACTCTGGGATAAGAAAAACGGGCAGGTTATACAATCTGTTGTATTTGGTCGCGGAATTGCAATCCTTGCTGGTTGTGACGGCAATGCTCGAGATAAAGAAATATGCTTTAAAGCAACGCCAGGAGATCCTTGTTATGGAATTCTTCAAAACAAATATCTGATGGAGCGCGCTGAGTTAAAGAGTTATGAACACACCTTCACCTTCAATAATGATGGAACCTTTACCCACTTCTCCGATATTATTTTAAAACTTGCCGCTACGGGAGAAGAAATGCATCATACCGATCGCAATACGTTGCATCGTGTTAAAAGATATCATCCCAGTATTGAAAACATCTAAAACGCCACCAACAATAGACGGAGTGTCAAGATAATCAGAGAGTGATATAGGTTTAATTTCTGAACGAATAGTCTATGTTGAATTAGCCACATCTAGTATGTTAATCTAAGTCTGAAAGATTTTTTTTAGATTGCATTGGTCCGAATAGCAGTAATTTTGAAATTTATATGCTGACGCTAGTTTACAAGTTGGTCCCGCTCAAAGAAATTCATTTAGAAATTTCATTCACCTTTCCATAAATCAACTCACTCTCCCACCCTCTATAGAAGAGATAATCTGCAAACTTCTTTCGTTTTTTCTGAAGATTTTTTTCTGAAATCAATTGCTGCATTCGCTTTTCGGCCAAGGCATCAAAAGTTTTATAATATTCGGAATCCGAGATTTCCTTTAGCGCAATCTGAATATTGAATTTAGAGATATCACGCTGCTTTAACTCATTGACTATTCTATTTCTTCCCCACTTTTTCGTCCTGAATTTTCCACGGGCAAAAGCTTGAGAAAAACGAGTTTCATTTAAGAAGTTATGTTGGAGCAAATGATTTATAATTTGGGCCACCGCCTCGGGAATCATTCGCATTTCATACAGTTTTTGATGCACTTCTTTATGACAACGCTCTTGATAGGCGCAGTAACGCTCCATCCGCTTGGTGGCTTCTTCGACGGTGTATGTTTTGTAGATATTCAATGTTTAGATAAAATTTTTGGGTGAAGATAAAACTTTTTACTTCCAAAAAAGAACCCCCACTTTCCAGAAGGAAGGAATGGAATACAAAAAAACCCCTTCAACCGCGATAACAATCGGGAGAAGGGGTTTTAATTATTTTATCAATTCACCATCTTTATCGTGAAAGTGATACTCGAGATAGGTATATGCATCCCGAGGTTGGATTTTAACCCATTTTTTGTGCTCCAAAAACCATTTGGTACGCACCGAAGGAAATCCTTTGGTCAAGAAGGCGGCTATAAAAGGATGGGTATTTAGCGTAAGCTTTTTATAATCCTTTTTAAATAGTCGATTTACTTCTTCATTGATCCTGTTTATTACAATAATTGGGGCTTCTATTTCCCCATCATCACCTATGCTTGGATCGTCCTCACGGGTTTTGATATTCATTTCAGGTCTAACCCGTTGACGGGTTATCTGTATCAGCCCAAATTTGCTGGGTGGCAGAATCTTGTGTTTTGCCCTGTCGTCCTTCATTTCATCGCGAAGGTGATTGTAGAGTTGTTTGCGGTGGGTGGCATTCGCCATATCTATAAAGTCCACCACAATGATTCCTCCCATGTCGCGTAATCGCAACTGACGGGCTACTTCGGCAGCGGCAATCATATTCACTTCCAGGGCTGTGCCCTCTTGTGTTTTTGCCTTATTGCTTCGGTTACCACTGTTCACATCTATCACGTGCATTGCTTCGGTATGCTCTATAACCAAATAGGCTCCTTTACTGCCCGACACTGTTTTCCCGAAAGAAGTTTTAATTTGCCGGTCTATTCCAAATTTCTCAAAAATTGGAACATTGGAATCGTGGAACTTTACAATGTTTTCTTTTTTAGGTGCAATTTCCTGCACATAATCTTTTATTTGCAAGTATAGGGTCTCATCGTCAATATGTATTGCGGAGAAAGAATCGTTAAACATATCCCGGATGATTGAGGCACCCCTGTTTAGCTCGCTCAGCACCTTTGATGGGTGGTGCGCCCCCTGAAGTTTCTTGCACATCGCTGTCCAGCGTTCCACAAGATTCTCTAAATCTTTGTCCAGTTCTGCTACTTTTTTGCCCTCGGCAACAGTGCGTATAATTACGCCAAATCCTTTTGGTTTAATGCTTGTTATCAAGCGTTTCAACCTGTCTTTTTCTTTGGTGGATTCTATTTTTTGGGAAACCGAAACCCGGTCCGAAAATGGCACCAACACAATATATCGTCCAGCTATGGAAAGCTCGGAACTAAGGCGTGGTCCTTTAGTTGAAATGGGTTCTTTTACAACTTGTACAAGAATGGATTGATTGGTCTTTAAGGCATCATTTATATTGCCATGCTTATCAATCTCTTTGTCGAATGGAAATTCCTTTAAGGAGAAATCCTTCAACTTTCCAGTCGTTGTACTTTTGATAAATTTTAATAGTGAAGGCACTTTGGGGCCAAGATCATGGTAATGTAAAAAACCATCCTTCTCGTATCCCACATTTACAAAGGCGGCGTTTAAGCCAGGAACGGTCTTACGGATTTTGGCCAAAAATATATCGCCAACCGTAAATTCACTATCCTCTTCCTCTTTGTGCAATTCTATTAATCTCCCATCTTTTAATAGGGCAAAATCAACTGCTTGTGAACCGGACCTAATATATAATTCGTAGTTCACGTTACATTAATTTTATAATTAAACAATTTGTATTTTAACAGGTTCTTCATCTTAAGAACCCGGCGAAACAGCAATCTGACAAAGGTGTCAGTCGCATATCTCATTTTCAAAGAACGATTTATCTAATCTGTCCTAGATCTTTCGTTTATAAAAGGCCTAAAACATTGTATAAAGCAGAAAAAGTAGTCGGAAAACTACTTTTTCTTCTTATGGCGGTTAGCGCGTCTTCGCTTTTTACGCTTGTGGGTCGCTACCTTATGTCTTTTTCTTTTTTTACCACTTGGCATAGTGCTTCTAGTTATTATGGTCCTTAAGTCCCGAGAACTTAAAAGCTATCGGGACTGGACGGGTTATTATTATTTTACCTCTACATTGGTCTTTACGCTTTCCACAAATACTTTTGCTGGCTTAAAAGCAGGTATGTTGTGGGCGGGAATTTTGATGGTGGTGTTTTTTGAAATATTTCTTCCTGTTTTCTCCGCTCTAGTTTTGATGATAAAACTTCCGAAACCACGTAAATATACGTTGTCGCCGCCTTCTAAGGAATTTTTCACTTCATCCATAAAGGTTTCTACGGTAGCTTGCACCTCATTTTTCTCCATTCCTAGTCTTTCTGAAATCTTTGCTACAATATCTGCTTTCGTCATTATTAAGTAATTTTTATGATTAATATCTTTTAAATAGGTTTTTTTTTGAGACCGCAAATATACGGATTTAAAAATCAATAATTCCAAGCTTAATCCTTTAAAATTTAAACGAATATGGATAATTTCGTGCGATGCATAAATTTTCGAAGGGATTTTCCAACAAACTCATTCTGTGGTATCTGCAACATAAAAGGATGTTGCCTTGGCGAAAGACAACCCTCCCCTACCAGATTTGGCTCTCAGAAATTATTCTACAACAAACACGTGTATCACAAGGACTTCCCTATTATTTAAAGTTTTTGGAGGCCTATCCAAAGGTTAGCGATTTAGCCCAGGCTTCCGAAACAGAAGTTTTAAAACTTTGGCAGGGGTTGGGATATTATTCCCGTGCTCGAAACCTACGTGCAACTGCGAAAATGGTGTCTGAGGAAATGGAAGGAGTCTTCCCCAACAATCATAAGGATTTAATGAAATTAAAGGGCATAGGCGATTATACAGCCAGTGCTATTGCCAGTATTTGTTTTAATGAGGCCCAAGCGGTGGTTGATGGCAACGTGTACAGGGTACTCTCAAGAATTTTCGGTATTTCCACTCCAATAAATTCTGGAGCGGGCAGCAAACAGTTCAAACAACTTGCGCAAGAACTAATTGACAAAGAACAACCTGGAACTTTCAACCAAGCCATTATGGAATTTGGTGCTTTGTATTGCATTCCCCAAAACCCAGATTGTGAAAACTGTATTTTTAAGAAAAGCTGTATGGCATTCCAAGAAAATAGAGTAGCTGAACTTCCAGTCAAAACCAAAGCCATTCCGATTAAAAAGAGATACTTTAATTACTTAGTAACCATTTCTGGAGCAGACCGCACTTTAATACAACAGCGGTTAAAAAAAGGGATCTGGCATAAACTTTTTGAATTCCCATTAATTGAAACAGAATTTGAAGTTGATATCCACAGTTTGGAAAAATTGCCGCAATTCAAAACCTTCTCCAAAACACACAGCATTGAATCGGTTTGCTTGTTTAACGAAAAACCGATAGTCCACAAGCTATCACATCAACATCTTTACGCCCGGTTTTGGATAGTTTATGCTCTAAAGGATCCTAACTCCTCTATTCCCATTTCTGAAATCAACAAATACCCCGTTCCAGTGCTTATAGAAAACTTCGTTGCCGAATTTTTTGAAACCTACTGAGAACCTGTTACTTCCCCGTCAATTGGAAATCAATTGTTATAAGATTCAAAAAAGCCGTATATTTAAATCGCAAGAATTATCTTTGCAAAAAAAGAAATAGAGATTGACATGAGCGGAACATTAAATAAAGTAATGCTAATTGGACATACAGGAGATGATGTAAAAATGCATTATTTTGAAGGAGGAAATAGCCTTGGCCGTTTTCCTCTTGCCACAAACGAAACCTATACCAACAGAGCGACCAATGAGCGTGTAACTAATACTGAATGGCACAATATAGTCGTTCGAAACAAAGGGGCTGAAATCTGCGAAAAGTACCTGAAAAAAGGTGATATGGTCTATATAGAAGGACGAATAAAAACCCGTAAATGGCAAGATCAACAGGGAATAGAAAGGTATACTACCGAAATACATTGTACAGACTTTACCTTTTTAAGCCCAAAAGGTGAAAGCAGTAACCCATCGGTCGAGAATACCGCTGCACCAAAAGCCAACCCTTCAGAACCTGAAACCCCTTCGCAAAATCAAGGAAATAATGATGGTGAGACGGATCTTCCATTTTAATGTTTAACCTGCCTGCCGGTAGGCAGGCTAATATCTATCAACTTGGACACGGAACCCCCTGGTTTGTTCTTTTTCGCCGTTATGGACATCGCCCAAATAACGAGCTTTGTTTTGCTATTTGTTTTAATCACATGTTCTGCCTTAATATCTGGGGCGGAAGTGGCTTTATTTTCTCTTACACCTTCAGATTTCGAAACCAATAATGAGAAAACGAATGCAAAGAAGTTTGCGATTCTAGAAGCTTTACTTTCAAAACCAAAAAAACTTTTGGCAACAATACTGGTCGCTAACAATTTTATAAATATCGCTATTGTTCTCCTCTTCAGCTCATTGACCAACGCGCTTTTTTCGGGACTGCAGACCAATCTCTTCGGGATTGACCTTCGGTTTATAATAGAAGTTGGAGTAGTTACGTTTTTCATTTTACTCTTTGGCGAAATCCTTCCAAAGATTTATGCAAACCGAAACCGAGTTTCATTTGCCATATTAATGGCCCAACCGCTTAACGTTTTGGACACTTTACTAACACCAGTAAGTATGCCGATGCGTTCTGCCACCCTATATCTCCACGAACGTTATGGAAAGAAAAAAACCAATCTAAACGTGGGCCATCTTTCCCAAGCCTTGGAGTTATCGAACAGTGACACCACCCAAGAAGAACAAAAAATCCTCGAGGGAATTGTGACATTTGGAAATACCGATGTGAAACAGGTTATGAAAAACCGGATGGATATTTTTGCAATAGGCGAGGACGAAATCTTTAAGGAAATTCTCCCTGAAATAATTAAACAAGGATATTCCAGAATTCCTATTTATAAGGACAACATAGACCACATTACGGGAATACTTTATGTAAAGGATTTGATTCCTTACCTAGACCGAAAAAACCTGGATTGGAAAGCCTTAAAGCGAGAACCCTATTTTGTTCCGGAAAACAAAAAACTCGACGATTTGCTCAACGAATTTAAAGAGATGAAAATGCACCTTGCCATAGTGGTGGACGAGTATGGCGGCACCAGTGGCCTGATTTCATTGGAAGATATCATTGAGGAAATCGTAGGTGAAATATCGGATGAGTTTGACGATGAGGATTTAATTTTTTCAAAATTAGACGACCACACTTTCGTCTTTGATGGAAAGACGCCATTAAAAGATTTCTATAAGATAATAAAGCTGGAAAACAACGACTTGTTTGAAGAGGTAAAAGGCGAAGCGGAAACTATAGCTGGTTTCCTCTTGGAAATCTCAAAAGGATTTCCAAAAAAGAATGAAATACTATCCTTCCACAATTATGCGTTTACCATTGAAGCTTTTGAAGGAAAACGAATAAAACAAATAAAACTTACCATTGCTAATTAAAAAATTTCCTCTCCTTTTATTTATCCCCTTTGCAATGCTAACAGCTTGTCAAGATGAGGTGATGATAAAACCAGCCGCAAAGTTGCGCTTGGAGTACCCAGAACCCAATTATCAAGTGGCGGATATTGACTGTCCTTTCTCTTTTGAAATGAATCAAAACGCCAACTTGGTAAAAAAACCAAATTGCGGTGTCAACCTCAATTACCCCCAGATGAAGGCTACTTTATATATGACCTATCAAAAAGTCACAAACAACAATCTGGATTCTCTGCTTCGCGACGCACAAAAGCTGGCATACGATCATACTATAAAAGCTAACAGCATCCCTGCATACCCTTTTGTCAATCCAGATTCAAAAGTATACGGAATGTTTTATATGATAGATGGCAATGCCGCCACTCAGGCAGAGTTTTATGTTACTGATAGCATTCAACATTTTCTGAATGGTGCGGTTTACTTTGAAGCAAAGCCCAACTACGACTCTATATACCCAGCAGCAGAATACCTGCGCGAGGATATGCGGAGGTTAATGGAAACGGTTATTTGGAAATAAGATAAATTTTTACTGAAGATAAAAAAAGCCACTTCATTTTAAAATGGAGTGGCTTTTTCAGCACTCTCAATTAAAGATTATTCAAAATCGGCATCGCTGACGCCTTCATTGATAACAATTTTTGATATCTTAAAAGTAAATTCCTGAGGCCCTGTAGCTTGATTTATAGTATAAGGGAATTTTATTCCATCTACCTCAGCATAATCAGAAAAGCTAGTGATCGCCGTGAAAGTCTGGCCCATCATTTCGCCTTTAGTTACTTCTTTTATCTTCAAACCACTTTCCTTGCCGTAAAAAACTTCTTTTTTGTCTCCAAAGGACAACACATAGGCATCCTTACCATCCACAGCTTCCATTCGCTCCAATTTAGCATCCTTAGCATCTAGCTCCATAAAAGGAGCAGATTCTGCCAATGCTGCAGCGTTAGCATCCTCGGTATTGTCAATGCGTTGGCCTTGCATCGTCATATATCCTTTATCCTTGTTGAAAACAATTTTTTGAACCGCCATACCTCCCATAGACACTACCGTAGAAGATTGATTTTTATCGGTTTTCTTCATTTCTAGTCCCAACTGCATACCTTGGATTTCAGAGCTTCCCTCTATAAATAGGGAGTGCACGCTTTCCAATTTCTTTTTACCGCCAATGGCCTCTATATGCTTATCCAAAACAGTTTGCGCGGTAACCCCTTCAGCAACCGGTTTGTTGTAATCGGGTTCCGAAACGGAATTGCCATACTGATCAAAGTAAAAAATTGGGATTAGCCTACCCTTAGGGCCTTTAAGTTTTTTCAATCCCTCTAAAACTTCTGAACCTTTACCTACTATTACAATGCGTAGATTGTCCGGTTTGTAATATTTCTTCGATACACGTTGTACATCCTCGAGAGTAACAGCATTTATTTTCTTTAAATAATCTGCGTAAAAATTCTGTGACAGATTTTGTGTTTTTACTCTTAATGCATAACTGGCAACGGTTTCGGGGCGCTCAAGGGCAAGCACAAAATCTCCTGTGAATTTTGCCTTCGCATTTACAAGTTGTTGTGTAGTTACCTTATTATCACGAATAAATCTGATTTCTTTTAACATTTCAACCACAGCGCTGTCTGTAACGGCATTTCTTACACTCGTCATTGCCACAAAACCCGTTATATCCTTATCGGCACCGGTTACAGAGCGTGCTCCATAAGTCCAACCATTTGCCTCGCGAAGATTCATATTCAACAAGCTGTTGAAACCGCCTCCAAGAATTCTGTTGGCTACTGAAACCGCGTAATAATCTGGATCGCTCATTTTAAGGCTTACTAGATTTTCCACAGCTATTTCCGATTGAACCGCGTTCGGCATATCGACAAAGTTGATTTGGGTGTATTGAACATCTTTTGGGGTGGAGTACTTTACCACAGGGATGGGTTTGGTTTTCCAATCGCTCAAGTATTTTCTGACCAAGGCTTCCACTTCAGCTGTTTTTACATCCCCAACTACTGCCAAATAAGCATTCTTGGGATTGAAATATTCTTCATAATAGTTTTTTACATCGAATAAAGTAAGCTTCTGAACTTTCTCTTCAGTTGTAAACTCACCTTTGGGATGATCTTTGCCATACATTAAAGCCGATCTCATTCTATTTCCCACGTTTGAAACATTCTTTTCTTGGCTTTTCAGACCTTCTATCAATCTATTCTTTTCTTTCTGAAACTCTTCCTCTGTCAATAATGGATTTTTAATGGCATCTCCCATTAATTCCATAATTCGGGGGAAGTACTCTGCCAAGGAAGTGGCATAGGCACTCTCTGAACCAAAGGAAATGGAGGCACCCATATAATCTATCTCTTCGTTAAAATCATCTTTAGAAATGGTATTTGTACCATTCCCCAACATTGCTGAAACTAGATTATCAACACCTGCCTTTTCTCCGGCGGCGTGAATAGGATTGTCTATTAAAAGTTGAATCCGAACGGCCGGCAGTTTATGGTTTTCAACAACTAATACTGTTAAGCCATTGTCCAACTTAAAAGTAGAAGGTTGTGGCAAGTTTACCGTTGGCGCCGGGCCAGGGATAGGCTGTTTACTTCGGTCTATCTGCGCGCTGGCGATATTGGAAATCAAAATTCCAGCGAATAATAGGTATATATATTTTTTCATCTTTTGTGTATGCTTTTAAGATTATTGATCGGATTGCGGCAAATATTCCAGACGCAAACGTTGACTGGGATTCAAGTACTTCTTGGCCGCCTCGCGAATTTCTTCACGTGTGATATTTTTATAGATATCCAATTCCTTATTAATAAGGTTGGTGTCGTTGTAAAAAGTGTAGTAATTGGCCAATGAATTTGCGATACCTTCAACGGTAGCATTAGAAGTTACGAACTGGTTTTTGTAGATGTTCTGAAGTTTCTCATATTCTCTTTCAGAAATAAGCTCATTTTGCAATTTTACAATCTCTTCATCAATTTCAGCAGTTAAAGTAGCCAGTGGAGTATTATTCAATGGCAAAGCAAGTGTTATATAACTTCCATAATCTTCTTGGCTGAAGTTAATAGCCGCTACTTCAAGGGCCATTTTCTTTTCGTCAACCAATTTTTTATACAAACGCGAGCTTTTTCCATCGCTTAAAATAGTTGAGATCATATCCAGCACATAAGCATCCCGCTCTTTCATGGAAGGAGTTCGGTAAGCATGAATAATCATAGGCAACTGTATATTTGGATCGTAAAATTTCGCATCGATTTGCTGTGTAATAGGATCCTCTTTAATATTAGGTTGGATAACCACGGGACCTCTGGGAATATCACCAAAATAATCTGCAATCATCTTTTTAACCGCTGGTTTGTCGATATCGCCTGCCACCACAAGCGTAGCATTGTTAGGGCCATAAAATCTTTTATTGAATTCCTTAAACTCTTCGAGGGTGGCCGCATCTAAATCTTCCATCTCGCCAATAGTTGTCCAACGATAAGGGTGTTTTTTGAAAAGATTCTCCTTTATGGCCTTAAGGATGTTTCCATAAGGTTGATTGTCTATTCTTAAACGCTTTTCTTCCTTTACCACCTCATTCTGCGTATCAACTCCTATTTGGTTGATGATAGGATGAAGCATACGCTCACTTTCCATCCACAATCCTAAGCCGACACTGTTTGACGGGAAAATCTCATAGTAGTAGGTGCGGTCGTCAGTTGTGTTGGCATTGTTTGTTCCTCCGTGGGATGTTACAATCTCAAACCATTGTCCACGACCGATATTCTCGGTACCCTCGAACAAAAGGTGTTCAAAAAAGTGGGCAAAACCCGAACGTCCCGGAGTTTCATTTTTGGCACCCACATGGTACATTACGGAAGTAATTACCACAGGGGAGGTGTTGTCCTCATGAAGAATAACGTGAAGGCCGTTGTCTAAATCGTATTCTTCAAAGTTTACATGTTGCGCCTGAAGCCCAGTCATCAGACCGTAAGCAATCAGAATTGAGAGAAATGTTTTTTTCATTATTTTAGTTTACAGAATATTTACATCAAAATAAGTGGCAAAAGTACAAAGAAATATGGGTATTTAACATAATTGGTCAAAATCACATTCAAACTTTACGAAGAAAAAATGAATTTGCAAATATGATTCAAAGAAACACGCATTTTCTAAAACAGAAGCGATAATAAGGATGGATTAACTCACAATTAAAATTTAAAACTTATGACATATCCCTGAAGTTTTGTAACTTTTCACGTTAAAATCAACTAATATGTTTAAACTATCTTCCACCTACGGTATTTGGATTGCAATTGTTCTAATTGCATATTTTCTTCTGCTCAAGCTAGTAGGACTTCACCAGTACCCTGCCTTTAGTATATTTAATGGAATTATTTATGGAGTCGGCCTTTATATGTCAATTAAGGCCTATAGGACAAGAACCACGGATTGGAAGTATGAAAAGGGATTCGAAATTGGATTATTCACCGGAGGAATTGCTACAATCATTTTTACTGTATTTATGGCCATATATATGTATCAGATAGATGGGGTATTTGCTGCTAATATCCTAGAATCTTGGAGTCTTGATTATGACTTGGGCGCTTCCATGCTCTTAGTATCCATGCTAATTATGGGTTTTGCAACTACTTTGGTTTTAACTCTTGCCTTTATGCAACTACATAAAAAATCATGGAATACGCCTGACGGAAATAGGAACATCCTGTAAATTAGACAAAAACCCTTTGCTGTTTAGTTTTTTAAAATTATATTTGCAACCCCTTACGCAAACCTGTTTGCATCAATGGCCAACAAGCCCTTGATTATATAGGGAAAGTTCAAAGTTTAACTAATTTTATAAACGATTCGCTATGTACGCAATTGTAGAGATAGCAGGGCAGCAAATAAAAGTTGCAAAAGACCAGAAGGTTTTTGTCCACCGCTTACCAGTTGAAGAAGGAAAAAAAGTGTCTTTTGACAATGTACTTCTTATTGGTGATGGAGACAATATTACCATCGGCGCCCCGGCTATAAACGGCGCTCTAGTAGGAGCAAAAGTCGTTCAGCACCTTAAAGGTGACAAAGTTATTGTTTTCAAAAAGAAAAGAAGAAAAGGTTACCGTGTTAAAAACGGTCACCGTCAATATCTTTCTGAAATCATAATTGAAAGTATTGTTGCCTCAGGCGGCAAGAAAGAAAAGGAAGAAGCTAAAAAAGAAACAAAGGCACCTGCTAAGAAAACAGCTACAGCGCCTGTGAAAGCTTCGGAAGTAAAAGCAAAAAAAACAGCTCCAAAAGCCAAGGCCGACGATCTTAAGAAGATTGAAGGGGTTGGTCCAAAAGCTGCTGAGGCAATGGTTGCTGCTGGATTGGATACTTTTGCCAAAGTTGCAAAAGCTACCCCAGAAAAGATTTCAACTATTCTTTCTGAGACCAGTTCAAATTTAGCTCATTTAGTTCCAGATACCTGGCCAGCACAAGCCAGGCTAGCTGCTGAAGGCAAATGGGACGAACTAAAAGAATGGCAAGACAAATTAGACGGTGGGATTGAAAAATAATCCTGCTAAAGTATAATATTTAAAACCTAAAGAAAATGGCTCACAAAAAAGGAGTTGGTAGTTCTAAAAACGGTCGCGATTCAGCATCGAAACGCCTTGGTGTTAAGATTTTTGGAGGACAAGCCGCCATTGCTGGAAATGTCATCGTCAGACAAAGAGGGAATACGCACCATCCTGGTGAAAACGTATATGGTGGAAAAGACCACACCTTGCATGCAAAAGTGGATGGTTTAGTGAAGTTCACTAAGAAGAGAAATAATAAGAGTTATGTTTCCATTGTCCCAGTGGCAGAAGCGTAATAACTGTTTACCATAATAAAAAAAACCTTCACAGCAATGTGGAGGTTTTTTTATTGTTTTGAATCCGAATGAAACTCTCCTAATGAAATTGCAGGTGGCAAAAGAATCCACCGGGGATCTTCGGGATAATGGGAATAAATGAAATCGCGGGGGTTCGTCAAATACCAGAAATCATCTGGGATGTTGGATTGCCCATAGGCAATGGCCCAAGTAATATCCAATAATTCCCAGTGACCATTCAACTTTACGACATTCCAAGTATGGGTTGGAATATTGTTATCTGGTATTTCAGAAGAATAATTTTTAGTGAATCCGTGAACTACCTCAGCTGAAACTCCTACGTTTTCGCAAAGGTCCTTAAAAAGAAAAGCGAATCCTCCACATAGAGCTTTCCGCCTTCCCAGCACATTTTTGATTATATTTTCCTCAGAAACATATATCTTTTTTTGAAGATCGGTGTTTAGCCGAAGCTGATGGTCATAGGAAACATTTGTTGCAATCCAGCGGTATATGGCATAGACCTTTTCTGAGTCAGATCGTGAATCCTTGGTAATCCTTTGGGCCAAATTTTTCGTTAAAACAGCTGTTTCATTTTTATTGGCATGTTTTACACGACTCTGCTTCTTTCCAATAATATTACCAACCTGTCCATATAGACTACCTCCAAAAATTAAAAACAGACTTATCGTATATAAACTGCTTCTTACCACTTGAATTGTATTTGTTTATTGAAAACGTATCCTAACTAGTAATATTGAAGTTATTGACACAATTTATTTCATAAGTCTTTCCAAATCCGTGCCAGACACCTTGAGCAATCCTACTTTGGGTAGGCGTTTAGTGAGTTCACGCCAATTTGAATCTGCCTTATAAATTTTCTGAAGCATTTCCACGGCTTGTTCAACTTGTTTATCATTTGCTAAGGTGATTGCGGTCCAAAACTGCATCTCTAGATTTTCCGGAAACATCTTCATAGCCGAATTGTATTCCTTCATGGCCTTCCTCATTTGGTCCTTTTCCACATAAAGATCGCCCCGATTCATATGTTCATAAGCCCGGAGCACTTTTAGGAGCCTTTCTAGCTCCTGAATAGGATGTACGGCGTCATCCACACGCAAATCCAGAAGTCGATCGTTCCATGGCTCCGCTGTAGCTTCTCCCTTTACAATCAATAATGCTGCCGATTGTTTTCCGCGGATATCTCCTCCTTCATTTTGAGCAGCTTTTAGCACGGCTACCATCCTTTCCGCCAAAGGAAGATTAGCGTTCTCTTTCCACACTTTTTCCATTGCCGGTACCACTTTGTCATTAAGCATCATATTTGCCTGTACTGAAAAATCTTTTCCATTGGTATGACCTGCAAAATCGATACAACTTTTGCCAGTATGGGTGGCCACTCGACCAAGTTTATCCAAAATTGCCAATTGACGAAATTCTCTGCCACTATCGTCACTCAATAATATATCCAGAGCTTCCTGCGGAGACTTCCCCTCTTTTAGCAATTCAAGGCCTCGAATACCAAAGGAAATATTTGTAAATGATTGAGTAGCTACAACTCCAACGCCTGCCTCGCCCCAAGACACTACGGCTCCTACACTAAACCAATGGCTTTGCACTGCCACCGCCATCTCACCTGTGTTCGCATCGCGAGCTACTATTGAATAGGTATGGGCAAAGGGATCATTCGGTTTTTGGTTCTGTGCAGTCATTTGAAAAACGCTAAGGATTGTGATCAATAATAGATAAGGCTTCATAATAATACAGATTTGTTGTCTAAAGATAATTTATATTCCCGTAAAACCCTCATTCCCTATAATTTCAAAATATATCATAAAAAAACCCCGCAGATTGCGAGGTTAATTATTTTAATAAACATAGATATAGGAACTATCCCTTTATACTCGCGCTCAAATATTCGCGGTTCATTCTTGCTATGCTTTCAAGTGTAATCCCTTTTGGACATTCAATCTCACAAGCTCCAGTGTTGGTGCAGTTTCCAAATCCTTCGGCATCCATCTGATGCACCATGTTTAGAACACGTTCAGTGGCTTCAACTTTACCCTGAGGCAACAAGGCGAACTGACTTACCTTAGCAGATGTAAACAACATAGCACTGGCATTTTTACAGGCTGCCACACAAGCTCCACAACCAATACAAATAGCCGCATTAAAAGACTCATCGGCATCGTGTTTATTTATTGGAATGCTATTGGCATCGATGGTATTTCCAGATGTATTTACGGAAACATATCCACCTGCCTGTTGAATTCGATCGAAAGAACTCCTATCCACCACCAAATCCTTTATCACCGGAAATGCCTTAGCACGGAAAGGCTCAATAATTATAGTATCGCCATCCTTAAATGTACGCATATGCAATTGGCAGGTTGTAATAAACCTATCGGGGCCATGGGGCTCGCCATTGATCTGTAACGAACAACTCCCGCATATCCCTTCTCGACAATCGTGGTCAAACTGAACTGGTTCCTCGTCTTTGTTGATGAGCCCCTCGTTGAGCACATCCAACATTTCCAAGAAAGACATATCGCCATCTATGCCATCAATAGGATAGGTTTTAAGCCCACCTTTGTCCTTATTGTTTTTCTGTCTCCAGATTTTTAGTGTAAGTTTCATAGTTTTCTATCTTGAAATTATTCACAAGCCAAATGTCTACTTATAGCTTCGGGCCTTTACTTCAATATTCTCGTATTTCAACTCCTCTTTATGGAGTATTTCATTGGCTGGATCGCCGGTATATTCCCAAGCGGCCACGTACATAAAGTTTTCGTCATCGCGAAGAGCTTCCCCTTCGTCTGTTTGATATTCTACGCGGAAATGTCCGCCACAGGATTCATTTCTATGAAGGGCGTCTTTCGCGAACAACTCACCCAACTCCAAGAAATCTGCAACTCTTGTGGCCTTTTCAAGTTCAGCATTTAGTTCGTTCATACCTCCAGGTACTTTTACTTCGCGCCAAAATTCTTCACGCAATTCGCGGATTTCAACCATCGCTTCCTTCAGATGTTCTGCATTTCGAGCCATACCACATTTCTCCCACATAATATGGCCTAGCTTTTTGTGAAAATAGTCCACGGAATGTTTCCCCTTGTTGTTTATCAGTTTTTCCAACATCTCGGTAATAGCCTTTTCGGCCTCGTCAAACTCCTTAGTATTTGTCGGGATTTTTCCAGTTTTGATATCCTTAGAAAGATAATCGCCTATTGTATAAGGCAAAACAAAGTAACCATCTGCCAATCCTTGCATCAGTGCGGAAGCGCCTAGTCGGTTGGCACCGTGGTCGCTAAAATTGGCCTCGCCCAACACATAACACCCCGGAATAGTAGATTGCAGATTGTAGTCTACCCAAATTCCGCCCATGGTGTAATGCACGGCAGGATAAATCATCATTGGGGTTTCGTATGGATTTTCATCCACAATTTTTTCGTACATCTGGAAGAGGTTCCCATATTTTTCCTCAATCACTTGTTTCCCTAATTTCTTTACTTCTTGTTCAGATGGGTTGTGGTTTCCGTGAATAGCTGCACGTTCCTTTCCATAGCGCTCAATAGCGGTTGCAAAATCGAGAAATACTGCCTGTCCTGTCCTGTTAACACCAAAACCGGCATCACAACGCTCTTTGGCAGCTCGGGATGCTACGTCACGTGGAACTAAATTCCCAAATGAAGGATATCTGCGCTCTAAATAATAATCTCTTTCCTCTGCCGATAAATCATTTGGCTTTTTTGTTCCCTTTCGAATAGCCTCGGCATCCTCTAATTTCTTTGGCACCCATATTCTACCGTCGTTTCTCAGCGATTCCGACATTAGAGTAAGCTTACTTTGATGATCACCAGAAACGGGAATACAAGTTGGGTGAATTTGTGTATAACAGGGATTGGCAAAATAGGCCCCTTTCTTATGAATTTTCCATGATGCAGTTACGTTACTTCCCATGGCGTTGGTGGAAAGGAAAAATACATTCCCATAACCTCCAGAGGCGATAACTACAGCGTGCGCCGAATGTCTTTCTATTTCGCCAGAAACAAGATCGCGTGCTATTATACCTCTTGCTTTTCCATCAACAAGTACTATATCTAACATTTCGTGGCGGTTGAAAGCCTCAATTTTTCCGCGATTGATCTGTCGGTTCATAGCTGAATAGGCTCCCAAAAGTAGTTGTTGGCCTGTTTGACCTTTCGCATAAAAAGTACGCGACACTAATACTCCCCCAAAGGATCGGTTGTCCAAATATCCGCCGTACTCACGGGCAAAAGGAACACCTTGGGCCACGCATTGGTCAATAATATTTCCAGAAACCTCCGCAAGACGGTAGGTATTTGACTCCCTGGAACGGTAATCTCCTCCCTTTATCGTATCGTGAAAAAGACGGTAGTCCGAATCTCCATCTCCTTGGTAATTCTTGGAGGCATTAATTCCACCTTGGGCTGCAATAGAGTGTGCTCGACGAGGGGAATCCTGATAGCAGAAAGTTTTTACATTATAACCAAGTTCTGCCAAGGTTGCAGCGGCACTTCCACCAGCAAGACCAGTTCCCACTACAATAACGTCTATATTTCGTTTGTTGGCGGGGTTTACAAGGTTAACATCGTTTTTATGTTTTGTCCACTTCTCGGCTAAGGGTCCTGTTGGAGTTTTTGCATCTAATTGTGACATATCTTTTGCTTTTCGTGGTGATTATTGATTGAAATGAAGGTAAATCGCAATAAAGATGAATCCAAGAGGAACGCCTACTGCATAAACCTTTGTAAAGCCTCGAAGGCCTTTTGAATATTTATTGTTCCACCCCATACTTTGAAAAGAAGATGAAAATCCATGCCAAAGATGGAGCATCAGCAAGATGAAAGCCAAACAGTAAATTCCAGTGCGAACCGGGCTTTCAAACTTGGCAACCAATTCTGTGTAATAACGACCCAAGTCCGGATCGTTGGTCTCAATATATTTGTGCACAATTTCTGGAAACCAAAAATCGTAAAAGTGCAAACCTAGAAACGCAAGGATGACCAAACCAGAAATTATCATATTTCGTGATGCCCAACTAGAATTTCGGTTCCCTTTAAACGATTTGTATTTTATCTGTCGAGCCCTGTTGTTCTGAATTTCAAGAACAACTCCCATGATAAAATGAAAGAGGACTCCTAAAATCAAAATCGGCTGAAAAATAAACTGCACTATGGGATTGGTGCCCATAAAATCTGACCAGGAATTAAATGTTTCCGGGCTAAATACCGAGGACAGGTTGATCGTTAAATGTTGCGCTAGAAAAACGATAAGAAACAGGCCCGAAAGAGCCATAGCCACTTTTCTGGCTATTGAGGTAGAAAATATTGCCATTACAGTATTTTTTCAGGAATAGGTAGACAAAAATACGCCCGAAAGATATTGTTGCCAAACATTCACCCCGCTTTACTGCGTATTTAGAATTGATTTAAATACATTTTGAAAAATTCCTCCTTCAAAGTCTTCAATTTAATGTAAATATTCTGAGAAGAAAATTCTATTCCATACAAATGCTACCTTTGTATTTATGAAAATATTGATTGTAGAAGACGACCACACCCTAAGCCAAAACATCTGTGAGGCACTCAAGGCCGAAGGATTTTTTCCACATCCGGTTTACGATGGTCTTTTGGCCGAACGCTTGCTGAGAAAGGAAAACTGTATCTGCATTGTGATGGACGTAAACTTGCCCGGAAAAAACGGCTTTGACCTATGTAAAAGTTTTCGAGAACACAATAAACATACACCCGTGATTATGCTAACGGCCTTTGCGGAATTGGAAGATAAGGTGCAAGGTTTCGATTGTGGTGCAGATGACTATCTTACCAAGCCTTTCTTTATGCGGGAACTGATTATCAGGATCCAATCGCTAATAAAACGCAATCAAAAAGAGGCTATCCATCTTTCCAATCCTGTATTGGTTTCTGGTGATATCAGCTTAAACACCACGCAAAAAAAGGTGCTGCGGCAAGGAAAGGAAATCGCACTCACCCCCAGAGAATATCAAATCTTGTTAAAATTGATGGAACAAAGTGGAGAAATCGTTTCCAAATCGCAATTAATAGAAAGTATTTGGGGAGGATCGTTTGAGGCAAACACCAACACTATTGAGGTATATATGAATTTCCTGCGAAATAAACTGGACAAGCCTTTTGGAAAAAACACCATCAAAACCAAAATAGGATACGGCTATTATTTAGATCTAAATGAAGATTAAAAACAAAATACGCATTTATTTTTCAACTTCGGTAATTGCCCTTACAGCACTTTCGTCAGTCATAATCTATGTGCTCTTCGCCGAATTTCGGGAGGAAGAATTTCAACAGCGTCAAAAGGAAAAAGCAATTTACACCTTAGGTTTGATCGTGGAATACAAAGAACTGAGCGAGAATTTAAGTGCTATAATGGACAGGCTCACTATCCATGATTTCTACGATGAAAAAATGCTGATTTACGATCAAAACAAACAACTCATTTACAAAAGCGTGGATGACCTCCCAATAGAGGAGGCGGCAACAATGCTGAACGAACTTTCTCCAGCCAACCAATGGATAGAAACCAAGGAAGAAAAATACGACGTAATCGGGATGTATCTGGAAAGCGAACAAAAACAATTCTATGCTCTTAGTAAGGCCTATGACGCATTCGGCTATACCAAACTCAATTTTTTGAAAAATGCACTCATCATCATTTTCGTTATTATAACGGCCATAGTGCTATTTATTTCCCATTATTTATCTCGAAAAATATCAAAGCCATTAACAGATTTAGCCGAAACTGTAGCAATCCTCAATATAAATGATAAAAATTTTAAAGGGTTGGCTACAGATACCACTTCCTTTGAACTGAGGTATTTAAGTGAAAAATTCAATCAGCTTTTGGCACGTACGAATGATGCCTTTGCATTTCAGAAACACGCTGCACAGCATATTTCCCACGAATTGAAAACACCAATCGCTGTTTTGGTTTCTGAATTGGAACGCGCCAAGAATATTACCGATCCCATATTGAAAGATCAGGTAATCCAAAATCAAATCGTCAAAGCAAAATCCTTAGCCGATATTATTACCGTTTTATTGGAGATTTCGAAAAATGAGCCGGGAGATCAGCTTTCCTTGTCAAATATGAGAGTTGATGAATTAATCTTTTCATCAATTGAAGAGCTCTCGATTTTCGATCCGGATTTTCGATTTGAAATCAACTTTGAGCCAGATAATTTTGAAGAAAATCAACTAGAACTTAAGGGAAATTCACTTCTTATAAAACAAGCCTTCCTCAATATTATGAGAAATTGCATTGCCTACAGCTTAAAGCCGGAGGCCCAAATTTTTTTCAATGGCAGCACATCTGGGGAAATTAAAATTTCTTTTATAAATCAAGGGAATCCAATTAAACCCGAAGAAGAAGAAAACTTGTTTGACCATTTCTACAAAGGGAGCAACAGCAAAGGCCTTACAGGTTTCGGTTTAGGGTTGGTGCTGACCAAAAAAATTGTGGAACTTCATCACGGTTCTATTTCCTATTCCAATCCTTCGGGCAATACCATCGTGTTTGACGTCCGACTTCCTTTAAGGTAAAATTTATTGGGTTTAAGGACATTTTAAGGTCGTTAGGGCCAGTTTTGCACCTCATTCAAGTGGAGCAAACTTTATGATTCATAACAACCGAGGGGTCTTGGCCCTTCTTTTCCTTTTTATGGTCGCGGAACTTTTGGCACAACAGCCATTAAGTTTTAGCCGTCAGGAAGCCGAAGCAGTATTTCTAAAACAGAACCTCAGCCTTATTGCGGAAAAACTTGAAATTCCCAAGGCCGAAGCCGTCGTGCTTCAAGCCAAGCTATGGCCAAATCCAACCTTATCGGTCGAGGAAGTAAACCTCTGGGCGAGCTCAAAACAAATAGAAGTTGCTGGGGAAGAACTACCCCCATTATTTGGCAATTGGGGGAAACACCAACAGTTTAGTATTGGCCTTGAACAACTGATCCAAACAGCGGGAAAAAGAAAAAAACTCATGGCTCTGGAACAGGTTTCAGCCGATAAAGCTGCGCAATATTTTGAGGATTTACTCCGAAATCTGAAAATCGAATTCCGAAACCAGCTCACGGAACTTCAATTTCTTCAGTTTCATAAAAAAGTGTACGACAGCCAGATTGATGCTATTAACCAACTTACACAATCTTATGGCAAACAAGTAGAATTGGGGCATATCCCCAAAGGGGAATTCATTCGTCTAAAAGCATTGGAATTACAGTTTGTTAAAAGCAGTAAAGATCTTGGCAATGAAATCAACGAAGCCCAAAAGGAATTAAAGCAACTTATGCGCTTGTCGGCCGAAACCAATTTGGTGATAACGGAGGAGGATTTTTTGATCAATGCCGATCCATTTAAACTTCTCAACCTAAACAGGCTGATAGAAAGTGCAAAAGAAAATCGAGCCGATTTAAAAATAACTGAATTGGAAAGGCTCCAATATCAAAAGCTCTACGATTTTGAAAAAGCCCAACGCACACCCGACATCAATCTTAAAGCTGGATATGACCGTGGCGGCAATATACTCTACAATTTTATAGGATTTGGATTTGACATTGACCTTCCCATTTTCAATCGAAATCAAGGAAACATCAAAGCGGCGAAAATAGGAATAGAGCAATCGGAATTTATCTACGAGGAAAAGACACTTTCCATTGAAAACGAATTGGTGATGGCCTATCAAAATCTTGCCGAAGCAATTGCTTTTTTTGAAAAGATAGATCCTGAATATGAAAATACACTGGATACTTTATTAGACAGCTATATTAAAAACTTTAGGGATAGAAATATCAGTCTCCTCGAATTTATCGATTTCTTGGAAGCATACATGGATAATAAGGAAATCATTCTGGAAGCTGGCAAGGAAGTCCACCAGAGAGCCGAAGCTCTTAATTACGCCATTGGACACGACGTCATTAAATAATTTTGAAATTCAATATAATGAAAAATATTAGCCTATCTACATCAGTTCTATTTTCTGTCTCCTTGTTGATTCTCGGCAGTTGTTCGAATCCGAAGGACCTTCCCCCAAAATACACGGCAGAAGCATTTTGTGTGGACGAGAGTTTTAAATCGAAGATTGAACTTGAACAACCCAAATTGCAGCAAATTTCTGAAAACATTCCACTTACAGGCGTTGTTGAAACCAATCCAGATAAGGTGGTGCGGTTTATGAGTTTGGTAGATGGCATTATTTCTCAGACTTATTTTTCTCTGGGCGATGAGGTTAAAAAAGGACAAGTTTTAGCAGAATTGAGAAGCTCACAATTAGCGGAGTTATACGCCCAGTCCAAAACAATCGCTTCCCAAATAAAGGTAGCAGAGCAGGGCTTGAAAGCAACACAGGCAATGTTTGACGATGGTATTTCGTCCCAACGGGAATTATTGAATTCGCAAAGCGAACTCGCCATTTTAAATGCAAACAAGGAAAATATTGATTCCCAACTAAGCCTATATAGTGCCAGCCCGGAAAGAGGGGTTTTTAAGATTAGCGCGCCCCATTCAGGGGTCGTAACTGCCAAGTCTATTATAGCTGGCGGCTCAATATCCGCCGGAGGCGAACCCCTATTTACAATTTCCGACCTCGATGATGTATGGGTGATGGTTAATATTTATGCCAGTAACGTGAGAAATATCACCTCTGGAATGGATGTTTCCATTAAAACACTATCCTATCCCGATAAGGTTTTTAAAGGAAAAATAACGGTTATCTCCCAAGTTTTGGACGAGCAGGCTAAAGTACTCAAGGCGCGAGTGGTTCTTCCAAATACTGATTTTAAGCTTAAACCCGGAATGCTCGTGGATGTTCATGCTTTGAAAACAAGCGAAGCTACAGCCTTGAGTATTCCTACCAATGCACTGGTTTTTGACAATAACCAAAATTTCGTAGTTGTCTACAAAGATGACTGCGATTTGGAAATCCGAAAGATTGAAACCAGTTCAAAAGGCAACGGCAACACTTTTATCGTGGATGGACTTTCGGAAAATGAAAAAATTGTTTCCAAAAATCAGCTGCTGCTTTACGAACAGATTAAAAACCTTCAGAATTAATTCAGAATGAGAAAATTTGTCCAGGGTATCGTTGGTTTCTCCTTAAAGAATTCCATAATAGTTTTTTTCCTAACGGCACTTCTTTTAATTGCCGGAATATATAGTTACCTCCACACTCCTATTGAAGCCTTCCCAGATGTAACAAACACGAGGGCGAGAATAATTACACAATGGCCCGGTCGCAGTGCTGAGGAAGTGGAAAAATTTGTAACACTTCCTATAATGAAGGAAGTGAATACAATTCCGAAGAAAGCTCAGGTGCGCTCGATTTCACTCTTCGGACTTTCAGTAGTCACGGTTATTTTTGACGATGACGTTGACGATTTTTACGCCCAGCAATACGCTTCCAATCGAATGCAGGGAATAGAACTTCCCAATGGCGCCAAGGCCGAGATTGAACCTCCTTATGGCGCTACAGGTGAAATATTCCGATATGTTTTAAAAAGCGACAGGCCCATTAAAGAACTTACCGCCATTCACGATTGGGTTATCGAAAGGGAATTGGTCTCTGTGCCCGGGGTTGCGGATGTAGTGAGTTTTGGGGGAGAGGAAAAAATATATGAGATAAAAATCAATCCCACGGAACTCGCAAACTACGATTTATCTCCTTTGGAAGTGTTTGAAGCCGTTTCAAAAAGCAATATCAACGTTGGGGGCGACGTGATTGAACGAGGGAGCCAAGCTTATGTGGTAAGGGGAGTTGGCTTGTTGGAAAATATTGAGGATATCAAAAATATCCTGATAGAAGTTCGCGGCACCACACCTATTTTGGTAAAACACGTGGCCGAAGTAGCTATCTCGGCGAAACCAAGGTTGGGATCGGTAGGGCTGCAGGACGATGACGATTTGGTGCAAGGAATAGTAGTGATGCTCCGCGGCGAAAATCCAGATGAGGTAATTTCAAAAGTAAAAGAAAAAATTGCCGATCTCAACGAACGCATTCTGCCCAATGATGTGCTAATTGAACCATTTATTGACCGAACCGACTTGGTGGAAGCCACGGTAAGTACTGTGAGCAAAAATTTAGTGGAGGGAATTTTATTGGTTTCACTAATAGTTTTCATTTTTTTGTTTAACTGGCGTACCACGGTTATTGTGGCCACGGTTATTCCACTTTCATTTCTATTTGCTTTGGTGATGCTTCGCATTCAAGGACTTCCTGCCAATTTGATTTCTATGGGCGCCATTGATTTTGGATTATTACTCGAAGGAACGCTCGTTATTGTAGAAACCGTATTTGTGGCCATGGACAAAAAGGCCAAGGAGGTAGGCATGGAGAAATTCAATAAAATGAGCAAACTGGGCCTGATTAAAAAGAGTGCTGGAAGTGTGG
>Ga0209075_1000887_pt1 | contig 28959 bp, 23 predicted proteins | sample Stecom2011_FD_187523 | JGI IMG/M metagenome (GOLD analysis project Ga0209075, IMG submission 187523) | Agricultural soil microbial communities from Utah to study Nitrogen management - Steer compost 2011 (SPAdes) (version 2) | ecosystem: Environmental > Terrestrial > Soil > Agricultural land...
ATACTGATTGTATTAATTGGAGTAAGAATATGGCTTCCTTATTTTTTAAAGGATAAACTGGTGGCTGCAGTAAATGAAGTAGAAGGATATGAATGTACATTAGGAGATCTAAAACTTCATTTATTTCGTGGCGCAATGATTTTTGAAGAGTTTGAGATAAACGTAACCAAAAGTAATGTTACCAAACCCTTTGTTTATTGTAAAAACGCGGATATCTCTGTTGAATGGAGAGAGATATTTCATGGTTCAATCGTGAGTGAGATATTTCTTGATGAATTAAAGCTTCACTTCGCAGATGGGGATAGCGAAGAGCAAAAGCAAGGCGGAGATGCTTCGTGGGCTCAACCAATTATTGACTTTATTCCATTAAAAATAAATCATTTTGAAATCAATAATGGCTTGATTGAGTTTGAAAACTTGGTATCTGAACCTGCAGTTAATCTAAAAATGACTGACCTTCATTTAATGATGGAGAACCTAACCAATTCAACAGATGAAGAAGAGGCTTTGCCTTCACACCTAAAGTTAACCTCTAATGTTTTGGATAAAGGTCATCTTCATATAGAAGGAGATTTAAATATTCTTAAAGACATTCCAGATATGGATCTTGATTTAGATCTTAAAGAAGTAGATTTAACTGAACTAAATGATTTTGCAACTGCTTATGCAAAATTCGATTTTGAAAAGGGTGAATTTGCAATGGCTGCTGAATTCGCAATGTTGAATGGAGAAGCTAAAGGATATGTAAAGCCAATTTTAAATAATGTAAAAGTATTGAGCTTTAAAGAAGATAAACCTATATTAAATGCATTTTGGCAAGCAATTGTAGGTGTTGTTTTTAATGTTTTTAAAAATCAAAGCAAAGACAGAACAGGTACTAAAATCCCGATCTCTGGAAAAATTGACAATCCTGATATTGGAATTGGAGAAACAATTATAAATATTTTTAGAAATGCGTTTATTGAAGCATATGAAGCGGAAGTAGAAGGTTCTATTAGCTTAAAAGACATTTCCAAAGAACAGGATGAAAGAAGCTTTTGGGATAAATTTAAAGATGTTTTCACTAACGATGACAAGGATAAAGACAATAAGTAGTAATAAGAAGCTCAATAGAACACTCAGATGGGTGTTCTATTTTATTTCTATCTTGTGCGAAAGAATACTCAGGTTATTCATTCTTAATTCTTTGACAACCCGACGAATGTAACTTTAGTCACTTAAATTCGAGTTAATTGCGCTTATGTTTATAGTATTAATAATAATCAAGTAGCTCAATGACAAAACATTACCAAATTCTAATTATAGGAGGTGGAACAGCTGGAATAATGACTGCAGCACAACTCTTAAGACAAAAAGTTTCTAAAAGCATTGCAATTATAGAACCTGCTGATAAACACTATTATCAACCAGCATGGACTTTAGTAGGAGCTGGAACATATGATTTCGACAAAACTGCTAAACCAATGTCTAAGATGATACCGAAGGGAGCGGTTTGGATTAAAGACAAAGCAACACACTTTGAAGCAGATAAAAACACCGTTATTACATCCGAAAATGGTGTCATCACCTATGACTATTTGGTAGTTGCTCCTGGACTTGCTTATGATTTCAGCTTGGTGCCTGGACTTGGAGAAGCAATGGATAAAGGTGTTGTTTGCAGTAATTACACAGATCCAAAGCACACCTGGGATGTAGTACAAAACTTCAAAGGAGGTACAGCACTATTCACTCAGCCAGCAACTCCTATTAAATGTGGTGGAGCACCTCAAAAAATAATGTACTTAGCTGAACATTATTGGAAAAAAAACAAAATTCGATCGAATACTGAGGTACTATTCGCTACTGCTGGAACTGTAATTTTTGGAACCAAAGAAATTGTTAAAACCTTAATGGAAGTTGTAGAACGTAAGGATATCAACCTACGTTTCAATCATAAGTTAGTAAAGGTAGACGGGGAAAATCAAATTGCATGGTATGAATTAACGAAAGATATAAAAGCTGGAGGATGTATTATTATGTCAGGAGAAGACGATGAGTGCATAGATGAATCTTTTCAATACAATTATAAAAAAGTTAAAGTAACCAAGAAAGGTGATCTCTATGGTATTCATTATGATATGTTACATACTGCTCCCCCATCTGTTGCTCCAAAAATTATCAGAGACTCCGACTTGGTAAATGATGCAGGATGGGTAGATGTGGATATTCATACATTACAACATAAAAAATACCCGAATATTTTTAGTTTAGGCGATGTCGCTGCTTTACCTACTGCAAAAACAGGAGCTGCTGTTCGTAAACAAGTACCTATATTAACGGATAACCTATCAATGTTGATCAATCACAATAAAATAGGTACTAAGTCATACAATGGTTATTCCTCTTGCCCATTGGTAACGGATTACGGTAAAATGGTACTTGCAGAATTTGATTATGATGGAAACTTTACGCCAGATCCTAAATTAAAGAGAATGCTTATTAGAGATAGTTCGAAAGAACATTGGAGATTGTGGATGTTTAAGAAGTTTATGTTACCTTTCTTATACTGGCAAAGAATGATGAAAGGAAAGAATGTTTGATGATTTTCAGCATTAAGCTATAGACTTAAAGAAGTAAGCTATAACACTAAAGTATCATTAGTCACAGTAAAATCAAGAGTAAATGGTTATATTATAGCAAAGCCAAATGAGATTAATAATTATTTAAAATATATACACATGGAAAAACAAGAAGATTGCTTAGAAAAAGTTTACCCAATGCCAAGAATTGGTGATGTGGCTCCGGATTTTGAAGCTGTAACAACAAAAGGTAAGATAAAAATGTCTGAGTTCGCTAAAGATAAATGGACAGTTATGTTTTCACACCCTGCGGACTTCACACCTGTATGTACTACAGAAATGAGTGGATTCGCACTTAGGAAATCGGAGTTTGATGCTTTGAATACTGAACTTTTAGGTTTGAGTATTGACAGCCTTCACTCCCACTTGGCTTGGGTGCAGAACGTAAGAGAGACAACTGGAGTGTATTTTGACTATCCAATCATTGCAGACATTGACATGAATGTTGCAAAGTTATACGGAATGCTACAGCCTAACGAAAGTGAAACTGCAGCAGTTAGAGCAGTGTTCTTTATCGACCCTGCAAAGAAAATTCGTTTGATCATGTATTACCCCTTGAATGTGGGCCGAAACATGGATGAAATTTTAAGATCATTAGACGCTTTACAAATGTCAGACAAACACAAGGTAGCAATGCCGTTAGACTGGAAGCGTGGAGATAAAGTAATTGTTCCTGCTCCAAGCACATTGGATGCTTTAAACGAGAGACTAGCAGATGATTCGCTTGAAAAGACGACTTGGTATTTGGCGAAGAAGAGTCTGTAATTCAGAAAAACAATAAAAGTAAAGCTTTCACAGAAATGTGGAAGCTTTTTTTTTGTGGTAATCACTGGATAAGTAAGAACAGTTTGAGCTCTGAAGCAAATAGCTTAAGGTAATTTGTGAATCGTTTAGTAAACTCTAAATGAATTTTTAAAGCGGTTACTTAAGTTGAGTGATCTTGTCATTAGTTTAACACTTGGAGGCTTTTGAAGTTTTAGGCTTCTACAGCTGTACCAAAATGATTAGAGGTCCTGAACAACTCCGAATTCCGAATAAAATATTTACGTTCTTGCAGAACGTTAGGCTTTTTTCGGATCAGTCTCAAAATTTGGGGAGGGAATGGTTTCTTTCTCAATTGATTTTATAAGAATTTAGCCGAGAAATTTATCTCTTTTTAGAATCTAATAAAACAAATGTATAAAAAAGTGTATTTATTTTACTAACTCCAGAGGAACGACATGTACTAACCAAGGACTGAGTCCTTGGTGTAAACCCAGCGCGTAAAAAGAAATCTCAAAAATAAAACGACCTAATTGCATGCAATTAGGTCGTTTTATTTTTAAGATTGTACATATTATAATCGTTTAACGGATGGACTTACGTCCATCCGTTTTACATGTCACCCCGCTGGGATTATATGCTTATAAATGATATGAATTGTAACTTGAATGCCTAATCTCCAACAATTAGTATTGATTCCCTTTTTTCGTTTTCCAGAATCTTGAACGTTTTACAAACGCTCAGACTTCTGTAAAACGAAAAAAGCCTTCCCTACGGGAAAGCTTTTATTCTTAGTGAGCCCGAGAGGATTCGAACCTCTGACCGCCTCCTTAGAAGGGAGGTGCTCTATCCAGCTGAGCTACGAGCCCTAGTTAACAACTAGTGCAAAACACACTTTTAATCAAAAAAAGGGGATGAACTAAATCATCCCCTTGTCGGGGTGGCAGGATTCGAACCTGCGACCTCCTGCTCCCAAAGCAGGCGCGATGACCGGGCTACGCTACACCCCGAACTGGTCTTTAAATACTTTTATAGTTCAATATCGCTCAATTGAACTCGACATTTTGTCTTTCGACTTGTCATTTTTTTTATTCTTATTTCAAATAGATTCTTTAAAAAGAATCCTTTGCGGACGGCAAAGATAGCAACTCTTTTTAAGTTAACAAGCAGATTATGTAATTATTTATCGACTATTTTTCATTCATCTATAAATCAACACCTTTCCTACTTATATTCTTGAACAACTTTCATTATTTAAGAATAACTTTGTTAATTATCACTTTTCAACATGCCATTGCGGAGAAAGAGGGATTCGAACCCTCGATACAGTTGCCCGTATAACACCTTAGCAGGGTGCCGCTTTCAGCCGCTCAGCCATTTCTCCGTTTTATTTCAAAATGCTAATGTTCCGTTTGAACATTTCACTAATCGATAATCGGTTAGCGACTGCAAAAATACTAATTACTTAGACTATTCAAATCATTTTCATGAAAAATGTTTTACAATTTTCATCCACCCTGCTCATTACAACAAGTAAGTCGCTCTTTCAATGACTGTTATCGTTGCTACTCCATATAAAATATAAAGTATTTTGTCATGCATTTCTGCTGTTGAATTCTCTTTTTTAAGTCGTTCAAAGAGAAAGAGCATCAAAGCAACAGTTATAATTCCATAATCAAAAACAATTTGATCTTTAAAGATTATCGTTAAAGGAATTAAAGCAGCAGAAATAACAATGGGTAAATAGTACTTTAAGGACGTATACCCAATTTCACTAACTAGTTTATAAACTAATGCTATAAACGCCGCTATTGAACCCATTAAGATGACTGGCTCTACATTATTCAAATATAAATCTACAGTTGTGTAATCAAAAAAGGTTTCAACGAAATACTGTCCAACAAAAATTAAGGTCATCATCCATACCAATAAAGATATCCGCAGTAATGGAGAGAAGTCTTGACGAGAAACAGAGACATAAACGATTAAAAAAGCAGCAAATAAAAACGGCTTTATCGGTAAAGGAGGAATAAAGACACCTAAGTCAAACAAACTGACCAATCCATATAATCCATAAACCAAGCAACCAATGATTACTGCTTTCCGTAAAACTTCCATATTAAAGTATTTTAATTATCTAATACAATGCAGGCATTACTATAAAACCAATAATAAAACAAACGCAAATCTATTTTTTCTTTGCCAATGCTTCTTCCACATATTTAAATGTAGAAAGCTTTACAGGTAAACCATCAATAACAGCTACATCATGTTCAAAATGTGCACTTGGCATTCCGTCAGCAGTGGCAATGGTCCAGTTATCAGACAAGTACTTAATGTGTTCTGTTCCCATATTGATCATTGGTTCAATTGCAATAGTAAGTCCTTCCTTAATCTTCTTACCACGTCCTCTCCTACCATAGTTAGGGACTTGTGGCTCTTCGTGCATTGTTTGACCAATACCATGTCCAACAAGCTCTCTTACCACTCCATAACCATGGTCTTCAGCATGCTTTTGGATAAAGTACCCAACGTCTCCTAACCTATTCCCCACTTTTGTGTGAGAAATACCAATTTCCAAACACTCTTGGGTAACTTTTAAAAGTTTTAATTTATCCTCAGAAACATTTCCTACTGCAAAAGTATAGGCATGATCACCATAATACCCTTCTAATATAGCCCCACAATCAATAGAAACAATGTCTCCATCCTTAATGAGGTCTTTTCGTGGATAACCATGAACTACTTCATCGTTAATCGAAACACAAAGCGTATTTGGGAAATCATACAAACCTAAGAAACCTGGTTCTGCGTTTTGAGAACGAATATAGCTTTCAGCAATGGCATCCAATTCCAAAGTAGAGATTCCTGGCTCAATAGCTTCAGCAATTTTACCCAATGTTCTACTTACAACTTGCGCTGCTTCTCTCAGCAACTCAATTTGCTCTCTTGTTTTGTATATTATCATTTGACTTATTACTATAGTTCTAAAAAAGTAAAAAGGGAACATCCTAGAATGCTCCCTAATTTAAATATGAATCATTCGAATGATTAAGCTAGAATCTCTTTCACTAAATCAGCTGCTTCTTGTAAAAGTACAGCAGAGTGAACATCTAAACCTGAATCATCAATTAATTTTTTCGCTTCAACAGCATTTGTTCCTTGCAAACGAACGATAAGCGGAACTGGAATTCCACCCATATTTTTGTATGCATCAACAATACCTTGTGCAACACGATCACAACGAACGATACCACCAAAGATATTGATTAAGATTGCTTTTACGTTATCATCTTTTAAGATGATTTCGAATGCTTTCTCAACACGCGCAGCATCTGCTGTACCACCAACGTCTAAGAAGTTTGCAGGATTACCTCCTGATTGCTTGATAATGTCCATCGTAGCCATTGCTAGACCAGCACCATTTACCATACAACCAACGTTACCATCTAACTTAACGAAGTTTAATCCAGCTTCATCAGCTTCAACCTCTGCAGGATCTTCTTCTGTTTTATCACGCATTTCTGCATAATCTTTGTGACGGAATAAAGCAGTAGCATCTAAAGTAACTTTAGCATCTACAGCGATAATCTTATCATCTGAAGTTTTTAATACAGGATTAATTTCAAACATTGATGCATCACATCCAATGTATGCATTGTATAATGCAGGAACGAACTTTGTCATTTCCTTAAACGCATTTCCACTTAACCCTAAGTTAAATGCTATTTTTCTTGCTTGGAATCCTTGAAGTCCAACACGTGGATCAATTTCTTCCTTAAAGATAAGTTCTGGAGTCTCTTCAGCTACTGCTTCAATGTCCATTCCTCCTTCTGTAGAATAAATAATTACGTTTCTTCCTTTCTCACGGTCCATTAATACAGACATATAGATTTCAGAAGTTTCACTTTCACCAGGATAATAAACATCCTCAGCGATCATCACTTTATTTACTTTTTTAGCTACACCGTTTGTTTGTGCAGTTTCTAAATGTCCTCCTAAGATTCCTTTTACAACCTCTTCAACTTTATCGATTCCTTTTGCTAAAACTACTCCGTGCGAACCAGTTTCTTCAATCACACCTTTTCCACGACCACCAGCGTGAATTTGAGCTTTAACTACGTACCATTCAGTACCCGTTTTCTCAGTTAATTCCTTTGCTTTGCTTACAGCATCCTTCACGTCATCGATAACAACGCTCTCTTGAATAGCTACTCCAAAACTCTTTAAAATCGATTTTCCTTGATATTCGTGTAAATTCATTATTTTACATTATTAATTTCGGCACTAAATTACTCTTATTTAACACAATTTTCAAGCATAATGCTTAAAAAGTACTAAGTGATTTACTACAAGCTCTTTAACTTCTACAAAAGCCTATAAAGTACCATTAAACAAAAAAAAGCCCACCTGTTATTGATGGACTATTAACAATACTATCTAATACCTAGCGTTTAGCTAACTTATCACTAGAAACTGTTAAGCTTTTTCTTCCTTTACGACGACGCGCAGCAAGTACTCTACGTCCATTTTTTGTAGCCATACGACTACGGAATCCGTGCTTATTTCTTCTCTTACGCTGTGATGGTTGAAACGTTCTTTTCATGACCTACTTTATTATAAATTAAAATTCTCTTTCCGTTTAAGGTTGGCAAAGGTAATTATTTTTTGTTTGAAACAAAACGCAAATGCAAAAATATTGTTTTTTTAATCGATATCCACACTTCTTACATTAACTTTGCAAACTCAAATGTACTATATCCATATAAAGAATGCTCAAACCAAAGAATAAAAAGAAAGAACAAGTAAAGTTAAGTAAAGAATCAGTTCAAAAAGCAAAACGTATATTTAGCTACCTAAAACCTTATCGTTTATACTTTTTTGTAGGATGGATATTCTTAGTACTTTCTTCAGCTGCTGGATTGTTCTTCCCTTATCTATTAGGCCAACTATTAGGAAGCGACGTGCCAACAGAATCTGCAAGTCCAAATAATCAGGAATTATTAGAGGGGCTCGACTTAAACAACATCAACAGTGTTGCTATTCTTTTGATTATACTTTTAGTTGTACAAAGTATCGCTTCATTTTTCAGGGTAGTAATTTTCACTAAAGTGACTGAAAATACAATGAGAGATATTCGTAAAGATGCTTTCGACAAATTGATTTATATGCCTATGGATTTCTTCAACAAAAATAAGGTTGGAGAATTAACTAGTAGAATTGCAGCAGACATTACATTAATTCAAGATACTTTAAGAACAACAATTGCTGAGTTTTTCAGACAAATCATCATCATCATAGGTTCAATTATTTTTATCACTATTGTTTCTTGGAAGTTAGCGCTGATAATGTTGGCTACAGTGCCAGTAATGGCTTTAATCGCTGTTATATTCGGACGTTTCATTCGTAAGTTGAGTAAAAAAGCACAAGATTTCTCTGCAACTTCTAATTCAATTATTGAAGAAAGCTTAATGGGAATTACGAATGTTAAAACATTCACCAACGAGATGTTTATGATTGGGAAATACAGAAAGTCTATTGAAACTATTAGAAAATTAAACATCAAAAGTGGTAACTGGAGAGGTCTATTTATTTCATTTATCATCACTTGTTTGTTTGGCGCAATTATCTTTATCATTTGGCAAGGACTTCATATGACAGTTGGTCCAGACGCATCATTGGATAAAGGTGATTTCTTTTCATTTGTAATGTTTACGGTATTTATGGGTGCAAGTATTGGATCACTTCCAGACTTATATGCCTCCATGCAAAAAGCAGTAGGAGCAACAGAACACCTAATGAATATCATCACAGAAGAAACAGAAGAACAAATTCATACAGGAACTAAAACAACCCCAATTAATGGTGAGGTAGCTTTTAATGACGTTTCATTCTTCTACCCACAACGTAAAGAGTTTAAAGTATTGGACCATCTTTCATTTTCTGCGAAGAGAGGAGAGAAAATTGCTTTTGTAGGTGCTTCGGGAGCAGGAAAGACAACGATTGCGTCTTTATTGCAACGCTTCTACTCCCCTACCTCTGGAACTTATACGATTGATGGCACGGATGTAAATGAATTCTCATTGAGTCATTTGCGTGAAAACACAGCATTGGTTCCCCAAGAAGTAATACTATTCAGTGGAACTATTCGTGAAAACATAGGATTTGGTAAACAAGGCGCCACTGAAGAGGAAATTTTGAAAGCTGCAAAGCAAGCCAACGCGTTGGATTTCATTCAATCTTTTCCTGAAGGGTTTGAAACAGAAGTTGGGGACAGAGGAATTCAACTTTCTGGTGGACAAAAACAAAGAATTGCAATCGCCAGAGCGATTCTAAAGGATCCGACTATACTCATCCTCGACGAAGCAACATCAGCGTTGGATACTGAGTCAGAACGCTTAGTTCAAGGAGCATTAGACAACCTTATGGAAAACAGAACATCGTTCATTATTGCCCATCGTCTTTCAACTATTCGCAAAGCTGATACTATACTTGTGATGGAGCACGGTAAAATTGTTGAAAAAGGTACGCACGAAGAACTGATTCAAAAGACGGATGGAGTTTATGCTAATTTAAATGAATTACAACTTAACTAAAGGAATTATCCAATGATTTTCAGTGTTTTAAAATAATTTAAAAAGAATATTATAATTAAGAAATGACTTGATATTTTGTTCAACATTTCTATATTTGTATTGTTATTACTAAATTTAAGGGTAACTTATAACCATGAGAAATTACGTTATATACATTAGTTTTCTTATTTCCAGTCAATTAATGGGGCAAATGAGCTCTAATTTCAATTCATCAAAGAATTGGTCCATGAATAAACATGAGATTTTCTTTGCGGTTGGTCCCACACATTTCTTAGGTGATTTAGGAGGATTAAACAAACAAGGAACTCAAAAATCTATTGTTGACTTAGATTTCGCGAGTACTCGTATTGGTGGAGGAATTGGTTATAGATTCAGGTTCCATCCAAGATGGGCAACTTCAACACAACTGTTCTTTGCATTAGTTGACGGGAAGGACTCCAACACTGAAGAGGTAATTAGAAACAGCCGTAACCTATCATTTCGCTCTCCTATTCTGGAATTAAGTCAAAGAATAGAATTAATTATCCTTGCGAATGAAAAGCCAGGAGCCCGTTATAGGATGCAAGGAGTAAAAGGAACAAGAGCCAAAGCAGATGTATTGTATATATTCTCTGGAATTTCAGGTTTCTATTTTAATCCACAAACGCAAATCAATGGAAAATGGACAAACTTACGTCCATTAAGAACAGAAGGTCAAGGTTTACCAGGAGGAGCTGATGAATATGGAATGTTCAGCATAGCTATACCTTTTGGAATCGGATTTAAAATTGGAATGGGTGAATTTTGGAGAATTGGTTTGGAACTTTCATACAACAAAACCTTTACCGATTATATTGATGATGTAAGCACAGTATATTACGACCCAAACATATTGGCTTCAGAAGTTGGTCAAGATGCAGTATATGCAGCAAATCCATCAGTTGAAAATCAAGATTGGTTCCAGAAAGGAATGCAAAGAGGAAATTCAAAAGATAAAGATGCTTACCTTTTTACAAATGTTGTTGTGACAAGAAATATTACATATCCAAAAGTACGTAGAGGAAGAAAAGCTAAATTTAAAGGAAGAACGAAATTCTAAATCATTCATAGAGATTTAAAAAGGGAAGCTTCTGAAGTTTCCCTTTTTTTATGGATAAATCCTATCTGTTTTTAAATTTCCAAAAAACGGGTTTAATTCATAAAACTTATTACGAAGTTTTATTTAAATAGGAAGCCTACAAAGACTTAGTTCTACACTGTCATCATTGCTTTAAACCTTCTAAACGATGCTTTGAACTCAATCCTTATAATTATGCAGCAATTTAATTAAAGGTGCTTAAAAACGACATCATTCGTTTTATTGTTTAGCATGAAAGGCTTCTTTATTAAATTCTAAGTCAAAAAAATATGGTGTAACGAACCAAAGCTCCATTACACCATATCATTAAACTTAACTATTTGTATGTCAACAAAAGCCTAAGCCTTTATTATTTCATCTTTTCACGTAACCAATAATTACCCAATTTATTTCCTTCAAAATTGAATTTATAATTCACACTATTGAGCGTTCCCATTTTAGCATCAATACTCATCAATTGTTTTCCACGAGAAATAATCAGATTAAATTCAGAATCAGGGCTCAACATTTTAAGATACTTTGAAAAATCACTTTGATCAACTCTAAACCCATTAAAGGCAATGATTTCATCATTTGGAGATAATCCAGCATTTTCAGCAGCGCTGCCTGATACAACATTAGTAATCGTCAGTTGGCCATTCTCCATTTTAGTATTCACTCCCATGGCAGAATTATTAAACTCTGTACGTTCAATGTTTAGTCCAAGTTCTTTAAAATACTTAGCATATGGAATGGTTTCAACTCCATAAATGTATTTTTCGAAAAATTCATCCATATTTTCTCCAATAAAATTCTCTAATGAAGTTTTGAACTGCGCTGGTGTCATTCCTATGTTTTCTTTTTCATAGTAATCATTATAAAGCTTTTGCATGAAATCATCCAAGGATTTTTTACCTTTTGTTTTCTTAATAATCATTGCATCAAACACATGTGCAATCAAACCACCTTTTGAATAGTATGAAATTGTTGTATTCCTGCTGTTTTCATTTGGTCTGTATGCTTTAATCCATGCATCATAAGAAGAGTGAGCCAAAGGTTGAACTTTGTTTCCGGCTTGACCTTCCACCCAATTTAAAGTATTTTCAAAAACATTCAAATACTCGTCCTCTGAATAAAACCCGGCTCTTCTTAATATTAATTCATCATAATAAGAAGTAAAGCCCTCCATAATCCAAAGCATATCCGTGTAATTCTCGTTGCTATAGTCATACTCCACAAGCACTGCAGGACGTAATCGTTTCACGTTCCATACATGGAAATATTCATGTGCGACCAAAGAAAGAAAGCTCAAGTAATTTTCAGGACTATATGTCCACCTGTCCACCAATAATGTAGTGGAATTCATGTGTTCTAAACCTCCTCCACGTGAATCTGTATTGTGGATAATAAACAAATAGTCTTTGTTTGGGTTTTGTCCAAAAATTGCAGTCGACGCTTCAACGATTTTAGCCATATCTATCTTCAATTGCTCTACATCATAATTCCCCGGCCCATACATTGCAACTTCATGCTTCACTCCTGCTGCATCAAAACTAAAAGTTTCTTGATTCCCAATTTCCATTGGGGTATCTGCCAATTCATCGAAGTCTTTAAAAGTAAAGGTTGTTGCATTGTCATCTGAACTGACTCCATCTTTGGTAATTGGTAGAGGAGTCGATATCTTGTTAAAAGAAGAGTGTGGTATAACTTTCAGATGGCCTCCGAGTTTTTTATATCCCTCAGGAAATGTAAAAATACTTGTCCCATTTAAGTAACCATGTGTTTGATCTAAAAAGGATGTACGAACTGTTAATTCAAAAGCGTATACCTCATAATTTACAGTTATTTTTTTTGCATTTCCTTTAATGATTTCCCATTTATTCTTACTCACCTTTTGAACAGATAATGTTTTACCATTTTCATCCTTTGCACGCATTAAATTAACGTTTTTCGGAAATTCTCTAATTAAATATGATCCTGGAGACCATACTGGCATTGTCAACACTATCTTTTCTTCTGAAAAGTCTGTTAATGTAGTTTCAACATGAAAATAATGCGTTTCGGGTGCAGGCATTGAGAGTTCATGATGTATTTTTTGACCTAAAACTGAGCCACTTATAAAAAGTGCTAAAACAAGTAAACGATAAATTTTCATAATAAAAACATTGATTTCTCTCAAAGATACAATTAACCCAAAGAATTCGTTAATTTTGCATACAAGAATCAATTAAACAAACACATGAGATACTTATTTCTATTTACATTATTGTTCATTTTCACAGCCTGTAAAGAAGATAACAAGAACACTAACGAAGAATTAGAAGAGACCAATAACACTGAACTTATTGAATTGAGAAACAAAGTTGCACAGTTACAACTTGAAACTAATCAAAAAGATTCTGTTTTAAATGAAGCTTTTTCATTCTTCAATGACATTCAATCCAACCTTGCTAAAATCAATATTAAAGAGGATGAAATTCGCGTTAGAAGTACCAATCCAGAACTAACACAAGAAGATCAAGACTGGATTTTACAAGAAATTCAAAACATTAACTTTTTAAGAAAACAAAACGCACAAAATGTGAGTGTTTTAAAGAAGAAGCTTTCTGAAAAAGATTTAAAGATTTCTGAACTTGAGAGCATGACCGACCGTTTGGTAATGCAAATTCGCGATAGAGATGAGCAAATTGCATCATTGCAAAGAACTTTAGGCGATTTAGACATGGAATATTCAGAGCTCTTTGATGAATATCAACAACAAGTAGAGTTGGCCCTCGATGTATTGAAAGAAATGAATACTGTTTATTATGCTTACGGAACACTTGATGAATTAACTGAAAATAGTGTATTGGTTAGAGACGGTGGATTTATTGGAATAGGAAAAAAGACGAATATCGCTGAAGATATGAATCAGGAGTATTTCCAAAAGATGGATAAATCTAAAGTTAAAGAATTAACTATTGTTGGGACCAAACCAGAAATGGTTACGGATCACCCAATTTCTTCTTATCAATGGAAAGGAAACAAACTAATTATTTTGGATTCCGATAAGTTTTGGAGAATTTCAAACTATTTAGTGATTACTGTAAAGTAGAAAAATTTAAATAAACAAAAACGTGGTTATTCATTGAATGACCACGTTTTTTATGCGCTAATATTTATGATTGGCTTATTTACTTTCCTTTAAAAGGTTTAAGCAGTATTAAACCCTACCCACCTTTTCGCTTGGTTTTATAGTTTTCCTTATTCAATAGCTCCATCACTTTATCACGGTGGTTTCCTTGAATCATAATTTCACCGTCTTTTGTTGTTCCACCAACACCACAGGCTGTTTTGAGTTTTTTCCCAAGATCCTTTAGATCATCATCTGTTCCGACAAAACCTTCAATTAAAGTAACATCCTTCCCTTTTCTTTGCTTTCTATCAATAGAAATGTACAATAACTGTTCATTATTCGGAAGCGTCTCGTCCTCTATCTCTTCATCATTATCATAATTAAAGTCTGGATTTGTGCTGTAAACCACATCGCTTCTTCTTTTATCCTTTTTACTCATTTTATGTCTTAATTTTCTGTTTTATCTAACTTTAATAATTTCAAAAGCCTTTCAATCGCCATACTGTTCTCTTCTGAGTATACAGAGTTCGAAATTTTCTCTTTCTCTTTTTGGGTTAAATGCCAAGATAAAGATATTTTATCATTGTAGTTCTCTCTTAAATTTAATGTCACAACTTCTATAGGGTAATTCATTGAACGAATAGCAGTTGAGAAGAGTTCATCTTGATTAAAATCTTGAACCCTCGGGAAGTTACCATACATGTTCCCAAACGGAAGCAATAAACGATCAAATAAACCTATATTTTTATATGTTTCTCCAACTAAAGTTTTCTTTGTATCTCTAACCTTAAGAACAATCACACCACTTGTGTTTTCATTCAACCATTTTCTTAAAGCTATTAAATAACGTACAGTAATTTTCGATCCATAATTATCGCGTATTCCTGCATCCATGACTTGCATGCCTGGTTCAGTAGGCATAGTTATCATAGGCATAATATAAGGAAAAGTAGCACTCATCCTTAAAACAGAAGTAAAGTTTATGTCACCTGGATTATTTTTCTTGAAATACTTCAGAAATTCAATATTTTCTATTTGAGGATTTAATCCCACCCTCTCATCCAGTTGATCTGTTGCCTGAAGATAGCCATGGTGTTGTGAACTTACTAACAACCTGCGGCCATCATTTACTATAGTGGGCGTAAATAGCATTGTAGGAATCACTCCTGCCCTCTCATAGTATTCGTATTCACTCAATTTACGATCGAAGGCACCGTTTAAATTCGCAACAAGTTGTTGTTCGAAAGCATATCCTCTGTCTTTTCCATAAGTGTTTTCATTGATTTCTACCTTTTGGAATCTAAAAAATAAATCATTCGTAGAAATAGAAAAAGTCAGTCGATTCAGCATATCCTTGGAGATATTGTCCAGATACTCTTGATTTAATCGCGATATAATGAGGCTATCGTTTTCCATCATCATTAAATCTCTATAATAAGCTGCTCCTATCATTCCACCTGAAGCACCCGTCATCATCTGAATGTGTTTAATAAATTCTTTTTGAGTCAGACTATCCAATTCCTGTAAAACTCTAAAGGTCCACATGGCACTTCTAAGCCCACCACCACTTGTATTCAAGACAATTAGTTTGGGCTTTTTCTGTCCAGTATTGAGTTTCCAGTTCTCCAACGTTTTTACGTATTTTTCATAATCGTGTTGAATTACTGAATCTGAATATTTTAAATCCTTAAGTGATTCTTGCGTGTAGTTTACATGCTTATCCTTTTCATAAGACAAGCCAAAAGCATAACTTTTAAATTGAAAAAACTCGGTTGTTGTACTGAGGTAGTTGACCAATAAGAAAGATCCCACAATTAATGGATACATCCATGCTTTAAACCAAGAAAACAATGCACTTACCAACATAATAACGATTGTTAAAATCATCATCACACTTACACTTGCTGGCACTTGAAAAAATTCATAATCTCTGAAAAAACCAATTGATATATAAGAAAGTACTAAAAGAACTTCAAATACAGAAGCATTGATATGATTCTGAGAAAATACCTTATTCAGTACATTAATATCATAATGTGAACAGCTTCTTGATTTCCTCACTCTAAACTTAGAACCGATGTAATAATATTGATCAACATTTTCACTCATGAAAGGCTCATACCAAGTTTGCTTTCTATGCAATGTGGCTTTTATATTACTTGATTTAGAGACGAAATCCTCTGATTTCTTTCCTGTAATAGAGAACAAGTCTTTATTGGTTGGAAAAAAATACAAAAGCGAAATCAAAATAAAGAGTATCAATCCACCGCATAAAGCAAGAATTTGAAAAGCCACTTCTTTGACTTCGAGGTACTCTTGTCCCAATTGAAAATTATAGATGTTAATGCATAGGTTTACAATAAACACGAGTGGAATTAAGCTATTATTAATGGAAAACAAATAGAAAGGACGGGATAAAGTTGCGATAAATGGATATTTCGGACCCAATTGAATATAACTATAAATATGATACGCCATTATGAATCCTCCTATGCTCGCCCCCAGTAATAAAAATGCTACTGGACTTGCTCCCCCCATATATTCTGGGGATAAAAACAAGTAAGGCAATCCAATTCCGATTCCAAGAAAGTTATTCGTAATTGCAAATAGAAAAATCCAATAAAACAATACAACTAAATTGTATTTAACCTGTGAAAACAACAGGTTAATGGGGAAAAAAGCACGAACTGCTTTCAGGAAATTTAAAGGTCCATTAATCATAAAATAGAATATGGATTAAATATACAATTAGAATTTGATTATCCACGTGCGATAATAAAATCACTTACCAAATAAGCCAAAGTTTTACCAACGATACGATTTTCGATTTCATTCGTTGGAGCCCCTTCAGGTAAATGAAGATAAGCAATATTATTTATTTTCGCCATTCTGTAGATATACAAACGTGCTGTTTCAATGGAAATCCCTACCGGTGAATATGCGCTACTTGGCATCCTCTCAATGGTATCCATATCCAACTCAATCCCCGTATATTCATTTTCATGAGAGAGTGTATCACATAAAGTTTTAAAATCATCAATATAGTTATGCTTCCCAAACAAATAGGATTCATGAAAGGTGAAGTAATGTCCATCTCTTCTTAAATCATCTATAATTTGCTGACTATTATAACGCTGATGTAAACCCAAGACATTATATTTCTTTAAAAAACCTTGATTAAAGGCATAAGAAAAAGGATTTCCAGAATGTCTTCCCTCAAGTAATCTATAATCTGCATGTGCATCAAAATTTACTACTTGAATGGGTTCTTTATGCTGTTCATATGAGTATTTAATCAATGGAAATGCATTGTTATGTCCCCCACCGATAACAATTGGAATTTGTCCATTTTTTAAATATGATTGCAGAATATTTACTAAGAATGCATCTAACTCTTCAACTACTTCAAATAAATTAGATTCATTTTGATCTTTAGCAATGATTTTTCCAAGCACATGAATATTGTCTCCAATTAAGGATTCATTGGATTGCATATTTAGGAAACTACTTAAAAAAGCTGAAAAAGCATTTTCTGCACCTGATCTTCCTTTATTTGCTCGGGGACCAAAAGATTCCTCCACGCCAATGATAACATATTTAGCACTGCTCAGGTTTGAAATGGTTTGTCCTAATTTAGTTTCACCATTTCTTTCAGAAAAAAATCCTTTAATGTCATTGTTATTAAACTGAATAAAGTCAAAGGTTTTACTTTTATCGATCATAAGAATTACTTTTTGGAGAATATAAGAGAAACAAAATCTTCTGGAGGCGTTGTTGGTCTCATTGTTTTTTTATCTACAAAAACAAGTGTAGTATCTGCTGTTGAAACCAATTGACCTTTTTCATTTGTTATGTCATAACTAAAGTACAATCTCACGCCTTTTAAATCAATTATTTTTGTAGTAATTGTTAATAAGTCGTCATAATAGGCAGGAGAGATATATTTAACATTGTAAGAAGAAACAGGCAACATGTATCCTTTTTCTTCCACTATTTTATAAGACATTCCTAATTCTCTGAGCGCTTCTACCCGACCCACTTCAAAATACTGTGCATAATTACCATAATAGCAATATCCCATTTGGTCTGTTTCGCTATATCTTACTCTGAGTTGAATCTCAGCAGAGTATAAAAATTCATTATTTTGACTCATTATTTTTTAACATCTAAAGGTTAATATTAGAAAAAAGATATGTATATTGGAGGACAGTATAATAAGAAACCTAATCTTGAGATTTTACCAATTTCGTCGATTAATATAAGATAAATTAAGGACGAATCGTATTAAAATATAGATTATTATTTATTAATGTTAGGAGTAAAATATTTGTAAAAGTCAATAGCAATTTGATTTTTTTATTAACTTTTTTATCCAAATATTTGCTGTTGTAAATGAGAGACGAAAAAAATCGTTTTTCATGAACAAAATGTTTTTTTTTGCTATAAATGCCTTAAATTAATTAAATGAGCCAGTTGCATGAACAAAAATGGGAAGCGTGTCTAAAAGTCATCAAAGACATTATTCCATTACAAGCTTTTAAAACTTGGTTTTCACCAATTGTACCTGTAAAATTAGATGGAGACGTACTTACAATACAAGTTCCATCTCATTTCTTTTACGAGTGGTTGGAAGAACATTACATTGGATTACTTAAAAAAGTAATCAAAAAAGAATTGGGTGCCAATGGTCGTTTGGAATACAGTATTATCATGGAAAGAAATACGCCAAACTCTACACCATACACTGTTAAAATCCCTACATCAGGAAGAAGCTCTCTAAAGAACTCACCGGTTTCTGTTCCGTTAATGGTGGGTGAAGATCATATCCGAAATCCATTTGTGATTCCTGGATTAAAAAAGATTGATGTTAATTCAAATCTTAATCCTTCTTATGGTTTTGAGAATTTTGTAGAAGGCGATTGCAACCGTCTTGCAAGATCAGCAGGTTATGCTGTGGCTAACAAACCTGGCGGTACAGCTTTTAATCCACTTCTTATATATGGAGGAGTTGGTTTAGGAAAAACACATTTAGTTAATGCGATTGGAATTGAAATTAAAAACCAATTTCCAAACAAAACGGTATTATATGTAAGTTCTGAAAAGTTCGTACACCAATTTATAGATTCAATTAAAAACAATACATCAAACGACTTTGTACACTTCTATCAAATGATGGATGTTCTGATCATTGATGATGTTCAATTCTTCTCTGGAAAAGAAAAGACACAAGATGTTTTCTTCCATATCTTTAATCATTTGCACCAAAATGGTAAACAAATCATTTTGACGTCTGATAAAGCACCTGTAGACATTCAAGGAATGGAGCAGCGCTTATTGAGTAGAATGAAATGGGGTTTATCTGCAGATTTACAAGCTCCAGAATTAGAGACACGTATTGCGATTCTTGAAAAGAAAATGTACGGTAACGGTATTGAACTTTCTAAAGAAGTTGTAGAATATCTTGCATACAGCATCAATACAAACGTTCGTGAAATTGAAGGAGCACTTAACTCTTTGATTGCTCAAGCTTCACTAAACAAAAAGGCAATCACCTTAGAGTTGGCTAAGCAAATGATTGACAAATTTGTAAAGAATACTGCAAGAGAAGTTTCTATTGAATACATTCAAAAAGTAGTCTGTGATTACTTTGATATCGAAATTGAAATACTAAAATCTAAGACCAGAAAAAGAGAAATAGTACAAGCACGTCAAATTGCTATGTTCTTCTCTAAAAAGATGACAAAATCATCGTTGGCAAATATTGGTGCACATTGTGGTGGTAAAGATCACGCAACTGTACTTCACGCATGTAGAACTGTAAATAACCTTTCAGAGACTGACAAAAAGTTTAAAGCTTATCTTACAGATTTAGAAAAGAAATTATCAATTCAGTAAAACTGTCTTGAAACATTATAAAATACCGAGTAGAATTTCTATTCGGTATTATTTTTGATTTTTAATTATCCGAAATTGGTTACTTTTGTAGAATGCTATACGCGGTAACAGATTTAGAAACAACGGGTGGAAGTATTAAAAACTCCAAAATAACTGAAATCTCCATCTTTATAACTGATGGTGAAAAAATCATTGATGAGTTTACCTCCCTAATCGATCCAGAGCGGCCCATCCCCTACTTCATTTCACAACTGACAGGAATTAATGATGAAATGGTTGAAGATGCTCCAAAGTTCTTTGAATTGGCCAAACAAATCATTGAATTCATTGGAGATGCTGTTTTTGTCGCCCATAACGTTGGATTCGACTACAATATCCTCCGCAGCGAATACCGTTCACTTGGTTATGAATTTAGAACAGAACATTTATGCACTGTAAAATCTTCACGTCAAATCATTCCCGGATATGCCTCGTATAGCTTAGGAAAACTCACTGATGAATTGGGCATCGAACTTGTTGGAAGGCACAGAGCAAGAGGAGATGCATTGGCTACAACAGAGCTTTTCCATTTATTACACAATACGAGTTCAGAACTTCTCAATAGTCTAATACAATCTGATATAATTCCAAAGCATTTACATCCAGGATTGGATTTTGATGCCATTGAAGAGATTCCGAAATTAACGGGAGTTTATAAATTTTACAATGAAGAAAACAAATTAATCTACATAGGTAAGAGTAAAAATATCCGAAGCCGTGTACAGCAACATCTAAAAAATAAGACCAGTAAGAAAGCAATTGAAATGTCTAAGGAGGTTGTCCGTGTTGAATTTGATTTAACTGGTTCAGAAACGATTGCTCTAATTCATGAATCCAATCTGATCAAAAAACATAAACCACAATTTAACAGACAATTACGCAAAGAGAAATATCCTTATGGACTGTTTTCATTTGAAGATGGTAAAGGTTATATCAACCTTCATTTGGATTTAATTAAGAAGAGAAATGATGCTCCAATAACAACTTTTTCAAATAAAAAAGAAGGAGTAGGTTTCTTAGAACGTTCAGTCGAAAAATACAAGTTGTGTCAGAAATTAACAGGCTTATACCCAACTTCTTCATCTTGTTTTCAATACCATACAAAAGAATGTAAAGGAGCATGTTTGGGAGAAGAATCTCCTGAAGAATACAATCAACGCATTGATCAACTCATCAAACAATTGAACTTTGATCTTGACAACTTTTTCATTGTTGATCGTGGCCGAAACAAAGATGAATTAGCTTTGTTAATGGTAGAAAGAGGAACATTTATTGGGTATGGATACTTGCCCTCACAATTCAACGATGGTGATCTCGAAACATGGAAGGAAGTCATTGATCGTTATCCAGAAGATAGAGATATACGAATGATTATCAATCGCACGATAAGAATTGGAAAAGGATTTGAAATTAGAAAATTTTAATAGATCTTTTTCTCTTAGTCGCTTGCGCTATAAATGAATATAGAATTGATAGATCAATAGATTTTTTCCCGCTTAATCGCTTGCGATTAAGTCTAAGGAGTAGTTCGGACGAATTGCAATTCGTCCGAACCATCCCCAGAAAAATTTCATAGATGAAATTTATGAAAATAAAATTGAAATACATCACAATCCTATTTCAGGATTCCTATCAAGAAATAATACAGCAGCATCTAAAGATTTAATTTAAAGGCCAATTCTTTATATTATCTTCAATATACTTTGTGACATTCATATATTCTTTATCATCACGAATAATTCGATCATGGAATCTACCATGCCACACTTCATTCCTCTTTTCTAACTTTTCGGCATTACTCCTTCTGGTCACCGTACTTTTAAAGCTGCGAATAATAGCAGGCAGAGTTTGTTTAGGAGACACAAACTCTCCAGGAATATTGTCCTTATTCAATGAATAGCATATTTCAACAATCGCATGAAAATGATTGGGCATAACAACATATGAATGAAGCTTTATGTTTTTACGAATTTCTCCTGTAATTAACCACTCCTCTTCTAAAATTTCTCCAAGCCTACTGAGATACATTACTCCATTTTTGATCTGTCCAAAGATATGCTTATACTCTATTGCATTTATAGTAACGAAATACCTACCTATTGACGCATAATCATAGCTGTTTAAACGAATACTTTTCCGATTGGGGTAGTTTGATTTTTTCATTTTTTTTGATTAAGGTGTATTTAAGATAACAAAAAAATGAAATAGAAAAAAGAATTAATGGGATTAATAGATTCTCTCCTCTTAATCGCTTGCGCTATAATTGGAAATAGAAGTGATGGAGGTGATGTGTTATTCCCGCTTAATCGCTTGCGATTAAGCCTAAGGAGCAGTACGGACGAATTGCAATTCGTCCGTACCATCCCCAGAAAAAGAAAATACTTGCACTTGTTGAAAGTAAATATTAGAAATTAATTTCGCCTATTTTCCTTACAAAAACAAAGCTTAAATTTTCTAAAATCTTATTCTCATCACACCAAATGCTGCAGAGATACTATTCGCATCTTTTACAAAGAAAGAAATTGCATCACGAGAAGAAATTCCGAATTCATAAGTTCCACCTCCCAGAATAAAATTAATTCCCACCGGGATATTGTGTTGATAAGCACCACCACCAAAATACCCAACGCTCAATTGTAACCATTTCACAGGACGAATATCTCCTCCAAAAGAAACAACAGCATTTTGTAAACTTCCAGGATTGTTTCTATTGAATGGCGCAACAACATCAAATCCAACGTTCAACTTTTTCTCCAGAAAAGAAATACTTCCTCCAATTCTAAAGTTTGCTGGATTAGATACTACAATCTCTTCTTTTCCTTCAAATCTCAACAAACCACCAGCATCAGAAAGCTCATGCATGGTTTCTGGAATCGCTGCATTATCTAATCCTGGCAAAGAATAACTTCCAAGTAGTGTATCACGTACTGAATAAACATCTTGTTTGTACTTAACTGATCCAATATTATTTACAGCAGCAGCTAAACGAATTCTGTCAAACAGTATAACACTGGTAGAGAAATCTAATCCATATCCTTTCCCAACTGATTCTGGCATAACTCCACTATTGGAATTATTTTGTCCATTTTCGAAATTGATATCGAAGAAGGGTGAAACAGCAGCATTTACAGATAAACCATCCGAATTAGATTCCATATCAAACATTGCTACCGATTGAATATAACGTGCTCCAATCCCTCCATATAGTGCAAATTTTTCAGGATCTCCTAATATTTTACGTCCATACCCTATATTATAGTGTCTATTCCACAAAAACTTAATGCGAGAACCTCTTGTCAATTCACTTATCAAAAGGGGATTATTGATACTTCCATTAATCACTGAAGACAAAGTATCATTAGAAATATTATTTGAATTGGTAATTGTAGTAGTATCGCCATTCATTGCCACTGTTAGAGAATCAAAAACACTACTTAACCTTCCCCTGAAGAGAATGTCAGAAGTTTGGCTATTTAACTGAGAAAACCAATCATAGTTTTCATTTATAGAAATCGCTATTCCACCGAATTTCTCAGATTGATAAGCTGCTCCAAACCAGTTGAAACTTGCATTAACAGCTATTCCAGACTCAGCATAGTCACCCGCAGCATTCATTTGTTGATTAAAATCAAATCCAGTGCCATTTCCAGTCATTTGATTTTTAATTCCTGTCATCGCATTCTTTAAGCGTGTTTTATCTAAAGAGGGACTTGAAATTCCTGCAGAAAACTCTGTTGTTCCGAGTGTAAATTTTTTATCTTCAAATCCAGAACCCCAGCCCAATGCCGAACTATTGATTCCCAAAGAATGATAATCAGTTAAAAAAGTAGTTGCTACTCCTTTTCCAACGGCAGTATAAGCCACTCCTTGTGATTGTGAAATGACAACTGTCGAACATGATAGCATTAAAAATGCAGCAATAAATTTAATTTGTTTCATAGGTGTGTTATTAATTTATTCTAAATCTCTTCTTCGAATTAATACAAGTGTGTTTTCTGTCAATTCCTGAACAGCGTAAACATCAATAAATCCATCGTTACTAATGAACTTTAATATATTATCATCCTTTACGAAAACCCATCTTTTTGGACTTGTGGAAACTGAATTGAATCCTGAATTACAGCCTTTAGTGAAAACAAATTCGATGGTTCCATTTGATCGAAATGACCACTGATGTTCTCCACAATTATCTTCAAGGCAATCTGGCGTAGACTTTTGGAAACTTAAAGTATCAGCTGTCTCTTCAATATCTAAAGCGTGACAGACGCGCCATGTTTTAATAAAACCTTCTTTTGGATCCGCGATAGAAGCATCCTGTGCAGCACTATTAAAAACAATATAAATGATAGTAGTTAAAGTAAGTAGTAGTGTTTTCATAGTATCAAATATAGTTATTATATTAATACTTTATCTAACGTTGAAATCGTATAATTGGTTGGAAGGATAAGTTTTTAATTGGAATTCTCCATTTTCCAAAACTCCATAAGTGAAGTATTTGAGCCAATCTCCCAAGTTATAGTACTTACTATTTTCTCCAACGGAAATATTTAAGGGCAAATGACGGTGTCCAAAAACAAAGTAATCGATGTGTTCTTTCTTTAGTACTTCTTTGGCATATATAGCTAACCACTCTTGATCTTCACCTAAGAATTTCTCATCATCATTTCCTGTTGCTGCCCTACTTGATCTTGAAAAATAATTAGCAACCCCAATTCCTAAATTCGGATGTAAACGAGCGAAACACCATTGAAAAAAACGATTGGCAAATACTTTTTTAATGAATTTATATCCATTATCACCAGGCCCAAGCCCGTCACCATGTCCGATGTATATTTTCTTTCCTTGCGCTTCAAACACAAAAGGTTCTCTGTGCATTTTTATACCCAATTCTTTTTCATGATAGCCAAACATCCACATATCATGATTACCTGTAAAAAAGTGAACAGGAATTCCTTGATCTGTTAGCTCAGCAATTTTTCCTTGCAAACGGACGAATCCTTTAGGGATGGCATGTTTATATTCAAACCAAAAGTCGAAAATATCACCTACCAAATAAATAGCTTCAGCGTCATTACGCACTTCCTCCAACCATTGAACAACTAATTTCTCTCGTTCAAGGCTTTTTTCTGGGGTTGGTACGCCCAAATGAAAATCTGAAGCGAAATATATTTTCTTATTCGAAGTTGACATTTCTAATTATTGCTCAAATAAGTTCTTCAGCGTATTTGCTAATTCTTGTCCCCTAAGGTTTGTGCCAATGACTTTACCTTCTCTATCAATTAGAACAGTGAATGGTATTGAGGAAACCTTATAATCTTTAGCAGCAGATGAATTCCAAAACTTTAAATCTGAAACATGAGCATCCCACGTTAAACCGTCTTGTTTTATCGCTTGCTCCCACGCTTCTTTGGTTTTATCTAAAGAAACTGAGAATACTTCAAATCCTTGATCTTTATATTCTTTATACAATCTAACAACATTCGGATTTTCTTTACGACAAGGTCCGCACCATGCTGCCCAAAAGTCAAGCAATACCACTTTACCTTTATAGTCTGATAAACGCATCGTATCTCCAGCTGGATTAGGCAAGGCAATTTCTTTTGCTATTGAACCTGGAGCGATCGGCATACGTGCTTCCATTTGCGCTTTGTTTACTTCATATTCTTTTACAATACGTTGAACTGTTGGACTCACAATAAAGCTGGCTTTCAAATCTTTCACTAAACTTTCATATATCGCAAATTCTTGCTCTATATTCAAAGTTGAAATAGCGGCAATTAATGCTGGTGATTTAGGGTTACCTGTAATAAACTGTTGTCGTTGTTGAACAAAAGTTTGGAAAGTAGTTTGGAATTCTTGTTGAATTTCATTTTTCCTGTCTTGATTTGCTTGAAGGTAAGTATTTGCAGAATCTAATTTCTGTTTATACTGTGCACTTACACGCAAAAACTCCATTAATGCAGTACTGGATTCAGAATTTACAATATTGGTGTGGTAAAATAAATTACGTCCATCTCCATACACTTTAATTGTATCACTGCTTTCAACTATAATATTTACACTTTGATTATCTTCTAAGCTTAAAATATAATAGTCCTTATCTTTTACTGTAATGGTTTGCTCAAAAAAGCCCTTTTTATCTAATAAAACATGAGCGACTTCATGATTCTCCTGCCCATCATTTTGGATTACTCTCAGGGTATCACTTACGGTATTAAAAATCTGGCCTTTTAACACAAAAGTTGTTATGTTTTGTGTTAAACCTAAAGTTGTTAGTAATGTAAATGTAAGAATTGTGAATATACGTATCATAGTTTGTTTTTTATTTTCCGAATAGCTCTTGCAATTTCCTTTCCAAAGATGGTCCTCTAAGTTTTTCTGAAATTATTTTACCTTTTGGATCAATAAGAACAGTGTGTGGAATACCATTGAATTGGTATTTTTCTACCATTGAAGTTTCCCAACCTAATAAGTCACTCACATGATAATCCCAAATCAAACCATCTGCTTCAATTGCTTTCACCCATTTATCTTTGTCTTTATCTAATGAAACACTGAAGATTTCAAACTTATCCCCTTTATACTTATTGTAAAGTCGAACAACATTTGGATTCTCTACACGGCAAGGTGCACACCATGAAGCCCAAAAGTCAATCAAAACATACTTCCCACGTAAAGAAGATAATTTCATTTCCTTTCCATCAGGATTGGTCAATGCAATTTCTGGTGCAATATTATTGTCTTTAAAATCTTTGTAATCTTTATAACCTTGATCTAATTGTGCTACTTGAGCTCCAATATTAACAGTCATAGGATGTCCTGGGTATTTTTCTTCATAAGCTTTATGTAAGACTTTCAATACTTCAATATTCTTCTTATCATAATAATCATACCCCATCATAGGCATAAGATTTGTCATTAAAAGAATATGTGCTGGATTACTCGGATCTTTTCTAATCTCACTAACAATATAACGGTCCATTGGTTCTTTTTTGTCCATTACCATTTCCATTAGTTTTTCCTGCTCATATTCTTGAGGATTTACAATAGACATCTGCCAATCGATAAACTTCCTCATTTCAACCATATAGCCATTCAAAGGATCTGCCCATGAAGTACCTTTATAAACTACAGAACGGTTAAATTCATTAAAATCCAATTCCAAAGTAAGCTCATCATCTGGAACCAATGTCAACGGGATTACCTTAGGTTCTTGACCTTGAGGTACATTTCCATCCACTCTTAATTGATACAAACCCATAGCTTCAATTGCTCCTTTCATTTGGAACGCTCCATTAGCATCTGTAGTCACTTTATTGATAATAATTGCGCCTCGATCTGTACTTGCTTCTAAAATCAAAGTAGCATTTCCACCATTTTTTACCACCCCATCGATTGTGATGTTAGGAACAGCATTTGGATCTTTCATTAGCTGACCAGAGTCTTCGTCAGTTGAAACTTCATCTGAGGTTTTCTGAGCAGTTTTTGTACTTCTCGTCGATGGCTTTTCATCAGAATCACATGCAAAAAACAAGGTGCTTAATGCGATAACATAAATACTTTTCTTAATCATATTAATTTTCATCTAAAAGTTGACGCATTAGCTTGTTTGCTGACTTTGGATCGGCCTTTCCACCAGATGCTTTCATTACTTGTCCCATAAAAAATCCTACCAATTGCTTTTCACCGTTTTTATAACGTTCTGCTTCGGCCGGATGTTGCTTTATTACATCTTTAATTACTGCAGATATTGAATCCTCATCACTGTCTTGAATTAAATTCAGTTCTTCAGCAATCTTCTTCGCTGATTCAGTTGGATTTTCAAGCAGTGTAGGGAATATTTTCTGTCCCGCAACAGTATTCGAAACAAAACCTCCATCGATAAGTTCGATTAGTTCTGCAATCTTCTCTGCTTTGATTGGAAATTCTTCAATAGACTTCCCTTGTTGATTTAAATACGAACGTATTTCTCCGTTCATCCAATTGGATGCAGATTTATAGTTCTTCGTATGTTTTATCAATGCTTCAAAGTATTCAGCAAATGGTTTTGTTGAAATGATATTCGTTACATCGTAATCGGATAACTTTAATTCTTTCGTGTATTTTTCAAAAAGAGCTTTTGGCAATATTGGCATTTCTGCTTTAATTGCTGCTACTTGTTCTTTTGAAACATATAATGGTTGTAAATCTGGTTCTGGGAAAAAACGGTAATCGTTTGCATCTTCTTTAGAACGCATAGAAATTGTACGCATGTTTACAGCATCAAAAGAACGTGTGTCCTGATCAACTATACCATCACTTTCAATAATTTCAATCTGACGATCAATCTCAAAGTTAATTGCACGTTGAACGTTTCGCATAGAGTTCATGTTTTTCACCTCTACCCTTCTACCGTATTCTTTAGCGCCTTTTTTACGCACGGAAACGTTAGCATCACAACGCAAGTTTCCTTCTTCCATGTTACCGTCACAAATCTCCAAGTAACGCACCAGTTGACGAATCTCTGTTAAATAAACATAGGCTTCATCACCACTGCGCATATCTGGTTCTGTAACAATCTCAAGCAATGGCGTTCCAGCACGATTCAGATCGACTAAAGTATCGTATACATCCACATCGTGAATACTTTTTCCGGTATCCTCCTCCATGTGAATACGTGTAATACCAACGTGCTTTATCGAACCATCTTCCATTTGAAGATCGACCCATCCATTTGCACAAATTGGGGTATCATCTTGCGTAATCTGATAACCTTTCGGTAAATCTGGATAATAATAGTTTTTCCTATCGAAATGTTGATGATCTGCAATCTCACAATTAAGCGCCAAACCTAATTTA
>Ga0209075_1000888_pt1 | contig 28937 bp, 17 predicted proteins | sample Stecom2011_FD_187523 | JGI IMG/M metagenome (GOLD analysis project Ga0209075, IMG submission 187523) | Agricultural soil microbial communities from Utah to study Nitrogen management - Steer compost 2011 (SPAdes) (version 2) | ecosystem: Environmental > Terrestrial > Soil > Agricultural land...
GGCGGTGACAATCACGAAGGTCGCCTTATCACTCATCAGCAATTCATTGGCCTTCTTCCCACGCTCGCCGAAGCCCTCGAACATCGTGGAGAAGTTGCGCAAAAAGATCGCGAGTTCGTCCAGAAAATCCGCGCCAGTGAATTTTCCAAGGGCCTTGACGACATAGGAGGTCCCGGCAGAAAAGAGCCCGAGCCCGCGGCGCCCGGTCAGCAAGTTGGGCTTATAAACCCATTGAATAGCTCGGTTTTCTACGGCATCGGCAAGTCGAGTCGGGGCCTCCAAAAAGTCCAGCGCGTGGGTGGTGGGCGGGGTGTCGAGCACGATAAGATCCCAGTCGCCCTCGGTATGCAATTCGAGCAGACGCTCCGCCGCGGCGTACTCCTGGGTGCCGGCGAGGCTGGTCGAAAAATACTTATAAATCTTATTATTGAGGATCTCCTGGCGGTTTTCTTCGTTGGCCGAATAGCGATTGACCAGATGATCGAAGGACTTTTTCATATCCAACATCATCGCCCATAACTCACCTTTTGCCTCCACGCCGACCTGCTCAAATTGCCCCAGCGGAATCTGCTGGGGCGCGTCGTCGAGGGTGTCCACGCCGAGACTATTTGCCAGGCGTTTGGCCGGATCGATGGTCAAGACCAGGACTTTGCGCCCTTTAATCGCCGCGTCGAGCCCAATCACGGCGCTGGTCGTGGTCTTTCCCACCCCGCCGGAACCTGCGCAGACCACCAGTTGGCGGCTGGCGATCAGGTCCGAAAATGTCTGACTTCTTGATTTCATGGTGTCTTCAGGAGGCGGAGCGTTTTGCGGAGTCGTCATCGGCGCTGATCTGAGCTTCGAGTTCTTCGGCGATATTCGCGATGCCTTGAAAGCTCAGGCGCGTGCTGAAGTGGAACGGAATCTGATAGTGCGGTTTATCCACTGCTTCCTGGAAGCGCGTCAGATAATATTGTTGCATTTCAACGCGTTGGCTGCGAAATGCGGCCGCGTCGAGCAAGCCGCGGGTTGCGCCGAATTCCTCGGAGCGCGCGCCTTTGGGGTCATCGTCGCGCGATATGGCTTGGCGCATCTCATTGATCCAGGCGAGTTCTTTGGCAGAAAAGAGCACCGGGTAAATCGCGTTGCTGATGAACGCACCGACCTCTAATCCCATGCGGCTTCGCAGCTCTTTCTGCATCATCAGTGTCTCATTGACCGGCATTTCTTCGGCCAATGTGACCAGGTTGATCGAGGTTTTCGTGCGATCCTTGAGGAGTGCCTGGATGCGCTCGGCTTCCTCAAACATATGCCCGGAGCGAATAAACCCGGTGATGACCGAAGGGATTTGCAAAAAGAATAGCCCGTGGCCGGTGGCGGGGGCGTCGACCACGACTTTATCCCAGACATAGGAGCCATCGGCGTTGCGCTCGGTCGCGTGAAAATAGGCCTTTCCGAGCATCAACAGGTCATTGAGCCCGGGAATCGAGCGCAAAAAGGAGTCGATAATACGATTCTCAAAGACCGCCTTATAGATCAATTTGACCTTGAGGATCATGATCCCGTATTCGCGCAACGCCGCCTGGGGCGTGACGTTGACGGCGAAGAGATTCTCCTCGACTTCGCTGATGCGCGTGCCAACCCGCGAGGAGCCGAAAAATGAGCTGACCTTGTCATTGACGTTCAGCTCCATGAGCAAAGTTCGCTCCCCCCGGCGCGCGCAACTCAGCGCAAATGCAGAGGAAATGACGGTTTTGCCGACCCCTCCCTTTCCGGAGAATAACACAAAGCGTTGGTCGTAAAGGCTCACAACGATCGTCTCAGCACGGGTTTAATCGCCCCAATTGGGGGCGCGTTTGCCGGGAAAATAACAGCGCTTTCGGTGCCATCCACGCGAAAGCTTTCGGGCGCAAAGTTAGACGCTGTTGCGGGTCGAAGCAAGCGCATACCCAAGCGGTTGCACGATCGCGGGGCGTCCCTCAACCAGCACCTCGCCGCCCACTTCATTATGCGCGCGTTTAATATAGGCAAGCGCGATGGGGGTGTTCAGAAGCGGTGACCAGATCGAACTGAGGACCTCGCCAACCGCGCGTTTGCTCCCCTCTGCTTCGACGTCTGCGCCGATTTCTGGCGCCGCGCCGCCCTCAAAAACCAGCGTGCGCAGAAGCTTTGCCGGGGTGCCGCGGGTGTCGAGGCGGGCGATGATTTCCTGGCCAAGATAGCAACCTTTTGTAAACGAGATGGCGTCGTTCAATCCGGCTTCCAGCGGGATATATTCGTCGGTAAGTTCGACGCCAAAGCGCGGCACGCCCGCCTCGATGCGCAAGGTCTCCAGGGTTTCAAAGCCGACCGGGGTCAATTCTCCGGCCTGCATCAAAAGATCCCAGACGTCGGCGGCCTCCTCTGTGGCGCAGGCGATATCATAGCCCGGCCCGCCGGTGGTCGGCACGCGCTGCACCACAATATCGTGCTCCCCAAGCGATCCCCAGGTGCCCTCGAAATGCTCCAGCGACCCCATCGGATGGGCCAGAGAGCAGGTATTTTGCAAAAATACCGCGGCCTGGGTACCAAAAATCCCCAGTCGACTGGTATGCTCACTGCGATCCAGAATTTGGACGTCTTCGGTGATTAAATGGCGCTTTAAATGCGACAAAAACCCCTCGCCGAGCACGCCGGGTTCCAGGTCGAGCAGCAACATCTCGGGCATATGCAATACGCGCATATCGGCGATGAGCCGGCCAATCAGACTCACCGCGCTGCTCAATTGACCGGAGCCTTCGCGCACAAGCTCGCGCAAATCGCTGGTCACCAGGCCTTGCAGCCACGAGGCTGCGTCCTGCCCGCTCAGCACCAATGTGTCGCGCCCCGAACGGTCTACCAGGCCCAAACCACTGCTTCTGACGGCGTGATATTCGCGCGCCGGATCGCCATAATCAGCCACCACGTCGAGGCCTCGCCACTGCGTCCACCTGGCACCCTGTGCGTTCAATCGTTTCTTTAAAGCATCGGATCGAGCCATGAAATTTTTCCTCTAGTTCTGCGTTATTTAGCGCTAAGCCGGCGATAAACGCTGCGTTTGGGGGCGCATCGCGGATACAGTCCATAGCCTAAACAGCCGAGCGCACCAAGTCTTCCAAGAAGAATTGAATTCCCCATTTTTGGCGCATAGAATGCTGGAATGAGCTGCTTAAAGTTGGCTTTTCGCCCGCCCGCGTGCTATTCCCACCGCACCTTCAAGACGTTCCCTCAGAGCCTTAAAATGTCCGAAAATAGCGAAGAAAATCCCGAACAAACGCCGACCGATGCGCATGAGCGCGATCTCAGCATCGACGCGCAGATTTTGTCCAACTATAGGGGCAAAATTCCAAATCATGTCGCCATTATCATGGACGGAAATGGCCGCTGGGCGCAGCAGCGCGGGATGATGCGACTCAAGGGGCATCACGAGGGCGCGCATTCGGTGCGCCGAATCGTCGAGGCGTGCCGTTATCTCAACGTCGGCGTGCTGACACTCTACGCATTTAGCACCCAGAATTGGAGCCGCCCGGAAAGCGAAGTTTCGGGTCTGATGAAGCTCTTTGGCATCTATATTCGAAAGGAGCGCAATCGGCTGCTAAAGAACGGCATTCGCCTGCGCGTCATTGGCGATCGCGAGGCGTTGAGCAAAAGCTTGCGAAGCTCGATCGAATCACTTGAGGCGGCAAGCAAGGAGAATACCGGCATGCTCCTGCAGGTCGCCGTGAGTTATGGCGGGCGCGAGGAGATTCTGGCCGCCACGCGCAAAATTGCCGAGGCGGTGCGGGCGGGCGAACTTGAGCCCGACGATATTAACGAAGCCACCTTCGGCCGCCACCTTTATACCGGCGGTGGGCCCGACCCCGACCTTGTGATTCGAACCAGCGGTGAGTTTCGCATCAGCAACTTCTTGCTCTGGCAGATTGCCTATAGCGAGATTTACGTATCCGATGTGATGTGGCCAGATTTCGATGAGTCCCGGTTGCTCGAGGCGTTCTGTGCCTTCGGCGATCGCGAACGAAGATTTGGCAAGACCGGCGAGCAAATCAATCAATAGAGCTGCCGAGTAAAAAATCGTCTCGGCATCATAATTTACGCGGGCGCCTCTTATGACAAAGTCTTTCGAACGTTTTTTACGGTCAGAATTCGCAAATCCCGAGGAGGAAGGCCTATTCCCGATTGCGCTCACAATCGCCGGAAGTGACAGCGGTGGCGGCGCGGGATTGCAGGCTGATCTAAAGACATTTTCGGCCTGTGGCGTGCATGGGACGTCGATTGTCACCCTGATTACGGCACAAAATACCCGGGGTGTTTCGGCCATCGAAGTGCTCTCAAAACCCCTAATTCGAGCCCAATTCGAGGCGCTCTCGTCCGATGCGCGGGCCCTTGCCGCCAAAACGGGTGCTCTAGGCGACGAGAGAGGGGTTAAAATTGTCGCGGAATGCCTCGCAGAATGGCCGGTTGAGAAACTCGTGGTCGATCCCGTCATGATGTCCAAACATGGCGACGCCCTTATGCCTCCCCAGGCGCAAAAATTAGTGCGTGATTATTTGCTCAACGGCGCGCTCCTCTGCACGCCAAATCGTTTCGAAGCCGAGGCGCTTAGCGGCCAGGATGTCGGAAGCGTCGCGTCGATGAAAGAGGCCGCGCGGCGAATTCATGATTTCGGCGTCAAGAATGTGCTCATAAAGGGCGCGCATTTTGATAAAATCGTGCGCGATATTTTTTTTGACGGGCAAGACTTTCTCGAATTTGGCGCCGACCGCATCGACAGTGATCGCGTCCACGGTTCGGGCTGCACCTTTTCGGCCGCCATCACCGCACGCCTTGCCCGCGGCGACGAACTCGTCGCCGCCATCGAGTTTGCCCGCGAATTTATCAGCGCCGCCATCACCCATGCGCGCCGAATTGGCGCCGGCATCTCGCCGGTAAATCCGATGTATGAGTATTGGTCGATGCGCGATTTCTGACCCCATCCCTATCGAATCTGGGAGTGCGTATGACAAACTCGCCAAAACTGAGCCTGGAAACGATTGCCCATTTGAGTGGAGGGGAACTTCAAGGCGAAGAACCCGCGTTGCTGATCAGCGAGGTCAGCATTGATTCGCGGGGGGCGTTTGCGCGCCGAAGCCTTTTTGTTGCCCTGGATGGGGAGCATTTCGACGGCCACGAATTTGTCGAAACTGCATATAAAAAAGGTGCGGTGGCCGCGATGGTTTCGCGCAAATCGGGCGTAGGCGCGGCGCGCATTCCGGGCATGGCGCTCATTTTTGTGGATGACACACTCACGGCATTGCAACGACTCGCGGCCGGTTGGCGCGCACTTTTCGATATTCCGGTCATCGGCATCACCGGCTCAAACGGCAAGACCGTTGTCAAAGATATGCTCGCCAATATGCTCGCTCAGCAGCATACGGTTTATCGAAGTCCGGGAAGTTATAACTCCCAGGTGGGCGTGGCCATTTCGCTATTGGGCATTCGTCCCGAGCACGAAATGGCGATCATCGAGGCGGGGATCAGCCGAGTCGGAGAGATGGCCCGCCTGGAGGAAATGGTCCGTCCCACCCTGGGAATCATTACCAATATTGGCCTGGCTCACGCCGCCGGGCTCAAGGATCTCGAGACGACCTCTGTCGAAAAACTTCAATTATTTAACAGACTTGGCGAAGGCCCCTTGATCTATCCGGCGGACTGCGCATCGCTCGAAGCTGTTGAGCTTGCGGGGCATCCGTTATCATTCTCGAGCAGTACGCCCCCCATGGATGCCGCATATATCCTGCTCAGCGCACAGGACTCGGGGCATGGCTTCAGCTTTGAGGCAAAACTAATCGATGGCACGCGCGCGACTTTTTTTCTGCCGATACTGGGCCGCCATAATCTGAGCAATGCCATGGCCGCCATCGCCGCCGCAGACCAACTTGGACTGGGCGTCGACGCCATGCGCCGCGGACTTTCCGAATTCGAGTTGAGCCCGCTGCGGCTTGAAATGCATACCACTCAGTCGGGCATCATCTTTATAAATGATGCCTATAACTCCGATCCGACCAGTGCCCGCGCGGCCCTGAGTGTGCTCAAGGACTATGCCGGGAGCGCGCGGTCGGTGGCGATCCTGGGCGATATGCTCGACCTCGGCGTGCGCGCCCATGCGGCGCACGCGCAGCTCGGTCGAATCGTCAATGATATCCATATTGACCGACTTATCTGTGTCGGCGAACTCGCAAGAATCATCGGCAAGTCGGCCGCCGAAGCGGGCTTTGATCCCGAGCATATTTTCTATATCGACTCCATCGACGGCCTTGATCGCCTGTTGGAGCAGCAGCTGGTCACCGGTGATGTCGTGCTCTTCAAAGCCAGTCGAAATATTGGCCTGGAACGCGCCGCCCAACGTCTTCTGGAGAGCGTTGCACCCGCACGACTCCGTGTTGACCTGGACGCCATTCGCCATAATTTTCACGCCCTTCGTCAAGAAATGGGGCCGGCCGTCGGCATTATTGCCGTGGTAAAAAGTTTCGCCTACGGCAATGATGCGACACGCATATCCCAAACCCTTGCGCGCGAAGGCGTCAGTGCCCTGGCCGTGGCCTATGCCGATGAGGGAATTCCACTTCGTGAACTCGGTCTCACCCTGCCGATTCTGGTCACCAATGCCCTGGCCAGTGAAGCCGACAAGATCGTCAAGTACGATCTTTCCCCCCTGGTATATTCCGTCTCGGTCGTTGAGGCTTTGGCCGACCAGGTACGCCGGCGCGGCGAGCGCGGCCAAATCCACGAGGTGGGCATTCATCTTGAACTCGATACCGGGATGAATCGCGTGGGACTTAAGCCTGCGGATATTCTTGAATTCGCCCGATTGGTTCAACAAACTCCCGGCATTTCAATCGCCGGAGTGATGACCCATTTAGCGGCGGCAGACGATCCTGCAGAAGATGCATTTACCGTCCAACAACTTCAGATTTTTGAGCGCGCCGTCCAGGCCCTCAAAGACGCCCAGATCGATCCCGGTCTTGTCCACGCCGCCAATACCGCCGGGGCCTGGCGCTTTGCCCAGGCGCGTTTCGATGCCGTTCGAGTCGGACTGGGAACATACGGTATTGCACCGAGCAAGGCGGTCGGCCAACGCAGCCTCGCCCTTGATAATGCGCTCACCTTCAGCACGCGCATCATCCATATCAAAGAAGTTCAGGCGGGCGAATCCGTCGGATATAACCGCACCTGGGTCGCGGATTCGACGCGCAAGATCGCGACCATCGCCGTCGGCTATAATGATGGGTTTCCGCGATTTATGTCCAACGGGGGTGAAGTTCTCATCCACGAGACTCGCTGTCCGGTCGTTGGAACCGTCTGCATGGATGTATCCATGGTCGATATCACCGGGATCCCCAACGTCTCGGTTGGAGATGAGGTCATTATCTTCGGCAGCCAGGGCACCCACGCGATCACGGTCGATGAAATCGCGCGTCGCGGAAATACCATTTCTTACGAAATATTATGCAATATCTCTCCCAGAGTGCGTCGAATTTTTGTGCGCCAATAGTCCAGATGTTTCACGTGAAACAATCTGGCAAGGGTGAGGGCTATTCGTCCGCGAGGAAAAGAAAGCCACTCTTGAGCGACCCGGTCACCCCGGTGTGAAGCCAGCCATTCTCATCGACCTCGCGCGGGCCTTTGTCATCCCAATATCCGTCAAAAAGAAGATGGCTGCGTACCAGGATTTCGCCGCTGCCTTCGCGACGCGCCCCATCAATTTTGCAGGAAAAACTTTGAATGGGGCGACCCCGCGAGCCCTGACGCTGGGCGGCGAAGCGCTCGATATGACTGATTCCACATTCGGGACGCGCAAATAGGCCAAGAAGATGAATTTCACTGCGCTCCAATAGCTCGCTTAATTCTGCATCAGGGTCGGCACCCAATAGGTAGATACCTTTTAGGCGCCCACCAAATTCACGCGAGAATGGATCGAAAAAAAGCTTGCGGGCAGCCTCCTTTCCAACCTGACTGAGCATTTTGCTTAGCCCAAAATAGCTGCCCGAAGTATTATCGCCCCCGTCAGCCTGTAAGGATGGAGATGAGTCTTCGAGGTCCGAGCGCAAGCGCGTCGCGCGGCGATCCAAAAATCCTGCGTCGCAGATCAAATGGGTAGGTTTTAAATAATGCAAGTTTGAGGAGGCTTCCTCGACCGTCGCGGCGGTCGCAATTTGTCGTCCCTGAAGGAGCGCCGCGGCGGTCAATAACCAGCTTGGGAAGTTCCCATAATCAAGCGCGGCGAGGAAGCAACTATTCTCGTCGAGTTGAAGATCATCGCCCAGATACTCCAGTATTTCCTTAACCTTGGCGCCCGAGTAGTGCGCACCATGCGGGTCGTCGCCAAGCTCTGACTCAAAAAGAATAAGCGATGCTTGCTGCGGCGAAATTCCGTAGATGGCTCGGGCAAGCTTGTCGACCCAGCCGCGCAGGGCAAGTGAGCGACCTTCACGGTCGAGATCTGCCAGGTACATATGCGTCTGGCTTTCAACCCCGTCCGCAGGCTTGTCGAAGATCACCCAGCGAAGCCCTGGTGGAAACTTATCTTCGGCCCTTCCGCGTAGAAATTCTTGCTGCACTGAGTCTCGCACAACCACCCAGGAACAGCCCGTGCGTGCCAGCGCGCGAAGAACCTGCACGCGCGGCCGATTCGCCGGGATGAGCACCAGGCATCCGCCAACCAACCAGCTGGCGAACGCAAAATCTACCCAATCTCGCCCGCCCGCAGACGTCATTGCGACTCGATCGCCTGGCTTTAGCCCGGCATGCAAGATTGCGATGGCCAGCCGTTGCACCCGTCTCGTCCATTCCCAATAGGTTTCCTCGACAATCTTTCCGGTGCCGTCGATCGCCTTAAGGGCGCTATCTTCTTTATAGTCTTGAAATTTGCGCCAAAAATATGTCGGGAAATTATGCATGGGTATCGTGTAAATATAGGATGGTGAGGAGTCGAAATAATCGATCCCAATTGCGTGCAAGGTTTCTTAAGTCCGCAGCCCGAATCGCCATAGCGGAGTTCTATAAACAAGAGTTTTCGTAACTCACAGTATAAGCACCGAGAGAACAACCGCAATCCAGCGCGCTGGATTCCCGCGGTAATCTGCGAAGTTTGCCGAAGGGGCGCCACGCCCCTATTTCGAAAGTTCGGAGGCGATGGCGCTGCCGGCGAGGTGGCCGGTGGTCCAGGCATTTTGGAAGTTAAATCCGCCGGTGACGCCGTCGATATTAAGAATCTCGCCCGCGAAATACGCGCCCTTGCTGATTCGACTCTCGAAGGTGCGCGTATCGACTTCGTCGGTTGGCACGCCTCCGCAGGTGACGAATTCATCCTTATTGGTACTTTTGCCGGTGACTTTAAATTGTGCGCGCGTGAGGTTATCGCTGAGTTTTCGGCTTCGGGATTTGGAGAGCTCGGCCCAGCGACAATCGCTTGGGATGTCGGCTGCGCCGACGAGTGCTTCCCAGAGGCGTTTGGGAATCTCGTCGAATGGGGAGCGTGTCGTGACCTGGCGTTTGCCCCAGTCGTTTCGAAGTTGGTGGAAGTGGGCAGGGACATCGACGCCGGGCAGCCAGTTTACTGCCAGGGTGAAGGCGTAGTCGCGGTCATGGAGTTCGCGCGCCCCCCAGGCCGATAGCTTGAGGATCGCGGGGCCGCTGAGTCCCCAGTGAGTGACGAGGATGGGGCCGTCGGTGCGAAGCTTTTCGCCCTGAACGCTCGCCATTGCATTTGCCACCGAGACCCCGGCGAGGCCATCAATGCGCGAGTCTTCGATATTGAAGGTAAAGAGTGAGGGGACCGCCGGGATCAACGCATGCCCAAGGGTTCTGGCCAGGCTGGCGCCGGTTGCGGCGCGGGTGCCGCCGGTGGCCAGCAGGACCTTGCGCGTGCGCAGAGGCTCTTTGTGGTGCAAGGCGAGCTCGAAGCCGTCGAAACGCTGGCTCTCGATGGGGGTGATTCCGTGGACGGCGGTGGATATTTGAACCACGACACCCGCCTTCTGGGCAGCGTCGCGCAGGCAGTCAATGATCGTTTCGGAGTCATCGGTCGTTGGAAATATCCGTCCGTCGGACTCTGTCTTGAGCTGAACGCCGCGGGCGTTAAACCAGGCAATCGTGTCTCGAACTCCGAAGTGATGCAACGGGCCCAATAGGGCGTCGTGCCCGCGTGGGTAGAAGGTCGCCATGCGCTTGGGGTCGAGGCAATCGTGGGTGATATTGCAGCGTCCGCCGCCCGAAATCCTTACCTTTTGGAGGACGCGCGCCGACTTCTCGAGGATCAGGACTCGGGTTCCAGGACGCGCTTCGGCGCAGGTAATTGCGGCGTAAAATCCGGCTGCCCCACCGCCGACAATAATCAAATCCCAGGTTTCGCTCATATCTTCGACTCATCGTGGTGGTTCAATTGCTCGGCAACGCCGACGGGCTGCTATAGCGCCGCGAAGACCTCGGCGCAATTGACGGTCGGTTTCGGCACGAGTCAGCCAGGCGCCGGCGAGATCTCGATCAGAAGATCGACGAAAAGATCGCCCTCTCGAAATGCTCTGGGCGCGATATCATGGGTCTTCACGCAACAGAATCTCAAAATTACCGATAACTATATTGAGGCAGCGCTGAGGAGGTCTGCCGGAAGTATAACCCAAAATTATACGTCTAAGACACGAGGCTTTCGTGAAATATATAGCGGATTATTCGGTAAATTCTGATGGAGTCACTGATTTTTCGATGGCCCTTTCCGGCATCATTTCAACCCGTGAGACGGGAGAACCTGCAGGTGGTGATGCAGGATTTGAAATTCGCGAGCAGTTGCGTTGCGGTGCCTGGTCTTCACTTGCCGCAGGCCTGGGTTATCAAACTGAGCATTGCGCGGCGATCTCTTCGGCGTCGTATCCTGTGTGGGGATTCGATGCCAGTGATGCGGCCGTCTTTGCCGGGTTGGAGGTGCTGGCGGCGACAGCCGACTATCGTCTGATTCGTGTCGACGATCAGTTGGGAGGTGGGGATTATCGCGCGCTACGTCGGCTGATGTGCGCGCTGCGGCGCGTCAACGCCGAGGAGTTGGTCATCTGGTGGTGGACCCGTGAGGAGACGCTGACCGTCGCGTTGCTCGACACCTATGCGGATGGGCGCGAATTTGTGCGTCGCATGGATATTGACCGGCGCGACCCCGATGCGGTGGGCGTTGCCCAGCTAGGCGCGCTCTCGATTCGCGATCTTCGGGACGCCGAAGATGCTGATCCCGACCTCCCCGATCGTAGCGCGATGCTGCGGCGCCATATCGCCGAGGTGCTTGCCCAGGAGCGGCTGACTCGCGAGTTCTTTGCCGGGTTTACCCGCGCGCTCGATACCCTTTGTGCCGAGATGATCGACGGCCCTGATGCCGCCGAAGACCGTCACGATATTGCCCTGGCGACGCTTTTGCGCCTCGTCTTTCTGTACTTTTTGCAGATCCGAGGGGCCCTCGACGGTGACCGCCGGTTTGTCTTGCGCAAATTGCGCGAGGCGCGCGCAGAGCAGCGCAATTTCTATCGCAACATCCTGCGCCCGCTCTTTTTCGATGCGCTCAACCAACCCCTGGCGTCGCGAGATACGACGGTTGGTGCGCTCGGGGAGTTTCCGTTTCTGAACGGCGGTCTTTTTGAGCCTTTGCCCGCCGAGAATCTTCACCCGGAGCTGTCCTGGCCGGATGCTGTGTGGGTGCAAATCATTGAAGACTTATTGGAGCACTATCACTTTGCGGTCGAGGAGATGGAGGGCGCTGACGAGCAGCGCGCCGTCGACCCCGAGATGCTGGGACGCGTTTTTGAGGGGCTGATGTATGGGGCGTCGCGACAGAAGTCGGGAAGTTTTTATACGCCGCGCGACGTGGTGCGAAAGCTCGTGGATGAGGCGATGGGCGGCTATCTTCGCGATACGACTCGCCTCGATGATGCGCAGATTCACGCGATGCTCGCCGGCAATCCTCTCGTTATCGGCGAGGCATTACGTGAGGAAGTGCGCCAGGCGCTATCCACCGTACGCATCCTCGATCCCGCGGTCGGAACCGGCGCATTCCTGTTGGAGGCGTTGCAGGTATTGCGGCGGTGCCACGCCTCGCTTATTCACGATGAGCGTCGTGCCAGTGACGATCCGCTGGCCGAATACCGGGCGGTCCGAAGCCTGATTCATACCCATCTTTTTGGCGTTGATATTCAACATACCGCGGTGCGCCTGTGTGAACTGCGCCTGTGGCTGCTGCTGTTGACGACACTTCCCGGAATGGCGATCGAGCGCCTGCCGCCCTTGCCCAATCTGTCGCATAAGATTTGCACCGGGAACTCTCTTCTTTCGCCAAATGACCTGCTTCATCTTCGCAGCGGTCGCTCTACTTTCGCCTCGGATACGCAACTTCTTGGGCAGGAATATGGCGGCAAATCCATGCGAGAGTGGCTCACTGAGCTTTCGCGCATGCAGCAGGCGTATCTCACCGCGCACGGCGCGCCGAAATTGGAGGTGCGCAAGCAACTCGCCAGGCTGGAGGCGACGATTCAACACGCCATGCTCGCCGCGCGCCGCGCCCGGCTCAGCGCCCGCCTGGAGCCGCTCACCCAGCTCGCCGCGTCGCATGACCTCTTCGGCGAGGCGGTCGAATTGCAGACCGAGCAGCTCGCTGAACGCAATGATCTCGCCGCGCAAATCGAGGCAATTGACGCGGCGATCGAGTCGCTAAAGGCCGGGCGAGAATCCTCGCTCACCTTTGATTATGCGACCCGGTTTGGGCAACTTCTGGAAGACGGCGGCTTTGATATTATCATCACCAATCCGCCGTGGGTGCGCGCGCAGAATATCGACGCGGCGCACGCCGATGTGCTTCGCGCGCGCTACGCATGCCAGCGTGGCGAGCTCTGGGCGAGCGCCAGACAGGCGGGAATTCGGGCGCCCTTTGGCCCCCAGGTGGACCTCGCCGCGCTCTTTTTGGAGCGCTCGCTGGAGTTGCTTCGCCCGGGCGGTCGCCTTTGCGGGTTGGTGCCGGCAAAACTCTTTCGCTCCTTGCACGGCGCTGCGCTGCGCGCCCAGCTTGCCCAGCATACCATTGTCGCGTTGGAAGACTTCTCTGACGGCTCGCGGCGCATCTTCGATGCGACGGTTTACCCGGCGATGCTCCATCTTCAAAAGTGCGAGCATAACCCAGGCATTGGGCATCAATCGCGTGTGGATTCAACGCGCGCGCGCGCATCTCGACGCGCTCCCTCGCGCCCCGGGACTTCCACAAAGCTGACGGTATGGCGCGGGGATTCTGCAACTTCGTGGCGAAGCGAAACGCCCGCGCTCTTCGCGGCCTGCGGCCAACCCGGCGCGCCCTGGCTGCTTGCCGAACCCCGGGCGCTGCGCCTATTTGAGCGCATGCGCGCGGTCAGTGAGACGCTCGGCGAAGTTCCCGCCCTGCAGCCTTCGCGGGGGCTATTCACGGGTTGCAATGATGTCTTTATTCACGACGATGCCGCAACGCGGGCGCTCCTGGGGAATGACTTCGACGCATTTAGTCGACCGGTCCTAAGTGGGCGCGATGTGCGACCGTGGTCGGTGAAGACGCCGCAGCGGATCCTATGGCCCTACGACGCCGCGCTCGAACTGCGAAACGATCTCCCGGACGCGTTGCAGGCGCATTTCAGCACGCATGCCACCCGGCTTAAGGGGCGCAGTGATTTTCGCTCGGATAGCCCGTTATACCAGATGTTTCGGGTGAAGACGGATCTGCTCAAACCGAAGGTCGTCTGGCGGGACTTGAGCCCCAAATTAGAGGCGGCCCTCGCGCCGGCGGAAGTCGTCGCATTAAATACCGTCTATTTTATCGCGCTTGAAGACATGCGCCGCGCCCGTCTTTTTGCGGCGCTGCTCAATAGCGCGCCGATGCGTGCGATGGCCTACGCGCTGGCTGAGCGCGCGCGTGGAGGGTGGCGGCGCCACTTCGCATGGGTGATGCGTTTGCTTCCGGTGCCGCGGCGCATCGTTGAGTTTATCGACGGCAAGGATGATCTGCAGTTGCTCGCTTTTGAGCAGGAGCTTCGGGACGATACGACTTCGGCGCACGCCACGGCGCGCCTGGATCTGTTGGCGGGAGAACTCTTCGGATTAGAGCCCGATGACGTCGATTATTTGCGCGCCTGGCGCTGCCCCGAGGAGGTTGCGTGATGGAGGAGATGACGGTGCGCGATTGGTTTGGCGCTTGTTTTCGCCAGAGCCGTCGAGACGAGGCGTCAAGCAGCGAGCCCGTTTTGCGGGAAATAAGCGCACGGATTGGCGCTCTTGAACTCGCTGCATTTCAGCAACGCGCGGTGAGGCGCGGGCTGAAAATCGTGCGAACCTATGGCGGCGTCTTGCTCGCCGATGCGGTCGGTCTGGGGAAGACGCGGGTTGGCCTGGCGATGGCAGCAGCGCTTCAGCGCGATATGCGTATGCAGACCACCGGCGGGCGCGCGGGCCCCATTCTCTGTTGCGTTCCCGCTCGCCTCGCCGCCCAGTGGCGCGAGGCGAGCGTCGCGGCCGGCCTGGCAGATGTCGATATCATAACCCATAGCGCGATGAGTCGGGGGTCGGTGAATACGGATCTTCGCGCGTCGGTGATTCTGGTCGATGAGGCGCATCGATTTCGAAATCCCAACGCCCGGCGAAGCCGTCGCCTCGCCCAGCTTGCCGCACGCGCCCCGCTGGTGCTGATGAGCGCGACGCCGGTCTGCAATAGTGCCTGGGATCTCTATCATCTATTTCGTCTATTCCTCGCCGACCACGATCTGCGCCAGGCGATCGGCCATAATTTAAAGGAGGCTTTTGAGTCGGCGAGCGCGGGTGATTTCGACCTCAGTGAACTTGTTGAATTGCTGGTGATTCGCCGGATTGAGGCGCCGTCGCGCACCGGATTTGGTCGGCGTCCCGATGTGGCACTCGAAGTGCTTTCATATCAAGCTGGTGAAGATGAGGTCTGGCTGTGGAAGAATCTGGAGGCCGAGTTTGCGCGTCTGTCCATGGAGCTATTTCGCCAGGATTGGCCGCGCCAACTGCTGACGGAATATTTGCTCAAACGCTGGGAAAGCGGCGCGGACGCGCTGTGGGCGACTCTGTCTGAGATGATCGACTATCACCGGCGCTGGTTGCAGGCCGATGCGCATGCGCATCATTTGAGTCGCGAAAACTTTCGTCGTCTTTTTCGAGACGAAGCCCGCGCAGAGTTTGAGCGAAGCGCGGCCAGTGGTTTCCAGGGCGTAGCACTCGCCGCACGCCAGGCCGTATTTCCGTTTTTTTATGATTTTTCGCAGCAATCGAGCAATGTTTCACGTGAAACATTGCCCTGCTTTGAGCGCGAAAAGGTAGAGCAGGACCTGGAGCAACTTCGGGAACTTCAGCGGCTTGTCGAGATTGTGGCGCATAATGGGGATGATAAGCGCCGCGCAATTATGGAGCTTATTGAGCGCGAATCGCAGAAAATTTTGATCTTCACAAGTTATCAGCAAGCGGCGCGCGGCCTCTATGATTATCTGGTGCGCAGGCTTGGTCCGCGGGCGCGAGTTGGGTTGGTCAGCGGCGAGGGGGCGTGGGCGACCGGGCTTGGGAGGACGCGGGGCGATGAGTTGGTGCGCCGATTTTCGCCGCGCGCAAATGGCGTGCTGGATATGCCCGAGCATCAACAAATCGACGTGCTGATTGGCACCGATTGCCTGTCGGAGGGCGTGAATTTGCAGGATTGCTCAAGGGTGGTGTTGGCCGACCTGCCCTACTCGCCGCTGGGCGTGGAGCAACGGATCGGCCGGCTTCTGCGCCCCGGCGCGCCGGCCGATATCGCGACGGTTTATCTGCCGCGCCCCGATTGTTGGGCGGATAGTCTGGGGCTTCGGCGCCGCCTGGATCGCAAGATGACTCATGCCGCGCACGCCGGCGCGGATTTTGTCGCCGCGCGCCATCTTCGTCGCGCATCGCCTGAGGCGAATTTATCCACGACGCATGCCTTGGCCGCGCTGACGCGCCTCGACGCGCTCAGCCAGGCGTTGAGCGCGGGGGCTCATGAGAAGTCTTGGGATATCGAGGGGTTCTGGCAAGCGAGGGCGCGGCGCGGCAAGCGGCGGCTGTGGGTGAAAGTTGCGATGAATGAGGCGAATACGTCGCGGTTTATCTGGTGTCTTGCGAGCTGCGAGGAGCCGGCGAAGATGCGGCTGAGCGCGGTGATCGATGCGCTGATCGAAGATGCCAATGAGGCGTCGTCGATCACCTCGATTCGCGAAGATGAGATGGATCCCGCGCTGTATCGGGCGGCCCGGCAGGTCATTGAGCAACGTGCAAACCTGCTTCGCTCGGCGCGTCTTGCGCCCTATCCGCTCAGGCTCGACGCGCCGCAGCGGCGCATCTGGGCGGAGATCGCCAGCGCTATTCAGTCGCGCAGCTTTGCAGTGGATCGCGAAGTCCTTTGCGATCTTCGCCGCGATCTATTGCGCTCGTTTCCGCGCGGGGTCGAGCGGCGCTTGCAGAAGTTGGTTGAGCGCCGCATGGCGCCCGAGAAACGCTTTGAGCAGGTGCGCCAGATCATTGGCGAGACGCCACGATGGAGTCCCGAAATCGATCTGAAAATTGTCGCGTGTTTGGAGTTGATTCCCGAGGATCTATCGCATCGATGACAGGCGATCACAGGCGAGCTTATGGCCGCCATCACAGCCGAGTTTGAAGAATTTTTTTGCTGATCTCGGGTCCCTGGCGAGTCCGTTTCCGGTGGCGTAGAGCGCGCCGAGGTAGGTGCAACCCTGCGGGTCGCCCTGGTCGCAGGCGTCGCGATAGGTCTGGGCGGCTTTGGCGGGGTCGCGCGCGACGCCGATGCCTTCTTGCTGAAGATAGCCGAGCTGAGTGCACCCGCGGGCCTCGCCCAATCCACACGCTTTTTCGTAGAATTGACGAGCTTTTTGAGGCGATTTCGCCACGCCCTTCCCGTCGCGATAGCGCGAGCCGAGGTTGATGCAGGCGCGCGCGCCACCGTCGCGGCAGGCGTCCTGGAAGATGATAAGCGAGCGCATTTGCGACTCCAGGCTCGACTCATCACGATCGAGACTTTGGCCAAGATTATAGCAGGCGTCCGCAAACCCTAGAGAGCAGGATTTTCGAAAGAGTTGAAGCGCCTTTTGAGGTTGGCGCTCCACCCCCTGGCCCATCTGATGGGCCAGGGCGAGGTTATAGCAACCTTTGGGGTCCTGGCTCTGGCAGGCTTTCTGGTAGAGCTCCGCGGCCTCCTGGATATCGCGTTTGAGCAGCGTTCCGTCCTCGTAGAGCACCCCGAGACTATTGCAGGCCCGGGCGTATCCGCTGGCGCAGGCGATATCGTAGAAGATCGCCGCACGGATGGGATCTTCGGGGATCGATTCGCCGCGCTGGTAGTGCAGCGCGAGGTTAAAGCAGGCCTGTGGATGCCCGCCCGCGCACGCCTTTGTGTAGAGAGCCAGCGAGCGCGAATGATCTTTCGGGAGCGGATCCCCCGTCTCATAGAGGTCGCCTAAATAGGTGCACCCGGCGGCATAATCCTGGTCGCACGCTTGCCCGTAGAGCTTGGCTGCGCGACCGACGTCTTTCTCAACACCTTCGCCCTTCTGGAAAAGTGAGCCCCACAGCGTGCACGCCTCGGGTTGACCAGCGTTTTGAGGCGTCGCGCTATCCAGGCGTAGGCAGCCGGTTTCGTAGATTTTAGCCGCGCGTGCCGGGTCTTGTGCGACCATTAATCCCTTCTCATAGCGCACGCCCAACATCACGCAGGCCAGGCTGAAGTCATCGGCGCAGCTCGCCTCCAGGATTTGGATGAGTTTGGCCTGGCCGGCGTCGGTGCGCGTGTCGATCGCGTATTGTTCGAGCAGGAGCATGCATGCCTGTTCCAGGCCGCCTTCGCACGCGCGCAGATAACTCGCCTGGGCGGCGTACTTTTGAGGTGAGTCATCGGCATTGGGCGCACTGGTGGTCGGCGCGTCGAGCCATTCGGCCAGTCGGCGGCATCCGTCCGGCTCGCCCAGGCTGCACGCGCGCGCAAAGACCGGCGATGCGTCCGCGAAGCCATAGCCCTCGACCAGGTTGCGCTCGTAGAGCATGCCCAGCCCGACGCACCCCAGTGCGGCGCCGTAGTCGCAGGCGTTTTCATAATACTCACTGGCGCGCAGCAGGCTCTTTTCGACCCCGTGACCTATTACAAATGCCGAGGCGAGCATCGCGCAGGCGACCGGGCTTTTGGCGGCGCAACCGCGCGTGAAATACTCGGCCGCTTGCTGCGCATCCTTTTGCATGGCGAAACCGTCGAGCAGTGATTTTCCCAATAAGGTGCATGCCATTGCGTCTTCATCCAGGCAGGCGTCGACCAGGTTTGACAGATCCAGGTCACTCTTGATGCGGCGAATCCAAATATCCTCCGGGATGACGCGTTCGGGCTGCTGTGAGCCGTCCAGGACATCTTCGCGAACCGACGGTTGGGTCTGGCTGCATGCGCTGAGCAGCAGGGCGAAAAGCAGCACGAAAAGATAAGTCGATTTGAGGGCATCGAGTCGCTGCATGGGATTCCGTCTATCGGGTTGGGGCGCGCCAGATCCAAGTTGAAGATAGCTGAATAATGCCAAGAAACTAAGACGCCTCACCGGGCGGTGAGGCGTCTTAGCCGAAAGGAGGAGTCATTCCATGAAGTTCCTCACCGTGTTGACCCGGTGAGAAATCGCCTGGTTCGACGCAGGCATTGATAGAACCTTGCAGGGCAGATACGCATTCCCGAAAAGTGAAATTTATTCGGCATCTTGCGATCAAGCCTTCAGGGTTAACGCGTTATGATGGTTGGTCCACAATGCCGGCAAGCCGCCCGGCGCCTCGCCGTCGATATCGAGGATGGAGACGCCGCCGTCGGCCGATCGCACGCTTATGCGGCTGGCTCGGTGGCGAAAGATTTTCTTATGTTGAAGGTGGGTGCCCTGATAGATATCGAAGACGAGCGCGGTGATTTCGCGCCGGCTCAAATCGCCCATAAAGACGACCTGAAATTGCCCGTCGTCGAGTTCCGCGCCCGGCGCGATCCACATGCCGCCGCCGAAGAACTCGCCGTTGGCGATGACGATATTATTCATCTTTCCGCTGATTTCCTGGGTCTCGTCGAGGCGTACTTCGACGTCGATATTTTTATAGCGCAAAAAGGCGCGTATCGTGGCGAGCATATAGCTTGTTCGGCCGCCGAAACCCTTCCAGGTTCGATTGACGACCCGGTCGACAGCGCCCGAAAAGCCGACGCTGGCGATATTGATAAAGTAGCGCGACGCGATCCTTCCCGACTCGTCGACATAGCCAACTTCGCCGAGGTCGACATTGCGGGTATGTTGGCCGCAGAGGTGCTCGGCCGACTCGCTATGCCCGCCCATTAAACCGATGGAGCGCCGAAAATCGCCGCCCGTGCCCAGGGGCAAATAACCAATCACCGCGTCCGGATTGATGGCGACGGGGGCGGCGTCGTGGGTGCGCGTCATCCAGCCGTCATGATCGATGCGATAATTTTCGGCGCAATTCGGCTTTTCGTAAAGCCCGTTGACCACCTCGTTGAGCGTGCCGTCGCCGCCGACCGCCACGACCATCTGCCAGCCCGAGCGCAGCGCCTCACGCGCCAGAAATGTGGCGTGCTCGGGGCCTTCAGTGAAGGCGAAGTCAAACTCGGGCAAGCGCGTGCGCAGCAGGCGCTCCAGAAGATCCCACTCGCGCTCCACCGCACCGGCGCCAGCTCTGGGATTTGCGATCACAAAGGTTCGATTATTCAGGGACATCGCATGCGCCTCATCGGTGGCAATCAGTGAGTAAAAAAATCGTTGACGCGCCCTGGGCGCGCCAAATATTCAGAGCATTTAGAGTTCGAAAGCCTGGCAGACCAGGTCGAGCACGTCCATCGCGACATCGCCGTCACTGACGCGATTAAGCGCGCGCGCGCACATCGCCGCGCTGCAGACGATCTTCTCGCCACCTTCGCGCCGCATCTGCTCGATGCGGTTGCGGGCGAGGCGCTCGCTGGCCTCGGGGGCGATCCGGTGGTACTCGCCCGCCGCGCCGCAGCATGGCGCGTTGGCGCGGTTGGTTGAGAACTCGTCCACCGCCCGCCCACAGAGCGCGCTCAAGAGCGTGCGGGTTTCTTCGTAGAGGTTGAGGTGGCGCCCGACAAAGCAGGAATCATGCAACATGACCGCCTGCTCGGACAGGTCAATGCGCGGCTCGATCATCTCGACGCGCTCGGCCAAAAACTCGATAATATGCATCACCTTCAGCGGGCCTTTTCGCCCGAAGCTTCCGCCATCGCGGTACTCGGCGACCATCTGCGGGTTATCGGTGATGATGAGGTCAGCGCCGGCGAGTGCGTCTTCAAGGCGCGCGCGATAGTCTTCGTAGGCGCTGCGATTGCCCGTGGAGAGCAGCGGGAATCCCGAGTCGCCAAACCCGGTGGCATTTCGGCGCGTTTCCAGGCGAATCTTGGTGCCGTGGAACATCTCCAAAAGAATGCCAATCCGAACGATCGAGCGCGGGCTGAAATAGCGCAATTCGGGGTCGGGCATATAGATCAGCGAAGCCTCCTGGTCGAAGACCTCATCGACTTCGAAACCATGAACCGCCGGCATCTCGGGAGCCTCGCCAAATGGGCTATTATATTGAAGAAACGCGCGATCCAGGCCTTTGAGAGGCTCGGGTAAAAAGCCCAATTCGCGCATGGATTCGCGCGCCGACCACATCGCGTAGGGGACGTCATTTTCGTGCAAACACCAGGTCTGGCAGCGCCGGCAGCCCATGCAATGATAGAAGGTTTCGGCGACCTCCTCGCTGGGCTCAACGCTGCCCTCATTGACCAGTTTGAGCAGGCGCATCATCGCCCAAGGGGTGACCGTTTCGCGCGATTCTGCCTCGGCCGCGGGGCACGAAAAGCGGCATAGCTTCGGGCAATACATGCAGTAGGCGGTCGACTTCTCGATGATTGCATCGGTATGGCGCTCGAGCACCGCGCAGGCGGTCGCTTCGGGGGTGAGTGCCAGTTGGGTATCGGGTTTCTCCATGGATATTTTCTTCATTGAGGGCCCATTGCGAGGCGCCGGTTGGGGTCAAATTCGTTTTTGAGCGTTTCGCTCCATTTGGGCCAATGGATATCGGGCGTTTCGCTGCTCAGGGGCTCGATGATCGAATGGGCGTGCAGGGCGAGTTCAGAGGATTCGGAAGTCAGAAAGTCGCGGGATGCGGCAATATCTTCAAACGCAATATAGGCGGTCGCGCCGTGGCTGGAGAAGTCCATGATCTCGACGTCTTCGACGGCGCGAAGCCCATCGATCGCCGCGCCAAGATCGGCCAGGCTATAGGTGATGGCGAGCGTGCGGGGGGCGGCCGAGCGGCTGCGTTGCTCGGGCATATCCCATTCCAATTCCTGGCGAAAATCGCGCGCTTCCTCGTCGCCTTGAATTGTGGGCGCGGGTAAATTCGGCGCCGAATCAAGCGCCAGAAGACCTGCTTGAACCCGGGCAACCATCGCGTCGAGCAGGCGCGTCGGGGCGTGGATGACCGCGTGAAACTTGCCCGCGCTGCGCTTCCAATGGCACCAGGTGGCGCGAAGTCCGCTATTGGAAAGCGCGCGCATGCACGCCACGGCGCTGCTCGCGCTGGGTGCCTCCCAGATGATCAGGCGCGCGGGAAACGGTTTTTGCACGCTTATCGTGACGTCGAGAATCGCGCCCAGTTGTCCCTCGCCGCCCATAAAAAGATGGCGAAGATCGGGACCACATGCCTTTCTCGGGGCTTCCAAATAGCGATATGCGCCGATTTTGGGCGATACCGCCGAAAGGGAAACACAACCTTCCCGAAGATCGCCGCTGAGCCAATAGGGTGCGCCCGGACTGTGCTTGGCGAGCAGCCCGCCGAGCGAAGCTGCGTCGGGATAGGGGCGATAATTGCACAGGGAAAAGCCGTCTTCGCGAAGCTTCTCGCGAAGATCGCCCCAGCGGATGCCGGCTTCGACCGTGACCAGAGCGCTCTCGCGGTCCAGGTGCAAAATGCGGTGGCAATGATCGGTGCGAATTGCCTCGAATGGGCGCATGGCGAAGTGCTGCGGGCGGATATGCTGCCCGCCGCCAAAGATGACCCGCCCCACCCCGCCGGGCGCGTCCAGGATCAGCGTATTCAGCTCTTCGCAGTCTTTGGGCCAGTGCTCTTGGACCGGCGGCGGCACGTGGCGCGCGTTATAATAGGTTGTTTTTCGCATCGATTTTTGTCTCATAACGAGCAAATGGCTCGTCGATCAGGTGTAGACCTTGCCGGGATTCATAATGGCGTCGGGATCAAACGCACTTTTCAGGGCATCGAAGGCCGCGCGCCCTCCCGGGTGATCGTGGTGGGTCCAGGCGGCCTTGGATTGGCCGACGCCGTGGTGGTGGGCGACGCTTCCGCCGGCGCGCGCCACGGCCGACAGCGCCATCTGCCAGGTGCGATCGTAGCGCGCCAGGGTGTCCTGCAGGTCGGAGCCAAAGCCGGTAAACGTAAAATAGATCGAACTGCCATGCTCGTAGGCATGGCTAAAATGGGCCATCACGAAGACGTGCGGGCTGAGCGCCTCGCGCACCGCGCTGTGCAGGCGGTGCAGATTTGACCAACTCGTGGAAACCTCCATCGTGTCCAAAAAAGCCCCGGTATCGTACATCGGCGACTGTTTATACGAGACATTATAGCGATTCTTGAGCCAATGCAGGCCGGGTTGCTCCCCGAGGTCCAACCCGCTGCGCCCGAGCAAATCAAAGGCGTACGTCGCTTCGTCTTCGGCGAGTTGGCTATGCCCTTCAAAACCAACGATAAATAGGCAACTTCCGGGCAAGTGATTGACCGCAGAATTCAGAATAAGCGGGCTTCCGAGCACGCGCCCGACGAGCGCGTGGGTCGCCTGGGTGATGCGCCGGTTGAGCATCACGGAGGCTTTGGAACCCGAAATTTTCAGCGCCGAGCGGCGAATGGAGTCCGAAAGTGTGTCGGTGAGTGTGTTGGGAACGCTATTGGCAAGGAGCGCGCGAAGATGGCCGCGGGACTGCGGAAGCTCGGCTTCGTCCTCGTGAACCGGGTCGCCCGACTTGTGAATAAGCGTGTCAAACGCGTCGTAAAGCCGAGCAACGGTGGGCTTTAGTCCGGCCTGCATCATATCGCGGATGGCTGCCAGCGCTGCCTCAAGGCTTCGGAATCGAAAGCCCCGATAATGGCGATGCGTGGGGTTTTTCGCCATATAGAAGGTCGCCTCGCTGAGCACGCCCAGCGTGCCCTCACTGCCCACAAAAAGTTGGGTGAGGTCGGGCGCAGCGCTCGGAACGCGCCGGTTGGCGCGCGCGATCAGCGGGTTCGGCGCGGTGTCCAGGACCTCGCCTGCGCCGGTGACCACGCGCAGTGACGCGATCATATCTTCGATCTTTCCGTAGCGCGTCGAGAATTGCCCGGCCCCGCGCGCCGCGACCCAACCGCCCACGCTCGAGCAGTAGATCGACGAGGGAAAATGCCCCAGCGTGAACCCGCGCCGCTGCAATTCTTCCTCAAAGGGCATGCCAATTGCGCCGGCTTCGACCCGCACGGTGAGATCATCGGCGCGCGTTTCAATAATGCGATTCATGCGTTTGACGTCGACGACGACCTGGTGCGTATCGGGCACCGCGCCGCCGCACACCCCGCTGCCCGCCCCGAAGGGCACCAGCGGCGTCGCAGTCTTTCGCGCCCAGCGCACCAATTCCACAATCTCGTCGACATTTGCCGGCTGGACGATCGCCGCCGGAAGATGGTGATTGAGGTCGCCTCCGCGGGTGCGAATGATTCCGCGCGGCCAGCAGTCGACCTGGTAGGCGAGTCGGTCGGGAGCGCTGTGCAAGACGTATTGAGGGCCGACGATTCGCGCCAGATCGCGGCGCATCGCATGGGAAAAGGATTCCGATGACGAGGTTTGTGTCGAGAGAATATTCTTATTATGCGTCGTCGTCTTCATCACCATCAAAGTCATAGAATCCCGGAAGCACCCAACGATCGAGCACCTCCTGCATTAAGTTTTCAAGAGCGCGAATAAACTCTTCGACGCGCTTGAATTTCGCAGCCTCGCCGCCAAATCCAGTCGCGCCATCATCAAATACCCAGTCGATCAACCGCGCAATAAATCCAGTGATTTGCGTGTCGAGAAAGCCAGCGAATTCGCCGACGGCTCCGGTCAGTGAGTGGCTGGCCGAGCCATCAAAAAACTGGCTCATGATTTCATCCACCTTATCCATCCCAAAAAAGAGCTCGCCGGCGTCCGGGAATTCGTCGATAAGTGCTTGAAATTGCTCTTTAATTTCGGAAATTGTTTCGGCGTCGAGAAGTGTTTCGGGGGGGATATTTTCCCCGGCGAGGTTCTGCTGGGCGATGCGGCGCGCGCGGGTGATTAATTGCGCGAGTATTTGTCCAAGTTTTTGCAAAGCGGCGAGCAGCGACAGCGCATCGGCGAGCCATTTGGAGGCGTTTTTTCCGGACGCGCGCGCCTGTTCAAAGGCGCTGAAAAGACGCGGAAGATGCGCGGAGACGGCGTTTGGCTTCGCGTCCTTTTGCGCTGCGTCCTTCGAGCGCGCATCTTTTTGGGAGGGTTCGTCTTCCACGACTCGAATCCGGCATATGGGTTTGCGCGACGCCAATTTATCGCATGAGTGGCTCTCTGACTCGCCAGTCATTATTTGGGCCCATCATGCGTTCGCTCAGAGAAGTTTGCAAGGATATTTATAAAGATTGCCACGAGCGTGGTCGGGGCGAAATCACTCGAATTGCTCGGCCTTGGTCCCCTTGGCGATGACGACCACGCCCTCGGGCGATACGGTAAAGCGGCGGCGATCTTCCTCGAGATCGTAGCCGATGACCGCGTAGGGCGGCACCTCGACGCCTTTGTCGACCACGCAGCGGCGCAGCCGCGCGTGACGCCCGACCTGCACGCCCTTAAAGAGCACCGATTCTTCGATGCTCGAGTAGGAATTTACGCGCACCCGCGGGCATAGGATACTGTTGCGGATCATGCCGCCCGAGACGATCACACCCTCGGCGACCATCGAATTGATCGCGGTTCCCACCCGATTATGATCGGGATCGTCATGAACGAATTTGGCCGGCGCATAGTGCTTATAGCGGGTGCGAATGGGCCATTTGGGATTATAGAGATCGAACTCGGGCGCGAGCGCGACCAGGTCCATCGAACTTTGCCAGTAGGCGTCGATGCTGCCGACGTCGCGCCAGTAGCCCTGCTCGGCCTGGGGTTGGCCCGGAATGATATTGGTGGAAAAATCGTAGACATAGACCGGGCAATCGGGGTCAAGCACCATGCGGGTGACGATACTTTTTCCGAAATCATGCGCCGAGGAATCATCGGCGGCGTCCCGGGTCACCTCGCGCACCAGGGAGGTGCGCTCAAAGATATAATTGCCCATCGACGCCAGACAGCGCGTCGGGTCGCCGGGCATCGGTCGCGGGTTGTCGGGTTTCTCCTGGAAACCGATAATACGCCCCTGCTCATCCGCCTCGATAATGCCAAATTGCGAGCCCTGCTCGATCGGCACCGGAACCGCGGCGACGGTGAGATCGCCGCCGCATTTGCGGTGATGCGCCAACATCTGCGCGACGTCCATCTTATAGATATGGTCGCCGCCGAAGACGAAAATATCGCGCGGCTTATAGTCCTCGATGAGGTTGAGGTTCTGGTAGATCGAGTCGGCGCTGCCGCTATACCAGTGCGGCCCGCGCCGCTGCTGGGCCGGAACCGCGTCGATATAATGACCGAGTAGCTCGGAGAGGCGCCACCCGCGCGCGATATGGTTGATCAGGCTGTCGGCTTTATATTGGGTGAGCACCTTGATCTTATAAAAGCCGCTATTGACGAAGTTCGACAGCACAAAATCAATGATGCGATAGCGCCCGCCAAAGGGAACAGCCGGCTTGGCACGGTCCAGGGTCAATGGGCGCAGACGACTGCCGACACCCCCCGCGAGAATCATCACCAGCGCGTCTTCCATGGCGTCCTAAAGAAAATAGTAACAGAGGAATATTAGTCAGGATAAAACTATCAAAAAGCGTCCCCAATCATTGCATAAGAACGACGACAACTCCAATGATAAATAGCAGGAGTAAGACCACAACGATCAACGGCCCCCTATTGGTGGAGGCTTCGGTGGTATTTGCGCTGGGGGCGTGCTGCGCGAACTCGCCGGTCACCTCCCGAACTGCCTGTTGGGGCTGCTCGGGCGCATCGGCGGGCGAGCGGTGCGTGGGAGGCGGCTGGGTCGGGACGGTGGACGGAAGTTGGGGGCGCGCGGCGGGTTTCGGCGCCGCCTCGGCACGCGCAGGGGCGCCGGTTTGAAGATGCGGATTCGTCGAGGGCGGGCCCTGCGCCGCACGCCTGGCGGGCGGGTGAGCTGCGACTTTCTGGGGCCGCGTGGGAGCCTGAACCGCCTGCATGGCCTGGGTCGCGCGCGCGACGTCCTGGAGCCCGCCGGGCTGCCAGGCATCGCCGCCACCGCCGGGAATCGGCGTATTCGGATCGGAGTCGAGCGCCGGGATAAAGTCATCGCCGCTAAAGCCCAGGTCCATCCATTCGCGGGGATCCTCGCCGACGCCGTTATAGGAGTCGGACTCCTCGGTATTCTGCGTGATCTGGCCGTATCGCTCGGTCATGAGCAGATCAAGGTTGCCCATCTCCTCAAGCGACACCAGTTTATTGAGCTCGCGCTGAACCTGTTGGCCGGCCGCCACGTCGGCCGCCATGGAGCGCTCATCCTTGGACTTCAGAATATTATCGACCAGAGCGGCCAGGTCGAAGGCCGAGACGACCTTGCCGTATTCGAAGAGAAAACGCGCAAATTCCTTGCCCATTTCCTCGGCGCTCTGGAAGCGCGCGTTGGGATCGCGGGTAAGCGCGCGTTTCAAAATATGCTCCAGTCGCGCCGGCACGCGGCACCCAAATTGGGCAAGCGACGGGATCTTAGCCTCCCGAACCAGTTGCAGGGTCTTATAATCGGTCTCACCCAGAAAAAGACGCCGCCCCACGATCATCTCCCAGAGCAAAATGCCGACCGCGAAGATATCGGTGCGCGCGTCCACAGCCTCGCCGGTGGCGGCCTCCGGGGAAAGATAGCCGAACTTGCCCTTGACCACGCCCGGGTCGGTGACCTCGGCCTGATCGCGCGCCTTGGCGAGTCCGAAGTCGGTGATTTTGACCTCGCCCTCGCGCGATAAAAGCACGTTGGGCGGGCTGATATCGCGGTGCACGATTCCCAAATGGGCGCCGCGCTGGTCCACCAGATTATGCGCGTGTGCAAGCCCCTGGCAGACCTGCATCGCGATAAAAACCGCCTGCTCGACCGACAGGCGCTGCTTTTTCTGCCCCAGAAGCTGAATGACCTTCTTGAGGTTACTGCCGTCCACATACTCCATCACGATGAAGTAGGTCTCATCGGCGATCCCCAGATCGAAGACCTGGACAACATTGGTATGATTGAGGTGCAGGCTGACCTTTGCCTCATCCAAGAACATGCGCACGAAGCGCTCGTTTTTGGTCAACTCGGGCAAAACTCGCTTGATGGCGACAAGCTTTTGATAGCCTTGCAGGCTGGTTGAGTTCGCCTTGAACACCTCGGCCATGCCGCCCGAGTCGATGCGTTCAATAACCTGATATCGCTGTTCGGCCATATATCGAAGTTCTTCAGAAAGAGGTTCAGTTATTTACGGGCTCGCCGATAGGATCTTATGGCAACAATGCGCTTGTGTCACGGATGTTGGCTAATCTCGACGCGCAGAAGCGAGAATGTTATGGCTGCTGCGTCAGAGGGCTCGCCTCTTTCTTAAGACAAACTCCGGTGCAACACGATGTACAAAAAAGCTCTGATTCCCGCCGCCGGCCGCGGCGCTCGCCTCGACCGTCCCAATACGCCCAAACCGCTGGTTGATGTCGGCGGGCGCGCGATCATTTTTCATCTTCTCAAGCGTCTGGAAGAAGTCGGCGTGGAGCATGCGCTGGTCGTGGTGGGCTATGAGGGCAAGAAAATCGCGCGCCAATTGGCCGCGCATCCCGACCTGAATCTGAAGATCGAATTGGTCGAGCACGCCGAGTGGGAGCAGGGTCTGGCGAGCAGTTTATTGGCGGCGCGCGAGGCGTTTTCTGAGAGCGATGAGCCGTTTTTATTGGCGATGGCCGACCATCTTTTTGACGCGGAGCTCGTCGCCCGAATGGCCCAAAAAGAACTCCCCGCCGACCAGGTGGTGTCGATGTTGGTGGACCGGGATTGCGAGCGGATCTACGACCTGGATGACGCGGTAAAGATCGCGCTCAAAGGCGATCGCGTGCTCGATGCGGGCCGGCATATTGAGGATTTTCAGGGGATCGACGCGGGGCTCTTTGTCTGCCGCCCGGCGATCTTCGACGCGCTGGCTGAGGTGCTCGATGCCGGTGGAGATCGGGCGGTCGACCTGACGGCTGCGCTGGCGAAATTGGGCGGCGCGGGAAAGGTCGGCGCCGAATTTGTCCACGGCGCGCGCTGGTTCGATATCGACACGCCCGCGATGATGATTCGCGCCGAGATGGCGATGCGCAACCAGCACCGGGTTGAGACGGTGCTGCGTCCCGAATTTGACGCCCAAAGCGGGGTGAAAACCGAGACATATGTCTTCACCACCGGCAAGCCCCAGGAGACCAACGTCTTTGTGCAGCGCGGGTTTGTGCGCAATCCGGATCGCCTCAAGCTGATCCCCGACGCGAGCGCATCTTCGCCGGTTTATGTCTTCACCGACACGAAGGTGAACGCGCTCTACGGCGATGATTTTGTCGGCGGCCTCAAGAAGATGGGCTATGACGTGCGCCGCGTGGTGATGGCCGAGGGCGAGGAGTCGAAGACGCTCGAGAATTATAC
>Ga0209075_1000889_pt1 | contig 28909 bp, 24 predicted proteins | sample Stecom2011_FD_187523 | JGI IMG/M metagenome (GOLD analysis project Ga0209075, IMG submission 187523) | Agricultural soil microbial communities from Utah to study Nitrogen management - Steer compost 2011 (SPAdes) (version 2) | ecosystem: Environmental > Terrestrial > Soil > Agricultural land...
ATTTCCCTGCGACTGCCGAACAGAAACTGCGGCTGAAAACCCTGAAGCCGGAAGACCTGCCGTTTTCTGATCTGGCGGGCGATCCGATTGAGCAGGCGATGACGGTGGCCCCGGGCAACGGCGCGGCGATTGGTGGCCTGAAAGTCACCACCCGCAACGGCTGGTTTGCAGCCCGGCCCAGCGGTACGGAAGACCAGTGCAAGATCTACGGCGAGAGCTTTGTGGGGGAGAAACATCTGGAGCAGATTCTGGCGCAGGCGGAAACCCTGCTGAGCTAGAGTCTGTAACCTGTATTGCCACAATACGATTAAAACATTGTTAAATCCCGCCGTGTCTGTAACACAACGTTAACAAGTTAGTTATACTTTTTCTCCTATGCGTATGGGGCCCGGGATTGCGGGCGCCTGAGGTGGCAGTTCTTCGTTCACCAGCAGTTATTCATTAAGAGAGTTGCACATGGAAGCGGTTAGCTCGGTCGGCCTGATGGCTGGTTTGTTTTCATATCTGTCCTTATTTGCCCTCCGCCCGTTGGCTTGTCGGGTGTGTTTGCTTGATCTCCCCAATCACCGGAAACTGCACAAGGGCGCGGTACCCCTTATCGGCGGTCTGAGTGCCTTTATCGGTGTGGGTGTGGCCTGGATGATCGGGATGCCCTTGTGGAGTGCCCATGGCCTGTTTCTGGTATGTGCGGCTCTGCTGGTGATTGTGGGCGCGATTGACGATGCCCGGGATTTGCCGGCCAGGTTCCGCCTTGGAGTCCAGATCGCCCTGGGTGCGGCCCTTACCTTTGGCTCGGGAATTTCTCTTGAAACCCTGGGCGACCTCATCGGTTTTGGCGCGATCGAACTTGGTATTCTGGGGCCGCTGGTCACGATTGCGGCGGTTATTGGTGCCACTAACGCCTTCAATATGGTGGATGGTATTGATGGCCTGGCCGGCAGTTTGTCGCTCGTGGCGCTGGGATCGCTCGCATTTCTGTTCGGCGGTTCCTCCGCATTTACCGCAGAACTGGCGCTTTCCGTTGGTATCGCGTGCGCCCTGGTGCCGTACCTGATGGCCAACTTGCGGATTCCGCCGTTCCGGCGTCGGATCTTTATGGGCGATGCCGGCTCGATGTTTATTGGTTTTGCCGTGGTGTGGTTGCTGGTGAATGCCACTCAGCCCGGTGAAATGGCCATGCGCCCGGTAACGGCGCTGTGGATCATTGCCGTTCCGCTGATGGATATGGTGGCGATTATGGTGCGCCGTGCCCGTAAGGGGCAGTCGGTAATGAAGCCCGACCGGGATCACCTGCATCACATCTTTGTGCGCGCCGGGTTTTCAGAGCGCGAGGCGCTTCTGATTATCAGCGCGGTGGCCGCACTGTTTGCCTGTTTTGGCTTGCTCGGCGAAATATTTGAAGTGCCCGAGTGGCTGATGTTTACCACCTTTGTGGGGATCTTTGCGCTTTACGACTGGTCACTCAGCCATGTCTGGCGTTTGCTGGTGGTCGTGCGCCGGCGCGTTAGCCCTCAGCAGTAACCAGCGGTGACGCCTTCCGGGGCTGGCTTGAAAAAGTCAGCCCCGCCTTCCTTTTGCTCTTCCCGCCTGCGACCTTCCTCTTAGACGATTTTCCTGAACTTTTACGCCACGTAACTGAATTCCGTGCTTAAGTAGCGTAAAATCGCGCCGATTAATTAGCAGCATACTCTATACATGGATTGGCCAGATAGAAATGGTCCCGCCGGGCGTTGCCTTAGTACGCTGATGTGGGTTGGTGGGGCGGTAGCGTGTTTGATACCAGGCGTTAACAGAAAAAGGTAATTTGCTCACATGAATCAGGATCAGAAGATGTACAGGGATGAAATATCACTGGTAGATCTCGCGACAATATTTGTACGACGGATATGGATATTTGTAGGGATATTCATACTGTTTGTTTTGGGCGGAGTGGTATTTGCTCTTGTGCAGGGTGAGCAGTACGAGTATGTCAGCCTGTACGAGGTTGCCCAGAAAGGGGCCGGTGAGCCGGTAGAAAATCCTGCAAGAGCTGTCGCCATCGTGCTCTCTCAGAATTTACCGGAGCTTGAGGTGGCATACAAAGCGGAGCACGGCGTACGCTTGCCTTTCGATATTTCCTTCTCCAACCCTGACGATACCGGGCTTATCAGAATCGCCTCCCGGGCCAGCCGCGACCTGGCCGACGAGGTTGAAGGCGTGCATCAGGCGCTGGCGGAGATCCTCAAGACCCGGCACGAGCACCTGGTAACAAACGCCCGGAAAGCGTTGGAGAATCAGGCGGCGACGGTTACTCGCACTCTCGATGCATTAAAAGAAAGCCCTGAGGCAGGCCAGGCTATTGCCGAGGTAATGCAGAAGCAGGTAGAACTGGAAAGTGAGCTTGCTTCGTTCAGATCCGGAACGCTGGTGGTGCTGGCTCGCGAAAGTGTTGAGCGGGTAGCGCCTAACCGGAAACTGATCGTCGTAATCGCCACCATCGTTGGGTTTATTATCGCTTTTACTGCCGTGTTTCTTGCTGAGTTTGCGTCTTTGGTACGAAAATCGTTACAGCAGCAAAGGTAAGAGCCACTCCTTGAACCTGTTCCAGGCTACAGAGCTTCCAAAAGATTAAGAGAGTAATAAAGATATGAGCAAGAAATTTGCACTGATCGGTGCGGCTGGTTACATCGCCCCACGCCACATGAAAGCCATCAAAGATACCGGTAACGACTTGATTGCCGCTCTGGACAAGAATGATTCTGTTGGCATTATCGACAGCTATTTTCCGGAAGCGGATTTCTTTACCGAGTTTGAACGCTTCGACCGCCATATCGACAAGTTGCGTCGTGCCCGCCAGGGCAGTGCCGTGGACTATATCTCCATTTGTTCCCCTAATTACCTGCACGATAGCCACATGCGCTTCGCTCTGCGCGCGGGTGCTGATGCCATCTGTGAGAAGCCGCTGGTACTGAACCCCTGGAACATTGATGGTCTGATCGACATAGAGAAAGACACCGGGCGGAAGGTGAACACTATCCTGCAGCTGCGGGTGCACCCTTCTATCATCGCGCTGCGTGAGAAAGTGCAGGCAGAGAACCGCGCGACCAAGCACGAGGTCGACCTGACCTATATTACCTCCCGGGGCCACTGGTACTTGCAGTCCTGGAAGGGCGACAGCAAGAAATCCGGTGGTATCGCCACCAACATTGGTGTGCATTTCTACGACATGCTGCACTTCATTTTTGGTGAGTTGCAAGACAATGTCGTGCACTACAGCGATGACACCATGGCGGCCGGTTATCTCGAGTATGAAAAAGCCCGCGTGCGCTGGTTCCTCTCTGTTGACTACAAATACGTGCCGGAAAGCGCCAAAACGGCCGGGCAACGTACGTATCGCTCCATCACCGTGGATGGCGAAGAAATTGAGTTTTCCGGTGGTTTCACAGACCTGCACACCCGCAGCTATGAAGAGATTCTGGCCGGCCGTGGTTTTGGTCTGGAAGAGAACCGTGTGGCGATCGAGACCGTGTCTCATATCCGTAACGCGACGCCAGCCGGCCTGACCGGTGATTACCACCCGTTCCTGAAGGGCTGAGGAGTTTTCATGGCGGTAAGTATTCATCCGAGTGCGATTGTTGACGAGGGCGCGCAGATTGGCGACGGTTCCCGCGTTTGGCATTTTGTCCATGTATGTGGCGGAGCCAGGATCGGTAAGAACGTGTCTATGGGCCAGAATGTGTTTGTGGGCAACGCGGTAACGATCGGGGACAACTGCAAGATACAGAACAACGTGTCGGTGTACGACAACGTGCATCTGGAAGAAGGCGTGTTCTGCGGCCCCAGCATGGTCTTTACCAACGTTTATAACCCACGTTCGCTGATTGAGCGCAAAAGTGAGTACCGGGATACCCTCGTCAGAAAAGGCGCAACCCTGGGTGCCAACTGCACCATCGTATGCGGCGTAACCGTAGGTGAATTCGCCTTTGTGGGTGCCGGTGCGGTAGTGAATAAAGATGTGCCGGCCTATGCCCTCATGGTGGGTGTGCCAGCCAGGCAGATTGGCTGGATGAGCGAATTTGGCGAACAGCTGGATTTGCCGTTAACCGGCGAAGCAGAGGCTATCTGCCAGCACACCGGCGCTCGCTATGTCTTGGCAAATGGCAGGATTACCAAGGAATAAGTGTTTTATTCTCGTGTCCTTTCGTGGGTTTAGTGGCAAAAAAGGTTCTAAAACATGCAATTTGTAGATCTCGCGGCCCAACAGGCAAGAATCAAAGATCAGATCGATGCGAACATCCAGGCGGTTCTGGCGCACGGAAAATATATCCTGGGGCCGGAAGTTGCCGAACTGGAAGCCAGGCTGGCGGAGTTCAGCGGTGCCAGGCATTGCATCACCGTGGCTAACGGGACCGACGCCCTGCAAATTGCCCAGATGGCACTTGGAGTGGGGCCTGGGGACGAAGTGATTGTGCCGGGCTTCAGCTACATTGCGACAGCAGAAACGCCTGCTGTGTTGGGTGCGAAACCCGTGTATGTGGATATCGACCCAAGAACCTACAATATGGACCCGGCAAAGCTGGAAGCCGCGATTACCCCGCGCACCAAAGCGATCATTCCGGTGTCTTTATACGGCCAGTGTGCCGATTTCGACGCCATCAATGCGATTGCCGGGAAACACGGCATCCCGGTGGTTGAAGACGGTGCGCAGAGTTTTGGTGCCAGTTATAAAGGCCGCAAATCCTGCAATTTAAGCACAATCGGTTGTACGAGTTTCTTCCCGAGCAAGCCGCTGGGTTGCTACGGCGACGGTGGCGCAATCTTTACCAACGACGACGAGCTGGCGATGGTGTTGCGCCAGATCGCCCGCCACGGCCAGGACCGCCGCTACCATCATATTCGCGTTGGCGTAAACAGCCGGCTGGACACCCTGCAGGCCGCTATCCTGCTGCCAAAGCTGGAGATCCTCGCCGAGGAGATCGAGCTGAGAAACGAGGTTGCCGGGCGCTATACCAGGCTGCTGAATGGTGCGGGCATAACGACCACGCCGTTTATCGAAGAGCACAACGTGTCGGCCTGGGCGCAGTATACGGTACGGGTTGAGAACCGGGACGCAATGCAGGAGAAGCTGAAGGCAGCCGGTGTGCCAACCGCCGTGCATTATCCGATCCCCCTCAACAAACAGCCTGCGGTTGCGGATGAAGGGGCTGTGTTGCCCGCCGGCGATGCTGCGGCGGAGGTGGTTATGAGTTTGCCGATGCATCCGTATTTGACGGAGAGTGACCAAGCTTCCATCTTACAAGCGCTTAACTGAGATTGCGGCGAGATGCATATTCTTCTTCTGCCGTCTTGGTATCCAAAAAACCCAACAGACGTTGGCGGAGTTTTCTTTCGCGATCAGGCGTTGGCATTACACCAGCATGGTCACCGCGTTGGCGTGATTGCACCTTCCTTGCGTTCGCTTCGTACTCTCGGCCAAAGACGTACAGAAGCGGCTTTACCTGACTGTGAAAATGACAACGGTATTCTAACTTACCGGAAAGAGGTCGTTGCTCTATTTCCACGACTTCCGTATGGCACTTATTGGTCGTTTAAGTGCGCAGCAAGGGCATTGCTGAATCGTTATGTCAAAGAGAACGGCAGGCCGGATATTCTTCATGCGCATGCTGCGATATTTGGGGGAGCGGCCGGTGCGGAGTTGGCTGCCGAATTTAATATACCGCTAGTGTTGACGGAGCATAGTACTGGATTTGCCAGAGATGCATATACAGGTTGGCAGCTAAAACTTGCTGAAGCGGCCATGGCGCGAGCGGGTTCCTGTGTTGCGGTTAGTCCTTCTTTAGCAACTTTGCTTACCGATAAATTTCCGCTTAGCGGCGCTAATTGGAAGTGGATACCGAATGTAGTGGCTGACCGATTTCTGACATCCAATCGGATGCCAGAAGATAATCTTCGTCCTATACGGTTTTTGAATCTTGCATTGATGAGCGAGAAGAAAGGCCAGCGTGACTTGCTGGAAGCATTCTCCAAGCTTGCCGAAGGTGTTGAGGCCGTAGAACTATGGCTGGCCGGAGATGGCCCGCTGCGCCCCGAGCTGGAAGATATAGCTGCCAATTCCGGACTCCTTGAGAAAGTGAGGTTCTTGGGTCTTGTTGAGCCGGGCGAGGTTCCGGGATTGCTCGGAGAAGTCGATGTAATGGTTGTTTCCAGCCATTACGAGACCTTTGGTGTGGTCGCGGCGGAAGCCCTGATGGCAGGGTTGCCGGTGGTGGCAACACGATGTGGCGGCCCCGAATGTATTGTTGAGGAAGGTGATGGACTCTTGGTGCCGCCTAAAGACCCCGAGGCACTGTTTAAAGCAATGTCTGAGATTATGGAAGATTTGCCTCGTTACGACCCTCAATTAATAGCTCATAGGGCTCGCGAACGCTTTTCTAGCAACGCAGTTGCCCGGAAATTGAGTGATGAGTATGAGTCGGTGATCAACTCTGCTCATTCCAGAGCCCCAGTGTAATGAGTATTTCAGGAGCCAGGATGGCTGCATTCCTGAAAGCATCCACTCTGCGCCGGAATATCGGTATGACGATGACCCGGCAGGTGGTTGGCGCATTTGTACAGCTATTGGTGGTTGTGCTGATCGCTCGAAGCCTTGGGCCGGAGGGTAACGGGCAATATGCTATGGCAATCCTGGTGCCTACGATGCTCGCAAATTTTTTGAGCTTGGGAGTGGGGCCAGCGACTGTTTACTTCGTCAGTCGGAAAGAGTTCCCGGCTGGCCGGGCCATAGCCGGAAATATCAGTCTGGGCATTCTGCTCTCTTTTATTGGAGTCGGACTGACCTTGCCAGCTCTCGCTGGTTGGGGGATTGCTCTGTTTCCCGGTGTCCCGATAGAGCTGCTCTACCTGGGGCTTTTTGCGTTCCCGGTGCTGCTTTTAATGGGGTTTATGACTACCATTTTGCAAGCGCTGGAGGAGTTTAAAGCATTTAACGTAGTTGTTCTCCTCCCTCCTTTCGTATCGTTGGGGATGGTTGCGGTCACCCTGTATGTCTTGGATATGGGCGTGTATGCCGCTGTTACCGCATACATTCTCGGCCAGCTTGCGGGTCTGGTCGCCGTGTTTTGGTTGCTCTGTTATACGCGGCGGAACGCAAGCGGTGGATTAAAGCACTTCAAAATGTTCGTTGTGGACAGGGATTACAATAACGCCGTTTTGAAGTATGGCTGGAAAGCACACCTGTCTAATATAGTTACGTTCATAAACTATCGAAGCGATATTTTTTTGGTGAACTTCTTCTTATCTCCAGCTGTTGGCGGGATCTACGTTATTGCGGTTCAACTTGCTGAGAAACTATGGATTCCTTCACAAGCGTTGAGTACGGTACTGCTTCCCCGGATGAGTGGGATGTCTCAAGATCCCGAGGCGCGTTTTAATATTGCTAGAAAAGGGTTCTGGGGCATTACTGTGCTTACTGCTCTCTTAGGCGCTGTGTCGGCATTGGCTTTATATTGGCTGATTGGCCCCGTGTTTGGGGACGCTTATAGGGGGGCACTCCTGCCATTCTTTTGGCTCCTTCCCGGCGTTGTATTGTGGGCTGGTGCCCGAGTCCAGGCAAACTATCTTGCCGCTTTAGGTAAGCCTGAGTGGAATGCCTATATCTCGGTAGTCGTTTTAATAGTAAATATTACTGGAAATATAGTGCTGATTCCGGTTTATGGTGTAGTTGGAGCTGCTATTGCTACTAGTGTTGCATATGCAATCGATGCGATCGGTAAGTTTTTCTTTATGAAGCGCTCTATGAAGTTGTCTGTTACTCGTACGCTAAAAGCTGAGGGGTAATGAGTATTTTGACCGATCGTAGAATAAGTGGAAATGGTAACGTGAGTGTGCTGTGGGCGGATAAAACTTTAGTTAGTTCTATCTCTTTGTTTTATGTGACTCTATTTTTGTTTTACTCTTGGTTCCCTCTGAACGCCGCACCAATATTGCTAAGCCTTGGGCTTTACTTTCCTTATCTGCTGGCCGGCAATGTCAAAGTGCCCGCGCGGCATTTGGGAGCACTACTGTTTCTCATTTTGTTTTCTCTGTGGGCGTGCTCTTACCTGGTAATTGAAACTGGGGCGGCTGCTGTTGCTTCCATGATTTTTGTATTTTTTGTGTCACTTCCTCTTTTATTTGTGGTGGTTGTTCGCATACACGAGGCGGGTGAGGAAGAGTTCATAGCCAAGGTCTTTCTCGCATTTTTAATTTGGCAAAGTGTAGTGGTGCTATGGCAGATAGTTGGCCGGGTATCCAGCATCGGGTTCGACCCGGCTTCACACTATGGTGGTGAGTTGCCAGAGAACTATGCGTTGATGCTGACGGGTACTTACTATAATTCGAATGATTTGGCTGCAACAGTAGGTGCTATTTTCGCATTTTTTATCCTTCTGAAGGGTAGGTTCCCGCGTTTGTCATGCTGGGCGGCCGTGCTCTGTCTCTTCTTGGCATTTTCCACGGCCTCACGGGCGGTTTTGCTGTTTATTGTCCTATCAGCTCTCTACTATGCTTTCAGCCGATCCTTTTTGAGGGGGCTTTTGATCGCTGTTGGTGGTGCTGGTCTTTCTATTCTTGTTTTTTTTGCGTTGGCATACTTTTTCCAAGACCTCGGGTTTGTTGCTCGTATCCTTGACCGGGTTTCCTCAATAGTTCAAATATTGACCGAGGGCGTCTACTCCGATAATTCCATGGCCCTGCGTCTTGTCTCTTATTTACAGTTCCTGAATAATCTGGATAGCTTGGGGTGGGGAAGCTTTAAGCTTAAAGATTATCATGTTTTTGTAGAGAGCTTGGGCCCTAGATTTGATTTGATGGCTGTTAACCCACACTCTTTTATTGTGGAAATTGGTTATTGGTTGGGCTGGTTTGGCTTGACACTTTGGGCTCTTTTTCTCGCTATGATGGTGTCAGGAAATATTGGGCGAGTCGTATATGCGCTATTTTCGTTCCTTGTACTGAGTATGGTTAGCTCATCTATACTTAATAATTTTATGTTTTTTACCGCTGTTTTTGCTTTTCTGGTTTATTCCACGCAGAAGTCGTCTGCTAATGCGTAATCGATCAATTTTAGTTACTTAATGGGATTTATGAAAATAGCTTATTTAATTCCAGAGAACCTCAATTCCCATCCTGGATTGAGGTATAAGGTTGAGCAGCAGGCGTCCTATTGGAAAGGTTCGGGTCATGAGGTCTATCTGATTTATCTGGCTTTAGGTTGTGCTGAGGTGTTCGGGGGGAGCGTGGTCCGTAAAGAACACATGCCGGCCCATCGAGGGTTTGGCATGGTTTCTACGTTCATGAATCACACGCGGAGCTACGGGTTCGCTCAGCGTGTATTGGCTGAGATCAGGCCAGATATAACCTATAGTAGATACCTTTTCCCCGCGCTTAACGTTAGTGGCATATCAGGGTATGCGGGCTCGCTCATTTGTGAGGTCAATTCTGATGATCGAAAGGAGTTTGCTTCCAACAATCGAATTTCGGGGCTCTACAATGCGCTATTTCGCAACTTTTTCCTTAAGAAAGTAAATGGTTTTGTCTTTATGACCGACGAGCTAGGGTCTTCCGGGTCATTTTCCAGGTTTCATGGCCCGGCTTGTACCATCCCTAACGGTGCGGATGTTGAAGACTTTCCTTTCCGGGAAAACACCAATAATCTCCAGCCGAACCTCGTTTTCGTTGGATCTCCGGGACAGGCTTGGCATGGCCTCGATAAAATATGGTGGCTGGCTAAACAGCTGGGGCACTGTAAGTTTCATATCGTAGGCCCATCCCGGGCAGAATGTGAAGCTGTCTGGTCGGATCTACCTGAAAATGTCGAGCTTCATGGCTATTTGTCTGCCGATAAAACAGCGGAAGTTGTCTCAGGGGCGGATGTTGGCATCGGGACACTAGCCCTGCATCGCAAAGGAATGTCGGAAGCCTGTCCCCTGAAGGTTAGGCAGTACCTGGCTCAAGGTGTGCCCGTTATAGCGGGTTATAAAGATCCGGATATTCCAGAGTCATGCAGTTTCTATTTGCAGATACCAAATCACGAGGCCAATATTCAGGAATCGATCGATGATATTGGGGATTTTATTGCGCGTGTTAAAGCGAGTAAATCCGTACGCTTGGAGGCTAGAACCTTTGCTGAAGAGAACCTGTCTTTTTCGGCAAAAGAGGAACGGCGTCTTTCTTTTTTTGAGCGGGTGTTAGTCTCTTGAATATTGCTGTTATTTCTAGTTCGGCCCCCTTGGGAACAGGGGAGAGCTTCGTGGTTGCTGAAGTAAACGCTTTGGCAGGAAAGGGAGTTAATACGACTCTGATCCCGACAGTGCTTCGGAAGGGGAACCCTAACAGATTTGATTTTCACTCTAACGTTAAGGTTCTGTTTTATCCGATATTCTCAGCCTTAGGTATGTGGAGTCTTCTTCGGCTGGCTTTCAGGGATATAAAACTGTTGTTTCGTTTGCTGAGCTTGTCGGGTAGTTCGGGCGCTGGAAATATACTGAAGAACCTGGTTGTTCTTCCAAAGTCTATTTTAATAGCCGAATATATGAGAACGAACAACATCGAGCACATCCATGCGCATTGGCTTACGGCATCGGCTACATTGGCGATGATGGTGAGTGTGCAGACGGGAATACCTTGGAGTGTCACGGCGCACCGGGGTGATATTGTCAGCTCGAATGCTCTACAGAAGAAATTTGATAGCGCGAGTTTTGTGCGTTTTATTTCTCGCAGCGGTGTGGCGTTGGCAAAATCACGGGCTCAGATCGCGGATGATAAAGTCAGGATTCTGCATATGGGAGTTGAGTTACCTAGCGAAAACTTTCCCGGCCTGATTAGAAACCGTTCGGAAGCCGTCACTATTCTGTGCCCGGCTAATTTGCTTCCAGTCAAAGGACACTCAGTTTTACTCCGAGCTTTATCGCGGATGGAGTTTTTGGATTCAGTCCGTTTAGAGCTTGCCGGTGACGGCGAGCTAAGGCAGAAACTTACCGACATGGCGCATGAGCTCGGTATCGCAGATAAGGTGGTTTTTCGAGGCCATGTACCCCACGCTGAGTTATTAGCAGCCTATAGAAATGCCAAGGTTGATATCGTGGTGCTTCCAAGTCTGGACCTGGGAAACGGTGTGCATGAAGGCATTCCTGTTAGCCTGATGGAGGCAATGGCCTGCGGAGTACCGGTTGTGTCCACACTAACGGGCGGTATCCCGGAACTTTTATCCAACCAACGGGGCGAGAATGTAGGGGTTCTGGTTAAGGCTGGTAATGAGCAGGCTCTCGCTACAGCTCTTGACGAGCTTGTTGCATCGCCAGACCTGCGCGCAGAGCTTGGATCGCTTGGTCGGAAGCGCGTTGCTAGCGACTTTAACCAGAATCTCATCGTGGGAGAGTTGATACAGTTGATGAACTCTGCACATGGTAAGTTTCGGCAGGCAGTGACTGAAAAATCATGACTAAAACTGTCTGGATCATTAATCAGTACGCTTCGACTCCCGAAACCGGTATCGGTGGCCGCCATTATTTATTGGCGCAGGAGCTTGCGGCTAAAGGGTTGAATGTTTATTTAATCATGGCCAGCTTTCACCATATGTTGCACTCCCCGGTTAAGGTGAGTGAAACATATAGCCATTCCAGGGCGGGCAAGCTCAATATTGTCTATGTCAAAGTCCCGGAGTATAGCGATGCTCACAGTGGCCGCCGCATCAGAAACTGGTTTCTTTTTGCTTACAGGCTTCTGGGGCTCAAGCGGTTTATCAGGGAAAAGCCGGATGCGATTTTGTATTCGTCTTTGTCGCTGGTTGGTGTGCTTAGTGCTGAACGGTTGGCTCGTTTTTATCGTATTCCTCTCACGTTTGAGGTCAGGGATATCTGGCCATTAACGCTTACGGAGATTGGCGGGGTGTCGCCGCGCCATCCTTTCGTGTGGCTCCTTCAGCGGATTGAAGACAGGGCGTATAGAGTGGCAGCCCGGGTTATTTCCAACCTGCCGGAGGCTGTTACTCATATGGTTCAGCGCGGCATGAACCCGGAAAAGTTTGAGTGGATACCGAACGGCGTCTCGGTAGAAGAGATGGAAAAGGGTGAACCACTTGATGAAGCGTTTATAGCGAACGTTCCTCAGGACCAGTTTGTGGTGGGCTATGCTGGTACTCATGGGGTGGCCAACGCTCTCGATAACTTGCTTTCAGCCGCTGGGTTACTGAGGGAGTATCCGGAGATCCGTATGGTTCTGGTTGGCCGGGGCAAAGAGAAAGAGCACTTACGGGCGAGGGCAAGCGCTGAGCACTTGGACAATGTGCTGTTTTTACCGGCGGTAACCAAAGCTCAGGTTTCTTCGGTGCTCAAAATGTTTGATGTTTGTTTTATTGGCTGGAAACAAGAGGCGCTGTACCGATACGGCATCGGTGCAAATAAAATTCCGGAGTATTTTTTCTCTGGACGACCCGTGATCCACGCTTACTCGGGTGGGGCTGATCCTGTGGAGCAGTTTGGTGCAGGGCTGACGGTGCCGGCGGAAAACCCGGAAGCGCTTGCAGAAGGTATTCTCCGGCTTTACAGGATGTCCGTTGAGCAGAGAGCAGCGATGGGGGAGAAGGGACGAAGAGCTGTGCTGGAGCGATATGATTACGCTCGTTTGGCAGCGCAGCTTGAGGCTGTTCTGTTTCAGGATAAAACGGTGGGCTGAGAGTGGCAGTGTTTATGAAAAGGTTGCTTGATATAGCGGTTTCGCTATTGGGGCTATTGGTTTTGGCGCCGGTTTTTGTGGTGGTCGCCTGTGTTGTGCGCCGCAAGCTCGGTGCTCCGGTTTTTTTCCGCCAGACTCGCCCGGGCCGTGATGGCAAGCCGTTCCAGATGGTCAAGTTTCGTACCATGCTTGATGCTACGGATAAGGACGGAAACCCTCTGCCAGACGATCAGCGGATGACCCGCTTTGGCAGTTTTCTGCGTTCAACCAGCCTGGATGAGCTGCCGGAGTTGTGGAATGTGCTTAAGGGGGATATGAGCCTGGTGGGCCCGCGGCCTTTGTTGATGGAGTATCTGCCGTTATATTCTCCGGAACAATATCGCCGCCACGAAGTTAGGCCCGGCATTACCGGTTGGGCTCAGGTTAACGGGCGGAATGCGCTTTCCTGGGAAGACAGGTTCAGGCTGGATGTCTGGTACGTTGATAACCGGTCTATGGTTCTGGATATCAAAATCCTTTTTCTCACTGTTAAGAAAGTTCTTGTTCGCGACGGTATCAGCGAAGAGGGCGGGGTGACCATGTCTAAGTTTAACGGGACAAAACACTGATGCGCCTGGCCATTATTGGTGCCAGTGGTCACGGCAAAGTGGTTGCAGATGCTGCCGAGCTCAATGGTTGGCAGGAGGTTGTTTTTTTTGATGATGCCTGGCCTGGGGTCGGGGTTAACGGGCCCTGGCAGGTTGAGGGCACTACATCCGATTATTTATCCCGCCTCAACAGTTTTGAGGGTGTGGTTGTCGCGATCGGTAGCAATAAGATCCGGGCGGCTATCCAGCATCGGATTACGCAGGCGGGGGGCGAGCTTGTCTCGATTATCCATCCCACCGCGGTGGTGAGTCGCCATGCTGAGGTTTTGGCCGGCACCGTTGTACTGGCAAATGCGGTTGTGAATCCGTCTGCAACGATTGGCATGGGCTGTATTGTAAATACCGGTGCCGTTGTTGAGCACGATTGCGATGTGGGTGCGTTTTCTCATCTGAGCCCGAATGCTGTGCTTGCCGGTGGGGTGGCCATTGGTGAGCAGGTCTGGATTGGTGCCGGGGCTCTGGTTAAACAGCTTGTGGCTATTGGTAATCACGTTACGGTTGGTATGGGTAGCGTGGTGCTGGCTGATGTTGGTTCAGGGAACACAGTTGCGGGCGTTCCGGCACGGTTGCTTGGATAATCACGCCTTGGGGTGTCGGGCGGGTTAACTACTTTTAAATCGCGGCCGGGGCGGCAACTCTTTACAGTATTAATGGCCGGTTTAGATGGCGGCCTCTTATTCAAGCAGGGATTTTTTGTGAGAAACAAGCTGATTAACAGAATACTGCATCTTTCCCGGCCTGCTAAGCGCGCGGTTTCTGTATTGTCGGATTTTATATTGCTGTCCCTGGCGATTTGGGCAGCCTTTGCGTTGCGGTTTGAAAATCCGGGCTGGATGCCGTCAACCAATCAGTTATGGGTTTCATTTATCACCGTGATGATGACGATTGGGGCTTTTGTAAAGCTGGGCCTTTATCGGGCGGTTATCCGTTACATAAGTGAGCATGCGTTTCTGGCGATTCTGGCCGGTGTGGTGTTTTCCAGTGTGGCGTTGATTGTGCTGGGTTTTCTGTTCCAGACGTTTGTGCCACGTTCGGTGCCGGTTATTTACGGGGCCTTTGCCTTTATGCTGGTGGCAGGCACTCGCTTTACCGTGCGGGCGGTTGTGCGCAGGCGGGGCGAGCGGACCCGGGATGGTGTTCTGATTGTGGGTTCCGGGCCCAAGGGGGTGCAGCTTGCGTTTGCCCTGGCGCAAGGTGTTGAGTACCGGCCTTTGGGGTTTGTATCAATGGTGCCGGCCAACCACAAATCGGTTATCGGGAGCCTGCCGGTCTATTCCGTTGAACATATTGAGAAAGCCGTGCGGGAGCTGGACGTTGCCCGGGTGCTGCTTGCGATCGAAGATGCTGAGCCGGTCAACCGGAAAGACCTGATGGGGGTTCTGGAGAAGTTGTCTGTTCCGGTTCAGACCGTCCCTTCAATGTCGGAGTTGGTGGCCGGGATAGCCCGGATTAACGATATCCGGGATCTGGAAATCGAAGACCTGCTCGGCCGGGACCCGGTGCGGCCGGATGTGGAGATGGTGTCGGAAAGCCTGTTTGGCAAGGCTGTGCTGGTGACTGGCGCGGGCGGTTCGATCGGCTCTGAGCTGTGCCGGCAGATATTGCGGCATAAGCCTTCCAAACTGGTGCTGTTTGAGCAATCAGAGTTTTCTTTGTATTCCATCGAGCGGGAACTGCGGTCGATTAATCAGGCCGAGGCGTTGGGCGTGTCCCTGCATCCGGTGCTGGGCAGTGTAACGCACAAGCGCCGCTGCGAAGCGGTGATGCGGGCGTTTGGTATCCAGATTGTCTATCACGCGGCGGCGTACAAACACGTTCCGCTGGTGGAGCTGAACGTGATTGAGGGTGTGCAGAACAACGTGTTTGGCACCTATCACGCGGCCGAGGCGGCGATTGCAACCGGTGTTGAGCGGTTTGTGCTTGTTTCCACCGATAAGGCGGTCAGGCCTACGAATGTTATGGGGGCCTCCAAGCGGATGGCCGAACTGGTGCTCCAGGGCCTGGCTCAGCAGCAGTCGCGCACGGTGTTCTCTATGGTGCGGTTTGGCAATGTTCTGGGCTCATCCGGCTCTGTGGTTCCGTTGTTTCGGGATCAGATTCGTGACGGGGGGCCGGTAACGGTTACTCACCCCGATATCATCCGGTATTTCATGACCATTCCGGAGGCCAGCCAGCTGGTGTTGCAGGCCGGCAGTATGGGGAAAGGCGGAGAGGTGTTTGTGCTCGATATGGGCGAGCCGGTGCGCATTGCAGACCTTGCCCGCAAGATGATTCACCTGATGGGGCTGGAAGAACGGTCAGACGAGCATCCCGGTGGCGATATCAAGATTGTTTACACCGGTCTGCGCCCGGGCGAGAAGTTGTACGAGGAGTTGCTGATTGGTGATAATCCTCAGGGTACCGCTCATCCGCGGATTATGATGGCGCGGGAGGTGTCGTTGAGCTGGCAGGAGGTTGAGGAGTTTCTTGGCAAGCTGCGCGTTGCCAGCCAGACCTTTGACTGCGAAGCCATTATTGAGGTTCTGAAGCAGGCCCGCACGGGGTATGCACCCAATGGCGAAATGGCGGATCTGGTGTGGTGCAATGGCGGGCAGGAAGCCCGGACAGCCCGGCCGGATGGCAAGGTGCTCAGGTTTGGCGCTCCCTCGCAGGAGGCGTGATCACCGGGCGTGTGGCCTTGAGGTTGACTGACAAGGACTGTTGAATGATCGAAATCCTACACCACGGCGCCGTCAGGGGCGTCACCGGCTCATGCCACGAACTCCGCCTTACCCCCGCTGAAAAGGGTTCAGGCCCCGGCATTCTGATTGACTGTGGTTTGTTCCAGGGCCAGGAAGACAGGCAGCGTTCCGCTGACCTGGCCATCGATTTCCCGATCGATCATATCCGTGCCCTGGTGGTTACCCATGTGCATATCGATCATGTTGGCCGGATTCCCTATCTGCTGTCGGCCGGGTTTAAAGGCCCCATCATCTGTTCGCAACCTTCGGCGATTATGCTGCCCGAGATTCTGGAAGACGCGCTCAGGATCGGCTTCACCCGGGACCGGGCGTTGATTGGCCGGGTTCTGGAGCTGATTCGGGCGCGGATTGTGTCGGTGCCGTATGGCCAGTGGCATGAGGTGTTCGACGACGGCGGGTGCTCGCTTTCGGTACGCTTGCAGCGGGCCGGGCATATCCTGGGTTCGGTGTATGTTGAGTGCGATGCCCGTACCGGTGCGGAGGCCGAGCGGGTGGTGTTCAGCGGTGATCTGGGCGCGCCCCATTCGCCCTTGCTGCCAGAGCCGGTGTCGCCCGGGCAGGCAGACCGGCTGGTGATAGAGAGCACCTACGGTGATAAGGATCACGAAGACCGGGAAACCCGCCGTTACCGGTTAAAGGCGGTGCTGGAGCATGCGCTGGCGGATGGTGGAACGGTGCTGATTCCGGCGTTCAGTATCGGGCGTACCCAGGAGTTACTGTACGAGATTGAGGGGCTGATTGCCGAGTTTGGCAGCCAGCCAATCCCCCAGGTTGCCGGGGGTACGGAGAATGGGGCAGAGCCGGGGTTAACCTGGGATCAGCTGGAAATCGTGGTGGATTCGCCGCTGGCGGCGGAGTTCACCGCGATCTACCGCAGGCTCAAGCCGTTCTGGGACGACGAGGCCCGGGCCCTGGTAAAAGCCGGTCGCCATCCGCTGTCTTTTGAGCAGCTCACGGTGATTAACTCCCATGAAGATCATCTGAATGCCGTAGAATATCTGGCCAGATCCCACCGCCCGTGTGTGGTGCTGGCCGGTTCCGGGATGTGTGCCGGGGGCAGGGTGGTGAATTATCTGAAGGCCATGCTGGGCGATGTCCGCAATGATGTGTTGTTTGTGGGCTATCAGGCGGCGGGTACGCCGGGGCGGGACATTCTTACCCATGGCCCGCGCGGTGGATGGGTGGAGCTGGATGGCGAGCGCTATCGCATTCGGGCCCGGGTGCATCAGGTGGGTGGCTATTCTGCTCATGCGGGGCAGAGTGATTTGTTGCGGTTTGTGGAAGGTATTCCGCAGGCTCCCGGGGAGATTCGCCTGGTGCATGGGGACGGGGTGGCCAAGGTGCGCCTTAAGCGCCTGTTTGAAGCGAGGTTTCCCGAATCCAGGGTGGTGATTCCCGGGTGATTCAGTTTTGGGGTCGTACCCCACGGGTTTTGGTTTACATTTTATTATCAGGTTGGAGGACGAATGAAAAAGCTTGCGGTTATTGGTCTCGGTTATGTGGGTTTGCCTCTTGCTGTGGCATTTGGCGAGAAGCGTGAGATCGTCGGGTTTGATATTAACTCGCAGCGGATTGCCGAGTTGAACGACGGTGTCGATTTTACCCGGGAGGTATCTTCGGAGGAGCTGGCGGCGGCAAGCCGGCTGTCGTTTACCGATTCGCTGGACGGTATTGCCGATTGTCAGATTTATATTGTGACCGTGCCCACGCCGATTGATGAGTATAAAAAGCCGGATCTGACTCCGCTGGTTAAGGCCAGTGAGAGTGTGGGCAAGGTGTTAAAGGCCGGCGATATTGTTATTTATGAGTCGACGGTGTTCCCGGGGGCGACTGAGGAAGTCTGTGTGCCGGTGCTGGAGAAGGTGTCCGGCCTGAAGTTTAACGAAGGGTTTTATGCGGGCTACAGCCCGGAGCGGATCAACCCGGGCGATAAAGAGCACCGGGTAACCACCATCATGAAGGTAACCAGTGGCTCAACACCCAAAATTGCCGACGAAGTTGACGCACTGTATGCAAGTATTATTACCGCCGGCACCCATAAGGCGAGTTCGATCAGGGTGGCCGAGGCAGCCAAGGTTATTGAGAACACTCAGCGCGATCTTAATATTGCGCTGATGAATGAGTTATCCATGATCTTTGCCCGTCTGGGTATTGATACCCATGAGGTGTTGGCGGCCGCTGGTACCAAGTGGAACTTTTTGCCGTTCCGGCCCGGGCTGGTTGGCGGCCACTGTATTGGTGTTGATCCGTATTATCTGACCCATAAGGCCGAGGCCATTGGTTATCACCCTGAGATCATTCTTGCGGGGCGCCGGGTGAACGACAACATGGGGCAATACGCGGCTGCGCAGATGGTCAAGATCATGATCCGGCGGGGTTTTGCGGTGGCGGGCTCTCGGGTGTTGGTGATGGGGCTCACGTTCAAGGAAAACTGTCCGGACCTGCGTAATACCCGGGTAATCGATGTGATTGAGGAATTGCGTGATTACGGCTGTGAGGTGGATGTTACCGACTGCTGGGCGGATAACGCAGAAGCTCAGCACGAGTATGGTATCTCGCTGGTGGATAATCCGGAGAAAGGGAAATACGATGCGGTATTCCTGGCGGTTCCTCATAACGAATATGCCTCTTTGAGCGTGGAAGAGTTGCGCAGTTATGCCGGCGAGAATGGTGTGTTGTGTGATTTGAAGGGTGTATTGCCGCTTGGCGATTCGGACTTCCGCCTATAACAAACGGCTGGCTTTAATGATAACTGCCTGTCAGGGATGTACGGGCAGTTATGAAAACTCTGTTAAGTAAGCAATATACTTTGCCATATTGCCGGTTGTTTATTATTATTAGCGCGGCACTTCTTGTATTTTCTGTGTTTAAGACCCCACCGATAGAAGGTTTATTGCATGGCAAAGATCAACGATTACTATCAGAAAAAGCAATTGATGGAAAAGCTGGCCGCCGAGCTCGAAAAGCTGGAAAAAGACCAGGCGCTCAAAGCCGAGCTGGAATTTGAAAACAAAGTTCGTGAATTAATGAAGAAGTACGACAAAGCGCCGAAGGATGTACTGCAGATCCTGGCTGCTATTGATCCGTCGATTGCTGCAGGCAAGGTTGAGTCTGCCGGCACACGTGCTCGCCGCCCCCTGAAAACCTACACCAATCCCCACACGGGCGAAGTGGTTAAAACCCGTGGCGGTAACCACAAAACTCTGAACGAGTGGCGCGACAAGTACGGCAAAGACGCCGTTCAGGGCTGGCAAGAAGCCTGATCGCAGGAATCTGTGAACAGCATCCGGTCTGGTTGTGTTTTAACCCGGCTTAAGGGCGGATTGTGATGCTGTTCACTCTATAACCAGGCGGAGGTCGGTTATAGTCAGGCTGTGTTATAGCCGTTACGGATACCGAGGCACAGTCTATTATGATGAAACAAGCGTACGGATACGCTGCCGTTACCTTGCTGCTGGGTATTTCGCCTGTTTCCCATGCTGAGCTTGAGCCCATTTCTGATGATGTGATGGGGGAGGTAACCGGGCAGGCATTTATGCAGATTGATAACATGGCCGGCAATGGGGTGGACTACACCCGTATGACGCTGGGCATGGAAATCAATACCCGCCTTAATATCGATGATGTTCGCGTTGGTGAAATCAACGAGGGCGCTGACTTTTCCGCACAACACCTGGCCCTTGGCCACCTTGCCCGTACCGATGGCGAAATCTTCAACGGTAATACCTATAACGAAGGCGATCTGATTCCTTTTGAGGTGCGCCGGCCGTATATCGAGCTTGCGAATGTGCCCGGGAGTGACGAGATTGTCGGTTTCCGGATGGGCTTTTCAGAAGCCCGTGGCTCTGTCTCTTCTCATACTGAGAGTTTTAGCGGGAACATTACCGGGCTGAAGATCCGTGACGACGGCATGCCCGATATGCCGGTATTTGATGCGGCCCTGTTTGGCGGTTCCGGCCTGGCTGAGACCAGCCACCGTGCCACTCACGTGGGTATGAAGCTGGAAGGCGCAACAGGCTGCTTTGAAAACTTTACCTGTGCACCGCTTACCAATCTCCGTTCGGTGATTGTTGGCGAAGACACCGGTGCAGGCGACGGCACCATTGGCTTTACCGATGGCTTCTTTATCGGTTTTCAGCGCGAGGGGATGGACTGGCAAACCCTGGACGGTGCCAACACTATCCATGCCGGCAAGGGGGTGTTCATCAATCTGCCGGTTAATATGACCATTGACCGCACGGTATTGGTTAACGGGGGCGTCGACCGGCTCCGTACTCATCAGGTTGATCGCCACAATAATCTTTTCTGATTTTGCTAAACTCCTGTTTTAACGTTTGATCCGGCAAGCAGGAGTTTTCTTTTGATCCGCACTTTCTACTGGCACGACTACGAAACTTTCGGCGTAGACCCGCTCCACGACCGGCCCTCCCAGTTTGCCGGGGTGCGCACCGATGCGGATCTGAATGTTATCGAAGACCCGCTGGTTATCTACTGCAAACCCGCTGATGATTATCTGCCGTCTCCCCAGGCTTGTCTGATTACCGGTATCACGCCGCAGAAGGCCCTGGCCGAGGGTTATCCCGAGGCGGAGTTTATTGCGCAGATCAACGAGGCGTTCAGCCAGCCCGGCACCTGCGCCGTGGGTTATAACAGCCTGCGTTTTGACGATGAAGTAACCCGCCATACCCTGTACCGGAATCTGCGCGATCCCTATGCCCGGGAATGGCAGAACGGTAATTCCCGCTGGGACATCATTGATATGGTCCGGCTGACCTACGCGCTGCGCCCGGAAGGGATCAACTGGCCCCGCAAGGAAGACGGCAGCCCCAGTTTCCGGCTCGAAGAGCTCACGGCTGCGAATGGCATCGCCCACGAGGCGGCCCACGATGCCATGTCGGATGTGTTGGCAACGATCGCACTGGCCAGGCTGATCAAAGAGAAACAGCCCCGGTTGTTTGAGTTTGTTCTCAGGAACAAAGACAAGCACTCCGCCCGCCAGATGCTGGACACAGGCACGCTCAGGCCGGTGTTTCATATCTCGGCCAAATACCCCTCCAGCCGTGGTTGCTGTGCGCTGGTGGCCCCGGTTGCCGAGCATCCCACCAACAACAATCAGGTGATTGTTTACGATCTGCGGCAGGACCCGGCCGAGCTGATCAGTGCCACGCCTGAGCAAATCCGGGCGCGGGTGTTTGGTTCTCAGGCGGAGTTGGGGGAGGGGGTGAGCCGGTTTCCGCTCAAGGGCGTTCAGCTGAACAAGTGCCCGGTACTGGCTCCCGCCAATATGCTGTCGACATTGTCGAAGGAGCGTCTGGCCGGGCTTGAGCTGGACGGTGATGTGTTGCGGGCCAATCTGGCCAGGCTGCGCAGTGCCCCGGATCTGCCGGCCCGTATTGCCGAGGCGTTCCGGCAGGACTTCAGCGGCGGCGATCTGGCCGATCCGGATGAGCAGCTTTATGCCGGTGGCTTTATCAGTAAGAGCGACCGGGAAAAGCTCAACTGGCTGATTTCGCAGCCGGTAGAAACGCTGGGGGGGCAGGAGGTGCGGTTTGAGGATGAGCGCCTGCCGGAAATGCTGTTCCGCTATCGTGCCCGCAACTATCCGGAAAGCCTTGATGGCGAGGAAATGGAGCGCTGGGAGCAGTTCCGGAGCCAGCGCCTGATGAGCCCGAAAAAGGGCTGGCGTTCGCTGGAGGCCTATGGCCAGGAGCTGCAGCAGCTGGCGGCCGATCCGGAGCTTTCGGAGCGCAACCGGCAGATTCTGGAAGACCTGCACCTGTACGGCGAAGCGATCTTTCCCTATCTGTGAGCCTGATAGCCAATCCCACGGCCATCCCGTACAATATGGCGCTTCTATTCAATACATCCATTCTGTTCAGTCCGGAGCAAAGCATGTCTGATATCAAAAAGGTGGTGCTGGCCTATTCCGGTGGCCTGGATACTTCCGTTATTGTGCGGTGGTTGCAGGACACCTATAACTGTGAGGTGGTAACGTTTACCGCCGATATCGGCCAGGGCGAGGAAGTGGAACCCGCGCGTGCGAAGGCTGAAGCGTTGGGTGTTAAGGAAATCTACATTGAGGACCTGCGCGAAGAGTTTGTGCGCGACTACGTGTTCCCGATGTTCCGTGCCAATACGGTTTACGAAGGTGAGTATCTGCTGGGTACTTCCATTGCGCGCCCGCTGATTGCCCGGCGCCTGGTGGAGATTGCCAACGAGACCGGCGCAGATGCGATTTCCCATGGCGCAACCGGTAAAGGTAACGACCAGGTGCGTTTTGAGCTGGGTGCCTATGCACTGAAGCCCGGCGTTAAGGTGATTGCACCCTGGCGTGAGTGGGATCTGAACTCCCGCGAGAAACTGCTGAAGTACTGCGAAGACCGCAACATTCCGGTAGAAATGAAGAAGGGCAAGAGCCCGTATTCCATGGATGCCAACCTGCTGCATATCTCGTACGAAGGCATGAACCTGGAAGACCCCTGGGCAGAAGCCGAAGAAGACATGTGGCGCTGGAGTGTGTCTCCGGAAGCGGCGCCCGACAAGCCCACCTACATCGAGCTGACCTACAGCCAGGGCGATATTGTTGCCATTGACGGCCAGCAGATGAAGGCCCACGTGGTGCTGGAGACTCTGAACAAGGTGGCGGGTGCCAACGGTATTGGCCGTCTGGATATTGTTGAGAACCGCTATGTGGGTATGAAATCCCGCGGCTGTTACGAAACCCCGGGCGGCACCATCATGCTGCGTGCTCACCGGGCCATTGAGTCGATCACGCTGGATCGTGAAGTGGCGCACCTGAAAGACAGCCTGATGCCGCGCTATGCCGAAATCATCTATAACGGTTACTGGTGGTCGCCGGAGCGTGAGGCGCTGCAGGCGCTGATCGATCAGACCCAGGCCCACGTAAACGGAACCGTGCGCCTGAAGCTGTACAAGGGTAATGTGGAGGTTGTGGGCCGTAAGTCTGACGACTCTCTGTTTGATGAGAAGATCGCGACCTTTGAAGAAGACGAAGGTGCTTACAACCAGAAAGACGCCGAAGGCTTTATCAAGCTGAACGCGCTGCGGTTGCGGATTGCAGCCGGCAAAGGGCGTAAGCTCTAGGCAATAAAAAAGCCAGCTCCTCGGAGCTGGCTTAAAAAATTCTGGACAGAACGAAAGTGCCTGAAATTACTTCGTTGAGCCTGATGGGATGAGGTAACCAACAGCGGCAGGGGTACAACACGGCTCCCCTGCCATGGGTGGATACTGCTTCATTCCACGTTGTCAGATTAAGGCTTTCGGCTGGCTCTGTCTGTTTGTGATGTGTGTCGCGTTGTAACCGTGTGTTTAGTTCAGAGGCTTTCCTGCAAGTCTGGCGTCACTTCTACAAAGCGCTGGGTTTCGTAGGCGTTGAGCAGGCCCTGCACGGAGGTTCTTTCCATTTCCTGGGCTGAGGGTGTGCCGTCTTCGGCGTGGGCACTGCACAGCACCATGCCGGCTTCTACCGAGATGTAACCCCCGGTGGTTTTCAGGGCCTTGTGGTTGATGCCGTCGTAAATCCGCCGGAAGGCAGTGGTGCTGCAGTGATCGGCGTCCGGAAAGTAGGAGACGATGGCAAACTGGTTGTCGCCCACGCGGCAGAGTGTGTCGATGGGGCGGATCAGGCTGTTCAGGCGCCGGGCAATGCCGATGGCGAGTTCGCTCATTACGCTGGGCGGGTACTTGTGCTTGAGGGTTTGCCAGTTGCGAATGCCGCACATTACGTAAGCGCTTGAGCCACCCCGGGCCTCGGCGTGGCGGAGCACTTTCTGCAGCTGCTGGCGGGCATAACGGGCGTTGCACAGGCCGGTTTCCAGGTCGATGATGCTGTTGGATTCCAGTTCGCGGTTGTTCTCGATCAGCAGGGCGTTGGCGCGCAGCAGGGTGTTCTGGCGATCGGCCATGCGGTCTGCGGCGTAGATGCGGGGAATCAGCTGTTTGGTCATGTCGGACTTGTAGATGAAGTCGTCTACACCGTGGTCGAAGGCTTTGGCGAGGGCTTCAACGCTTTCCCGGGCGGTGAGCAGGATCACGTAGGTGTAGTGGTTGGTCTGTTCATCCAGTTGCCGCACCTTGTCGGTGAGTTCCAGCCCGTCCATTTCCGGCATCAGCCAGTCTGCAATCAGTACGCTGACGGGGCGTTCTTCCATCAGTTTTAAGGCCGCCAGGGCGTTGTTGGCGATGCGTATGTCGCGGTATCCGGCATTTCGTAGTGTTCGGCCTACCACCATACTGCTGAATTTGGCGTCGTCTACTACAACGATGGGAAGGTCCAGGTTTGGCATTGTTTATCTACTTCTTACCAGTCCGTTGTCGGGTGCGGTTCGCCTTGGCTCTTGGTATGCTTTGGCGGTTCCGGCGCAGCCGCAGTTAATTATGTCGCCACAGTATAACCTTGTGTGGCTCTTGGAGAATGACGACCATGCCTTCTTTTGACATTGTTTCCGAAATCGAAATGCACGAAGTAACCAACGCGGTGGATCAGGCGCGTCGCGATCTGGGCAATCGCTGGGACTTCAAGAATGTAGAGGCCGGTGTAGAGCTGGAAGACAAGCGCATTACCGTGAGCGCAGAGCAGGAGTTCCAGCTGGAGCAGCTGATTGATCTGCTGCGCATGGCGTTTGCCAAGCGCAATATCGACGCCCGGGCGCTGTCTGAAGACGGCGAGAGCAAGGCGGGCAAGCAGGTTAAGCAGCACTTTACCCTTAAGCAGGGTATCGAAACCGATATGGCCAAAAAGATCGTGAAGATGATCAAGGATAAAAAGATGAAGGTGCAGGCCAGCATCCAGGGCGACAAGGTGCGGGTTACCGGTAAAAAACGGGACGATCTGCAGGAAGTGATCGCCATGCTGCGCGAGGAAGATCTTGATATTCCGTTGCAGTTCAACAATTTCCGGGACTGACCGGGAGGCTCCGCTATTCTTTCCGGTACCCGCTTTGCGCTGTTGAAGGATGCGCTTCATCTTTATACCCGGTGGCAGGTGGTTGCGCTGCTGTTTCTCGGGTTTTCGGCGGGGCTGCCTTTCTTGCTGGTGTTTTCCACGCTCAATGCGCGTCTTGCGGATGTGGGTGTGGAAACCGCCACCATCGGTTTTTTCTCCTGGCTGGGCATTACCTATTCCATCAAGGTGTTCTGGGCACCGGTAATCGACCGGGTGAAGCTGCCGTTGCTGGATCGCTGGTTTGGCAAACGCCGTAGCTGGATTTTGCTGGCTCAGGCAGGCATTGCCACCGGGCTGTATCTGATGGCGAAGACAGACCCGCTGTCTGCCCCCGAACTGATGGCGTTGTGCGGTTTGCTGGTGGCGTTTTCGTCGGCCACCCAGGATGTGGCCATCGATGCCTATCGGATTGAGATTGCCGAAGCGCGCCTGCAGGCGGCGCTGGCGGCTGCCTATATCTTTGGTTACCGGCTGGCCTTGCTGGTGGCCGGGGCGGGGGCGCTGTATCTGGCTGAGTTCTGGTCCTGGGAGGTGTCTTACCTGGTGATGGCTGCGCTGGTGGGCGTGGGCACGCTGACGGTGCTGATCGCCCGGGAACCGGAAGCCAATCATTTTGCGGTTGCTCAGGATATCGCCGCGCAGGCGCGGGAAGAAGCTTCGCGGCGGGCGCATCTGCCGCCGGTGCTGGCACGCTTTGCGGGCTGGTTTTACGCGGCGGTGGCGGGGCCGTTTCTGGATTTCTTCCGCCGGTATAAGGAACTCGCCCTGGTGATTCTGCTGCTGGTGGCGGTGTACCGGATTTCAGACATTGCCATGGGGGTGATGGCTAACCCGTTCTATCTGGATTTTATGGGGTTCAGCAAGACTCAGGTGGCGGATGTCACCAAGGTGTTCGGGTTTTTCATGACCATTCTGGGTTCGATGCTGGGCGGGGTGCTGGTGATGCGTTATGGCGTGCGCAAGATCCTGCTGGCCGGCGCGATCATGACCGCCGGCACCAACCTGCTGTTTGTGCTGCTGGCGCAATATCCGCCGGATATCTGGACCCTGGCGGTGGTGGTGAGCGCGGATAACCTCAGCGGCGGCATCGCCAACGTTGCCCTGATTGCCTGGTTGTCGGGCATGACCAGCGCGTCGTTTACCGCCACGCAATACGCTTTGTTCAGCTCTCTGATGACGTTGCCCGGCAAGTTTCTCGGTGGCTTTTCGGGCATGGTGGTGGCGGGTTTCGGCTACGCCCAGTTCTTTGCCGTGGCCGCGCTGCTGGGTGTGCCGGCGATCTTCCTTGTGCTTTATCTGATGCGCCATGGCCGCCGCCTGGATGCCCTGGCCCCTACCTGAACCGGTCCACAGCCGGTCAGGACGAACAGCTGATATTGAGGTGTTTGCCCCAGTCCGGAGGTAGCGCCGCGTAGTGTTCGAAGCCGGGGTGTTCGTCGAACGGGGTGGCCAGTACCTTGAGCAGGTCTTGCATCGGCTGGTAGTCGCCGTTTTGTGCGTCGAGGATGACCTGCTGGGCCAGGTAGTTGCGCAGGATGTATTTGGGGTTTGCCTGGCGCATGCGGTGTTCCCGCTGTTCATCGGTCTGGCTCTCTTCGGTGGTTCTCTTCTGATAACGCGCAAGCCATTGGTCGGCCACGCTGCGGTCGACAAACAGGTCGCGCACGGGCCCGGGGCCGTTGAGCCTTAGGCCGGAAAGGCCCCGGAAAAACCGCGTGTAGTCCACGTGCTGTTCGTGCAGCATGCTGAAGGTGTCCATGATCAGGGACATGTCGTTGTCGCCGCTGTCTGTGAGCCCCAGTTTGGCCAGCATGTTGGTTTTAAAGTGCTCGTTGTAGGCGTTCTCGTAGTGGCTGAGGCCGTCGCGCAGGGTGTCTTCGTCCAGTACCGGCAACAGGGCACTGGCCAGGTACTGGCAGTTGGTGAAGCCGATTTGGGGCTGGCGGTTGTAGGCGTAGCGGCCCTGGTGGTCGGAATGGTTGCAGATATAGCCGGCGTCGAAGTCGTCCAGGAAGGCGTAGGGGCCATAATCGAAGGTGTCGCCAAGGATCGACATGTTGTCGCTGTTCATAACGCCGTGGCAGAAGCCGATTGCCTGCCAGTCAGCAATCAGGCGTGCTGTGCGTTCGACAACGTCGGTAAACCAGCGGGCGTAGCGCCGGGGTTTCGGCTGGCTGGCCAGTTCGGGAAAGTGCAGGGAAATCACATGTTCCAGCAGGGCTGATACCGCTTCGGGCCCCTGGTGGTGGGCGGCAAACTCAAAGTGGCCAAAGCGTATGTGGGTGCGGGCCAGGCGCATCAGGGTGGCGGCGGTTTCGATGGATTCCCGCCGTACCGGGTCTTGGGCGCTGACCATAAACAGGGCCCGGGTGGTCGGGATACCCAGGCCGTGCATGGCTTCTGAACAGAGGTATTCGCGGATGGTGGAGCGCAGCACCGCGCGGCCATCGCCAAAGCGGGAGTAGGGGGTGGTGCCGGCACCTTTGAGGTGCCAGTCCCAGCGGGTACCGTCCGGCGCCCGGGTTTCCCAGAGTAGCAGGCCCCGGCCATCCCCCAGGTCCGGATTGTAGATGCCAAACTGGTGGCCGGTGTACTTCATCGCCACCGGGTCCATCCCATCCAGCAGCTCCGCCCCTGCGCCTACGCCGGCCCAGTCCTGTTCGTTGCTTACGTGGAAGCCAAGCTGCGCGGCCAGCGCGTGGTTAAAGCACACCACCCGGGCACCGGTGAGCGGTGTTGGCTGTACCCGGCTGTAAAAACTCTCTGGTAGCTCCAGATAACGGTGTTCCACGGTAAAGGTGCTTTCACCCATGCTTTGCCTCGGTTAATCAATCAGGGGGCGGACCCCATCAGGGTGCAGAGTGCGGAGTGGGAATGCAACCGGTGAAAATGAGGAACCGTCGGTTTGTAATCCGAAAGGCGCTGGTTATAATCGGCAACACTCAGGATGAGTGAGTCTCAGCTCTTTGTACCTTTTGAACTTCAGGGACCGAAGTTATGCCCCAGGCAAGCGGATTGCAGTTTACCGCCCGTGTTGGCGAATTCCCCTCAGATCACTTTTCGGTGGTTGGCTTTGCGCTGACTGAAAGCCTTTCCTCGTTGTTCTATGGCCGCATAGAGCTGGCCAGTACCGACCCGGATGTGGCGGCAGGGGCCGTGCTGGAACAGCCGGTGGATCTGGTGGTCTGGCAGGACGGCCAGCCCCTGCGCCGCTTTACCGGGGTGGTGAATGAGTTTGCCCGGGGCGACAGCGGCCACCGCCGTACCCGTTACGAGCTGGTGATCCAGCCACCGCTATGGCGCCTGGGCCTGATGCACAACAGCCGTATCTTCCAGACCCGGAGTACCGACGCCATCGTGTGCACCCTGCTGGAAGAGCGGGGCATTGTGGATACGGTGTTTGATCTGAAACGCGCCCCGGCGGAACGGGAGTACTGCGTCCAGCACCGGGAAAGCGACCTGGCGTTTGTGGAGCGGTTAGCCGCCGAAGAAGGCTGGCACTACCGCTACCAGCACGGCAGTGTGGACGGCGCAGAACAGCCTGCCCTGATCATCGCCGACCACCACGGCAACGCCCCGAAACTGGACCCCGTGGTTTGCAACACCCGGGCCGGCGGCAGCACCCGGCAACCCTGCGTGTTCCGCTTCGCCTATCAGGAGCGCGTGCGGGCCGCTTCTGTCGCCCTGAAAGACTACACCTTCAGGAACCCCGCCTACGCCCTGATGCACGAACACAGCACGGGCGGTGCTAACCACCGGGACGACTACCAGCACTACGACTACCCCGGCCGCTACAAGGCCGACGCCAGCGGCCAGCCGTTCACCCAGGCCAGACTGGACGCCCTGAGAAACGACGCCGCCCTGGC
>Ga0209075_1000890_pt1 | contig 28899 bp, 26 predicted proteins | sample Stecom2011_FD_187523 | JGI IMG/M metagenome (GOLD analysis project Ga0209075, IMG submission 187523) | Agricultural soil microbial communities from Utah to study Nitrogen management - Steer compost 2011 (SPAdes) (version 2) | ecosystem: Environmental > Terrestrial > Soil > Agricultural land...
CCAGCGCCAAACTGTGCAAGGGCATGCCTTTGCCCTCGATACCCCTTGGCAACGGGAGTTGGAGGACAGCTTTCCTTACCAGGAGACTGCTGACCAGCTCACTGCCATTGCCGAGGTAAAGCAAGATATGGAGTCCTCCCGTCCCATGGATCGCTTACTCTGTGGAGACGTGGGCTATGGGAAGACAGAGGTTGCTCTGCGGGCCGCAATGAAGGCGGTGTTGGATGGCAAACAGGTGGCGGTGCTGGCCCCCACCACGGTTCTGGCCCAGCAACATTACCACACATTTCAAGAGCGGTTTGCCCCCTTCCCCATAAGGGTGGAGGTTCTCAGCCGGTTCAAGACCAAGGCAGAGCAAAGGGAGGTTCTGATTGAAGCTAGTCGGGGCAAGGTGGATGTTGTGGTGGGCACCCATCGTCTGCTTCAGGCTGATGTGGTGCTGCCCAATTTGGGTTTGTTGGTTGTGGATGAGGAACAGCGGTTTGGGGTGGAACACAAGGAAAAAATAAAAAAGCTCAAAGCCAACGTGGACATCTTGACCATGACTGCCACTCCCATACCCCGTACCTTGCACATGGCCCTTTTGGGAATCAGAGATTTGAGTGTAATCAATACGCCACCCGAGGGCCGCTTTCCCGTTCAAACCTATGTCATGGAATACAGCCACCAGCTCACTGTCTCAGTGGTGCGGAGAGAACTGGACCGCGGCGGTCAAGTTTATATAATTTTTAACCGGGTCAAGGGAATAGATGCCCTGGCCACCAGGCTTCGCCAGCTGTTGCCCCAGGTCAACATCGGAGTAATTCATGGCCAGATGTCCCAGGGGCTGCTGGAGAGGACGATGGTGGAATTCTATGAAGGCAAGCATCATGTTTTACTCAGTACCACCATCATCGAAAACGGATTGGACATTCCCAATGTCAACACAGTCTTAGTTATTGACGCCGATAAATTAGGCCTATCCCAACTCTATCAGTTGCGGGGCAGGGTGGGGCGGGGTCGCCGGTTAGCCTACGCCTACTTTACCTATCGTAAGGACAAAGTGCTCACCGAGAAATCACAAAAACGTCTCAATGCCATCAAGGAGTTCACCGAGCTAGGGGCGGGTTACAAAATATCCCTCCGGGACCTGGAAATCCGGGGTACTGGCAACATCCTGGGTCCCGAACAACATGGGTATATTAGTGCAGTGGGATTTGATCTCTACTGTCAGCTCCTGGAGCAACAGGTCAGCATTCTAACAGGCCAGAAAAGTGAAGAAAAGGTCCTGCCCGAGGTTAATATTGAGTTGCCCATTAATGCCTATGTACCTGATGGCTATATGCCCGAGCAGGAAAAAATATTTGTGTACCGTGGAATTAAGGAGGCCAAGGACATCCAGGCAATAGAAGAGCTCCAGGACGAACTCAATGACCGCTTTGGCAAGCCGCCTTTGCCGTTGGAAAACCTCTTGGACATTGGGCGTATTCGCGTGCTGGCGGCGAATTTGGACGTGGAATCCATCAATTGGAAGGCTGATCAGTTGACCGGAACCCAAGGAGCCATCTTGACCTTTCTACCTGGCCGGGGCCCAGAACAGCAAACCCTCGAAAAGCTTTGGATCCAGGAGCGCAGCAAATACGACTTTCGCCGGCGACCAGATCCGGTGTTGCTTTTGAAGGCCGGTAAGGATGATCTGCTACCGGAATTGGAAAAACTTTTATACCTTCTCAAGGAAAAAGTTGTTTGAGAGGCGGCTGATTATCTGATAAAATCATTATCATACTGAAAGAGGTGACGATTAGTGTTTGCCAAATCCAGAAACATTGCTATTCTTGCCCTTGCCCTTGCTCTTACCTTTGCCTTGTCCGGCTGTGCCGGCACACCATCGGTTTACGCTGAGGTTGATGGCCAAGAAATAACCCGGGAAGAGTTTAACCGCTATTTAGGTTTTATTCAGTTCCTAAACCCCGGCCAGGAGGTTTCCCGAGAGGATCAGCAGCAAATCCTGGACGATATGGTTGCAGAAAAGGTCTACTTGGCTGAAGCCCTTGCCCGGGGAATCGAAGTAGATGAAAGTGAAGTCCAAGAAGACTATGAAAACTTTCGCCAGGAGATTATTCAATCGGATCGGTTTTCTGGCAATGTAACCGCGTACCATTCCCGCATGCAGGAATTAGATCTCACTGAGGATTGGGTTGTAGCCTTGTTAGGAGACTACAAACGCATAAATAATATGGTGGATGCAGAGCTAGACAATATAGAAGAACCCGATGCTGAAGAGATAGAAGAGTTTTATGAAGAAGAGAAGGAAGATTTGTTTGCCCACGGTGAGCGCCGTAACGTCCGCCACATCCTTATCAACGAGGACAATTTCTCCGATGCCGATGAAGCGGATTCTGCCCGGATTGAAGAATTGGCACAAGAAATTTATCAACGTTTGGTAGACGGTGAGGATTTTGCCCAATTGGCCCTTGAGTTTTCCCAGGATACCAGTGCCGAAGACGGCGGTGAAATTGGGTTTGTAGAAAAGAAAGATGTGGTCAAGGAATTTGGCGACGTTGCTTTTGACATCGAGCCTGGAGTTGTGGCCGAGCCTGTAGAATCTCAGTATGGTTGGCATGTCCTGGAGGTTTTAGAGGTGGAAGAGTCCGGTTATTTTGAGTTGGATGATGAGCTACGGGAGTACATCTCCGCCAGCCTGTTGGCACAGCGACAGCGGGCGGCAGAGGACTTGCTTCTGTCCAGTCTTCTAGAGGAAGCGGATATTACAATTAACTTTAATTAGACTGCTAACCTTTGCCCATGGGCAAAGGTTAGTTATTTTCCATTGGTAAAAAATGAATAAATCTTGGCCTGTAGATATATACTAGCTATGACCGGGACACAATCTACTGACTTTAAGGAGGCAAAACGGTGAAAGCAACGGGCATTGTCAGACGCATCGATGATCTTGGGCGAGTTGTAATTCCCAAGGAGATACGCCGTACTTTGAAAATCCGAGAAGGCGACCCGTTAGAGATTTTTGTCGATCGTGACGGGGAGGTAATATTAAAAAAGTATTCTCCCATTGGGGAGCTTGGTGATTTTGCTAAAGAATATGCTGATTCTCTTTATGAATCCTTGGGACATATTTCATGTATTGCCGATCGGGATATGATTATTGCAGTCTCCGGAGCTCCCAAAAAGGAGTTCTTGAATAAGACAGTGGGTCCGGCCATTGAAAGGGCCATGGAAGACCGACGCACCCTCAAAATTGACAAACCGGGGCAGCATAAGGAATGCATCACCTGCCTGGATGAGGATGAGGAGTGCAAATTTACTGCCGAGGTGGTTGCCCCCATTGTTTCCGGAGGTGACCCCATCGGAGCGGTAATCCTCTGTTCCCGGGAACCCAATGTCAAGATGGGTGAGATGGAAGTAAAGCTTGCTGAAACAGCGGCCGGATTCTTGGCAAAACAAATGGCCCAATGAGAAAAAAGAGGGACCCAGCGGTCCCTCTTTTATAGTAAAAGGAAATAAGCTTTGGTATAATAGGTGGAAGGTTTTGAGGAGGAGAGAAGATGCAGGATGGGAATAAATTTATTAAAGGTGCTCTAGCCCTAACAGTAGCCGGGGTTATTGTAAAGATTTTGGGGGCGGTATACCGTATTCCCCTCTATGGCATCTTGGGGGATGTGGGAATGGGCCTGTTTATGGCAGTATATCCCGTCTATTCCATGATGTTGTCCATATCCACCGCCGGTGTTCCTGTGGCTGTTTCTAAATTAGTGGCAGAACGCTTAGCCCAAAATAATTATAAGGGGGCCCATCAGGTATTTAGAGTGGCCATGATTCTTATGATTTCTTCTGGCCTGGTGGTTACCGGGGTTTTGCTTTTGGGGGCTCGCTACTACACCGAAAATATTCTTAAGGCCCCGGGGACCTTGTACCCCCTGGTGGCCATCACCCCTTCCATAACTTTCTTTGCGGTAAAATCAGCTTTCCGTGGATATTTCCAGGGTCAACAGAGCATGGTGCCTACTGCCCTATCCCAGGTGGTGGAGCAAGTAATTAGGGTGGCTACGATATTTATATTATCAATAATCTTAGTCCAATATAGTCTGGAGTTAGGTGCCGCTGGTGCTGCCTTTGGCACTGTTACCGGTGCCTCTGCGGCCTTGGCCCTGCTGGTCATTATTTATCTAAGAAAACGCTCCCAACTTCTCCATCAAGAGTCCAGCTATAATTCCCTATCCACTACTCGTTCGGTGATGAAAGAGATATTGGTTCTGGCCCTGCCCATAACCATTGGCAGCATTGTGGTGCCCTTGGTGAATATGGTGGATTCCACCTTGATTCTGCCCCGGCTCCAAGCTGGTGGATTTTTGCAGGAAGAAGCCCTGGCCATGTATGGAGATTTTTCTGGCGCTGCCATGCCCTTGGTCAATGTTCCCACCATTTTTACGCTAGCGCTATCCACATCTCTGGTTCCCGCCATTTCTAAAGCCTTTACCCATGGCAACACCAATTTAATCGGTAAATTGAGCAATTTGTCTGTCAGGCTTGGCCAAATGATTGGGCTGCCTGCGGCTCTGGGACTGTTTTTGCTGGCTGAACCCATCAGCTTTATGTTGTATGAGAGTGTTTCTGTGGCCCGATCGCTATCGGTAGCGGCCTTTGCCATTATTTTTATCAGTCTCAATCAGACCACAGCACCTGTTTTGCAGGGGATGGGCAAGACATATCTGCCAGTGACCCACATGTTGGTAGGGTTGGTAATTAAAGTGGTAATTAACTACTTCCTCACAGCTATACCCGATATCAATATATTGGGCCCAGCCTTTGGTACAATTATCGCCTTTGCAGTGGCCGGGTTTTTGAACCTGCGCTCTATTATCAAAGTGGTGGGCCGAGGGGTGTCTGTTATGAACAGTTTCATTAAACCGTTGCTAAACGCCGGGTTGATGGGTCTAGCTGTGGTATTTTCCTATCCCTGGTTGTATAAGATAGCTGCCCAGATTTTACAGGGGTTGTCCCAACGTATAGTTATAGGTGTTGCTGTTATACTGGCTGTAGGGCTGGGGGTAGCAATATACGGTTTGGCGACGCTGTTCACGGGTACCATCACCCGCCAGGAGCTGGAGCTAATTCCTAAAATAGGGCCTAAATTGGCGAAAAAACTTGCTGCCCTTGGCTTGTTGAGGAGGTAATTTACCTTGCAATCCCCAGAAAAAATTGGTACGCTTAGGGACATAATGAAATTATTGCGCTCTCCCCAAGGCTGCCCTTGGGACAGGGCCCAAACCCAAGCCAGTCTTGTTCCCCATACCCTGGAGGAAGCTTATGAAGTGGCTGATGCAGTCAGTTCCGGAAAGGGGAATAAAATCTGTGAAGAATTGGGAGACTTGTTACTGCAAATTGTTTTTTACAGTCAGATTGCAGAGGAACAGGGTGAGTTTACTTTTGAGGATGTAGTGTTGTCTATCACAGAGAAGTTGGTTCGCCGTCATCCCCATATATTTGCCGACAAGAAAGCCAGTACCCCCCAAGAAGTAAACAAATTGTGGGGAGAGGTTAAGGCGCGGGAAAGAGGAACCGACAAATCTCAGCCTCCACCGTTGCCCAGTCTGTTGCTGTTGGAGAAATTGCTTCAGCGTAGAGAGATCCACGATGTGGAAGATACCTTGTTGCAGAATTTAGTCAATGTGGCCCAGGAGGCTCGACGACAAGATCGTTGCCTGGAGGCAGAACTTCGCCGATTCTGTGCTAAATTTTGGGTCTAAAGCAGGAATTTTGCTCCAGGCGGAGAATACTAACATAGCGTTTATCCAAATCTTTTACTGGAGGTAATGAAATGAATAAAACTGACCTCATTCAAACGGTTGCCGACAAGGCAGCACTGAGCAAAAAAGATAGCGAGAAAGCTGTTAACGCGGTGTTGGACGGAATTATGGAAACTGTCGCTGATGGTGAAAAGGTCCAGATCATTGGATTTGGTACTTTTGAAAGAAGAGAGCGGGCTGCCAAGATGGGTCGCAACCCCAGTACTGGTGAAAAAATCGAAATCCCCGCTACCCGCGTGCCTGCTTTCAAAGCTGGCAAGGCTTTTAAGGAACGGATTAAGTAGTAACAGGATTAGGTCCACAGTGGGTGGGCCTTTTTTTGTATAAAATTTCTGCTCCCGTCTCATGCTAATATCGACAGGAGGAACTAGAATGAGACTGTGGATTGTAATTGCATTATCATTGACTTTGATATTTTCCCTGGCTGGTTGTAACTGGTTCAGGCAACCCGAATCCCCCAGCCCAGATCCCCAGCCCGGAGAAAAGGTGGAAATCCCTCAAGAGATTTCCCAGGGCAGTGACCAGGAGCCCCAGTTGAAGGTGTACATGGCAGAGGATGGCAATGTGGAGACCCTGGACTTTGAAGAGTATATCCAGGGGGTAGTGGCAGCAGAAATGGATCCGGAATGGCCGGTAGAGGCCTTGGCTGCCCAGGCGATTAAAGCTCGGACCTTTGCCCTGCAAAAGATCGCTGAGCAAGGAACCCTGGAAAATCGTGATGCCCATGCCTCCACCGACATCGAAGAGTTCCAAGCTTACGATGCTTCCCGAATCAACGATAATGTCGGTGATGCAGTGGAAAAAACCCGGGGAATGGTGGCAGTATATCAAGGAGAGTTTGTGCGCGGTTGGTTCCACGCCTACTGTGGGGGAATTACCGCCACTCCATCGGCGGGTCTAAATTATCAGGACGATGATCCTCCATACTTAGAACCGGTGGAGAATCCCTGTCGGGATTATGTGGACGAAGACGAAGAGTTTTGGACCGCAACCTTTAGCAAGGAAGAGGTTCGCACTGCTGTCCAAGACATTGCCAACGAAGACCCAGGGAATTTTGACAGCATCGATATCAGTTCAGAAGAAAATAACCGGGCGACGGTTTTTACCATTGGCGATATAGATGTTCCCGCGCCAGAACTGAGGCTGGCCTTGGGTAGCACAGAAATGCGCTCAACATGGGTAGAGACCCCCGAAGTCTCCGATGCAGAAGTAAAATTCAGCGGCCAGGGCTATGGTCACGGTGTGGGCATGTGCCAATGGGGTGCCAAGGGTTGGGCCGACCAAGGCCTTTCCGCGGAGGAGATAATTAAAAAGTTCTTTACCGGTGTAGAAATTCAAAAAATATGGGAGTAACCAGGGCTTTCACCCTGGTTTTTAGTCTAATTTGGCCACAGGGGCATATAATCCAGTAGGAGGTGGATGGTATGCCAGAAACCAAGTTGGCTGATCATAAACTGGTCCTCTTCAATCAAGAACAGATGGAATTAACGGGAATTAACCGGGTGGAATCCTTTAACCCAGAAGAAATTCTCCTGGAGACCGAACTGGGCTTGGTGGCAATAAAGGGTGAGGATTTGGATATGCACAACCTTAATCTAGAACAAAGCCTGGTGGAAATTACTGGCCTGGTCACAGAAATAATTTATACCGGAGAAAAGGCTGGAGCAATGGGCAAAAGGGGATTTTTGGAACGGATCTTTAAGTAAAACGGGGGAGTAATGTGACACTGTTTGTACAGGGCATGGTGTTTGGAACGATGTTGGCTACGGGCATGGTGTTGGGCACATGGTTTGACCTATTTAGGTTTATTAGTCGCCGGAGTAAAACCGCCTTTTTGCACCTGTTGGACTTGCTCTTTTGGGCCGTCACCACCTGTGTTGTTTTTGTAGTGCTGATAAATATCAATTTCCTGGAATTGCGGGCGTACGTCTTTGTTAGCCTGGCTCTAGGTTTTATTCTTTATTTAAAATTTTTGAGCAGATATGTGCTAAGATTATATACTTGGGCTTTTAAAACAGTGGTAAAAGTGATACAATGGACTTTGCAGGTTGTTCGCCCTTTGGGAATCCCTCTGCGTTTTGCGGCAGGGATACTGGACAATCTCATACTGCTGTTATTAAACGGTGTGGCCTGGCTTGCTGTGCGGGTAAGAGTTTTGCGTAAGGAGCAGGATAATCCCCCCACTGCGTAGAACTAGAGAAGTGCCAAGGGGGTGGTTATATGGCTAGAGTCAAGCGGGTGGACTTTTCCCGCAAGGGCAAATGGTTAAAGCTACTGTTTTTCGCTTTTGTGGTATATTTTTCAATAATATTAGTAAACCAGCATTTTTCCATGCGTAACCTTGCCCAACGTCGAGATGAGTTGGAGGAAGATATTACCCAGCTAGAGGCCGTTAACCAACAGCTAAAGAGTCAGGTTGATCTCCTTGAGAATGATCCCAGTTATATAGAGGGCGTCGTCCGGGAAAAACTGGGCCTTGTCAAGGAGGGGGAAACTGTTTATATTTTATCCCAGTGGAACATTACTGAGTAAATAGTATCTTTTAAACAAAATAGGGGAGGAATATTTTTAGGATGGCATCACTGCAGGTTGGGCAGGTATTGACCGGTGAGGTAACCGGAATAACTAATTTTGGCGCCTTTGTCAAACTACCCAATAAATCCACGGGCTTGGTTCATATTTCTGAGGTTGCCGACAGTTACGTTCGGGACATCAACGACTACCTGCAACTCAACGAGGAAGTCAAAGTCAAAGTAATTTCAATTTCCAATGGCAAGATAGGTCTTTCTATCCGCAGGGCCGGCGAGACCCAGAAGGATATTCAAAAGGCTTTTGAGGAAAAGCTTTCTAAGTTCATCAAAGAAAGTGAAGAACGCCAATCTGATCTCCGCAAGAAAGTAGAGACCAAGCGGGGAGGCCGTGGTAGTCGGCGCTAGTAAAATAACATTACTTGGCATCCAACAAAACTTGACACTTATCGCATGGTAGTGTAGAATACTTCTTGTGATAGCGCGGGGTGGAGCAGTTGGTAGCTCGTCGGGCTCATAACCCGGAGGTCGCAGGTTCAAGTCCTGCCCCCGCAACCATAATGGGCGAATAGCTCAGCTGGGAGAGCACCTGCCTTACAAGCAGGGGGTCACAGGTTCGAGCCCTGTTTCGCCCACCATTATGTAATCAAAGCCCGAGAGGGCTTTTTATTTTTCTTATTTTTGTCGAAAACCTGGGAAAATCCTTGTGCTTTACTTGCACAAAACAACAAAATATACCCCTGGCCCTGGCTTATAATAGTGGCAACATAGCAGGGAGGGGTTCAATTGATTAACAAACATAGTATTCCATTCTCTGGTTTTAGGGTGTTGGCCAACACCTTGGTGGACAAGCTCTTTAAGCAACATATCTTGGTTACAGCAGTGCTGGCAATGTTGCTGACCAGGGTGGTCATCGGCGATGGCCTGAGACCCTTCGCGATTCCCTTCTTTACGGCGGTGGCCCCCGTCAACCCATTTGTGGCCGCAGCCGGGGTATTCTTGGGTAATCTTACCGCTGGCGGAAGGGGAATCTGGTTGCTCTTGCCACTGGTGCCCATATACTTTATTCGGATTAGGGCACCTACAATTAGCTCTGCTGGCTTGATGTTGCTAACAGTTGCTGGTCAACTCATGTATCGAGTGCCCAGCTTGGTTTCCCAGGCCATGTTGAGTTATGACTGGCTACTCTTGCTAATGGAACTGGCCTTGGCTGCCACTGGAGTGCTGATCTTTCACCAGGCAAACCGTGCACTGCGACAGGGCCCCAAAGGGGCAGACGAAGGATTGGAGCAATCCCTATCATTGGTCGTTACGTGCGCCCTGGCTCTGACTAGCATTTCTGGACTCGCCTTGGGCCCCTTTAACATTTTGGCTGTTGCGGCCTGTTGGCTCACTTTGATGGCTGCTTTGACAGGCGGCAGTGGAGCAGGGGCCTGTGCCGGTGTGGTGGCGGGAGTTTTGGTTGGCTTTGGTCATGTCTATCCTGCAGTGGTGGTGGCGGCTTTAGCCATGGCAGGACTGTTGGCGGGATTGTTCAGCACCTGGGGGCGGTTGGGGGCCTTTGCTGGTTTTGCAGCGGGGATTGTGGCCATGCTAATTTACGGTGGCTACCCTTCGGTAACCCTGGGGTTGGCCGATCTATCCAGCGCAGGATTGTTATTTTTCCTCACACCCAATCCCCTTCGAGAAAAGGCTCGGCGCCTGCTGGTTAACAAAAACAATGAATGGGCGTGGGAATACCAGCAACGATTGCGTCGTAGCACAGTGTCCAAACTTCAGCGCTTGGCCATGGTCTTTTCGCGGCTCTCTAATTCCTTTGACAACTCTGGTGGGGTTCAGGATATGGCGGGCAACCATTTAGAAATGGGGCGGTTATTTGATCATTTAGCGGCCAATGTGTGTACCGGCTGCGTAAACTATAAGCGCTGTTGGGAAAAAGAGTTATATAGCACCTATCGGCAACTATTGGATTACTTGACCGTTGATGGGGAGAAGGGACAGGGATTCGATGGATTGCTGGCCCGGCGCTGCCCCAATATTGAAGAGTTGTTGGGCCAGGCAGAAAGCCTATACCAGCAATTTGCCAGTGAGCAGCGGTGGGCAGTAAAGGTTAATGAATGTAAAGATGTTGTCTCTGATCAGCTCCGGGGCGTATCTGATGTCATTGGCCAGCTGGCGAGACAAATCCGGTTAGATGTAAATTGTCGACAGGATCTGGAAGATGAGCTAACCCAGCGTCTGTCAAATTGGGGGGTAGAGGTCTTGGACCTCTCGGTAGAGGGAACGGAGCGGAACTTGCCCCGGGTTGAGATGCGGGCAAAGGTTCCCGCCGGTGAGAACCCCTTGGGTGTGATTCAGGCAATGGTTTCGGAAGTTGTGGGATCACCCATGCAACTGGTGGAAAACTCTCCTTTGACAGGGGCAAGCAAGTTGATTTTTGCTCTGCCGCTGAAGTATAAGTTGGAGCTTGGGGTAGCCCAAGCTGCCCAAGCTGATGTCAGTGGAGATAGTTTTAGCCATTTGCAGATTGCACCTCAAAAGCAGGTGTATATGTTGAGCGATGGTATGGGCAAAGGTAAGGGTGCCCGGGTGGAAAGCACCCAGGCCTTGACTCTGGCCCGGAACATGTTGGAAACGGGCTTTTCTGCTCAGACTGTCATTAAAGCTTTGAATTCCCTATTGGTGTTACGGGGAAAGGAGCAATTTGCCACTCTGGATATGGCTGTGGTGGATAGCTCAGTGGGCAAAATGACCATCTTTAAAACCGGTGCCGTAACATCCTTCATCAAAGAGGGCCGCAGCGTGGAGACAATTTCCGGGGCAGGGTTGCCCATAGGGATCTTGCCCGGTGTCGAACCGCGCTTGGTTGAAAGAAATATCAACTCGGGGCAGTACTTGGTAATGGTCTCCGATGGTGTTGTAGAAGGCCAAAACAGAGATGAAAACTGGCTTAGAACCCAGTTGGAAAGTATGGGCAATATCACAGCACCCAATATGGCCAGACAATTGCTGAACCGGGCCAAGCAGGTAGGCAGCCCCCTCCATGATGATGCCACTGTTATGGTGGTGAAGATTAAAGAGGCAAAAACCGAATCTTATTGGCAGAGGCGCGCGGTATAGCGCTGGCACCCCGTCACGGCCGGACGGGGTGTTTTTTATGGGTTTAGGAAGGATATTCAGGACTTTTGGAGAAAGACTTTAGTTATAACTATTTTGCCAAAGTATGTTTTTGCCAGGTGATAAGATGTCTAGTAGAATTCTAGATTTGTGTGCAGCGGTGGTTCAACCCGGAGATAAGATTGTGGCAGCTGTTTCGGGAGGCGCAGACTCCCTGTGCATGGCCCACGCCCTTCAATGCGCCCTAAAGTTTATGGACGCCCAATTGCTTATAGCCCATGTCAATCACCAGCTTCGGGGTGAGGATGCCGATGCCGACGCCCGTTTTGTCTGCACCTGGGCCGAAGAAATGGGTCTGCCCCGAGCCGTGGTTAAGATTGACGTGCGGCGTCAGGGCGGAGAATCATTGCAGAGCATCGCCCGGGACCAACGCTACGCAGCTCTGAGAAAAATTTGCCATGATTTTGGGGCCAATAAACTGGCCACAGCCCATCATGCCGATGACCAAGTTGAGACATTTCTGCTTAACTTGCTCCGGGGTAGTGGCAGTCGAGGCCTGAAGGGTATTCCTCCGGAACGCAGATTAGACGCTAAGGTAAAAATCATCCGTCCCCTATTGTCTGTTAACCGGACTGAAATTGAGCAATACTGTGCTGAAAATCAGTTGAAATGGAGGACTGATGTCAGCAACGATAGTCTATACTATCAACGTAATCGCATTCGCCACCAGCTCTTACCCCAATTACGCTCCTTTAATTCCGGCGTCGACAAGGTGCTATTGAACACCATCGATAATTTGCGTAAGGACCAGGAGTTGTTAGCGGAGCTTACAGCCCAAGCACTAGAACGGGTGGAGGAGGACAGCTCCCTGTTTTTTGCCCCCCGGGCTCTTTCTTTGCAGGGCCTGGCTGGCTTGCCCCCAGCCCTCCAAAACCGGGTTGTGCTAGATCTGTTGCCCGAAGACTGTGAAAGTGCCCATGTGGACGCCGTGCTGGACCTCATTAAGGCCCAGACCGGTAGTAGCGTGGATTTACCAGGTCGCCATAGGGCCTATCGTTTACACGACAGCATTGCCATAGGAGGCTTGCCTCCAGAGGATGTGGTCACCGACACCAGCGTCCCCATTCCCGGCCGGAGCAGCGTGGGGGAATTCACCTTAGTCATTGACACGCAGCCTTTTCCTAATTGCCAGGAATTTTATTTGCCTAATGATAGTAATAATATTGTTGTAGGTTCCCGGCGACCAGGGGATTACATCCACCTTCCCGGGGGAGGGAAAAAGCTCAAGGACTTCATGATTGACCGGAAAGTTCCCCGCTGGTTACGGGACAGATACATGGTTTTTCGCACTTCTGGAGCAGTTTTTTGGGTGCCCGGTCTGGGCCGGGATCAACGGTTTGTTCGGCCCGGTCCCGGCAGGAGGGCAGTATACATCAAATTTAATAACAGGAGGAAGAGTTGATGAAGGAAAATATCGGAGAAATATTGCTGGAACAACAGGTCATTCAAAAAAAAGTTGAGGAATTGGCAGCGGTCTTGGACCAAGACTATGCGGGAAAAAAACCCCTATTAATCTGTGTGCTCAAGGGCGCCCTGATGTTTATGGCCGATTTGTCCCGGGCCATGACAATTCCCTTGGAAATAGATTTTATGGCGGTGTCCAGCTACGGTCTTTCCACAAAGTCTTCTGGTGTAGTACGAATTCTCAAGGATCTAGAAGCAGGCATCGAGGGGAGGCATCTGTTGATAGTGGAGGATATTATAGACACTGGTCTCACCCTCAACTACCTGGTGGAAAACCTCAAGTCCAGGGGACCTGCCTCCCTCAAGGTCTGCACCCTTTTGGATAAGCCGTCTCGTCGTCAGGTGGACTTTACACCGGATTATTCTGGATTTGAAATAGAAGATAAATTTGTCGTGGGCTACGGACTAGACTTTGCCGAGATATACCGCAACCTTCCCTACATAGGTGTACTAAAGCCCGAAGCCTATGAGTAATTGGTTGTTTGACATTCAGGCCTGTGATACAATAAAATGACGGCTGAGAGGAGGCGATTACCTGTTGAGTAATTACCGGAAGGTTATAATAACCATCTTTATTATCTTGATTGCAGTGGCATTATTTCAGGGTTTCAATTTCCCCAATCAGGAAACCAGAGATCTGACCTATGATGAATTTATAAATTTGGCAGAGAATGAGCAGATCCGAAGTGTGAACATCGACGGTTATGTCGTCAAAGGTAATATGGTGGACGACACATCCTTTGTGGTCAATATCCTGGATCCCGCTGCTGTGGCTGACCGCATGACGGAATTAAATGTAAAGGTTGTTGCCGAGGATCCCAACCAGGGCAGCATCTGGCTCTCTATACTCTCATGGGCGCCCCTGATTTTGCTGGGGCTGGTAGTTTTCTTTTTTATGCAGCAAGCTCAGGGTGGCGGCAATCGGGTGATGAACTTTGGCAAGAGCCGTGCCAAACTGCACCAAGAAACCCAGAGCAAGATAACCTTTGAAGATGTAGCTGGCATCGACGAGGCCAAGGAAGAACTTGAGGAGATTGTCCAGTTCTTACGTTCTCCCCGCAAATTCATTCAGCTGGGGGCCCGGATTCCCAAGGGGGTTCTTCTCTTTGGTGCCCCGGGGACTGGTAAAACTTTGTTGGCCAAGGCTGTGGCCGGAGAGGCCGGTGTTCCGTTTTTCAGCATCAGCGGCTCTGACTTTGTGGAGATGTTTGTTGGTGTTGGTGCATCCCGGGTAAGGGATTTGTTTGAACAGGCCAAAAAACAGTCACCGTGTATCATATTCATCGATGAGATAGACGCAGTGGGCCGCCAGCGTGGCGCTGGCCTGGGCGGTGGCCACGATGAGAGGGAGCAGACCCTAAACCAGCTTCTGGTGGAGATGGATGGCTTTGGTCCCAACGAAGGAATTATAATCATCGCTGCCACCAACCGCCCTGATATTCTGGACCCTGCATTGCTTCGGCCTGGTCGGTTTGATCGGCAAATTACTGTGGATATGCCTGATGTTAAGGGTCGGGAAGAGATCCTCAAGGTTCATGCTCGCACCCGCCCCCTAGAGTCCACTGTGGACCTGGGTGTTTTGGCTCGACGGACTCCGGGCTTTACTGGTGCCGACCTGGAAAACATGATTAACGAGGCAGCGCTGTTGGCCGCCCGCAGAGACTTACGGGTGGTAGGGATGAACGAATTAGAAGATGCCATCGATCGGGTCATCGGCGGACCCGAAAAGAAATCCCGGCTGCGTTCTGCCGAAGAGAATAAGCTGGTGGCCTATCACGAATCCGGGCATGCCCTGGTATCACATCTATTAGAGAAAACCGATCCTGTGCACAAGGTCACTGTGGTCCCCCGGGGCCGGGCCGGTGGTTATACATTGGCCCTTCCCAAGGAAGACCGGCAATTTGCCACCAAGAGCGAGTTGCTGGATAAACTATGCTTCGCCCTGGGCGGACGCGTTGCCGAAAAGCTGGTGCTCAATGAAATAAGCACCGGTGCCCAAAATGACTTGGAACGAGTTTCCAGCTTAGCCCGCAAAATGATCATGGAATATGGTATGAGCGATAAGTTGGGCCCCATTACCTTTGGCCGTAAACAAGATCAGGTATTCTTGGGTCGCGACTTGGGTCGGGAAAGGGATTTCAGCGAAGAGATAGCTTCTGCCATCGACAGAGAGACCCGGAATATGGTAGACGAATGTTTCCGGCGCACAGAAGCATTGCTCACAGAGCACATTGATAGATTGCATGCTCTGGCCAAAGCCGTTCAGGAAAAAGAAACCTTGAATGCCGAAGAATTTGTCAAAGTTGTGGGGATTGGCAAAGGGGGTAAACCCCTGGAACAGGTTGACAGTAGTCCCACAGACGAGCTATAATATAGCCAAATTACTCCTGCACCGAAAGGGGGCTGGTCTTGTGTTCAACGCAAAGCCGGCCCCCTTTTCCCATTTCTTGAGTCTGCTAAAGGAGGAAAGACCCATTGGCCGTTATAATTACAGGAAATAACCTTACTCTGACCGAGGTAGAAAAAGTCGCCCGACAAGGTGAACCTGTTGAGCTAGCTCCTTCTGCCCTCACCGCCCTTAAACAAGCCCGGAGTTATGTGGAATCCCTTTTGGATCAACAGCAAGCGGTTTACGGAATTACCACTGGCTTTGGTCGTTTCAGCGATGTGGTAATCGATGGGGATGATGTAGCAGTATTGCAGCAGAACCTGATTCGCAGCCACGCCTGTGGAGTTGGTGATCCCCTATCGCCTGCTGAGACCCGGGCGCTGATGTTGCTGCGGGCTAATGCCTTGGCCCTGGGCAACTCTGGCCCCCGCCCCCAAGTGGTCCAGATGCTGCTGGACTGTCTAAACAAAAATATCCTGCCCCTCATTCCCAGCAAGGGCTCTCTTGGCGCCAGCGGCGATTTAGCACCGTTGGCCCATATGGGTTTGTTCTTGATGGGAGAGGGTGAGGCGTGGGCCCAGGACACTTTGGTTCCCGCTGCAACTGCCCTGAAACAAGCCGACCTCACTCCTCTAAAGCTAGAGGCAAAAGAAGGTCTGGCCTTGATAAATGGCACCCAGTTTATGGGCGCTCGAGGGTGTTTGTTGTTGCAACGTAGCCAGAAGCTGGCTCTGGTGGCAGATGCCATCGCCGCCCTTACTTGCGAGGCTTTGCAGGCCATTCCCGCTGCCTTTTCGCCCCTGGTGCAAAATGTTCGGCCCCATCCGGGCCAAAAAACCGCTGCCGAAAACCTGCGCAAATTTCTTGCTGACAGCCGTCTCACCAGTCAGCCAGGTGAATTGCGCACTCAAGATGCCTACTCCCTGCGTTGTATTCCTCAAGTCCACGGTGCCAGCCGTGATGTGCTAACTTGGGTGGCCCAGCTGTTGGAGCGAGAGATCAATTCCGCCACCGACAATCCCCTAGTTTTCCCCCAAGAGGATGAAGTAATATCCGGAGGTAATTTTCATGGTCAGCCCCTGGCCATGGCCTTAGACTTTTTGGCCGTGGCCATGGCAGAATTGGCCAATATTTCCGAGCGCAGGATAGAGCGGATGGTCAACCCTCAACTCAACGACTTGCCGCCCTTCTTAACCGCCAACGGGGGGCTCAATTCCGGTCTCATGATCCCCCAATATGTGGCCGCTGCCCTGGTATCGGAAAACAAAGTTCTTTGTCATCCAGCCAGCGTGGATTCGATCCCCTCTTCTGGCAATCAGGAAGACCATGTCAGCATGGGTGCCAACGCTGCCAACAAAGCCTGTCAGGTAGGAGACAACCTGCAGGATGTTCTAGCCATCGAACTACTGGTGGCTTGTCAAGCAGTGGACTTCCGGGGAGCCCAGTTGTTGAGCAGCACTGGCCGCAAAATCTATGACCTGGTTCGGCGGCATGTGGATTATATCGATAACGACCGTTCGGTTCACGGCGATATCAAGGTTCTGTCGGCCTTGCTCACCGGTTCTGAACTGTTCGGTATACTAACAGAAAAGGAGTGATTTGCTGTGGAACTTAAAGGTGCCCCCCGGGGAACGGAATTGCGTTGCAAAGGCTGGCAGCAAGAGGCTGCCCTGCGCATGTTGCTTAACAACTTGGACCCTGAAGTTGCTGAAGATCCCCAGAGACTAGTGGTATATGGCGGTACTGGCAAGGCTGCCCGCAACCATGAAGCATTGGCAGCAATTATTAAATCTCTGCAAGAGCTGGAAAATGATGAGACCCTGATGATTCAGTCTGGTAAACCCGTGGCAGTGATGCACACCCATGAACTGGCACCCCGGGTCATTTTGGCCAATTCTCTCTTGGTGCCGGCCTGGGCTACATGGGAGAACTTTTGGGATTTAGAGGCCAAGGGTTTGACGATGTTTGGTCAGATGACTGCAGGTAGTTGGATCTATATAGGCACCCAGGGCATTCTTCAGGGTACCTATGAGACCTTTGCCGAGGCCGCCCGTCAACATTATGATGGCTCCTTGGCAGGTAAACTGGTGGTCAGCGCCGGCCTGGGTGGCATGGGTGGTGCCCAACCTCTGGCCGTCACAATGAACCAAGGCGTGGCCATCATCGTGGAAGTGGATCGCAACCGTGCCCAACGCCGGGTGGAAACCCGTTACTGTGACCGCCTCACCGATTCCCTGGACGAGGCCCTGACCCTAGCCCGAGAGGCCATGGACCAAAAGAAGCCTTTGTCCATTGGTCTTCTAGGCAACGCCGCCGAGGTGCTGCCGGAAATGGTCAAGAGAAATGTGATTCCCGACATGGTTACCGACCAAACATCTGCTCATGACCCCTTGGGTGGCTATGTCCCCATGGGCTTGAGTGTGGAAGAAGCTGCTGAGCTGCGTGACTCCAATTCCCAGGAGTACATTCAACGTTCTATGGAAAGCATGGCCACCCATGTTCAGGCTATGTTGGATATGCAAAAGCAGGGTTCCATTGTCTTTGATTACGGCAATAATATTCGTCAGAATGCTTACAAGCAAGGGGTCAAGGACGCCTTTGCCTTCCCCGGCTTTGTCCCTGCTTATATCCGTCCCCAATTCTGTGAGGGCCGCGGTCCCTTCCGCTGGGTGGCACTATCCGGCGACCCAGCCGACATCGCCGTTACCGATGAACTAATTCTGGAGCTTTTCCCCGAAAAAGAGGATTTACGGCGTTGGATAGAGATGGCTCGAGAAAAGGTCGCCTTCCAGGGCTTGCCCTCTAGGATTTGCTGGCTGGGCTATGGCGAACGGGTTAAATTTGGCCTGGCCATCAACGAGTTGGTGCGGCAAGGAAAGATTAAGGCCCCCATTGTCATTGGCCGCGATCATCTGGACTGTGGTTCTGTGGCCTCCCCCAACCGGGAGACTGAATCCATGCAGGATGGCAGCGATGCCATTGCCGATTGGCCCATTCTTAATGCCCTCATTAATTCCATCAACGGAGCCAGCTGGGTTTCGGTGCATCATGGTGGCGGTGTAGGGATGGGATACTCCATCCACGCCGGTATGGTGGTGGTAGCCGATGGCAGCGACGCAGCCAAAGAACGGTTGGAGCGAGTGCTGACCAGTGATCCCGGCACAGGCATCGTGCGCCATGTTGATGCTGGTTATGAACAAGCCATCGCCGCCGCACGTCGCCATGGGCTAAAGATACCCATGCTCAAAGAGGAGGATTAGCGTGAAGCAAGTAGTTCAGTGTGTACCCAATATCAGCGAAGGACGTAACCCAGAGATTGTCCAAGCTGTAGTGGATGCTGTTGCTGCCGTCCCCGGGGTCCAGATGCTGGACTGGTCCTCGGATGCCGATCACAACCGTTCGGTGTTGACCTTTGTAGGCACCGCCGACGGTGTAGAACAAGCCGCCTTTACCGTCTGTCAGAAGGCAGCAGAACTGATTGATATGACTGCCCATAGCGGTGAGCATCCCCGCATGGGAGCCACCGATGTGGTTCCCTTTATACCCATTCAGGGTATTAGCATGGATGATTGTGTTGAATTAGCCAACCGAGTGGGCAAAAGGGTCGGCGAAGAATTGGGAATTCCCGTGTACATGTACGAAAAGGCAGCCAAAGCCCCCGGTCGGCGCAATTTGGCCAAGGTTCGACGGGGTCAATACGAAGGCCTGGAGAAAAAACTGCAGACCGAAGCAGGAAAACCCGATTACGGTCCGGCAAATTTCAATGCTAAAAGCGGCGCCACCGCCATCGGCGCCCGCATGCCCCTGGTGGCCTTTAACGTAAACCTGGGCACAGATAATTTGGAAATCGCTAACCAGATTGCCCGCAACGTTCGGCACAGCACCGGCGGCCTCAAGGCTGTAAAGGCAATGGGTGTTATGCTGGAAGAGCGGAATATCGTCCAGGTTTCCATGAACATGGTAAACTTCAAGGAGACTCCTTTATACCGGGCCGTGGAGCTTATTCGTGCCGAAGCCAGAAGGTACGGGGTAAATGTAATCGGCAGTGAGGTTATTGGTCTGGTGCCCCTGGAGGCCCTGGTAGAGAGTCTAGACTACTATATGGGGTTAGAAGGGTTTAAATCTTCCCAAATCCTGGAGACACGGTTGTGGGCCGATGAAGAGTAAAGCTGATTTATTGGTGGTCAACGCCCGACTGGCCACTTTGGCCGGGTTTAGTTCAGCGCCCCAGCGCGGCACGGACTTTGGCCGCCTGCAAATGCTGGACGGTGCTGTGGCAGTGGTAGGAGATAAAATACTGGCAGTGGGAAAATTATCGGACATTCAGGCTCAGGCCGATGTCAGTGCCGCCCGGGTGGTGGATGCCCAGGGCCGTTTGGTCACCCCAGGATTAATCGATCCCCATACCCATGTTGTGCATTACGGTAGCCGCGAGCAGGAATATGGAATGCGGCTGGCGGGCAAGCCATATATCGAAATACTCAAGGCGGGGGGCGGGATTCTCAACAGCGTCCGCCGCAACCGGGAAGCCACCTTGGCAGAGGTGGTGGCCCAGACCCATAAGAGCCTTCGCCGCATGCTGGCCTTTGGGGTCACCACAGTGGAGTCCAAGAGCGGATATGGTTTGGACACCGAAAGTGAAGTAAAGATGCTGGAAGCCATGCAAGTTCTCAACCACGTCCAACCTGTGGACCTGGTTCCCACTTTCATGGGGGCCCATGCCATTCCCGAAGAGTACCAAGGGAGAAGCGATGAATTTGTCACCTTGTTGGTGGAAGAGATGTTGCCCAAGGTCCAGGGATTGGCCAGGTTCTGTGATGTTTTCTGTGAGGATCATGTCTTCAGCGTCCAACAGAGCAGGACCATCCTTCAGGCCGCGCGCCGGTTAGGAATGGAGCCCAAACTTCACGCCGACGAACTTGCCCCCACCGGCGGGGCGCAACTGGCTGCGGAATTGGGTGCGGTTTCCGCCGACCACCTGCTCTGTGTCGACGAGGAGGGGATTCAGGCCCTGGCCCAGTCCGATTGTATCGCTGTGCTTTTGCCTGGTACATCCTTTAATTTGATGGCCGACTATGCCCCGGCTCAAAAAATGTTGAAGGCCGGCGTGGCCATTGCCCTATCCACAGATTACAATCCCGGTAGCTGTCCCACCGAAAACCTGCAGCTGATTATGACGCTGGGTTGTCTCAAACTCGGCTTGACTCCGGCGCAGGTGCTAGCTGCCGTTACAATAAATGCTGCCCATGCCTTGGACCTAGGAGATCGTATCGGTAGTTTGGAAGCGGGTAAACAAGCCGACTTGGTGATTTTCGACACCGACAATGTAGACTATATACCCTATCACTATGGCATTAACCATACTTACTCAGTCATCAAGTCAGGCCGCATTGTCTATCAAAAAGAGGAGGGATTTTATGAAGACTGATATTCAAATTGCTCAAGAAGCAAAAATGAAGCCCATCACCGAAATTGCCCAGGATATCGGCCTAGATGAAAAGGATCTTGAGTTATATGGACCTTATAAGGCCAAAATTAACTCTGATGTTGCCCGGCGTCTAGCAGATAAACCAGATGGCAAGTTGGTTTTGGTTACAGCCATCAACCCTACCCCAGCGGGAGAGGGCAAATCCACCACATCGGTGGGCCTAGTTCAAGCCATGCGCAGCATGGGTAAAAACGCCATCATTGCCCTGAGAGAACCCAGCCTGGGACCATGTATGGGCGTAAAAGGCGGAGCAGCCGGTGGCGGTTATGCCCAAGTCGTGCCCATGGAGGATATCAACCTGCACTTTACCGGGGATATCCATGCCATCACTACAGCCCACAACCTCTTAGCCAGCCTTCTGGATAACCACATCCACCAGGGCAATAAGTTGGACATAGATACCCGCAGAATTGCCTTTAAACGTGTTCTGGACCTTAATGAACGTGCCCTGCGCAACGTCGTTGTTGGACTCGGTGGCCGAGGCAACGGGGTTCCCCGGGAAGATGGATTTGACATTACCGTAGCTTCCGAGGTCATGGCCATCCTTTGCCTGGCTTCGGACTTGGAAGACCTCAAGGAACGCTTGGGCAGAATCGTTGTGGCTTATAACCGGGATAGAAAGCCGGTTACTGCTGCCGACCTCAATGCCCAAGGTGCCATGGCCCTATTGCTTAAAGACGCCATCAAGCCCAACCTAGTTCAGACTTTGGAAAATGGTCCCGCCTTCATCCATGGGGGCCCCTTTGCCAACATCGCCCACGGTTGCAACAGCGTAGCCGCCACAAAACTAGGTTTAAAGCTGGGCGACTATTTGATCACCGAAGCTGGTTTCGGTGCCGACCTGGGTGCCGAAAAATTCTTTAATATCAAGTGCCGCTTTGCCGGCTTGCGGCCCGAAGCCGTGGTTCTGGTGGCCACAATCCGCGCCCTAAAAATGCACGGGGGAATGAAAAAAGCTGATTTGGCTCAAGAAAATTTGGAGGCCTTGCGGGCGGGCATGACCAATCTGGAAAAACAGATAGAAAATATTGGTAAGTTTAATGTGCCCTTGGTGGTTGCTATCAACCGCTTCCCCACCGATACCGAAGCAGAAGTCCAATTGGTATCCGACCTGTGTGGGGAAATGGGAGTGCCTTGGGCCCTCTCGGAAGTTTGGGCTAAAGGCGGCGACGGCGGCATTGAATTGGCAGAAGAGCTTTTGAAAATATTGGATGAGGGTAAGGCTGACTTTAAGCCCCTCTACCCTGCCGAAGCCCCCATTAAACAGAAGATTACAGCTATTGCTCGGGAAATATATGGGGCCGATGGTGTAGAGTTTACCAAGGCCGCTTCCCGGAATATACGAGCCCTGGAGCGCAACGGCTTTGACAAGCTGCCGGTTTGCATGGCCAAGACTCAGTATTCCCTGTCCGATGATCCCACCCTTCTGGGCCGCCCCAGCGGATTTAACATCACCGTGCGGGAGGTCAAGGTCTCTGCCGGTGCTGGTTTCATCGTCGCCATCACCGGTGATGTGATGACCATGCCCGGCTTGCCAAAGCAACCAGCGGCTTGCAATATGGATGTCAGCCCGGATGGAACCATCACTGGTCTATTCTAAATTAAAAGGGGGAGGCATTACGCCTCCCCCTTTTAAAATGCTAGTATATCAGTAGCACCGCTGCTATTTCCAGCAGAGCGGCCAACAGTCCGGTGGCCAAGAGATTGTTGGAGCGGTAGTACAAGTATCCTATCAGCAGGGATTTGCCCAGGGCAGATAGCCAAGGGAGTAGGGCTCCACTGGTGGGGCCGGTAAATACGACAATTGCGGCCCAAAGGGATGAAACCAAGAGCAGTCCCAGTAAGGGATGCAACCAGTGGGAGAGTATGCGTTGACAAAATCCCCGGAGCAGGGCTTCTCGCAAGAGGACCATCAAGCCCAGGGACAAGGCCAGAGATGTATCTCCAGTGATGCCAGTGGGTAACGTAAAGGTGGCCCCCAAGGCTATAAAAATACTGACAAACAGGGCTGAGATAACACCGGAGACTAGGCCCCGCCTTGTAAGGCCAAAGAAGTCTGGGGTCAAATGGGCCTGGTGGGCCCAAATACCCACCAAGGCGAGGGGCAGAGCCCACAGAGCTGCCAAGCCCAAAGTCGGTGGTTGAAAATATACATCAAAAACTGCAAGCAAGCAGGCATAAAGCATTGCTCCAAACAGAGCAAGGATTGTCCAAAGAGGTTGGTACTCACCATTTAATTTGTAATGCTGGTTTTCCAGCCCGCCACAGAGGAAGGCTATCAATCCCGCTGCGGCCAGGCCCAAAAATACAATATAAATGCCTGCTCGGGTCTGGTAATCTCCAGGAGGATAAAAGCTCTCTTCCAGACCTGGATGGGAAAAGTTAATCTCAAAATTTGCGCTGGAGACTTTGACTTGGGTATCCTCATAGTATGTCAACGTTCCCAGTCGCTGCCCCCAAAATCGGGCCAAAGCTGTTTGGGGGCCGGGTAGCAACCAGTTCGTAAAGCCATATAAGTCGTAATTCACCAAAAGGTTATAGCCATTATCCATTTGGCGGAGTATGTAACGTTGAGGAATCTGCTCCTCGGTGACATCTTGGGCTCGCAATAAAATGGTGTCACCGGAATCCCGAAACAGTTTATTATAATCGGTATAATTGAGCATAAGCAGAGCTTGATCCAGGCTGTCTTGGATACTTCCCGGCAAATCCCCTCTGTAATCCCGGGGCAAGCTGAGGGTGAAATCACCGGGGTTATCCCCCGGAGAAATCAAGAGGACAGCCACCACTCGACCTTGATGGTAACCGGGGATTACTAATGTGCCTGGAGGAAAATCAAACTCCAGATAATCGTATGCCAGACTCCAGTCATCGGCAAAATAATATATTGTATCTGTTTCGAAACGAATGGCGGTTTCACCAAAGCTCTCTGGAGCGGTGACATAAGTAAGAAATGCCCCCAGTACAGCCAAGACAGCAATAATTAGGGCAATGAATGTTCGAGATACTGGATTTGATAGCAATGTTTTTAGCATATAAATTCCTCCTACCTGCATAGACGTAATTCGACTTTAACTACCTTAATTCCTCTATATTGACTGCAGATAACCCATTGCTTATAGTAATAATGAGAATCCCAAAAAGGAGGTTTTTACATGAGTTTAGCCCAAGACTTTATCAAACTACAGACCTGGGCTGTGGTTGGTGTATCAGAAAATCCAGAGAAATATGGGCACATCATATTTGCCCGCCTGGGCAAGGCTGGAAAAAAAGCTTATCCCGTCAATCCTAAGCCTGGTCGCATTGGCAATGTGGACTTTTATCCTGACTTAGCTTCCCTTCCCCAACTTCCGGAAGTCGTAGACCTGGTGGTCCCGCCGGCTGTTGCCCTTTCTGTTGTAGAGCAATGTGGTGAGCTGGGAATAAAGCGGGTCTGGTTTCAACCCGGGACCAGGTCAGCTGAAGCCTTGGCTCGCTGTAAGGAATTGGGCATCCAGGCCGTGGCTGATTCTTGTGTTTTGGTAGAACTGGATAAATTGGGCCTATAATGGAGGGTCAGGCGTGAGTGTGCCAGATTTTTCTCAACCAGTGCTGTGGATGGCTCCCATGGCCGGTGTTACAGACAAGCCTTTTCGCGCCTTGGTGCGGGACCAGGGTTGTGATTTTACATTTACAGAAATGGTCAGCGGAAAGGCCATACAGTATAAAAACCGGCGTACCTGGAATATGTTGGACGTGAAGGGTGAAGCCAATATCGGCGTGCAGCTCTTTGGTAGCTGTCCCCAGACCATGGCAGCGGCGGCTGGGGTAGCCCAGGCTGAAGGGGCAAGGCTAATTGATATCAATATGGGCTGCCCCGTCCCAAAGGTGGTTAACAACGGTGACGGGGCTGCCCTGATGAAAAATCCAGACTTGGCTCAGGCCATCGTCAGCAAAGTTGTGGAGGCGGTTTCCATACCCGTCACAGTTAAAATACGTGCGGGATGGGATCGAGTCACTGCTCCAGCCTTTGCCCAGGGAATTGCCCAAGCTGGGGCAGCGGCCATCACCGTACATGGTCGCACTCGTCAGCAGATGTACAGCGGTACCGCCGACTGGGATGTCATTGCCCAGGTTGTGCAGACAGTATCAGTGCCAGTGGTGGGAAACGGAGATATATGGCGGGGTCAAGATGTAAAGGCCATGTTGGCAAAAACTCGCTGCAGCGGTGCAATGCTGGCCCGGGGAGTGCTGGGAAACCCATGGCTTTTTGCCGAAGCCAAAGCTGCCTTGGCTGGCAAGGAATATCAGCCACCTTCCCGTCGAGAAAAAATCGAAATGGCTATTCGCCATTTTCGTTTGGAACTGGCCTATCGTAACGAAAAAAAAGCTGTCCTATTTATGCGCAAACACCTGGCTTGGTATCTAAAAGGTTTTCCTAGCGCCGCTGGTCTAAAAAAAGAGATTTTCAAACTAACCTCGCCAACCGAGATAGAATACGCGTTGAAAACTTACCTGGACCAGCATTGTTGATTGTATTCGTTACTAAAATCAAGTATACTTTGCATGTAAACAATTTTGTGCACAAGGGGTGACGGCCATGGAGTTACTGCGCATAGGAGACAAAATCCTCAGCCGCCAGCAAATAGACCGCTGGGTATCTCGAATCCTTGAGCTCCGACAACTGGGTCATTCCCAACAGGATGTTGCTCAACAATTAAAGATCGACCGCACCTTTATATCCCGTTTGGAAAGCCTAGGTGAATTGCGCAAGGGGCGGGGCGTGGCTGTTTTGGGGTTCCCCGTCGCCAATGGTCCTGAGTTGGAGGCAATTTGTGTCCAGTATGGGGTGGACTGGTGGCTCTTCCTCAGCGAACGGCAGCGACAAAAATTTGTCAAAGAAAAAAAGAACCTGGACTTATTCAATGAGGTTTTGGAAATTTTGGCCGCTATTCGTAACCACAACACTGTGGTTGTAATTGGGTCCAACAAGAGGGTCAAGATTACCGAAGCATTGTTGGATAGGGATGTCATCTCTATGGAATTAGGTGAATCTCCCCTGGACCATGATGTAGAGGTGGATACCCAGGAGTTTAAGCAGATAATCCAGACCCTGTGCAGCGAGGAGCGAAGAGGATGAAAAGGGTAGTTAGCATCAGTTTGGGCTCCAGTCGTCGAGACCACAAGGCTCAAGTGGAGTTTAACGGCACCAAATTTGTCGTAGAACGCCGGGGTACCGATGGGGATATGGCAAAAATGATGGCAATGATTCAAGAGTTGGATGGTAAGGTGGATGCCTTTGGCTTGGGCGGCATTGATTTGTACATAGGCACACCGGGACACCGCTATACCCTCCGGGACGGTAAAAAAATCGTCCAAGCGGCAAAAAACACTCCCATCGTCGATGGCAGTGGGCTCAAGGACACCTTAGAGCGCATGACAATTCATCACCTACGAAAGCGGGGCTGGGATTTTCGGGGAAAGTCCGCCTTGCTGATCAGCGCCATGGATCGGTGGGGGCTGGCTGAGAGCTTGGTGGAGGCCGGTTGCCGAATAGAAATCGGGGACTTCATCTTTGCCTTGGGCATTCCCTTGTCCCTACATAAGTTGCGTACCATGGATCGAGTCGCCCGGATCTTAGCTCCCGTGGCTGTTTTGTTACCCTTTTCTGTTTTGTACCCCACCGGAAAGAAGCAGGATTCCAGTGATGGCAAGTTTGGCCGTTTCTTTGTAGGCAAAGACATAATCGCTGGTGACTTCAACTATATATATAAACATATGCCCGTTGACATGAGTGGACAAATTATCATCACCAACACTGTTACCTCCCAGGATGTGGAAGAATTGCGCCGCCGAGGCGTAAAGACCTTGGTTACCACTACACCGGTATTACAGGGCCGATCCTTTGGCACCAATGTCATGGAAGCACTGTTAGTGGCCTACGCCCAGAGCAATAAAGCCTTGACCAAGGAGCAGTACACCCAACTCTTAACGGAGTTAAACTTTGTCCCCAGGATTAACAATCTCCAGGAACAGGAGTGTAAAATTTGAATTATGCCCTGCTGCGATGCCCCCATTCCCTGGAACAAATTCGGACCGGGCGTCCGCTACTCCGGTGGATGCCTAAAAACTGGGTGGCAGGTTTGACAAGATTTCTCAAGGCCACCAACGCTGGGCCCATTGGGCTATCTGGCGCCCAGGGATGGTTATGGGAACTGCCTGTTTTGCCTGACCAACTGGATCGGTGCAGAAAGAGAACTATTCAGGCAGCAAAAAAAATACAGGGTGCCGGTGCAAAGTGCGTGGGCCTGGAAGCAGGTTTGCGTCACCTTGCCCCGGTTTTTGCGCAACAGGGACTAGCTGTATCCCAGGGAGCGGCCTTTCAAGTCGCCACGGCTCTCTCAGCCTTGCTTATGGCATGCAATGGCGAAAATCTTCGAGGGGTGGTAATAAACCCCATCCAGGCACCGGGAGCTGTCTGTGCCCGATTTCTTGCCAGCAGAGTCCGTCATCTCACCCTCATGGGCAACTTTCTCCCTCCCTTGGAACGCTTGGCGAATAAATTGCTCCTGACCACCGGGACTGCCCCGGTGGTGACACGATTCAACCCGGAACTGCTGGCAGCAGCGGATATTATAATAGACCTGGCTTGTTCAGATTTCTCCAGTCTTCCTCTTGGAAAAGCCGTGGTGTGGCAGCCCTTCTTTCGACCAGATCATGGGTCAGCTGATATGGTAATCAACGAGCTACTGATTTCTCTGGACACAGATTTAGTTTTAGAGGGCGATCTCCCTCCGGGATTGCTCCGGGCCGCTACAGCGGAAACAATTTTGCGTTCGCTAGAATCAGAGCGGGTCTGGCCTCGGGATTTTGCCGAGGTTACCCTGGACCAGGTTTTGCGCTTAGCGTCCATGGCAAAGGTATTACAAATGACCATAGCTGGTTATATTAACTACCGAAAAGTTTGCCTGTTCCCACATCAGTTTGGATTTGACAAATTGGTAGGAGCGGATTATAATTGTGGCAAGTTTTCTGTACCCCGCTAAACCATGGTATATATTGCCGTTGCTTTACTGAATAAAGCAGCGGCAATTTACATATGATTTTCTAACAGGTGGCAAAACCGCTAGATCAAAGGAGAGTGTGGCATGAACAGCAAAGAAGTAATCCTTACCCCTGACGGATACAATCGTCTGGAGGAAGAGTTAGAGAACCTCCGCACCGTCAGACGCAAAGAGGTGGCAGAGAGAATCAAAACCGCCATTTCTTTCGGGGATATCAGCGAGAATTCTGAATACGACGATGCCAAACAAGAACAAGCATTCGTCGAAGGCAGAATTATGGCCCTGGAAAAAATGCTGCGCAACGCCCGGGTGCTCGACTCAGCTGAACTTTCCACCGAAAAGGTCGGCATCGGCTCAATTGTTCTGCTAAAGGATCTAGAATACAATGATGAATTGGAATACACCATGGTTTCCAGTGCCGAGGCCAACCCCAGTGAGAATAAGATTTCTAACCAGTCCCCTGTGGGCCAGGCCATCATCGGTCAGACTGTGGGAAGTGTGGTAGAGGTATCCGTTCCTGCAGGCACTATTAAATACGAAATACTCGGTATTCGCATTTAAAACAATCCCGGCTAATGGCCGGGATTTATACTGACAGAAGAGAAGCTTTCTATCACAGCTTTTTTTATCTGCAATATACTACTTATATTCCTATGCAAAAAATATTTCTCTGTCAAAAAAAAGCATTTGACTTTCTAAGCGCTTTGAGTTAGAATTTTTCTTGTGCCCGAAACGGCGCAGTCAACCCAAGAATGTTTTTCAAGACATGGTTGACACTTTCAAGCGAGTGTGTTATTATTATTTTCGCCGTCGCAAGACGGCAAAAAACTTGTCAATTTGGAGCCGACTTTTGCTCCGCAAAAGCGTTTTCTCCGAAGTGATGTCTTCTCGACAAACATTATTGGCTCACACCAATGAAGTTTGCGAGTAGAATGTATGTTCACTATTTGGAGCCGACTTTCGCTTCGCGAAAGCGTATGCTTCGAAGTGAAGCCCTCGACGATTT
>Ga0209075_1000891_pt1 | contig 28895 bp, 25 predicted proteins | sample Stecom2011_FD_187523 | JGI IMG/M metagenome (GOLD analysis project Ga0209075, IMG submission 187523) | Agricultural soil microbial communities from Utah to study Nitrogen management - Steer compost 2011 (SPAdes) (version 2) | ecosystem: Environmental > Terrestrial > Soil > Agricultural land...
CCCATGTCGTTATCTTCAGCGTCGCGCTGCAGATCTGATCGACGCTGACTTAAAGATGCTTGCCGCCTTATGCAGCGTGATCTTCCGCAAGTGTTTATGTCATTATCCTTGTAAACAGGAGGGCATTTCTTTATCATTTGGAGGCATTTTATATTGCCGCTCACCTAGCTTTATATGGGTGGGTCTATCGCAGCAGCTAATTACTGACTCCGCAACGATGTTTTGCGGGGCGTCCAAACTGGAGAGTAAGTGGATGAGCAATGCGCCTGTAGATAAAGGCCGCCGTCGTTTTCTGACTGTCGCGACATCTGTCGTTGGGGCAGCCGGCGCGGTGGGTGTTGCCGTTCCTTTCATTGCATCGTGGAACCCGAGTGAAAAAGCGAAAAACGCGGGTGCCCCAGTGGAAGTGAACATTGGAAAAACCGAACCGGGTCAATTGATTCGCGTCGAATGGCGTGGTCAACCAGTCTGGGTTGTACGACGCACCCCAGAAATGCTGGCCTCATTAGAAACATTGAATGATAAGCTTCGTGATCCAAATTCTGACGAACCACAACAGCCTGAGTACGCAAAAAACCTTCATCGCTCACGCAAAGAAGAGTACTTTATTGCGGTTGGTATCTGTACCCACCTTGGTTGTTCACCACAGTATTTAGAAAATACTATGGGTGAGCTGGTTGAGGGTGCGCAGGGTGGTTTCTTCTGCCCATGTCACGGGTCAACATTTGATATTGCGGGTCGAGTATTCCAAGGTGTCCCAGCACCTTATAACTTAGTGATCCCACCTCACTATTACATCAACGATACGACCATTTTGGTTGGTGAAGATGGGGAGCAAGCCTAATGAACAAACTCATTGCCTGGTTTGACGAACGTATTCCGATGACCAAAACGTGGAATATCCACTTAGCTCAATATCCAGCTCCCAAAAACTTTAACTTTTGGTATATCTTTGGTGTTCTTGCTACCTTAGTTTTAGTGAACCAAATCCTTACCGGTATTTGGTTAACGATGAACTACGTACCAACCGGCGAAGGCGCATTCGCATCGGTTGAATTCATCATGCGAGACATCGAGTACGGTTGGTTACTTCGTTACATGCATTCCACTGGTGCATCGGCATTCTTTATTGTCGTCTATTTGCACATGTTTCGTGGTATGATGTATGGCTCGTACCAAAAACCACGTGAGCTGCTGTGGATCTTTGGTATGCTGATTTTCCTCGTGCTGATGGCCGAGGCTTTCATGGGCTACCTGTTACCATGGGGGCAAATGTCATACTGGGGTGCGCAAGTTATCATTTCCTTGTTCGGTGCGATACCGATTATTGGTGATGACCTGACGTTATGGATTCGGGGTGACTACGTTATTTCTGGTGCAACCCTTAACCGCTTCTTCGCACTTCATGTTATTGCATTACCATTAGTGTTAGTGATTTTGGTGTTCTTACACATCATTGCCTTGCACGAAGTAGGCTCTAACAACCCAGAAGGTATTTCGATTAAGAAGCCAAAAGGTTCAGTGCCTGAATCAGAAAAGCCGAAATTCAAGTTCCATGAGCGCTTTACTAAGAAGTACGACATCGTCGATGCGTTCCCATTCTTCCCGTACTACATCGTGAAGGATTTAGTGGGCATTGCCGTGTTCTTATTCTTCTTCTGTTATGTGATCTTCTTTGCTCCAGCCATGGGTGGTATGTTCCTTGAGCCACCAAACTTTGAAGCTGCGAACCCATTGAAGACTCCTGAGCATATTGCGCCGGTTTGGTACTTCACGCCGTTCTATGCAATTTTGCGTGCAGTTCCCGATAAACTGATGGGCGTAATCCTGATGTTCGGTGCCATCGTTGCGCTGTTCGTATTGCCATGGCTCGATCGCGGTACAGTACGTTCAGTTCGTTACCGCAGCGGTTTCCATAAAGTGAACTTGACGATTTTCGCAATTAGCTTCATCGCGCTAGGGTACCTAGGCTTGAAACCAGCGACCGAGGTGTACACTTTCTTTGCGCGGATCTTCACCTTCTTGTACTTCGCGTTCTTTGTACTGTTGTTCTTCTACAGTAAGAATGAGAAGTGTAAGCCAGTTCCAGAGAGGATTACTAAGTGATGAAAAAGTTAATCAAAAGCACTCTGCTGGTCGCCGCATCACTGTGGTCAGTTGCTACCTTAGCAGCTGGCCCAACAGTACCGCTGGATAAAGCGAAGATCGATCTGCATGATAAAGCCTCATTGCAACGAGGCGCACAATTGTTTATGAACTACTGCTTAGGTTGTCACTCCATGCAGTACCAACGCTACAACCGGACCTTCAAGGATTTGGAAATTCCGGAAGAGTTGGGTATGGAAAATCTACAATTTACCGGTGAGAAAGTAGGTGATCTGATTACTAACGCCATGGCCAGCACGGATGCCAGTAATTGGTTTGGTACACCTGCACCAGACTTAACGCTTGTTGCGCGGGTTCGTGGGGCAGACTGGATCTACACTTACTTGCGTTCATTTTACGCCGATGATTCACGTCCTTTCGGCGTCAATAACGCGGTATTCCCAAATGTGGGTATGCCACACGTTTTAGAAGAATTACAAGGGATTCCACGGCAAACCTATGAGCGTCGTTTGGTCGATGGCCAAATGACCGATGTTTACGTAGGTATCAAAACCGATGGTTCTGGTATGTTGACCTCAGAAGAATATGATCGTGCGGTCAACGACTTGACCAACTTCTTGGTTTACACGGGTGAGCCGATGATGTTGGAGCAGCGTCGCATCGGTTGGTACGTGTTCGGGTTCCTTGCAGTATTCTTAGTGTTCTCAGTATTACTGAAACGCGAATTCTTTAAGGACGTGAAATAGTTATATGGAGATGAACATGTCGGTTGCGGCAAACAAGCGGTCTGTTATGACCTTGTATTCGAGCGTAAATGACTTACGCAGCCATCAAACACGTATTGTGATTGCAGAGAAAGGTGTGGGTGTTGAAATTGTCTACGTGGAGCCAGGCGAATTGCCGGAAGATCTGATGCAATTAAACCCATATCCTGATGCGTTACCAACGTTGGTGGATCGTGAGTTAGTGCTGTACAACGCTCATATCATCATGGAATACCTTGATGAGCGTTTTCCGCATCCGCCATTGATGCCTGTCTATCCAGTCGCTCGTGGTACCAGTCGTTTGATGATGTATCGTATTCAACGTGACTGGTACGCCTTGGCTGATAAAATTTTAGCGGGCGGTAAAGGGGTTGAAGTCGCACGGCAAGAGCTACGCGAGGGTATCTTAGCGTTGGCTCCCTTGTTTGCTGATACACCTTTCTTCATGAGCGAAGAATTTAGCTTGGTAGACTGCTATCTCGCACCATTATTATGGCGCTTACCTATCTATGGCATCCAGCTGGAAGGCAACGGTGCTAAAGAAGTCAAAGCCTATATGGTTCGTATTTTCGAACGCGAATCATTCCAACAATCACTCACTGAAACTGAACGAGATATAGTCCGGTGAGTGATCGTGCCATGACCCCACGTCGCCCGTACCTTGTACGGGCGATATACGACTGGATCGTCGATAATCAACTGACACCACATTTAGTAGTTAATGCTGAGTACCCAGGTTGTGATGTCCCGTGGGATTTTGTGCAAGATGGCCAAATTATTTTGAACGTTTCCCCAACGGCCGTGGCGAAACTGCAGATGAACATTGACGCTATTGAATTCAATGCTCGCTTCTCTGGTCGCGACGCGAAGGTTTATATTCCGATGGGTGCAGTGCTGGCACTATACGCGCGTGAAAATGGTGCAGGAACCATTTTCGAACCTGAATCATATTATGACCAAGAGCAAGAGAAGCCGAAGCAAAAGCCCTCCGGCCCCCATTTGCGCGTAGTGAAATAGCGCCGCTTAGCGGCGTATTTCGAATGCGTCAATGACGCGTTTGACATCATTAGTATTACGTGTGATTTCAATCGCGTGATCAGCGACTTCACGCGTTACAATTCCCATTAACGCGACTTCCGCATTTTCCGTTACCACCTTGATATCGGTGGCTTTAATCATTTCATCGGTGACAAATTTAGCTTTGATTTTACTGGTGATGTAGGTGTCTTTACTAATCTGTCCAAGTGAGATAACCGGCGCAACTTGTAATTCATTATGCACGCGTTGAACCCCTTCCACATTACGCACAATATGCGTCGCTAGGTCACGCAGTGAACTATCACTCACTTGACCCAGTAATAGTACTGCACGATTGAATGAAACCACTTGTACCCGTGAATTATCGAGGCGGTCTTCACCTTTTAACGCGGTAATAGTACGAATTTCAATGGTTTGATCATCGAGTTGCGTTCCCACGCTACGGGTGTCGGTGGCTGCTGAAATACCGACCGCAGTGGCGCCCACCAGCGCGGCCGCACAGCCACTTAAACCTACGACGATGGCGGTGCTAAGTAACGTACTTAAAATGAGTTTACGTGCCTGTGTCATTTAGTCTGTCTCCTGTGGGAAGATTCGGTGTTCCGCCACACTGCATAGCATGTTGGCGATCTGTAATAGATGCTCGCTTGCCCGGGCTGTGTTGTAGGTCGGGATCCGGATTTCAACATCGTCTGGGCCAAGTAATCCTGCAATATCTTCGTCGCTACTTTGCGTAATTGCAATAATTAACATATTCCGGCCTAATGCTGCCTCCATGGCGCGGCTCACCCGCGGTGCACGCGCCGATGCATTGAACACAACTAAGACATCATCAGACTGACCAACCGCTTGAATTTGCTGTGCAAACATTCGGTCATAGTCTAATGCGCCATAATCAGCATGCAATGATGTGACCGGGAAAGGTGGTCGTTCAAAACTCAACCCAGTCAACATGATATGCGCAAAGTGGCGCGATGTAGCATGCGCTAATCCTTCCCCACAGCAGTACACGCGCCGCCCTTGTAACAATGAGCTAACAAGCAAGTTACACGCGGCTTCTATGGGCTCATGCAACATATCTGCTGCGGCAATTTGGGTTTGAATACATTCCGTGAATAAGGTCTTAATTGGATCTTGCATATTACCTCATTAAAATGCGTCCTGTAGCCACTTGGCTTGTTGCGTACTAACCACCACTGCCACCACGTCAAAGCGCATTGCCGTCGTATGCTCGTTTAACTGGTGTTCTAACAAGTAATACTGAGCGCTGCGTCGAATCCTTTGACATTGAGCAGCGGTGATCTGTTCCAATGTATGGGCGAACTCTTCATCATGGCGACTTTTAACTTCCACGAACACCCATCGGTGTTGATCTCGCATGATTAAGTCAATTTCGCCCAAGTCACAGCGATAATTACTTACCACATGCGTAAGACCATGCTCTTCAAGCAGTTTGCGAGCCATCGCCTCGCCGAAGTTACCGGTAGTTTTGCGTGACATTCCTTGTCCTATTGTTACTCGTTTAACGGCTCACGACTTCGTGACCACGAAACCGTGCCCATTGCAGTTGCCGTACGATTTGTTGCTGCTGCACTCGTAACTCACCGGTGAGGCCATTGGCGGCAAGTCCTGGCATCGTCTGTAATAAGGGTAAATATTGGCTCAGCAACAATGCATCATGACCAAAGGCCGCCAAGCGTGCATTGTTATAGTTCCAATGGGTACGTTGTGCGAGCACCTGCTCCAATTCCCTTTGTTCTGGATGGCCTGGTAATAACCATGGGGCATCGGTAAAGCGAACATTATCTAAATCATTTTCACTCAAATTATTCCGTAGGGTATGGCTACCAGAATTGGCGTATACTGGAAGTGGGGTCATAAACGCCGCAATGTTGACGTCAATAAATGGCTTTAATAAGCGGGTCTGCTCAATCCCACCGACTAAATAAACCGCATCAATGTCGGCTCTGCTACGGGGCTGCGCATCAACGATAATTTTTCCTGCGGCAATCTTCACTTGATATATACGCGCTTCACTATCGCTCACGCCGAGCTGCTCTTGCACCGCCGTTTTCATTTCCTCAGTGGTACTGTAGAGGCCTACAGACAGCGCTGCATGGTCGGCAAATTGGGCTTGCCACGCTTGCTGGAAGACGTCTGTTAACTGCTGCCCCCGATTATTGGCTGGCGCGAAAATTAACGGGTGCCGATGCCCTTGTTGAGCGATAAATGTGGCGGCTTGGCGGATTTCTGTTTCAGTATCCAACGCGAAAAAATGTTGCTGGGGCAACACGTGCTGTAACTCACCGCTAGGCTCATTCAACGTCAACCAGGGCAAATCTTGTGGTAATTGACTGGCATCGATTTGGGTAATATTAGGCTTCAATAAAGGCCCAATCAACACATCGGCTTGGTGCTGTTGCAGCAGTTCGGGTAGCGTTGCAAAATCCAGATTGTTGGTATCAACAAACTGTGCGTGTACGTGGGGTAACCGCGCCAACCCTTTCACTAAGCCATCTTGTACGGCTAACCCTTGTTCGGCGTATTGACCTGTCAATGGGAGCAGCACCAGCACGCGCTGCCGTGGCTGTGCTGTAAGCGTTAGCAACTTCGCAGTAACAAATTGGCCAGGGTGCTGTGGAAAATCTTGTTGCCACTGTGTGATAAGTTGCGTGAGATCGGCTGGATTCCTGCGGGCGCGATGCAGTTGCTGAATTAAACCTGCCCATCCGGCGACCTCACGCGTGCGCAAGCCAGTCGGGGGTAGGCTCAGATTGTTAGGGTTACGTACCATTTTTAGTACGTCCCACACTTGCTCTGGCGTGCGGGCATCTGGATCAGTATTTAGCCATTGTAATTGGTAGGTTGCGGCTTGCTCCCATTGGCCTTGTGCTGCTGCCGCGCGAATGGATAACTCCAAGGCTTGGCTGGGGAAATAGGGTGTTAGGCGTGTGGTTACCAAGGGTTCAAGCAGGCGTTGAACATAGGGCCAACGATTATCCTGTGCGGCAAAGCGCGCTTCGAGTAACGCTAACAAGTGTTGCTGCTCTAGCGTCAATGACGGCGCAGGGAAGTAGCGTTCCACTTGCCCTAAAATCGCGGCACTTTGCTGCCATTGCTGATCGCGCTGGAAGGTTGCCGCTGCTTGTAATAGCGCCTCCACTTGCGCGGTGCCGCTCGCTTGGGCAGCAACAGCGAGCCATTCTTGGGCACTCCGTGACTGTTGCTGCAATGGAACGTCAACCAGCACGGGGTCGCGGTTGTCGACTGGCGCAGTGGAAGTCGTTGAACGCGGTGAACTGGTGCACGCAGTTAATCCAAGAATAATCATGCACAGTAGTAACTTCTTTGGCACAATAGTAACTGACATCTTGTATTCACCCGTGTTTCTAGCAATGGGTGATACTATAAACTGTACAGCTCAGCTTAACAACGATGCTAGCTAGTTCTTACCCGGGGTTAACATGACGAATTCAACATCGGGGTGCCTCTATTTGGTTCCCACGCCCATTGGCAACTTAGCCGATATCACTGAACGTGCGCTAACCATCCTACGTCAATGTGATGCCATCGCTGCTGAAGATACCCGTCATAGTGGACAATTGTTGCAGCATTACGGCATCCACACCCCCATGTTTGCGCTGCATGATCACAATGAACGGCAACGCGTTGCGCAGGTGATCGACCGCTTACAACAGGGCGAAAGTATCGCCCTGATATCCGATGCAGGCATGCCACTGATTAGTGATCCGGGGTATGTATTGGTATCCCAATGCCGCCAGTTGGGTATTCCGGTCACGGCATTACCAGGCGCTTGTGCGGTGGTAACAGCACTCGCTGCATCGGGGTTGCCCACCGACCGATTTGCCTTCGAAGGGTTCCTGCCAGCGAAACCACAGCAACGCCGTAAGCGTTTACAAGAACTGCTGTTAGAACCGCGTACCTTAATTTTTTATGAGTCGCCCCATCGGATTGTGGAGGCATTGGCCGACGTTGCAGCCGTAGTGGGTAGTGAGCGCCCCTGTGTGCTCGCGCGCGAACTATCAAAACAGTTTGAAACCTATTTAACTGGAACGGTAGCCGAGGTGCAGCAGCAAGTGCTGGCCGATGCTAACCAGCAACGCGGCGAAATGGTGCTTATGTTAGGCGGTGCGGTAGCCACCGAGACTGACACCGCAACAACTGAAGCGCTGGCAACCTTAGCTATTTTACGGCGTGAGTTACCGTTAAAAAAAGCGGCAGCACTGGCGGCAGAAATTCATGGAGTGCGTAAAAATGCGCTATATCAGCTAGCGCTAGACGCTGATAATCAGTAGAATGCCCGCGGGAGTTAGCCAGACAATCGCTGCCTATGGTGACATAGGGGGAGGAAAGTCCGGGCTCCACAGGGCAGAGTGCCAGATAACGTCTGGGCGGCGTGAGCCGACGACTAGTGCAACAGAGAGCAAACCGCCGATGGCTTGGCAACAAGCACAGGTAAGGGTGAAAGGGTGCGGTAAGAGCGCACCGCGCGGCTGGCAACAGTTCGTGGCACGGTAAACTCCACTCGGAGCAAGGTCAAATAGGGGTTCGTTGGCGTGGCCCGCGCTGAACCCGGGTAGACTGCTTGAACACTAAAGTGATTTAGTGGCTAGATGAATGATTGTCCACGACAGAACCCGGCTTATCGGCTGACTCCCATCCCTTTCAACGCTTAATCTAATTCTTGGCGCGCTAATACGTCGCGATTGAACTTCTGTGCAAAGCGAATAAATTCTTGCAACGGCATGGCGCGGCCGTAGAAGAAGCCTTGCTGATAATGACACTTCTGTTCTTGTAAGAATTCAACTTGCTGAGCATGTTCCACACCTTCTGCAACAACTTTCATATTGAGTGTGTGGGCGATGCGAATGAGTACTTCGACTAACGCTTTTTGCTGACCTTGGTGCGGGACGTTATGAAGGAAACTACGATCAATTTTGATGACATCAATTGGGTATGAGCGCAAATAGTTAAGGCTTGAGTAACCGGTACCAAAATCATCAATAGCGAGGCTAATACCCGCATCTCGCAATTTTCTTAAATTCGCAAATTGCCTTTCTTTGTTGCGCATCAACATGGATTCAGTGATTTCAAACATTAACCGCTCCGCTGGAACCTCTGCAGCAGCAATGACATTGAGCCAATGACTCGCTGCCTGGCGGTCGTTAAACTCCCGCGCTGAACGGTTCAGCGCGATGGATAAATCCAATCCTACTTCGGCCATTTTCTTCCAGTCGTGCAGCACTTGCCGTAACACGAAGTCACCTAGGCCAATGATGGCTCCCGTCTTCTCAGCGATTGGAATAAATTCAGCTGGAGAAATGGCACCGCGTTCAGGATGGATCCACCGAATGAGTGCCTCACACCGGGTTAATAGCCCGGTTTCGGTCTCAATGACGGGCTGATAGTGAACTTCAAACTGCTCCGCCTCAATCCCTTTTATAATCTGATGGTGCAGATTGATATCACGTTCCGTACTCTTACGGAGCTGTTCATCGAAAAAGTGAACACTCATAGCGCCTTGCGATTTAGCAGCATACATTGCCAATTCTGCATGTTTGAGCAGTTGCTGTACTTCCTGGCCATCGTGCGGGAACATGGCGATACCGGTGCTGGCCGTCATGTTGATATGATTATGCTCGATATCCAGCGTATGCAGCAAATCATTCATGATAGCTTTTGCGCGAATCTCCGCTTCACTGGGGTCATTTAAATCACGCAGAACTATGGCAAATTCATCTCCCCCAATACGCGCCAGCAAGTCGTCTTCACGTATACTCGTGCGGATTCGCTCTGCGACACGTTGCAGCAAAGCGTCACCCACTTCATGACCGAGCACATCATTAATTTCACGCAAATGGTCTAAGTCGAGTACTAACAGTGCAAATTTTTGTTGGTGGCGAATGGCGTGACGAATGTCTGCTTCCAACTGTTCTGAGAAATAGTTGCGGTTAGGTAAATCAGTCAGGCCATCATAACGGGCCTGATAAGCAATCGTTGAAATTGCGCCACGTAAGCGGTGCTGGGTGAAAATTAGCATTAAAAATGCCGATAGAATCACCGCAGTTAAGCCAATCCCAATAGCCCAATGAAGCCAGAAATCTGCAGTCATGGCCACCCATTGGCCATCGCGTGGGTAAATGGCCAACTCCCACCGTCCATACGGGAAGGTCACATCAGTGATCAGTGAATCGGTGGTAAATAAGTCATCAATGCCCGCAAACACGTCGGGGTTAGGGGACATCGCGCTTGGTGCTTGGCGTAGTGCGAATGAGTAACTCGGGTGCTGATAGAAACCAACGCCTTCTAATAAATGGGTGTGGTCAATCACGAGTGAGGCAATCCCCCAGAGACTGCGGTCATCGCGGAAAATTGGCATGCGGGCAATTAATGCTTTGGGGCCCTGTGCTAAACGGAGCGGTCCAATCAGTACCACATCTTTTACCGCAATGGCTCGCAGTATCCCGGCGTACTGCAGGCTGTCTAAGCGATAATTCAAGCCTATTAATGATTGGTTGCCTTCGACAGGGTAGACAAACTTAACGATGAGGTCAGGGGCTAACGCAACATGCATGATATCGAGATTGGAGCCCAAGAACTCATCCATGATGTGCTGCAGGCGCACACGGTCTGGCGTATCTTGCCAGAGAATTTCCGGACGCAAAGCGCGTAATGCCAACGTGTTGAGCTGTAGCCGTTGCTCAATCTGACCACGCATAGCGCTAAGATGTTCGCTCGCCCGCCGTTTCTCGATTTCCAGCTTTTGTTGCCGTTCGCTGTCGACTACCAGATAGACTGCGTACAGCAGTGCTGATGCAATAAATAGCGCAACGACGAGATAGCTGAGTAATCGCCAGCGTTCCGTGCGTTTATTTACATTGTCAGGAATAGTTACCACGTTCTTTGTTAGCTTCATTAAGTGCGAGCGAGCTTATTATTAAAATTATATGCAATTTGCCATATTTTTAGCATCATCCTTTACCATTCCCCTGTCGTCAAGCACTGTTACCCGTCGAATTCCGATCAATTTCCCTTGACAGGTGGAAAGAACGCCACCTAGACTGTCATAATGTGGGGAATTGTGGGTAATAGTGGATCAAAAACAATGTTTCGTGGAGCAGCAGCAGTCAGTCTTGATGAAAAAGGTCGACTTGCGATACCAGCAAAGTATCGCAAGAGCTTGCTGTTGGATTGTGACGGCCAAATGGTCTGCACCATCGACATCAAGCAGCCCTGTTTGTTGTTGTATCCATTGCCACAGTGGCAAATCATTGAACAGAAACTTACCACTTTATCCAGTATGAACCCCGCAGAGCGTCGTCTGCAGCGGTTGCTGTTGGGTCACGCCGAAGATTGCCAAATGGACAAAAATGGCCGCATTTTGATTGCGCCGACATTGCGTCAACATGCGGATTTGAGCAAGAAGATCATGATTATCGGACAGCTTAATAAATTTGAACTTTGGTCAGAATCGGCATGGCACGAGCAAATTACAGCTGATATGGCTGCAGAGCAAGCAGACGACTTGGCACTAAGTGAACGTTTACAAGATTTCTCATTATAATGACTACAGACGCGCAACCACACGTCTCGGTCTTGCTACAAGAGTCTTTAGCGGCGCTTGCGATCAAACCAGACGGAATCTATTTAGATGCAACCTTCGGTCGAGGGGGGCACTCGCGCGCCATTTTGTCACAACTTAATGCCGACGGCCGATTATATGCACTCGATCGTGACCCCACCGCGATTGCCGTAGGTACTGAACTACAACAACAAGATCCACGCTTTACTATTATCCACACACCATTTTCACGGTTGGCCGAGGTGCTTGATGAGCAGCAACTGCGCGGCCAGCTCGATGGCATTTTATTCGACTTAGGCGTGTCTTCCCCACAATTAGACGATGCCGAACGCGGATTTAGCTTCATGCGCGATGGCCCACTTGATATGCGCATGGATACGACGAGCGGTCAAACCGCGGCTGAATTCCTCAACACTGCCAGTGCCGATGATATTGCATTTGCCTTACGCGAGTATGGTGAAGAGCGATTTGCGTGGCGCATTGCTCAAGCTATCGTGCAACGTCGTGCCGAGCAGCCGCTACAAACCACGCGAGAATTGGCTGAGCTGATTGCCGCGAGCGTACCTTTTAAAGACAAGCACAAGCACCCAGCAACGCGCAGCTTTCAGGGAATTCGTATCCACATCAATGGCGAGCTGGATGAAATTGAGCAGGCCCTCAACGCTGCTGTGCAAGGGTTGAAACCTGCAGGCCGGTTGGCGGTGATTAGTTTTCATAGCTTAGAAGATCGTTTAGTCAAGCGCTTTATGCGGCAGCAAGCACAAGGCCGGCCGATTCCCGCAGGGCTACCTATTCGCGACGTTGACTTCGATCGGGGGCAAACGTTGCAGCTCATCGGCAAGGCGATCAAACCATCGGCAGCTGAGATTCAGCTGAATCCCCGAGCACGAAGCTCCGTGTTACGAGTGGCAGCGAGGTTACCGTCATGAAAAGCAAACGGGTACCCGCATTAATCAGTGTACTTTGGGATGACTTGCGCCAACACCTTGTGTTGGTGTTGCTGTTTTTAATGGTGATTGGCAGCGCTATGGGCGTGATCTATGTATCCCATAGCCATCGGTTGCTGACCATTGAGCGTGATCAGCTGCTATCGCAGCGCGATGACATCGATATTGAGTGGCGTCATCTGCAAATTGAACAGAATACGTTAACCGAACATAACCGTGTTGAACGTATCGCCCAGCAGCGGTTGGGTATGGTGCGTCCTGAACCAGAGCAGGAGGTGCTAGTGCCATGGCAATAACAGCTCCAGTGAAACGGCGGCGGACGAAGAAGCCAGCACCTCATTTAAGCACCGGTCGCTACCTGACCGCGATGCTGATTGTGCTGGCGGTATTTGGTTCCTTGGTTGCGCGAGCGGCATATATCCAGCTCATCGAGCCTGAACGGTTGATTTATGAAGGCGATCGGCGCTCATTACGGGCTGCTACCACCATGGTACAACGGGGCAGTATCGTCGATCGTAACGGCCGTGAACTGGCGGTGAGTGTACCCGTGCAAACAGTCTGGGCTGATCCTAAGCGGGTGCATGATGGGGGTGGTTTAGATAACCGTGAGCGCTGGTTAGCGCTGGCTGAAGTATTTCGCACCGATGTTAACGAGCTACTCAACAAAGTAGCGGATCCGAATCGACGCTTCGTGTACCTCGATCGCAAAGTCACTCCCGGAGTGGCTGAGTTCGTGCGCCAGTTGAATATACCAGGGGTGTATCTCAAAACCGAATCACGGCGTTTTTACCCAGCCGGTGAGATTGCCGCCCATGTGGTTGGCTTTACCGACATCGATGGCGTGGGTATCGAGGGGCTTGAGGCGATTTATAACCAAGTATTAACGGGTATTCCCGGTGAACGGGTTTACCGCAAGGATGCGGCAGGACGGGTTGTTGAAGAAATTCGCATCACTGCGCCACAACAACCACAACAACTTACATTGAGCATTGATCAACGCTTGCAGGCAGTGGCGTACACTGAGGTGAAGAAAGCCGTGCGCTATCACCAGGCAACCTCAGGATCCGCTGTTATTCTCGATGTAAAAACCGGCGAAGTGTTGGCGATGGTCAACAGCCCGTCCTACAACCCTAATAATCGCAGTGATTTGCAACCCCATAAACTACGCAACCGTGCGATTACCGATGCCTATGAGCCTGGCTCTACTATTAAACCACTGGCGGTCATTGCCGGGCTTGAAGCTGGCGTTATCAAACCAGATGACATTATCAATACCAGTCCAGGCTGGATGCGTTTAGGTGGCCGGCGCGTCAGTGACCCAATTAACCGTGGTGAATTAACCATTACACAAATTTTAGAGAACTCCAGCAACGTAGGCACTGCCAAAATAGCATTAGCAACGGGTATAGAAAAATTATTGGAAACGTATGCAGCGGTTGGTTTTGGCAACGACACAGGTGTGGCCATGCTGGGTGAAAGCTTTGGTGTGCTCCATCATCGCCAACGCTGGTCGGAGTTTGAAATAGCAACGTTGTCATACGGCTACGGTATGTCAGCTACAACGCTACAGCTGGCGCAACTGTACGCCATTATCGCCAATGGCGGTAAGCGTATTCCACTAACGATTCAACGCCGTGAAGGCGTGCCGGAAGGGCGACAAGTGCTTTCTAAAGAATCCGCTGATGCAGTATTGGCGATGCTAGAGAGTGTGGTTGCCAATGGTTCCGGTCGTCGTGCTCAAGTGCGCGGTTACCGTGTTGCAGGTAAGACGGGCACATCGCGCAAAGCGATAGCCGGAGGTTACGGGGATGAATACGTGACCTTGTTTGCTGGAATTGCACCAGTAAGTGATCCACGGATTGCCGTAGTCGTCACCATTAACGAACCTAGTGGCGATGAATACTACGGCAGTGAAGTATCGGCACCAGTGTTTGCCGAAATTGTGAGTAACGCATTGCGAGTGATGAATGTGCCACCGGATAATCTAGCGGATGCGCAGCTTAAAGCTGCTGGGTTTGGAGGTTCACGTGATTGATTTAATCGCCTTGTTACCTGATTACCCATTACCTCTCCCTAACGTTAAGGTAGGGGGGGTGAAGCTCGATAGCCGCCAAGTGGCACCTAACGACATATTCGTGGCGGTGCCAGGCTACCAAGTGGACGGCCGACAATTTATTGATGCCGCCATTGCGGCAGGCGCTGCAGTGGTGTTGGCCGAAGCAGAAACAGTTGGGATTGAGCAGCGCGGTCGCGCCTGGCTGATTGATGTGCCGCAGTTAAAAAATCAACTCTCATTTATTGCCGGACGCTTTTTTCATGAGCCGTCCCAGCATCTTCGCGTGATTGGCGTAACGGGAACCAATGGTAAAACCTCGGTAACTTATATTGTGGCGCAATTGCTGAATGCGTTGGGTACACGCTGTGGTGTGATTGGCACGACCGGTAGTGGTTTTCCCGGTCAGCTGCTGGCAGAAACCCATACCACCCCTGACGCCGTGGCAGTGCAACATCGTTTGCAAGTATTGCACAGTGAGGGGGCACGTGCGGTGGCTATGGAAGTCTCATCCCACGCATTAGTGCAGCGGCGTGTTGAAGGCGTGCATTTTGCCGTGGGTGTTGCCACCAACATTAGCCGTGACCATCTCGATTATCACGGTACTATGGCGCATTATGCTGGTGCGAAACGCCGCTTGCTGACCGAATTAAACACTGAGCGCAGCGTCCTGAACGCTGATGACGCATCCATTGCAGCATGGTTACCTGATCGCCCCGACAGTTGGCGGTTTAGCCTAACGCCACAAAGTGCAAGTCGGAGTTTGTGGGCAGCCGATATTCAATACGCCGCCGATGGCACAAAATTTAATTTGCATGTTCAAGCACATGCTGGTGAACCTGTGGTTTATCCAGTGGTTTCTCCGTTATTAGGCGGTTTCAACGTGTATAATTTGCTCGCCGCCATCGCTACCTTAGTAACGCTCGATTATGACCCAGCGGCCATTGTGGCTGCTTGCCGTCAATTACATGCTGTGCCAGGCCGCATGGAAACCTTTGGTGGTACCGAACAACAGCCACTCGTGATTGTCGATTATGCGCATACCCCTGATGCTCTCCAACAAGTGTTAACCGCACTGCGTCGGCATTGCCAAGGTACGCTGTGGTGTGTGTTTGGTTGCGGTGGTGATCGGGATCGTGGGAAACGCCCCCAAATGGGTGCGGTGGCCGCAGAATTAGCCGATCGTGTGGTGGTGACGGATGACAACCCACGCACGGAAGAGCCGCAACAAATCGTCCAAGATATCTTGGCCGGTATGCCACGCCAGCGCCAAGTGCAAGTGATCATGGGACGCGAGAATGCCGTACGTCAAGCAATTGCCCAAGCGCAGCCCGGTGATGTGGTGCTGTTAGCAGGTAAAGGACATGAGGATTATCAAATTATTGGGCAACAACGGACCGACTATAATGAACGTGCCTTGGTGGCGGCCATTATGACGACAGCAGCTGTGGAGCGTGAGTCATGATCCGCGTCGACGTGCAGTGGATTAGCGCCGCCGTAAACGGGCAGTTGCTCGGTGGAAATTGTGTTGTCGAACAGGTCAGTACTGATTCGCGGCGAATTCCTGCGCAATGCTTATTCATCGCCTTAGTAGGTGAACACTACGATGCCCATAATTTCGCCGCACAAGCGGTAGAGGCGGGCGCGGTGGCATTAGTCGTGGAGCGTCAATTGACCGACCCTGTGTGTGCGCAAGTGCCACAAATTATCGTTGCGGATACGCGTATTGCGTTAGGAGCACTCGGTGCAGCGGTGAAAGCACAAGTGGCACCCAAGACCATAGCTGTGACTGGGAGCAGTGGTAAAACCACCGTCAAAGAAATGATCGCCGCGATTTTACGCCAGCGCGGTGACGTGCTGGCAACCGCTGGCAATTTTAATAATGACATTGGGGTTCCGCTGACCTTGTTACGATTAGAACAACAGCATCAATTTGCAGTGATTGAGTTAGGTGCCAACCACGTCGGTGAGATTGCCTATACCACCAACCTCACTAAGCCCGATGTCGCTATCATCAACAATGTGGCGCCAGCGCATGTTGAAGGGTTTGGCGATATTCATGGCGTTTATTTGGCTAAATCTGAAATTTTCCGTGGTTTAGCCGCTGATGGATTAGCGCTGACACCGCATCATTCGATATTTGCCTCATGCTGGGCTAAAACGTTGACGCATGTGCACCATGAAACCTTTGGTCGGGTGTTAGCTGACGACAGCGACACATTACCTGATGTACGGGCATACAACGTGCAACTGAATCAGCAGGGGTGTGCCGAATTTGAGGTAGAGTTGAGTGGAACTTCGCCAGAACGGGGAAAAATCACCTTGAACCTGCCGGGTTTACACAATGTTGACAACGCATTGGTAGCTATTCGAGCCACACTTGCGGTAGGTTGTGCGCTGGCTGACGCGCAGACCGCGTTGGCGCAATTACAACCTGTCGCTGGACGCCTACATGTCATGCAGTTAACACCCCATATCCGACTCATCGACGATGCATATAACGCAAATGTTGGGTCGGTCAAAGCTGCGCTGGATATGCTGGCGGTCTATCCAGGCTACCGCATGATGATTTTTGGCGATATGGGCGAGTTAGGCACCCGTGCGCGGGAATATCACGAAGAAGTAGGCACCTATGCCATTGCCGCAGGTATCGATAACTTATTTACGCTGGGTGTACTTAGTCAAAGTGCAAGTACGGTCTTTAATGGCCGTGGTGGTCGCCACTTCTCCAATTTGGATAGCCTAGTAGCTGCAGTCATTGACACCGTTCGCCTGGCACCTGCGCCCGTCACCATTTTAGTGAAGGGCTCGCGCAGTATGCGGATGGAACGCGTGATTGATGCCTTAACAACACGACAGGAAGAGTTAACACCCATAACCTCAGTAGAAGGAACCCCTGCATGTTAGTGTGGCTGGCAGAATACTTAACTCAGTATGCGACAGTATTTAACGTTTTCTCGTACCTGACCATGCGCGCGATTTTGAGTGTGCTGACCGCACTGGTGTTGTCATTGTGGATGGGGCCGTCATTGATTAAGTATTTGCAACGCTTACAAGTGGGCCAAGCAATTCGGGATGATGGCCCGCAAAGTCACCTGGCTAAGGCGGGGACGCCGACCATGGGTGGTGTGTTAATTATCGCCTCCATTGTCTTTGCCACTGTACTTTGGGCAGATCTGACCAACCATTACGTACAAGTCGTGTTGGCCGTGGTTATAGGTTTTGGACTGGTTGGCTTTGTTGATGATTATCGCAAAGTGGTGCAAAAGAACCCGCGTGGTTTACCAGCGCGTTGGAAATACTTTTGGCAATCGTTGATTGCGACCCTCGCCGCGGTTTACTTATATGGCAGCGCGACCATAGGTGCAGAAACCCAGCTCCTGGTGCCATTTTTCAAAGATGTGATGCCGCAATTGGGCTTGTTCTACATTCTGCTGGCATATTTTGTGATTGTCGGTACCAGTAATGCGGTGAATCTCACGGATGGCTTAGACGGGTTGGCGATTGTACCCACCATCATGGTGGCTGGTGCGCTGGGCGTATTTGCGTACCTGTCTGGCCATGCCAATTTTGCGCACTATCTGAATATTCCGTTCTTACCCTTATCTGGTGAGTTGCTGATTGTCTGCACTGCCATTTTTGGCGCTGGGCTGGGCTTTTTATGGTTCAACACGTACCCAGCCATGGTGTTTATGGGAGATGTGGGTTCGCTCACACTAGGCGCGGCATTAGGTGTGATTGCCGTGATGGTGCGCCAAGAACTGGTGTTATTCATTATGGGCGGCGTGTTTGTGATGGAAACGTTCAGCGTCATGCTACAAGTGGGCTCGTATAAATTACGCGGCAAACGAGTATTCCGAATGGCGCCGATTCATCACCATTACGAATTGAAAGGATGGCCAGAGCCGCGTGTGATAGTACGGTTTTGGATTTTAAGCTTGGTGTTTGTACTCATTGGTCTAGCAACGTTAAAGCTGAGATAAACGATGAAACTGATGAACCTCGATCAGTATGACAGCATTGGTGTAGTTGGCCTCGGTCAAACGGGGTTGTCCTGCGTGCGCTATCTGCTCGAACGTGGGGTCCAGCCGGTCGTGTTTGATACCCGGCAACAACCGCCAGGCTTAGCCAAACTACACGCACTTTCAGCCGATTTGGAAATCCATACCGGGCCTCTTGAACTGGAACACATACTGGGTATGGATTTGCTCATTGTCAGCCCAGGCGTTGATTTGCGAACGCCAGTACTGCAAATGGCACGTGATGCCGCTATCCCGGTAATTGGCGATATGGATTTATTCGCTCGCCATGTCAATAAACCAGTCCTTGGTATTACAGGATCAAACGGTAAATCCACGGTAACCCGGTTGGTGAGTGAGTTGTTAACTGCCGCGGGTTTGCAAGTCGCCATAGGTGGGAATATTGGCGTGCCAGTACTGGATTTGGTCGGTCACGATGTCGATGTGTTTGTCTTGGAACTATCCAGTTTCCAACTGGAGTTATTACACGACTTGCATTTCAAGGCGGCGACCATCCTCAATATTAGTGATGATCACCTCGATCGCTATAACGATATTCGTGATTACACCAATGCCAAACATCGGATTTACTTAAATACCGACATCGCCGTGTGGAATCGTGATCAAGAAACGACAGCGCCGTCATTAGTACCTGAAAGTGAGCAACTGACTTTTGGGAAAACCCCAACCGGTGGTCGTGATCCACATCGCTATGGCCTCGTGGCGGAACACAATGACTGGGTCATTACCGTCGCTGGCGAGCCGGTGGTGCGTGCCAGTGAACTGCAACTGGCCGGCGTTCACAACTTATTTAATGTACAAGCAGCGTTAGCAATGGTGAGTACTTGTGGGGTTCAGCCGCAGCAAGTACTTACTACGCTGAAGCAGTTCAAAGGTCTGCCGCACCGCTGCGAACGTATTGGCGAATTTAACCAAGTGACCTGGGTCAATGATTCGAAAGCAACCAATATTGGCGCTGCTGAAGCTGCCATTATGGGCATGCGTCCACTGGTTGCGGGCAAATTGATTGTGATTGCCGGTGGTGATGGCAAAGGGGCTGATTTCAGTTATTTCCGTAAAGCGCTGCAACAGGTCGATGTATTAATTGTATTGGGCAAAGATGGTGAGCGCATTGCCCATCAAGTGCAGCATGCGATTAGCGTTAAATCGCTGGCTGAGGCGGTGCAAGTGGCGGCTGAGTTAGCGACGCCACAGAGCATGGTGTTGTTATCACCAGCCTGTGCCAGCTTAGATATGTTTGACAACTATGAACAGCGCGGTGACCAGTTCCGTGCTGCAGTGGAGGCCTATTATGGTCGCGCAAGCGCCTAAAGCGCACCCCGCAACCCCCGCAGAAGAGCAGCTGGAGCTAACGATGCAACCAGCGCTTGATGCATTTCAGTCGCCAGTGTGGCAACGCTGGCGCGAATGGTGGTGGCCGCGTGATCACACCCTGCTCTACGATCGGGTGATCTTATGGATATGCTTAGCCTTAATAGCGATAGGCTTGATTATGGTGACGTCGGCATCATTCCCTGCGGCAGAGCGGCTTACTGGTAACCCCTTTTACTTCATGACACGGCATGTCATGTATGTAGTACTGGGGTTAGGGTTGCTGTTTGTGGTGATGCAAATTCCGGTGCAATGGTGGTTAGCGGGTAGCGGTACTTTGTTACTCAGTTCCCTAGTTTTATTGGCGGTAGTTTTGGTGATTGGTCATGAGGTTAATGGTGCCAAGCGGTGGATCAAGCTCGGACCAATGACCTTGCAGGTCGCCGAGGTGGCCAAACTGTTTTTTGTGATTTATCTATCCAGCTACCTGACACGCCGTGTCGGTGAAGTACAAGAAAACATCAAAGGTTTTATTAAGCCATTGATTGTCTTGTTCTTCTTTGCCTTATTGCTGCTGCTGCAGCCTGACTTTGGCTCATTAGTGGTGATGTCACTTATTGCGGTAGGCATGTTGTTCTTAGCAGGGGCACGGATCTGGCAGTTTTTTGCGGTGTTGGTGACCTTTGCCTTCGTTATTGTGCTGTTGATTGTTAAAGAGCCGTATCGAATGCGCCGCGTGGTGTCCTTCCTCGATCCCTGGGAAGACCCCTTCGGCAGCGGTTACCAGTTGACGCAATCGCTCATGGCGTTTGGCCGTGGCGATTGGTTTGGGCAAGGTTTGGGTAACAGTATTCAAAAACTACAGTACCTCCCTGAAGCCCACACCGACTTTATCATGGCGGTGGTCGGTGAAGAACTTGGATTTGTGGGGATTTTGCTGATCTTGGCGTTAGTGTTCGCCTTAGTGGTACGAACCATGCTGCTCGGCCGTAACGCATTACGTGCCGGTCATCAGTATGGTGGCTTTGTTGCTTACGGTATTGCCATTTGGTTTGCTTTCCAAGCCATGGTCAATATAGGTGCAGCAGCCGGAATGCTGCCTACCAAAGGGTTGACCTTACCCTTGGTTAGCTACGGTGGCACCAGTTTATTGATTAGCTGCATGGCGGTCGGGTTGCTGTTACGGATTGACTACGAACTGCGAGTGAGTCAAGTGCAAGTCGCGCCACGCCGTGGCATCAACCGTGGTGGAGGTAGCGCATGAAGAACGTGATGATTGCGGCTGCGGGAACCGGTGGTCACGTATTTCCTGCCTTAGCAGTGGCAGAACAATTGCGGCAATACGGCTGGCGCGTGGTGTGGTTAGGCACGACCGAACAACGGCTTGAAAGTAACGTGGTGCCCGCTGCTGGCTTTGAGCTTGAGCAGATCCCGATGCAGGGCGTGCGTGGCCATGGGCTGTTGCGAAAACTGACCACGCCGTGGCGGCTGTTCAAAGCATTTTTACATAGTCGGCGCTTGCTTAAACAACACCAGATCCAGTTATTAGTGACGTTTGGTGGGTATGTTTGCGGTCCGGCAGGATTGGCAGCGCGTAGTCTCGGTATTCCGCTGCTAGTGCATGAGCAAAATGCCGTGGCTGGCTTGACCAATAAGTTGCTGGCCCGTTTCGCTCAGCATGTGATGGTTGGTTTTGCTGCCGCACGGCAACAATTGCCGCAAGCTGAAGTCGTTGGCAACCCGTTGCGGGCAAACTGGTATCAACCGATAACAGCGCCGCGTACAGATGGTTTGCACGTGTTAGTTGTGGGTGGCAGTCTCGGTGCGCAGGTTTTAAATGAAACGGTTCCAGCGGCGCTAAAGCAGTTGCCGGCAGAGTTAATTGCGCAGCTCACTGTCCACCACCAATGTGGGCAAGGGCGCGCAGCAGAAGTCGCACAAGCCTACGCCGAACTGCCATTGGCAGCAGTGCAGGTCGCTGAATTTATTGATGATATGCACGCTGCATATAGCCGCGCAGATGTGGTTGTATGCCGTGCCGGGGCATTAACAGTCGCCGAATTAGCCATGGTGGGAACACCAGCAATTTTTGTGCCGTTGCCGCATGCCGTTGATGATCATCAAACGGCGAATGCCAATGAATTAGTACGGGTGAATGCAGCTCGATTGTTGCCACAAACCCAGTTACAGCAAGTGACTCCGTTAGTGAACTTGCTCCATGAATTGTTGACTCACCCCGAGTTGCGGGAACAGATGCGCAACAATGCGCAACAAGCGGCGTATCCGCAGGCCACCGAAACCGTGGTGAGTCGTTGTGAACGATGGGCCAATCCAGAGCCCATGAATGTAGGCCAAAGTTTATGAATCATGAGAAGTCCACACCATTTACTGTTGTCAGCGTGCCGGAGATGCGTCGCGTACGTCGCATCCATTTTGTCGGCATCGGCGGCGCCGGTATGGGTGGCATAGCAGAAGTATTGTTAAACCAAGGGTACACCATTAGTGGTTCAGATTTGGCCGAAAATGCCAATACCCAGCGGTTGCGCCGTTTTGGTGCAGAAATTTTTATCGGTCATCATGCTGATCATGTCTTGCATGCCGATGTGATTGTGGTGTCCTCTGCGATTCGTTCTGATAATCCAGAGGTTGTGGCTGCTGAGCAGCGCATGATCCCACTCGTACGCCGGGCTGAGATGTTAGCTGAGTTGATGCGTTTTCGGCATGGGATTGCAATTGCCGGTACCCATGGCAAAACAACGACCACGAGCTTAATCGCCAGTATTTTTGCCGAAGCTGAATTGGATCCGACCTTTGTTATTGGGGGCTTATTAAACAGCGCTGGTACCAACGCGCGCTTGGGTACAAGTAAGTATTTAATTGCCGAAGCTGACGAATCCGATGCGTCATTTTTGCACTTGCAGCCGATGGTGTCGGTCGTGACCAATATTGAGCCTGACCATATGGACACCTACGGGGGTGATTTTAGTAAAATGCTCGATACCTACGTCGACTTTTTGCATAACTTACCCTTCTATGGTTTGGCGGTGATGTGTGTGGACGATCCAGTCGTACGTGACTTACTCCCGCGCCTTGGCCGTCATAGCATTACCTATGGTTTCAGTGCTGATGCTGATGTGCGCGGTTCAGATTATCAGCAGCAGGCCGAGCGCAGCACCTTTGTGGTGCATCGCCACGGACGCGAGCCATTGGCGGTCACCTTGAATTTACCGGGCAAGCATAATGCACTTAATGCCTTAGCCGCGATTGCCGTGGCAACTGACGAAGGCGTGTCTGATGTAGCTATTACCCGCGCCTTAGCAAAATTTGGTGGGATCGGTCGTCGCTTTGAGCACCTCGGGCAGTTCGCATTGGCCAACGCAGAGGTCGCAGGTGACGTTATGCTAGTGGATGACTATGGTCATCATCCATCAGAAGTGGCAGCAACTATTGCGGCGGCGCGGGCAGGGTGGCCTGAGCGGCGGTTGGTCATGGTGTTTCAACCCCACCGTTATTCACGTACCCGAGATTTATTTGATGATTTTGTGACGGTACTCGGTGCGGTTGACGTGTTGTTGTTGCTCGATGTGTATAGCGCTGGCGAAGCTCCGGTGCCTGGTGCAGATAGCAGAGCCTTAGCACGCGCCCTACGGTTACGCGGGCAACTGGAACCGATTTATGTGGGTGATCGAGCTAATTTATATAAGGTAATGGCCAACGTATTACAACCCAATGATATGGTGATTGCACAGGGCGCAGGCAATATCGGTGCAATCGCACGAGATTTAGTCGCCACCCAATTAGTGCCAGCACAATTACGTGACAAAGCAGAGGCTTTGCAAGGAGAACAGCAGTAATGACAGCCGCGAAGTTTGGCAAAGTAGCAGTGTTATACGGCGGGAGTTCCGCCGAACGCGAGGTGTCGTTGCGCTCAGGACAGGCCGTGTTGGCGGCTTTGCAAGCTCAAGGGGTCGATGCTCATGGGGTTGACCCGGCTGCGGTGAGTTTAACCGCACTCGCGCAGCAACACTTTGACCGTGCGTTTATCGTATTACATGGTCGTGGTGGTGAAGATGGCACCATCCAAGGCGCATTGGCGACCTTAGGTATTCCGTACACCGGTAGTGGAGTGCTGGGCTGCGCCTTAGCGATGGACAAAATACGGACCAAACAGGTGTGGCAGGCGGCCGGTTTACCTGTGGCGCGAAGCATCGTCGTGCGCCGCGGTGAAACTTTGGATTGGGTGAAGGTGCTAGCGGAGCTCGGCGGTAAGGTGATGGTCAAGCCTGCCCAAGAAGGTAGCAGTATTGGGATGAATTCAGCAGCTTCGGCGGAGGCCTTAGCCAGCGCAGTTGCTACGGCACATAAGTACGATCAGGAAGCGTTAATCGAAGCCTGGCTAGCAGGACCTGAGTACACAGTAAGTATTTTAGGTGATCAGGCGTTACCGGTGATTCGTGTGCAAGCGGTGAGCGAATTTTACGATTATGTCGCGAAGTACCAATCGAATACCACGCAGTATCACTGTCCGGCAGGGTTATCACCCGCCCGTGAAGCCGAGTTACAAGCGTTAGCTCTGCAAGCGTTTCATGCTGTTGCGGGACGCGGTTGGGGACGGATTGATGCCATGTGTGATGCGGCAGGCAATTTTTATCTGCTTGAAGCCAATATGGTGCCAGGGATGACTGCAAAGAGTTTAGTACCCATGGCAGCGAAGGCGGTGGGTATGAGTTTCGAGCAATTGGTATGGCGCATCCTCGAGCTTAGCGAGGTGTAATGTGGCGGCACTCCGCTGGCAGTTTTGGCTGGGATTTGGATTTTTTCTCAGTGTCGTCATCGGAGCGATTGCCGGGGGGATGTGGCTGTATTACTTGGCCATGGATGCCAATGAAGTACCGTTGCGGCGCTTGGTGGTGCAAGGCGAGTTAACCTATTTAAGCAAAGCGCAACTACGCGATGCTTTGGCAGGTGAAGAATTAGGGAGTTTTTTCTCTGCTGATGTGAACCATGTGCGGGCTTTGTTAGAAGCGCAACCTTGGGTAGAACAGGCCTCAGTGCGCAAAGAATGGCCGGACATTTTGAAAGTATTTATTGTTGAGCGCAAGCCGTTGGCCCATTGGAACCCCGCCACGCGACCAGCAGCATTAGTGAGCGTTAACGGGGATGTGTTTGATGTAGATAAAAGCGTGCTCACGGAATTTTTGCCCAGTTTATCGGGTCCAGAGCATGCGGTGCTAGAAACCGTCGAGCATTATCAGCGCGTGACCGAATTGTTACATCTAAACGGTCACCAAGTGGTAGCGCTAACGCTCAACGAGCGGTTTGCAGTGGATGTGGAATTACTGTCGGGAATTCGATTGCGGTTAGGTCGCGAGGGTTTACTCGAACGAGTGCAGCGTTTTATCGATTTATTCCCGACGCTTATTCGGCAGCGAACTCAGCCGATAGATTATGTGGATTTACGCTATGACACCGGCGTTGCGGTGGCTTGGAAAGAAGAGCAAGAGAGATAATAACATGTCGAAAGCAGCAGAACGGAACATGGTCGTTGGTTTAGATATCGGCACCAGTAGAGTGACAGCCCTAATTGGCGAAGTGATGCCAGACGGGGATATCGCTGTTATTGGTGTTGGTGCTGCGACTGCGCGTGGCATGGATAAAGGTGGGGTCAACGATTTAAATCTAGTCGTGCAATCCATTCAGCGCGCCGTAGAAGAAGCAGAATTAATGGCAGATTGCCGCATTGCCTCGGTCTGGCTCAATATTTCTGGCCGTCATATTGCTTGCCAAAATGAGTCAGGCATGGTCCCGATTAACGAGGCCGAAGTAACTCAAGATGATGTGGATAGCGTGATTCATGCAGCGCAGTCGGTGCCAATCGCACAAGAGCGGCGGATCCTGCATGTGCTACCGCAAGAGTACATTATCGATTCCCAAGAAAGCATCAAGAGCCCTATTGGGATGTCGGGCGTGCGCATGGAGGCCCGAGTTCATATTATTACCTGTGCCAACGACATGGCGAAGAATATTGAAAAAGCAGTGGAGCGTTGCGGCTTAAAAGTCGAGAGCCTGATTTTTTCGGCGTTAGCTTCGAGCATGGCCGTGCTGACCGAAGATGAAAAGGATTTAGGCGTAGCCTTGGTCGACATGGGGGCTGGTACCATCGACATTAATATTTATACCGGTGGGGTATTGCGGCATACCGCCGTGATTCCAGCGGCGGGTAACCAAGTGACCAGTGATATCGCGAAGATCTTTCGGACGCCACTGAACCACGCGGAAGAAATTAAAACCAAATATGCCTGTGCACTGCGCGAGTTAGTAGGCAAGGATGATCATATTGAAGTGCCCTCGGTCGGTGGGCGCCCGTCACGAAGTATGGCTCGCCATATTTTGGCCGAAGTGGTGGAGCCACGTTACCAGGAGCTGTTTGAATTGGTGCGTGATCAGATCAGCCAAAGCGGTTTGGAAGAGCAAATTGCCGCCGGGATCGTGTTAACGGGAGGCTGCGGCAGAATGGAAGGAGCCGTGGAGTTTGCTGAGGAAATTTTTCAAATGCCAGTGCGGCTCGGTGAGCCCCTTGGTATGCATGGTTTGAGCGATTACGTACAAGATCCAACCTATGCTACGGCGGTGGGTTTACTACGTTATGCGCAACAAAATGTTCAAAACCGTCAACGTGAAAGCAGCTCTACCAACGTGATTGGCTTAGGCAAACGGTTGCTGAGCTGGTTTAAAGGCGAATTTTAAGTAAAACAATGTTTTGGATATGAAATTTTGGGGTAGTACAATAAGCAGGTTAAAGGAGAAACAACATGTCTGAAGAACTATTCGAAGTAGTCAACGACTTTGATGCGGATGCAGTGATTAAAGTCATTGGCGTTGGTGGGGGCGGCGGTAACGCCGTAAAACACATGATCAGTGAGTCCATCGAGGGCGTCCAATTCTTGGTCGCTAATACCGATGCGCAAGCACTGCGTAATCATGGCGCACATGTCGCCATTCAATTGGGGCAGGATGTCACCAAAGGGTTAGGGGCAGGCGCCAACCCAGAAATCGGCCGCCAAGCGGCAGAAGAAGCGCGCGATGAAATTCGTAAGCACTTACAAGGTGCCGATATGATTTTCATCGCTGCGGGGATGGGGGGTGGTACCGGTACCGGAGCTGCACCAGTGGTTGCAGAAGTGGCGAGGGAACTCGGTATCTTGACCGTGGCAGTCGTGACCAAACCATTCCCATTTGAAGGCCAACGCCGCATGGCTGCAGCCAAAGAAGGGATTGAACAGTTGGCTCGGCATGTCGACTCGTTGATCACCATTCCGAACGAGAAACTTTTGAAAGTTTTGGGTAAAGGAACCAGCTTACTGGATGCTTTTGCTAAGGCGAACGATGTATTATTAGGGGCCGTTCAAGGTATCTCCGACTTAATTACTCGTGATGGTCTCATCAACGTTGACTTTGCCGACGTGCGTGCGGTAATGCGTGAGATGGGTACTGCCATGATGGGTACTGGTATTGCGCGTGGCGAAGACCGCGCTTCAGAAGCAGCAGAAATGGCAATTAACAGCCCATTACTGGAAGATATCGATCTCTCTGGTGCTCGTGGCGTGTTGTTGAACATCACCGCTGGCATGGACTTGAGCATGGAAGAGTTCGAGACCGTTGGTAATGTGGTGAAAGGCTTCGTATCAGAGAACGCGACGGTGATTGTGGGAACTGTTATTGACACCAATATGTCAGAAGAATTGCGAGTGACTGTGGTCGCAACTGGCCTCGGTGGTGAGCGCAAGCCCGATATCGCCTTGGTAAACCGTCGTGAGCAAGCTCCGAGCTATGGCAGCAGTCGTGTTAGTGCACACCACAGCAGCTCAACCTCAACAAGCGGTTACGGCAGCGCCGCGACAGCTCGCCAGCTGGAAGCTGAGTTTGATGATGAGCCCGCGGCAGAGCCAGCAGTGACGAAGCCAGCGGCAAAGCCACAAGCGAGCCAAAGCAAAGATATGGACTATTTAGATATTCCAGCATTTTTACGGCGTCAAGTTGATTAATCTGACGGTTTTATTGCGGAATACACGATAGTTCGGTAAACTATTGCGCCTTTTGTTTGTCAAAGGGCTATAGACTTCTTCGCAAAATGAGAAGGCAGACATGATTAAGCAACGTACCATCAAACAGCCTATTGCAACCACAGGTGTGGGTTTGCACAAAGGCAACAAGGTTCAGCTCACGCTGCGTCCGGCTCCTGTGAATACTGGGCTGGTATTTCGCCGTGTCGATCTGAAACCAGCGGTTGATATTCCTGCGAACGCTGAGTTTGTACGGGATACGCGTATGTGTACGTGTCTGATTAATGATGACAACGTACGTGTGTCTACGGTTGAGCACTTGTTGGCAGCACTTGCTGCGATGGGAATTGACAACCTCATTATTGAAGTCGATAGCCACGAAATCCCGATCATGGACGGTAGCTCTCACCCCTTCGTATACCTGCTTCAGAGCGCGGGAATTGAAGAGCAAAATGCGGCGAAAAAGTTTATTAAGATCAAGCAACCCGTACGGGTTGAAGATGGCGATAAGTGGGCGGAACTCACGCCCCACCAAGGGTTTCGCATCGATTTCGCCATCGATTTTGATCATCCGGCTATCGCCAACACTGTGCAACAGCTCAGCATTGATTTTAGCAGCAATAATTTCATCAAAGAAATCAGCCGTGCCCGCACGTTTGGTTTCATGAAGGATATTGAAATGTTGCGCGCCAATAACCTTGCGTTAGGTGGCAGCTTTGACAATGCGGTTGTGTTGGATGAGTTCCGTATTCTTAATACCGAAGGATTACGTTACGACGACGAGTTCGTGAAGCATAAGGTTCTCGATGCGATTGGTGACTTATACATGGGTGGACATACCATTCTTGGTCATCTACACGCCTTTAAATCAGGCCATGCTCTAAATAACCAATTGTTACGCGCGGTATTACAACACCAAGAAGCGTGGGAATTTGTGACCTTCGAAGATGATGCCGAAATGGCACCTATC
>Ga0209075_1000892_pt1 | contig 28861 bp, 29 predicted proteins | sample Stecom2011_FD_187523 | JGI IMG/M metagenome (GOLD analysis project Ga0209075, IMG submission 187523) | Agricultural soil microbial communities from Utah to study Nitrogen management - Steer compost 2011 (SPAdes) (version 2) | ecosystem: Environmental > Terrestrial > Soil > Agricultural land...
CGGTTCTTCAGGTTTTGTTTACCTGGCATGCTTCACCTCACGGACAAGTCAGGGATTCGGAGCGAATCTGGCCACCGATTCCCACACGAACCAGGGAGCCGCTCCTGCCTGCGGTGCCACAGATCCGATAGTTGATTTCATTAGATTGGTTGCTTAAGCCATTGCCCCGAAACCCCAGGGCCGCGCCTTGCGCCATAGCAATCGTCACCGTGCCCCGACTTCCCTCAATCACCCTCAGATCCTTACCGCCGACCTGTACCGCCACGCCTTTGGCATAGTCACCATCGACCGGAACCACAGCAACTGTCCGCCCATAGCGCATCGCTTCTGCCCTAGCGTAATTCAGCAATCCGACTAAATTGTTCGTGGTCGAGGTCACTCGATTGCTTTCCACCATGTTTTGAAACGAAGGAACGGCGAAGCCCAACACGATGGCAAGCACAGCCAGCGTCACCAACAACTCCACCAACGTAAAACCTCGGGAATACCTCATTCCTACTCCCCATGTGGACAAAGAGAATCTCAAGGCTAAGTGTAGTCGACTCTCTGAGTCACGGGAGGGATGAGCCGACGATCGGCCAAAATAGGAGACGAATGGCGGAAGACGAGATCATTTTGTGAAAAAGGTCACATGAAGTGACCTTTTTGAGGAAAGAGAGATCAGCAGCGCAAGGCGGGTTTAAGAGACGTCGACGGCAGGTATGCGCAGTTCCTTGGGGACGCTGAACTGGACATTCTCCTCCCGGCCTTCGATTTCCTCCGGCGCCTCTCCACCCATCTCCTGCAGGCGCTCCACCACCTGCTGGACCAGGATTTCCGGAGCCGAGGCGCCGGCGGTGATACCCACAGCCGTCACCCCTTGAAACCAGGAAGACTCGATCTGGGAGGCATCATCAATCAGATAGGCCGGGGTTCCCATCCGCTCGCCCAACTCCCGCAAACGATTGGAGTTGGAACTGTTGGGAGAGCCCACCACCAACATCAGATCACATTCGGATGCCAACTGCTTGACCGCATCCTGACGGTTTTGGGTGGCATAGCAGATATCGTCCTTGCGCGGCCCACGGATCAGCGGGAAGCGTTCTCTCAAGGCGTCGATCACTTTGGCGGTATCATCCATGGACAGAGTGGTCTGGGTCACGAAATAGAGTCGCGAGGGATCGCGCACTTCCAACCGCTCCACATCTTCCACATTTTCCACCAAATAGATGTCACCCCCCTGCTGGTGATCGAACTGTCCCATGGTGCCTTCCACTTCAGGATGCCCCGCATGACCAATCAGGATACATTCGGCACCGTCGCGACTATAACGAGCCACTTCAATATGCACCTTGGTCACCAAGGGGCAGGTGGCATCAAACACCTTCAACTGGCGTCGGTCTGCCTCTGCCCGGACCGACTGGGCCACACCATGGGCGCTGAAGATCACCAGGGAATTATCAGGCACTTCATCCAGCTCATCCACGAAAATCGCGCCACGATTTCTCAGGTTGTCCACCACAAAGCGGTTGTGCACGACCTCGTGACGCACATAGATCGGCGCGCCGAACACATCCAGTGCCCGATTGACGATTTCAATGGCCCGGTCAACACCGGCACAGAAGCCACGGGGGTTTGCAAGTTTGATCTTCATCACTGACTACCCTGCTCCGCTGGCTGCACCGCCAAAATTTCAACTTCAAAAGTCAGGGTTCTGCCCGCCAGGGGATGATTGAAGTCCACGACCACCCGGTCCGGGTGGACTTCCTTGACGATGCCCGGCAACTCAGACTTGGCGGCATCGGCAAACGACAGCACCGCTCCGACTTCCAACGGCATGTCCGGTGCGAACTGCTCGCGCTTGAACTCCTGAACATTGTTCGGGTTCGGCATCCCAAAAGCGTGCTCAGGGGTAATCTCAAAACTGGCACTTTCGCCCGCTTTCATACCTTGGATGCAGGACTCGAATCCCGCGGGCAGATTACCATCGCCAAACTCAAATACGGCCGGCTGATTACCGACCGTGGAGTCCACAATGTCACCGCTTTCCAGCTTAAGGGTAAAGTGCATGGTGACTTGGCTGCCATGCCCCACAAAAAATTCTGTCATAAAAGCGCCTCCACAAGGCCTAATTGGATGCTCCGGCTTCCGAGGGAGTGCGGAACATATCCAAGGCAATCATTACAGCGCCGACGGTGATGGCGCTATCGGCAATATTGAACGCCGGAAAGTGATAAGAGCCGTAATAGAGGTGAATAAAGTCCACCACATAGCCCAGCACCAGCCGGTCATACAGATTCCCCAGGGCTCCCCCCAGCACCAACGCCAGGGCAATGGCCAACCAGCGATCACTCCGGGGCAGCCGTTGCAGCCAAGCAATCAGCATCACACTGACACCGATCGCCAGCACTGCAAAAAACCAACGCTGCCAGCCACCCTGTTCAGCCAGAAAACTGAATGCGGCCCCGGTATTGTGCAGCAAAGTCAGGTTGAAAAACGGCAGCACAGGGACGGAGACGCCATAATCGAGATTAGTGCTGGCCAGATACTTGGTGCCCAGGTCCAGCACGATCACCAAGGCCGACAACCACAGCCAGGGCAGCGCCCCCCGGGAGCGCTTGGCGGATTCCGTCATCGACCACATCCTTTAGCTATCACCCCGGCCTTAGGCATATTGACGCTTCTCGCCCACGCCAGCCACGTTCTCAACACAGCGGCCACACAGCTCCGGATGCTCGGCATGGCTGCCCACATCCTCGCGGTGATGCCAGCAACGGGTGCACTTGGTATGGGCGGTCTGGGTGACCAACACCCGCAGCCCGGCCATTTCCGTCTGCGCCGCACCGGCCGCATCGGCGTCAGCAAGAGGTTTCACCCGCGCTTCAGAGGTAATGGTCACAAAGCGCAGCTCCTCACCCAGCCGCTCCAGAATCTGTTGCAACTCTGCCTCACAGAACAAAGTCACTTCAGTGGTCAAACTTCCCTTAACGGCTCCGGCATTACGCTGGGCTTCAATTTCCTTATTGACCGCTTCCTTCACGTCCATGACCTGATTCCAGAAGTCGCGCCCCATGTCAGCGGAAGCCGCCATGGGTTGCAGCCCTTCGTAATAGGTTTCCAGGAACACGAACTCACTCCGCTCGCCCGGCATCACCTGCCAGATTTCATCGGCGGTAAAACTCAGGATCGGCGCAATCCAGCGCACTAGCGCCTCAATGATGTGATAAAGCGCCGTTTGCGCGGACCGACGCGCCAGGCTGTCGGTCTGGGTGGTGTACTGGCGATCCTTGATGATATCCAGATAGAAACCGCCCAGATCAATGGCGCAGAAGGTGTGTACCTTTTGGTAGATCTGCAGGAAGTTGTACTTCTCGTATGCGTCGCGAATCTCCTGCTGCAACAGCCAGGTCCGATCTACCGCCCAGCGATCCAGCGCCAGCATTTCATCCAGGGGCACCAGGTGCTCACGTGGATCAAAACCGTTCAGGTTGGCTAGCAGAAAGCGGGCCGTATTACGAATCCGACGATAGGAGTCCGCGGTACGATCCAGAATCTTGTTGGATACCGTCATCTCGCCGCTATAATCGGTGGCGGCAACCCACAGGCGGAGAATATCAGCACCCAGCTTGTTCATCACATCCTGAGGGGACACCACGTTGCCCAGCGACTTGGACATCTTGCGGCCGTTCTCATCCACCACAAAGCCGTGGGTCAACAGCCCCCGATAAGGCGCATGGCCATCAATGGCACAGCCGGTCAGCAATGAGGAATGGAACCAACCACGGTGCTGGTCGGAACCTTCCAGATACAAGTCAGCACGCGGGCCTTCATCATGACCCATGGGATGGGAGCCGCGCATCACGTGCCAATGAGTGGTTCCGGAGTCAAACCAAACGTCGAGGGTGTCATTGATCTTCTCATACTGGTCGGCTTCCGCCCCCAGCAGCTCGGCCGGGTCGAGTTTGAACCAGGCCTCAATACCCTCCTGCTCAACCCGCTGGGCCACCTGCTCCATCAACTCAACCGTGTTCGGATGCAGCTCACCGGTTTCCTTGTGCAGGAAGAAGGGAATCGGCACCCCCCAATTGCGCTGACGGGAGATACACCAGTCCGGCCGACCGGCGATCATGCCCTGCAGGCGGGCTTGTCCCCAGGCAGGTACAAATTTGGTGGTTTCAATGGCTTTCAAGGCCCGTTGCCGCAGGGTGGTGCCATCGTTGGCAGGCGTGTCCATGCCCACGAACCACTGGGCCGTGGCGCGGTAGATCAGCGGTGTCTTATGGCGCCAGCAGTGCATATAGCTGTGGCTGACGCTTTCATGCTTGAGCAGTGCGCCCACTTCCTGCAGCTTTTCTACAATGTTGGGGTTGGCCTTCCAGATGAACTGACCACCAAAGAACGGCAGGGATTCCACATAGACCCCATTGCTCTGTACCGGGCTCAGGATCTCATCGTTCTGCATGCCGTATTGCTTGCAGATCCGGAAGTCGTCTTCCCCGTAGGCAGGCGCCGCGTGTACCACGCCGGTACCGGCGCCGGTTTCCACATAGTCGGCCAGATAAACCGGCGACAGACGATCATAGAAGGGATGGCGGAAACGGATCTGATCCAGCGCCGCACCTTGCGCGCGTGCGACGATCTCACCCTGCAGGCCATACCGCTGCAAGCAGGCCGCTACCAGCTCCTCGGCCAGCACCAGCAAGCGATCCCCCACATCCACCAGGCCATACGTCAGCTCCGGGTGAACGTTGAGGGCCTGGTTGGCGGGAATAGTCCAGGGGGTGGTGGTCCAGATCACGATACTGGCGGGTTTGGCCAGGCTATCGACGCCAAAGGCTGCCGCCAGCTTGTCCCCATCTTCCACCGGAAACGCCACGTCAATGGCGTCTGATTTTTTGTCCTGGTACTCCACTTCGGCTTCAGCCAGCGCCGAGCCACAGTCGAAACACCAGTTGACCGGCTTGAGGCCTTTGAAAACAAAGCCGCCTTCCACCATTTTGGCCAGAGCCCGGATCTCCCCCGCTTCATTGGGGAACTCCATGGTGCGGTAGGGGTTTTCCCAGTCACCCAGCACGCCCAGGCGCACGAAGTCCTTCATCTGGCCCTGGATCTGCTTGGTGGCATAATCCCGGCACCGAATCCGGGTCAGGTCAGCCGGTTGATTCTTGCCGTGGGTGGTTTCCACCTTGTGCTCGATGGGCAGACCGTGGCAGTCCCACCCGGGAACATAGGGGGCATCGTAACCCGCCAGGGTCTTGGATTTGACAATGATGTCCTTGAGGATCTTGTTGACCGCGTGACCAATATGAATGTCGCCGTTTGCGTAGGGAGGGCCATCGTGCAGCACAAACACGGGGCGCCCCTGGGAAACCTCACGGATCTTCTGATAAAGATTCGCTTCCTCCCAGCGCTGGAGCATGGCGGGCTCACGCTGGGACAGGTTGGCTTTCATGGGAAAAGCCGTTTCCGGAAGGTTTAAGGTCGCTTTATAGTCGGTCATAACAAGTCCACGTTTAAGACTGGGTCACAGCCCACCAGTGGGGCCGGAATCATTGTTTCTGAAATCAGTGGAGGCTCATTGGCCTGCCCCCTCAGACGCCGAAAAAGCTCCGCGCCGCCTGAATATCCTGCTCAATCCGGGCCTTGAGCGCGTCAAGAGACGGGAAACGCTGCTCATCACGCAGCTTGGCCCGGAAAATCACCTGCAGCCGGGCTCCATAGATCGACCGGGAAAAGTCCAGCAAGTGGACCTCCAGCAACGGCTTGGTGCCATTCACACTGGGCCGGATCCCCACATTGGCCACCGCCGGCAGCGGTGACGACTCGCCAGGCACGAGCACCTCCACGGCGAATACTCCGGTTAATGGTGAATGGCGCCGCCCGATGGCAATGTTAGCCGTCGGCACTCCCAGCTGACGCCCCAACTTGGCCCCATGAATCACTCGACCGCCCATGCTAAAGGGGCGCCCCATCATACGGTAGGCCAAATCGAAGTCACTGGCGGCCAACGACTTGCGCACCCGAGTGCTGCTAACCCGCTCCCCGCCAATCTCAAAGGTCTGGGTATGCTCGACGCCAAAACCTTTTTCAGCGCCCACCTGTTCAAGAAGGTGGAAGTCGCCGGCTCGATCGCAGCCAAACCGGAAGTCGTCGCCGACCACCAGATGCCGGATCATCAACCCGTCGATCAGAACCTGCTGCACAAACTGTTCTGCGGTCAAGCTACGCAAGCGCTGATTAAACTGCAGACAGACTACTATGTCGACACCCTCTTGCTCGAGTGCGACTAGCTTCTCACGAAACCGCATTAACCGGGGTGGTGCTTGGTCACCGGCAAAATACTCCCGGGGCTGCGGCTCAAACACCACCACCACCGAGGGCACTCCCAGTTCAGCTGCCTTGGCCTTCACCTGGGCCAGAATCGCCTGATGGCCAAGATGAACCCCGTCGAAATTGCCAATGGTCGCCACGCAGCCCCGGGCCAACAGCGCCCGCACTGAAGGCGCCGAGGCAACGTCGCTCGCAGCTTGATACTGCAAATTGTGTAAGCCACGGATCAGCTTCATGTTTACATCATGTCTTTTGGATGAAGCGGCATTATAACCGAGGCCGGCCACGCCGCCCACACGCGTTACGCAAGCGTACCCCGACTACCGATGATCAGGACCGCATCCTGAACTGACGCAAACGAATCCCGCTGGTAAATAACGCGATGAAATACACCGCCATGCCCCCCACCGTTAGCAGCGCCAGCCAAGCCGCCCGCTCGTACCAGAACTGCTGCATCCAGAGCTCGTCGCTGTAGTTCACCAGCAGCACAAAGGCGACCAACAACCCATTCGCCACCAACAACTGGCCGCCAAACTTCAGCCAGCCCGACTGAAACCGCCAGACCCGCTCCTTATGCAGCCCCCACGCCAGCAACCCGGCATTGAGAAAGGCGGCTAAGGTGGTCGCCAAGGCCAAGCCCACATGAGCCAAGGAGAACACCAACATCAGGTTAAACACCATATTGGCCACCATGGCGATCACCCCGATCCTGACGGGTGTTCGCGTATCCTGGCGGGCAAAGAACCCCGGCGCCAGCACCTTGATGAGCATAAAAGCGATCAATCCCGCCGAATAGGCCCGCAAGCTCATGGCCGCCATCTCGATATCTCGCGGCTCCAATGCGCCATGGTAGAACAGGGTGATCAACAAGGGCTCCGCCAGCAGCGCCAGGGCAAGCGCCGCCGGCAGGCCGATCAACAGCACCGTACGAACCCCCCAATCCATCATGCGCGAAAACTCGTCAGTGGACTTTTCCGCATACTTGCGGGACAGGCTCGGCAGAATCACCGTGGCGATGGCAATTCCAAACACCCCCAAGGGTAACTCCATCAGCCGATCGGAATAGTACAGCCAGGACACGCTCCCGGTTTGTAGAAAGGAAGCCAGTATCGTGTCGAGCAGCAAGTTGATCTGACTGACGGACACCCCGAAAAGGGCCGGCACCATCAGCTTCAGAATCCGCTGCACCCCTTCATGGCGGTAATCCAGCCGGGGCCGGGGCAGCAAGCCGATTCTCATTAAAAAAGGCAGTTGGAAGAAAAACTGCAAGATCCCAGCAATCAACACCCCCCAGGCCAGCGCCACCACGGGTACCGACAGCCGCGGGCTCAGCCACAGCGCCGCCGCGATCATCGCCAGATTCAACAGCACCGGCGTAAAAGCGGGCACCGCGAAGCGGTCATAACTGTTTAGGACGGAGCCGGCAAACGCCGTCAGCGAAATCAACAACAAATACGGAAAAGTAATCCGCAGCATTTCTGCCGTCAGGGCGAACTTGACCGGATCATCATGGAATCCCGGCGCAAACACATAGGCAATCACCGGCGAGCCAAACACCGCCAGCGCCGTCAGCACCATCAACACCAGCCCCAGGGTTCCGGCAACGGCACCCAGCAAGCGGCGCACCTCGGCCTGGCTTCGCTGCGAGCGATACTCCGACAACACCGGCACAAAGGCCTGGGCGAACGCCCCTTCCGCAAACAGCCGGCGTAAAAAGTTAGGGATTTTAAACGCGACAAAGAAAGCATCGGCGCCGGCGCCCGCGCCGAACTGGTTGGCAATCACCATATCCCGAGCCAGCCCCAGCACCCGGGACAACATGGTCATCAGACTCACCAGCCCACTGGAGCGCAGCAGACTGCGGGATTTTTTGGCTGCCGGCAAAGCCTCCGAAGAAGACTCGGGGTCTGGTGCCATGGGAGTCTGATTCATAGACCTACCTGGAAAGCTCAAGAAAGCGCTGACAAGAAGAAAAAGAGTGCCGAGTGAAAGGCGCAAATGCTAGCATTACATGTCGGAAAGAAACAGTAGCGAACAACAGCCGGAGGCGAGTTTTGCCCAATCCGTGATTGACAAATAATTCGCCAACCGGCATAGTGTCGCGTCATTTATTTCGAACAACCTACCCGTTCTACGTTGAGGAGTTACAAGGTGGCGAATACCGCATCAGCTAAAAAGCGCGCGCGCCAGCAAGAGAAAAATCGAGCGCATAATGCCAGCCTGCGCTCTATGGTGCGCACCTATGTGAAAAAAGTCATTGCCAAAATCAATGCTGGTAACTACGAAGAAGCCATGGCCGCCTTCAAAGTAGCCGAGCCCATCGTTGACAGCATGGTCAACAAAGGCATCTTCGCCAAGAACAAGGCTGCCCGCACCAAGAGCCGTCTGAACGCCCGCATCAAGGCGCTCAAAGAAGCCTAAGCTCCTGGCTGTATGCGAGAATTCCTGTAACCGCATCTTCGGATGCGGTTATTTTTTGCCTGTAGAATGCCAATCTCGACAGCGGGGTACGGCAGCAGGCGCATTACCTGCCGCCGCAAGTCCATCACACCAAAATCAGATTATCCCGGTGCACCAACTCCGGCTCGTGACAGTACCCCAGCACTTTCACAATGGAGTCACTGCACTTACCAATAATCAGGCGCGCATCCGCCGCATCATAGTTCACCAACCCCCGCGCCACTTCCCGACCCGCTTCATCCACGCAGGTTACAATCTCGCCACGCCGGAAATTGCCGCTGACACTTTTTACACCCACCGGCAGCAGGCTGGTTCCTTTTTTTGATAACACCTGGACAGCACCCGCATCCAGCACCAGGGTTCCCTTGGTTTTGAGATGCCCCGCCAGCCATTGCTTGCGCGCCGCCCAGCGCCCTTGCTCCGATAACAACAGGGTTCCCAAGGCTTCACCCTGACGCAGCCGCAGCAACACATCCGGAATTCGGCCACCCACAATGACGGTGGACGCCCCCGAACGGGCCGCCAAGCGCCCGGCGCGCAATTTGGTCAGCATACCGCCGCGCCCCAGGCTGCCGGCAGAACCACCCACCATGGCATCCAGCGAAGGGTCGGCGGCATAAGCCTCGCTCACCAGCTCGGCGTCCGCATGGTGACGGGGATCCTTATTAAACATCCCCATCTGATCCGTCAGAATGATCAGCGCATCCGCCTCCATCAGATTGGCTACCAACGCCCCCAGCGTATCGTTATCGCCAAAACGGATCTCATCGGTAACCACCGTATCGTTCTCATTGATGATCGGCACCACCCCCATCTGCAACAGGGTTCGGATGGTGCTGCGCGCATTCAAATAGCGCTTGCGGTCAGAAAGGTCATCATGAGTCAGCAAAATCTGGGCGGTATGCAGGCCGTGCTTGTGAAAAAAGGTTTCATAAGCCTGTACCAGCCCGGTCTGCCCCACCGCGGCCGCGGCCTGCAGCAAGTGGACATGCTGAGGGCGCTCCGTCATCCCCAGCCGGCTCATGCCTTCCGCGACGGAACCGGACGATACTAAAACCACTTCAAGCCCCTGCTTCTGCAAGGCCGCCATCTGGTCAACCCAGGACGAGATCGACTCCACATCCAGGCCGCGCCCATCATTGGTCAGCAGCGCACTGCCAATCTTGACCACCCAGCGGCGAGACTCAGTCAGCCGGGCTCGTGAGGATGAATCGGAAGAAGCCATAAAAATGTCACCACCAGACCAATCAGACCTAACATTAATCCTGCAGGCTAACGCACGTAATAGACTTCCACATCTCCGTTGTCGTCGTCATCCTCGTCGCCCACCTCTTCCCCGTCGCGTTTCCTACGCCGGCGCTCATTGTACGCCTGCACGGCCTCCCGCGCCTCTTCGTCCATCCGCTGGCGCAACGCCTCTTCTTGGGCCCGCACCTCGTCGTCTTCCGCTTCTAGCGCCGCCCGTTCGTCCAGCCAGCGCATAATATCCTGGCATAGCACATCCGTGCCTTCCCCGGAGATTGCCGAAATGCGATATACGGGACCGTCCCAGCCCAGCGCCTCCAACAACTCCTCACAACGCTGCTCCCGCTCGTCTTCCGGCAACAGATCCAGCTTGTTCAACACCAGCCAGCGCTCACGATCCGCCAGCGTCACACTGAACTTGGCCAATTCCGCCTCGATGATATCCACCGCCTCTGCCGGGTCGGACTCATCCAGCGGTGCCATGTCCACCAAATGCAGCAACAAACGGGTACGCACCAAGTGTTTGAGAAAACGAATCCCCAAGCCAGCGCCTTCCGCCGCGCCTTCGATCAGACCCGGGATGTCGGCCACCACGAAACTACGGTGCGATTGCACGCGGACCACCCCCAAATTAGGTACCAGGGTGGTAAACGGATAATCGGCCACCTTGGGGCGCGCCGCGGAAATCGCCCGGATCAGCGTCGACTTGCCCGCATTGGGCATCCCCAACAGCCCAACGTCCGCCAGCAGCTTCAGTTCCAGCCGCAGGGTACGCTCCTCGCCCGGGGTGCCGTTGGTGGACTGGCGCGGCGCCCGATTGGTACTGGACTTGAACCGGACGTTACCCAAGCCGTGGAAACCGCCCTGGGCGACCTTCAGGATCTGCCCCGCCTCGGTCAAATCACCCAACACCTCACCGGTGTCGTCATCAATCACCGTGGTTCCAACCGGCACCTTCAAGGTGATATCCGCACCCTTGGCCCCGGTGCAGTCACTCCCCATACCGTTTTGTCCGCTTTCCGCCCGATAGCGACGCTGATAGCGGTAATCGATCAAGGTGTTGACGCCGTCATCCGCCACCAGAAATACCGAGCCGCCATCCCCGCCATCCCCCCCGCTGGGACCACCCATCGGCATAAACTTTTCACGGCGAAAAGCCACGCAGCCGTTACCACCTTTACCGGCCTGGACGTGAATTTTGGCTTCATCTACAAATTTCATGGTGTTTTCCTCCCGGAAGAACCGGCGTCAGCACGGGCCCAAGCGGCGCCCAACACTGCTGCAAAGTATATCAGCGAACCGCCCAACCAGAAGCGGGTACGACAAACAAAAAAAGCCCCGATACCGGAGCTTTTTTCATGCAAAGCGAAGAACTTAGGCTGCAGCGATAATGCGCACTGTACGACGCATATTCGGGCCTTTCTGCTCAAACTTCACATAACCGTCCGCTTTGGCGAACAGGGTGTGGTCACGGCCAATACCCACGTTCTCACCGGGGTGGAACTGAGTGCCGCGCTGACGCACGATGATGCTGCCGGCAGAAACCAGCTGACCACCGAAGCGCTTAACGCCAAGGCGTTTACTTTCTGAATCGCGACCGTTGCGGCTACTACCCGCTGCCTTCTTGTGAGCCATGATTTAACTCCTCATTGACCTGCGGAATTAACCCGCGTTGATACCCGTAATTTTCACTTCAGTGAACCACTGACGGTGGCCCTGCTGTTTCATGTGATGCTTACGGCGACGGAATTTGATGATTTTGATTTTCTTGTGACGACCATGGGAAACCACTTCCGCGGTCACTTTTGCGCCCGCAACAACAGGAGCACCCACTTTGATATCGTCACCATTGGAAACCAGCAGGACCTGGTCGAACTCGACACTGGCGCCAGTTTCTACTTCAATCTTTTCCAGCTTGAGGGTTTCGCCCTCTTTCACACGGTGCTGCTTGCCACCGCTTACGATCACTGCGTACATGATACTCTCCAATCAATAACACTCACCACTGACCGTTGCTTGAATTCCGCCCTCTGCGGACCTGCTTCTACGGGAAACCCTCTGGCAACCCTATGGCAGGGAACGGGGCCTGGCGAATGAGGGCCGCACATTGTACGAAATGCCGCCAATCACCGCAACTACCAACCCACACAAAACCCGCAATCCCTCCGGGCCTCTCACCCCTCAAAAAGGCAGCCTGATTTGCCCTGGAAACGGAAGCCCCGGCCCAGCCCCTTTTCCATAAAACCGAAACTCCGCAATCATAACTGTCGCCTAATAGTTGACACTATCTATCCTGAACCCTACGATTCAGGCCCGAAAACCCTTCTATCCACTGTGGCCTTAGGCTTCCTGCACATGCACGCTCAGCAAATATACGAGACGGTCAGCAGCGACTTTCAAGCAGTCGACACCCTGATCAAAGATCAGTTGTTTTCCCGCGTTCCACTGGTCGAAAGCATTGGCCGCTATATTACCGACAGCGGCGGCAAGCGCATGCGTCCGCTCGTGGTCCTGCTCACTGCCAACGCGCTGGGTCAGGCCAGCCAAACGGTACAACAGGATTACATCAAGCTCGCCGCCATCATTGAGTTCCTGCACACGGCCACACTGTTGCACGATGACGTGGTCGACACCTCCGAGCTGCGCCGGGGCCGCTCAACGGCTAATGCGAAGTGGGGCAATGCGCCCAGCGTGCTGGTCGGTGACTTCCTGTACTCCCGCTCCTTTGAAATGATGGTGGAATTGCGCAACCTGGAGGTGATGGAAATCCTTTCCCAGGCCACCAGTATTATTGCCGAAGGCGAAGTGCTGCAACTGATGAACGTCCGCAACCCGGATCTCACCGAAGCGCAGTATATGGACGTGATCCGCAGCAAAACCGCCATGCTGTTCCAAGCCTCCTCCCACAGCGCGGCGGTACTGACCAGTGACACCCCTCAGCTCCAAGAGGCCATGCGTGATTATGGCCTCTATCTGGGCATGGCCTTCCAACTGGCGGATGATGTGCTGGACTATCGGGGTAGCGCCGAGGAAATGGGTAAAAACGTCGGTGACGATCTCGCCGAAGGCAAGTGTACCCTGCCACTGATCCACACCATGAAAGTCGGCAGCGAAGCCCAGCGCACCCTGGTGCGTCAAGCGATTCGCCAAGGTGGGCTGGAACAACTCCCCCAGATTCTCGAGGCAGTTGAAAGCTGTGGCGCCCTGGAGCACACCCTCAACCTGGCCCACTCTTATGTGGAAAAGGCCGTCGCCTGCCTGGAAGGCTTGCCAGACTCCCCCCATAAGGAAGCCCTGGCCGCACTGGCGCGCTTGGCGGTCAATCGTTCAAAATAATTGCCGTTAATGCCGGGCTTTCTGGCGCAGCCGTTTTATGGCATTGTTCTAGGTGCTATAAATCGGCTCAATGGTTTTGAGGCACCAGAAACCCGTCATGCACAGTCCCATCACAATTGACGCCCTTCGCGTCATTGACGCGATTGATCGCAAAAAGAGTTTTGCCGCAGCCGCAAACGAACTCTATCGGGTTCCCTCGGCAATCTCCTATACCGTCCAGAAACTGGAAGAAGACCTTGGCGTTGAGATTTTCAACCGCAGCGGCCATCGGGCTATTCTAACCCCCGCGGGAAGATACCTGCTGGAACAGGGCCGTGAGATCCTGCGAGCCGCCGATACGTTAAGCCAGACCACTCGCCAGATCGCCAGCGGCTGGGAGCCCAAGCTCACCCTGGCCATCAACACCTTACTCCCCCTGGAAAGCTTGCTCCCGTTGGTACGGGAGTTTCAGGAGCAGCAGCCTCAAGTGGAAGTGCAGATCCTGGAAGAGGTCTTTGGCGGGGCCTGGGATGCCCTGTTGTGCAAACGCGCCGATCTGGCCATTGGCTGCGATATTGATAGCCGCCCGGCCGGGACATTTACCCTGCACCCGTTGGGCATGCTGGAGTTCGTCTACGCAGTGGCGCCAAACCACCCCCTTTGCAAGGAACGTCAGCCCTTATCCCCCGAGGTCCTGGCCAAATACAGAGCAGTGGTGGCAGCCGACTCTTCCCGTCATTTAGCGCCCCGCTCCGGAGGCGTGTTCGAGAAGCAACGCCGTCTGACAGTGCCCAATATGACGGCCAAAATCGAGGCACAACGCCAGGGCCTGGGCGCCGGCTATCTGCCGAAAAACCAGATAGAACACTATCTGAGCCGGGGCGAGCTGGTTGCCCTCACCCTGGAGCAACCCCGCTCCGCCTTGGAACTCCACCTGGTGCATCGCTCCGAAGACCGTGGACGAGCTCTGAAGTGGTTCGTCAAACGCCTGACGTCAGAGCCCAGATTTCAGCAGTGGCTCACACCGGTCAACCCAGAGCCCTGACCAGCAGACTTGGCGCACCTCGCACCCAGCCTGGAGCAGTGCGCCCGTTGATCACCGATCAGCCCGCAACGAGCAGGTCTTGGGCCAGCCGATCGCGGGTTTTACGATCCAGCAATTGTTCGACCAGCACCAGGGCATAATCAATCGCCGTCGCCGGTCCTTGACTGGTAATGCAGTTGCCCGACACCACCACTTTTTGATCCAGGGGCGCCGGGTCCGGCAACTTGTCGCGGAGCGCGGGGAAACAGGTTGCCTGATGCCCTTCCAACAAACCATGGGTTTGCAGCACATAGACCGGCGAGGCACAGATCGCGCCAAACAACCCACCCGAGGCTTTTTGCTGCTGTAGCCGCTCAATCAATGGTGGGTAGTCCCGCAGCCGTTCAGCTCCCGGCAACCCGCCCGGCAGGCTGATCAAGTCATACGACTGGGCGGCGCAGTCCTCGAACAAGCAATCCGCAACAATCCGGGTTCCCCGCGCAGCAACGATTTCCTGAGTGGGCTCAATGCTTGCGACGGTCACGTCGATCGCCGCCCGTCGCAGGACGTCGATCTGGGCGACGGTTTCAATATCCTCTACCCCATTGGCAATCACGATCAGGGCACGTTTGGTCATCTTCATCTTCCTCCTTTTTCTGACCTATCAGGCTCGCATCCTCTTTTATCTGCCATCACTCACTGTTAAAGTGCGCGCGACACAAAACCAATGTTCAAGCGTTTGCGCAACGTGACGATGCCACAGCCTTCCCGAGCGATGTGGACCGAGCCTCAAAGCTCGGGCCTGACATAACGCCGGGCTTTCGCCCCGGGCTGCGAACTCGTTACGAGCCCCCTCTGAACTGGACAGCATATAGATGATGCGGCAATTAACTGAACTGGATGCTTCTTTCCTTTATCTGGAATCCGAAACCTCACCCATGCACATGGGCGGTCTTTACCTGTTCGACAACAGCGGCCGGGAAAGGCCTCTGGATTTCGGGGAGTTTCGTCAACACATAGAATCCCGCCTGCATCTGGCAGATTTTTTTCGCCAGCGCCTGATCGAAGTTCCTCTTCAGCTGGATCACCCTTATTGGGTGGATGACCCGGACTTTGACCTGGATCGTCATCTGCGCCATGTCACACTGGAGCAACCTGGCGACGAGCCCGCGCTGCTGGAGCTGGCCGCCAGTCTCTTAACCGATCTGCTCCCCAGAGACCGTCCGCTCTGGGAAATCACCTTTATCGACGGTTTATCGGCTCGGGAAGACGCCCCGTCCCCTTTCGCCATTCTGGTCAAGGTCCATCATGCGGCCATTGATGCAGCCACCGGCGAAGAAGTGATGGGAGCCTTGCTGGAGTTTTCACCCGAACCCCGCAGCCTGATCCCGCCTCAGCCCTGGCAGCCCGCTCCGCTTCCTTCTAAAGCCCGATTGCTGGGCAGTGCCTATGGCAGCGCCCTGAACACGCCGTTTCGTTGGGCCAGCCTGGCGAAAGACACGCTGGCCAGTGCCTTTTACGCGGTACTAGTGCAGCGCCTGCGCAAGCTGAAACTACCTCCCGCTCTTTTCAGCGCTCCCCGCACCTTGTTTAACCATCCGATCTGCCGGGAACGCGTGATCGGCTATGTGGAGTTTCCCCTGGAGCGGTTTCGCAAACTCAAGAAGTCCCAGACAGAACTCACCGTCAACGACTTGGTGCTGGCAACCTGTGCCGAAGCCCTCAGCAGCTTTCTCAATAGCCAGCAGCGCCTGCCCAAGCGGCCCCTGATCGCCATGTCGCCGATTTCAGTGCGCTCCAAGAACCTGCGCAGTCCAACCGGGAAGCAGCTGTCGGCCATGCTTATTTCCCTGGCCACCGACGAACCGGACCTGGCCCGCCGACTCAAGAAGATTCACGACAACGCAGTTGCTTCCAAGATCTACGGTCAGGCGATTTCCGCCGCGCGCCTGCGCGAGCTGATCCCGTCCAGCATGGTGGGTCTGTCCGCCCGAATTTACACCGAGTTCCAACTGGCCCAACGGCATCGCCCGCTGTTTAACCTGCCGATCACTAACGTGCCGGGGCCTCAGATCCCCCTCTATCTAAACGGCGCGAAACTGATTCGTCAAATTGGCACCGCGCCGCTGTTCGATGGCTTGGGACTGGTGCTGGTGATCGTCAGCTACAACAGCAAGATCACCATCAGCGTAACCTCCTGCCCCACCATCCTGCCGGATATGGAGGATTTTCTGGCCCGCTTCCCACAAGCGCTGGAAAACATGGAAAAGTCTCTAGAGGGGGTCGATCTGGCCAGCCTGCCGGAAACCGAGACAGGGGGCGGTCAGGCGTTAAAGCAGCCGGCTCGTTTGGGCGGCGCCATCGAGGATATGGTGTCGTTGTTTTCGAACCTGTTTGAAAGCTTCCGCCACCGGGACGAACGCTAGAAACCCTGGCGGGCAACCCCGCCCGCCAGCATCCGTTGCAACAGGATTATTCAAAGGCCCAACGCAGGAATTCTTTTTTATCTTCCGCGCTGGTCCGCTCCCACAGCAACTTCAGGGCATCCAGGTTCGACACCTTTTCGCCCGACACCTGAACGGCACCCTGGCTTGGCAGAACCATGGCCGGTGACACCAGCTCCTTGGGCGGCTCGACGTAGTCCTGACTGACCGCCAATTCCGCCCCGGCCTGATTCACCAGCACTGCCTTGAAGTTGCCAGCCAACTGTTCGGCCTCCGCACGGGAGCGCGGCTGAGGAAACTCAAAGCTGTAGGTCTGTCCTGCAGCCGCGTTAAAGGTGACTTGCTGCAGCTCGGACTGGATCACATCCGCCTGTTTTTGATCATTTTCCTTGCGCCCGGGAGTTGCCCAGATCGCTTCATAACGGAACGCCACGGTACGCTCACCCGGCAGGATCTCATAAACCATTTCCAGCGAGTCGAGCAGGTAGGTTTTAACCGCCACGCCATCCACGCTTTCAATTTTGATATCGCCCGGCTTGAAGAGAGTCGCCACCTGGGCGGCATCGCGAGCCTCACCGTCATAAGTACGCACCACACGGGATGTCGCGGTACAGGCCGCCAGGCTGGCCATGACCACAACCAGGGCAACAATGCGGCCCATACGGGATGATAACGCCATGATAAATCCTTGAGTCATTGTTATTGAAACACCCCTCGGGCAACACAAAAGCAACCGAGAAGCAGCAACTTCATTTTCGACCGGGAATTCAAGTCTTGCAACCGCCGTCACACCAGGAGGTATGACTACTCCTAAAAAAACATATCAGGTTCTTGATTTGACGCCAGGAGCACACAAAGATGTTATGAATATCCGATGACATGCTGATGACACTCCGTGCGGGAGGTACGGACATGGCCCTCTCTGAACCTAACAAGCGCCAAGGCGAACAAGGCCCGGTACCTTTTCGTAGCGACCGTTTTTTCCGCGTGGGCGACAAGTGGTACTTCTCAACCCGGGAAGGCTTTGACAGTGGACCATACGCAGACAAGCAACGAGCCAAGACGGGACTGGAGCGATTTCTCGAGATCGTAAAGCTGCTTCCACAAGATCAGCACTTCTCAGCGCACTGAACCCCTCAGAAGTAATCCAGCGTGCCACTGTAGGCCAATGCGAGCACCAGCAGGCCGGCGTATGCCCCTGCCAGTAGATCATCCAGCATAATCCCCAAGCCACCCGAGACCCGACGGTCAATCCAGCTGATCGGCCAGGGCTTGAGAATGTCAAAGAAGCGGAACACCACAAAGCCAACCAACATCCAGAAAAAACCCGGCGGCGCAAAGCACATGGTCAGCCAGTAGCCGACAAACTCGTCCCAGACAATGCCCGGATGGTCCTCAACTCCCAGCCGTTTGGAGGCAACACCGCAGATACCGACTCCCGCCACAAAGGCCAGGGCAACCACCAACAGCAGGTTGTTAAAGGATAGATACTGCAACAACCCCCAAAACAAGAACACCGCCACCAGGGTGCCGGCGGTACCCGGCCCACGAGGTGCCAAGCCACTGCCAAAACCAAAGGCCAGATGGTGAATCGGGTTACGCCAAAACCCCAGCGGAAAATGGCGCGGCTCAATCGCCTCCACAGCTTCTAGATCCTGAGACACCGGGACTCCTTTTTCATCATGCCTCTCACCGGCCGAAACACACCAGCCCACAAAAAGCTCAGGGGCTGGCGATCGCTTAATGGTTATTCAAAATGACGATAGCCACGACCTGACGTAGCCTGTAGCTGGCCGGCTTCATCCCGCAACCACAACCCCGGTTCGGGGGTGATTTCACCGACCACCGTGACCAGCCGCTCTTCCAGCCAACTTTGCACATGGCGCAGTTTATCCGGCGGCAGGGTAAAACACAGCTCATAGTCGTCGCCACCTTCCAGCGCACAGTGCAACGCATCATCCGGTGGCAATTCCGCCTGAATGGCGCGGGACAGCGGCAACCGCGCCGGATCAATCCAGGCCCCAACGCCGGAGCGTTGGCAGATATGCCCCAGATCGGCCAGCAGGCCATCGGAAACATCAATCGCAGCCGTTGCCAGCCCCCGCAGCTTTTGCCCGATGGCCACCCGGGGCTCCGGATATTCATAGCGCCGTCGCAAGAACTGCTGGGAAGAGCTGTAGGCTTCACGGGGAAGATCAAGAAAGCGCAAGGCCGCGGCGGCATCCCCCAGGGTGCCGGACACCAGGACCAAGTCGCCGGGTTTGGCGCCACTTCGGGTCAGCGGAGCGCCAGTCACAGTACCCTGCACCTGCAGGGTCAGGGAAAGGGGGCCTCGGGTGGTGTCGCCCCCGATCAGGTGCATCCCAAACCGCGTGGCGAGCCTGAACAGCCCGCCCGCGAACTCCTGCAGCCAGAGGGGATCGGTCCGGGGCAGCGTTAAGGCCAGGGTAAAGCACCAGGGGTCGGCGCCCATGGCCGCCAAGTCACTGATATTGACGGCCAGTGAACGCCAGCCCAGCACATCCGGCTCAGTACCCGCCAGGAAGTGGGTGCCTTCCACCAGCGTATCAATCGACATCAGCAGCTGACGCCCGGCCGCCACCTCGACCACCGCGCAGTCGTCACCGATCCCCAAGAGGATACGGCCTTGCTCAGACTCCGCCCCAGTCACCCCGGATTGACGGAAATACTGATCAATCAGCTCGAATTCACCGGGGCCTGCAGGACTAGAGCCAAACATCGTGCTTAACTGGACGAACGGTTGCCGCGGATCTCTGCCATGCGCAGCCGAGCGGCCAGCTTGTCGAGAATGCCGTTGACGAACTTGTGGCCGTCGGTGCCGCCAAACTTCTTCGCCAGTTCCACTTCTTCGTTGATGACAACCCGGTAAGGCACATCCAGCCGTTCCTTGAGTTCATAGGCGCCCATGCGGATCAGGGCCAGCTCAATGGTATCCACGTCCTTCAGAGGGCGATCCAGCAACGGCTCGATGAGCTTGTCGAACTCCGTCAGGCGGGCCGGAATGCCATGCAACAGCTCCCGAAAATAAGCGCCATCCACCAGGTTCATGTCATTGTCGACCATGAACTCGGCCTCAATCTGGCTGATTGAGGCACCGGCCATCTGCCATTGGTAAAGGGCCTGCAACGCCATCTGGCGGGCCCGGCGCCGCTGTTCGACGCGGGACGCCCTGCGGGGCCCCTTGGGTTTGTCTTGGTCGTCGCTCACTTATTCACCCAGCTGTTTCAACAGGCTGACCATCTCGATGGCGGACAGAGCTGCCTCCATCCCCTTGTTACCGGCCTTGGTGCCGGAACGCTCCACCGCCTGCTCGATGGTGTCCACGGTCAGCACACCAAAGGCGATGGGCACGCTGGTCGCCAGGGCCACCTGGTTCAGGCCGCTGGCACACTGGCCCGCCACATAGTCAAAATGAGGCGTGCCGCCCCGGATCACGGCGCCCAAGGCGATTACCGCATCATACTCGCCGGTTTCGGCCATTTTCTTGACCGCCAGGGGAATTTCAAAGGCACCCGGTACCCGGACAATGGTAATGTCGGATTTCGCAATACCGTGACGTGTCAGGGTGTCCAGCGCACCTTCCACGAGGCTTTCCACCACGAACGCATTGAAGCGTCCCACCACAATGGCGTAGCGGCCCGCACAATTCCGGAAATCACCCTCGTAGGTTTTTACATCGTTCATATCTGTTCCTCAGATGTTTGGGTAAGCCGTCAGGATGACGACGGCTCATAGGGAATATACTCAACCACTTCCAGGTCAAACCCGGACAGGGCGCTGAATTTCATCGGAGCACTGAGCAGACGCATCTTGCCAACGCCCAGATCACGCAAAATCTGGGAGCCGGTCCCCACGGTCATATAGACGCCGGAGCCGCTGTGTCCGCTCCAGCGACCGCGACGCTCGTTAAAGAACTCCTGCACCTGCTCTTCAATATCACCGTTGGATTCGGTGGAGTTCAGCAACACCACCACTCCTTTGCCTTCCTCGGCAACCCGGGCCAGCGCCCGGCCGATCGGCCAACTGCGACTACCCGGGCGATGAGCACCAAGCAGGTCCCGCATGGTGTCCGCCAAGTGCACCCGCACCAGGGTCGGCTCGTCGGGACGAATCTCGCCCATGGCCAGCGCCAGATGCATGCCGCCGTTGACCGTATCCCGGTAAGTCAGCATCCGGAACTCACCATAATCGGTCGCCAGATCTTTCTCTTCCTCGCGCTCGACGGTTTTTTCCTTGAGGGTACGGTAGTGGATCAAGTCAGCAATGGTGCCGATCTTGAGGCCGTGTTCCTTGGCGAACTTTTCCAGCTCCGGACGACGGGCCATGGTGCCGTCCTCGTTCATGATCTCGCAGATCACACCGGTCGGCTCAAACCCCGCCAGACGCGCCAGATCACAGGCCGCTTCGGTATGGCCAGCGCGGGACAGCACCCCACCCGGGTGCGCCATCAACGGAAAAATGTGCCCGGGGCTGACAATATCTTCAGCCCGCGCATTCTTGGCGGCCGCCACCCGAACCGTATGGGCCCGGTCAGCAGCGGAGATACCGGTGGTGACGCCTTCAGCCGCCTCGATGGACACGGTGAATTTGGTGCCGAACCCAGATGCATTACGCTGCACCATGAGCGGCAGGTTCAACAGCTCACAACGCTCGCGGGTCATGGGCATGCAAATCAGGCCGCGCGCCAGGCGCGCCATGAAGTTGATATCCTCGGCACGGACACATTCCGCCGCCATGATCAGATCGCCTTCGTTTTCGCGATCTTCGTCATCCATGAGAATTACCATTTTGCCTTGGCGTATATCCTCGACAATTTCCTCGACGGTATTCAGTTCCACGCAATGGTCCTCTCAGTTCAAGTATTTGCTTTCGTCGGCGCTGCCGGCGAATAAACCAGCCGCAGATCCTGTCCAATCTGTCGCACATCCCGCAACTCAAGGGAGATGCTTTCAGCCATGGTGGTGATATTTGGCAGGTCCAGGAGTGGCCTGGCCGAACTGCCCATCAACTTGGGTGCCATATACACCCACAACTCATCTATCAGACCAGCTCGCATAAAGGCCCCGCTCAAGCCCGCTCCGGCCTCCACCAGGACCTCATTGCAGCCCCGCGCGGCGAGCTCTTCAAGCAGCCGTGCCAAATCCAGCCCTGTATCTCGTTCAGCAAGCGGCAGCAGGTTAATCCCCCGCGCCCGAAAGTCCTGGGCCACCGCACCCTCCGCTCGGGATAGGCGACAGGCCACCAATGTATCGCCTGCCAGGCCAAACACCTTGGCATCCGCCCGCCCTCGTAAATCCGGGTCCAATACCACCCGTAACGGCTGACGAATCCAGGCCTCATCCAGCCCTGACTCCGCGGCTCGGACATTCAAGGAAGGGTTGTCGTGCAGCACAGTGCCAATACCGGTCACGACCGCCGAGCTGCGTGCCCGCAGCCGTTGCACATCCTGCCTGGCGGCAGACCCGGTAATCCAGAAGCTTTCACCGGACGCCATCGCGGTGCGTCCATCAACGCTCATGGCCAGCTTGCAGCGCACCCAGGGCCGGCCGCGCTCCATCCGGCTCACAAAACCGATATTGAGCTCACGGGCTTGCTGCTCCAGCACACCGACTTCAACGTCGATCCCCGCTTGGCGCAACTTGTCCAGCCCCTGCCCCGCCACTTGCGGGTTCGGGTCTCGCATCGCCACGACCACCCGGCTCACACCGGAGCGAATGACCGCCTCGGCACAGGGTGGCGTACGACCATGATGACTGCAGGGCTCCAGCGTCACATAAAGGGTGGCACCACGGGCTTGTTCACCCGCCTCTCGCAGCGCATGCACCTCCGCATGGGGTTCTCCGGCACGGCGATGCCAACCACGGCCGATAACCTGCCCATCTTTAACAACCAAGCAACCCACCCGGGGGTTGGGATCGGTGGTATACAGGCCCTGCTCCGCCAGTTGCAGCGCTTGCGCCATAAACCGTTGCGGACAGTTACTGGAGCCGTTGCCTGCGTCACTCATGGTCTACTTCCCGGCGCTGCCGCCCACGTGGAATATTACTTGAATCCTACTCTGAGCCTGGATCGGACTCAGCTGCCGTCCGGCTCCTTGCGGGACAGACGGTCGATTTCTTCACGAAACTCGTTGATATCCTGGAAACTGCGATACACCGAGGCAAAACGCACATAGGCGACTGCGTCCAGGCCGCGCAGTTCATCCATGACTTCTTCGCCCACCACCCGGGAATTCAGTTCCCGCTCACCGGTAGCCCGCAGACGGTGCTTGATGCGGTTAATGGCCGACTCGATCTCTTCAACACTCACCGGCCGTTTTTCCAGAGCCTTCAAGAAGCCGGCCCGCATTTTCTCTTCATCAAAAGGTTCGCGGCTGCCATCCTGTTTGACGATACGGGGCATGACCAGCTCGGCCGTTTCATAGGTGGTAAAGCGTTCCGCGCAGGATAAACACTCTCGGCGCCTGCGCACCTGATCGCCGCCCGCGACCAAGCGGGAATCGATCACTTTGGTATCCGCCGCACTACAAAACGGACAATGCATGAAGACCCCCTTGTAGAATTCGAACGATTCCCGGTACCCATTCAAGGACACCGGGAATCCAGGCTTTAGCTCTTTTTCAAACGCTTAGTTTTTGTACACCGGGAAGCGCTTGCACAGATCCTGGACCTTGGCCCTGACCGCATCAATGACGGCCTCGTTGTTCAGGTCATCCAGAATATCGCAAATCCAGCCCGCCAGCTCACGACACTCCGCTTCCTTGAAGCCACGGGTGGTCACTGCCGGCGTACCAATACGCAGACCGGAGGTGACAAACGGCGAACGGGGGTCGTTGGGAACGCTGTTCTTGTTCACGGTGATGTAGGCACGGCCCAGCGCGGCGTCCGCGTCCTTACCGGTGATGTCCTGCTTGATCAGCGACAGCAGGAACAGGTGGTTTTGGGTGCCGCCGGAGACCACGTCGAAGCCACGCTGGACAAACACTTCCGCCATGGCCTGGGCATTTTTCAGAACCTGCTTCTGGTATTCCTTGAACTCCGGCTGCAAGGCTTCCTTGAAGCAGATCGCCTTGGCGGCAATCACGTGCTCCAGAGGGCCGCCCTGGGTGCCGGGGAATACGGCAGAGTTAAGTTTTTTCTCGATTTCTTCGTTGGCCCGGGCCAGGATCAGACCGCCACGGGGACCACGCAGGGTTTTGTGAGTGGTGGTGGTCACAACATCCGCATAGGGAACCGGGTTGGGGTAAATACCCGCCGCCACCAGACCGGCAACGTGAGCCATGTCCACAAACAGGTATGCGCCCACTTTGTCGGCAATTTCCCGGAACCGGGCAAAGTCCAGCACCTGGGAGTAGGCCGAGAAGCCGGCCACGATCATTTTCGGCTTGTGTTCCAGAGCCAGACGCTCGACTTCATCATAGTCGATCAGCCCCTGCTCGTTGATACCATACTGCACCGCGTTGTACAGCTTACCGGAAGAGCTGACCTTGGCACCGTGCGTCAGGTGACCGCCATGGGCCAGGCTCATGCCCAGGATGGTATCGCCCGCATTCAGCAGCGCCAGATAAACGGCCGCATTGGCCTGGGAACCGGCATGGGGCTGAACGTTGGCATAATCAGCGCCGAACAGTTGCTTGGCACGATCAATGGCCAACTGCTCGATCACGTCCACATGCTCACAGCCGCCGTAATAACGCTTGCCCGGATAGCCCTCGGCATATTTGTTGGTCAGAGCCGAGCCCTGCGCTTCCATGACGCGCGGACTGGTGTAGTTCTCGGACGCAATCAGTTCAATGTGCTCTTCCTGGCGTTCCGCCTCGGCCTGTATCGCATTCCAGACCTCATCATCAAACCCGGCTATCGTCATCTTACGGTCAAACATCTGTCGCCTCTTGCAATGGTGCTCGCTGCTGAAAGGATAAGCGGATCCTCGCCCAGGCCCCGCCTCTGAGAAAACGCCGTATTTTAAACCAATTGGCGCCAATCATCACCATATGCCCCCACTTTTACTGCCACGCGGATTTCGCGGTGCTCATCCGTTGCGAAACACCGCCAGATCCGCTAGTTTTAGCCGCCAGTTATCCCCATCCAAAGGGGTGTTCATTACACAGGTTCAAAATCGCTATGTCTCAATACGTTTTTACCATGCACCGCGTGGGCAAAGTGGTTCCACCTAAACGTGAAATTCTCAAGGATATCTCCTTATCCTTCTTCCCGGGCGCCAAGATCGGCGTGCTGGGTCTGAACGGTGCGGGCAAATCCACCTTGCTGCGGATCATGGCGGGCGTGGACAAGGAGTTTAACGGCGAGGCCCGTCCTCAGCCGGGCATTAACATCGGCTACCTGCCCCAGGAACCCCAACTGGACCCGGATAAAACGGTCCGGGAAACCGTGGAAGAGGCGGTGTCCACCATCAAGGACGCTCAGCAGCGCCTGGATGAAGTCTATGCCGCATACGCAGAGCCGGATGCCGACTTTGAGGCCCTAGCGGCTGAACAGGCCAAATTGGAGGCCATCCTTCAGGCCAGCGATGGCCATAACATCGAACGTACCCTGGAAGTGGCCGCCGACGCCCTGCGCCTACCAGCCTGGGATGCGGTGGTGAAAAACCTGTCCGGTGGCGAGAAGCGCCGGGTTGCCCTGTGCCGTCTGTTGCTCTCGGCTCCCGACATGCTGTTGCTGGACGAGCCCACCAACCACCTGGATGCGGAGTCCGTGGCCTGGTTGGAGCGTTTTCTCCACGACTTCCCCGGTACCGTGGTGGCGATCACTCACGACCGCTACTTCCTGGACAATGTCGCCGGCTGGATTCTGGAGCTCGACCGGGGGCACGGTATTCCATTCCAAGGCAACTATTCAGCCTGGCTGGAAGCCAAGGAAAAACGCCTGGAGACCGAGGCCAAACAACAGGCCGCCCATGAGAAAGCCATCAAGGCAGAGCTGGAGTGGGTCCGGCAAGGGGCCAAGGGCCGCCAGTCCAAATCCAAGGCGCGTCTGGCACGCTTCGAGGAAATGCAGTCGCTGGACTTCCAGAAACGTAACGAAACCAACGAGATTTATATTCCCCCCGGCCCCCGCCTGGGCGACAAGGTCATCGAGGTGCACAACGTTTCCAAGGCCTATGGCGACCGGCTGCTCATCGACAATATGAACTTTACCATTCCGCCTGGCGCAATTGTCGGTGTGATCGGGGGTAACGGGGCCGGTAAGTCGACCCTGTTTCGGATGATTACCGGCCAGGAGAAGCCGGATTCCGGCGAAATCGTTTTGGGCGAAACCGTCAAGGTCGCTTACGTTGACCAGAGCCGTGACAAACTCGATGGTGACAAGACGGTCTGGGAGTGCATTTCAGATGGTCAGGACATCATCCGCATTAACAACTATGAAGTGCCATCGCGCTCCTATGCGGGTCGCTTCAACTTCAAGGGAGCCGACCAGCAGAAGTTCGTCAAGGACCTGTCCGGCGGTGAGCGTGGCCGTCTGCACCTGGCCCTCACGCTGAAGCAAGGCGCCAACGTGCTGCTGCTCGACGAACCCTCCAACGACCTGGATATCGAAACCCTGCGGGCGCTGGAAGAGGCCTTGCTGGCCTTCCCCGGTGCAGCCATCGTGATCTCCCACGACCGCTGGTTCCTGGACCGGATCGCAACTCATATCCTGGCTTATGAAGGGGATTCGCAAGTGGTGTTCTTTGAAGGCAACTTCACCGAATACGATGCGGATTACAAAAAGCGCGTGGGCGACTCCGCCGCCACACCAACCCGCATGAAGTACAAAAAACTGGCCTAACCCAGTGGGGCCGGCACCTAGCCGGCCCTTTCCAACCCTCCGCCCCAGACAGCTCTTGTCACCCCTTTCACTCCCTGACTGTTAACCCGTCTGGCCCTGGCCAATATTTTTTGCTTGTCTCTCGGTGCGCAATGACGCAGAAACCGCTATATTTGCTGAACTAGCATCTGCAACAACACAGGCCTCTTGACCCAAAAGGACCTTGGGCCTCAGCCGAGACCGATAAAGGAGAATGCCATGACCTCATCCCCTACCGCCCAGGAGCGCCGCCGCTTCACCCGCATCACCTTTGATGCCCAGACCCGTCTGTATCAGGGTGACCGCTTCTGGGATACACAGCTGCAGGACATTTCCTTCCGCGGCATCCTGGTCAAGCGCCCGGCCGATTTCAACGAAGCTGACGAAAGCGCTCCCTTTGAAGCCACCATCAAGCTGATCGACGCAGAGCACACCATTATTCTGACCCTGAGCCTGGCTCACCATGGTGGACAAAGCCTGGGCTTTACCTGCGGCTATATTGATCTGGATAGCGTGACCTATCTCAAACGCCTGGTGGAGCTCAACCTGGGCAGCCCGGACCTTCTGGAGCGCGAGCTGACCGCCCTGATTGATCTCGACTAAAGCTTGTTAGGTTAACCGGCAACACCTACAGGGCATCCAGCGCCTCGCGCAAGGTGCGCACCCCAACCACCTCCATGCCCTGGGGCTGTTGGCGGGGCATATTAGCAACCGGCACAATGGCCCTTTTGAAACCGTGCTTGGCCGCTTCCTGAATTCGCTCCTGGCCACTGGGTACCGGGCGGATCTCCCCGGAAAGGCCCACCTCCCCAAACACCACCAGATCTGTCGGCAAGGCCCGATCCCGGAAGCTGGAAACCACTGAAGTCAACAAGGCCAAGTCGGCACTGGTTTCACCAATTCGTACGCCACCGACCACGTTAACAAAGACATCCTGATCACCGCACTGCAACCCGCCATGGCGGTGCAAGACCGCCAGCAGCATCGCCAGCCGGTTCTGATCAAGCCCCACCGCTAGCCGCCGGGGGTTGCCGAACTGGTTTTCATCCACCAAGGCCTGCAGCTCCACCAACAGTGGCCGGGTGCCTTCCCAGGTCACAGTGACCACACTGCCCGGCGAGGGCTCGCTGGTGCGGTTGAGGAAAATGGAACTGGGGTTTTTCACTTCCTTCAGCCCGGTATCCAGCATGGCAAAGACCCCCAGCTCATTGACCGCGCCAAAGCGGTTCTTGTTGGCCCGTAGGGTGCGAAAACGGCTGTCTTCCGAACCTTCCAGCATGATGGAGGCATCGATCATATGCTCCAGCACCTTCGGCCCCGCCAGGGTGCCGTCTTTGGTGACATGCCCCACCAGGAACAGAACGGTACCGGTCTGTTTGGCGAAGCGGGTCAAAACGGCGGCGCACTCCCGCACCTGGGAGACGCTCCCGGGCGCGGACTGGATCTCCGGATGATGCATCACCTGGATACTGTCCACCACCAGCACCTTCGGCTGCAACCGAGTGGCGGTCGCCACAATGGTTTCCACATCGGTTTCGGACAACATCTGCAGGTTATTGGTTTTCAGGTGTAACCGCCGCGCCCGCAAGGCCACCTGCTGCAAGGACTCTTCACCCGTCACATACAGCGTGGTCATTTCTGCCGCCAGATGACACATCGTCTGCAGCAGCAACGTACTTTTGCCCGCGCCCGGATGCCCGCCGATTAAAATCGCCGAGCCCGCCACCAGCCCGCCGCCCAACACCCGATCAAACTCCCCCATGCCGGTGGAGGTACGGGCGGTGGCGGTTACCTCAATGGAGTCCAGCGACTGAACATCCGAAACCACACCGGCATAGCCACCCTTGCGAGTATCCCGGCTGCTTCTGGTGGTGCCCAGGCGCACTTCACTGATGGTGTTCCAGGCCTGACAGGCACTGCACTGCCCCTGCCATTTACTGTAATCCGCGCCACACTCTGTGCAGACATAGGCGGTCTTGGTTTTTGCCATAAACTTGTTCCAAATGAAAAGGCGAAATCCGGTCATGACCGGAACCCGAGCCGGTGATGACGCAGAACAATTTATGCTATTGTCCCATCACAAAAGAGTGAGTTTACAACAAGCAATAAGGAAAGAAGGCACGCTATGAAACTCGAGACACTTGCCATTCACGCCGGTTACTCCCCCGACCCGACCACCAAAGCAGTCGCGGTTCCCATTTATCAGACCACTTCCTACGCCTTTGATAACACCCAGC
>Ga0209075_1000893_pt1 | contig 28844 bp, 32 predicted proteins | sample Stecom2011_FD_187523 | JGI IMG/M metagenome (GOLD analysis project Ga0209075, IMG submission 187523) | Agricultural soil microbial communities from Utah to study Nitrogen management - Steer compost 2011 (SPAdes) (version 2) | ecosystem: Environmental > Terrestrial > Soil > Agricultural land...
GTTGTATCGCTTTTCCCAAATACGAATAGTGTGTGCCTTTACATTTGAAAGATTTTCTAAATCTTTTATGCTGAATTCGGTTTTTACCACTTTTAAATTTTTAGGTGAAATTACTAAAAAAACAAGAAGAGTCGTTTGGCCTTAGATGAAATCATTATTTGCCAAAATACAATAGATATCTAAATGATGCTTATGCGTTTTATCTACAAATGAGTTTAAATAAAAACGCAACCACTTAAATTGTAGGTGGTTGCGTTTTTCGTCTGTACCCGGAATGAGACTTGAACTCACACGCCCTAAGGACACATGGCCCTCAACCATGCCTGTCTACCAATTCCAGCACCCGGGTAGGTGTTGTTGCTATTTTTTGTAGCGGGCACAAATATAGGATTTTTTAAAATATTACTAAAGTCCAACTTCACCTCTTTATTTAATAATTTAATGAATGGAGCCTACTTTGTGAATTGTGTTAAAGTGTCAGGAATTTTACTAAATTTGTAAGTTGAATTTCAGTAAGAAATTCAACTAATAAAAGAAACCCTTATGTCTGATCAAAAAGTATTTGTAGCTAGCGCAGAAGCTAAAGGAAAAGCAAAACAATTTAGACTTTTCGCCATTCTTGCATGGCTTATTGCCATGGCTGGTCAAGTTTTTGCCATTCTAAAACTGATAAGCAATGAGACCATGGTTTGGTTAATAGTTGCAATTGTTGTGATTTTAGCCTTGGCAATTACAGGTTCTATTTTGTGGAAAAAAGCAAACCGATTAGACCCAGCCTCCGAGAAAAACAAAACCAAATTCTTTATCCAAAACCAACTGGGAGCCATTATGGGTGTGTTGGCTTTCCTGCCACTTGTTATCCTCATCTTTATGAATAAGGATGTCGATGGGAAAACTAAAGGAATCGCTGGGAGTATAGCAGTGGTGGCCATGCTTATTGCTGGGATTTCTGGTGTAGATTTCGCTCCGCCATCAATTGAACAATACACTGAAGAAATCAATGCACAAACTTCAACTGTAAAAGAGTTGAACTATGATAACGACAATGTATATTGGTCAAGAGCTGGAAATAAATACCATATTTTCGAAGACTGTCAGCATATTAAAAATAGAGATGGAGTAACTAATGGTACAGTAAAAGAGTCCTGGGAACAAAAAGGGATTTCTGAACTGTGTAAAACTTGTCAAAGCCGTGCTGAAAGAGAAAGAGATAAAACTATAGAGGAAAGTTTGGAAATCTAACCATCTTTTTCAAATCACTATTGAAGAGGTTTCAATACTTAGTTTATTATGATTTGTCGGCTCGAGCGTAGTTGAGACCTTAGCTTCTATAAAGAGCTAACAGTTTTCGACTACACTTGAAGAGTAATGGTATAATAGTTTCGATACACCTTCTTTAATATATTTTTTCATAATATTGAACACGCCAATATGTTCTAAATCATTATTGGCGATACATTTTTTTCTGAGAAAATGATTCTTATTAACACATTAGTGAAAACTTCTCTACTCACCTATCTCTGGTCTAATAGGATAAAATGCGATTTTTATAATTAAGATCTAAGTATCTTATTTCTTTTCTCATTCAATACTGATCTTCTAAAGAAAAATCGATCTTAACCCTCAGTCAGAAATGACTGATGTTGATGATAATCTGATTGTTAAAGGAAGATATTACTGATGCAAATCATACTTTCTTAAGTAAATCCAAGCTATATTTGAGTTTACCCTGTTTCAAATGGAAAAGTCAAATCACTTCATGGATAGAACGAAATTATTTTTCGCTGAAATTGGTGATATGACACTATTTGCAGTTCGTTTTTTTAAAGAATTGTTCAGTTCACCGTTTGAATTTAAAGAACTGATTCGTCAGTGCTACAATATAGGCATTCGTTCTTTATTCCTAGTTATGGTTACTGGGTTTATCCTTGGATTGGTTTTTACGCTACAATCTCGTCCTACTTTAACTGATCTTGGAGCTGAATCTTGGATGCCGTCTATGATTAGTATTTCTATTGTAAGAGAGATTGGTCCCGTAATTATCGCCTTAATCTGTGCGGGAAGAATAGGCTCTGGAATTGGTGCAGAACTAGGCTCTATGCGCGTTACAGAGCAGATAGACGCTATGGAGGTTTCGGGAACAAACCCATTTAAATACTTAGTTGTAACCCGAATATTGGCCGTAACTTTAATGCTGCCGTTACTAGTTATTTCAGGAGACACAGTAGCCCTGATAGGCTCAGCAATTGTAGAAAACCTAAAAGGTGAGGTTTCATATACTTTGTATTTTAATAAAGTTTTCGACGCATTGAGCTTTAGCGATGTGCTGCCTGCCACAGTTAAAACCGTTTTTTTCGGATTTGCCATTGGCCTTGTAGGAACCTATAAAGGTTATAACTGTGGAAAAGGAACCGTTGGAGTGGGAGAGGCATCAAACTCAGCTGTAGTATATACTTCAATGTTGCTGTTTGTAATCGACTTTATAGCCGTATTTGTTTCCGATATATTTTTTGAAATCTAAATGATGAGAGAGAACAAAAAACCAGTACTTGAGCTAAAAGATATCCATAAGAGCTTTGGAAATAACCATGTACTCAAAGGATTTAACCTTCGGCTTTATGAAGGAGAAAACCTAGTGATAATGGGTAAATCTGGCTCGGGTAAATCAGTTATGGTGAAGTGTATCGTGGGGCTAATTCAACCCGATAGAGGAAGCATTACTATTAAAAATCAAGATATCATAACAATGGGACAAAAGGAATTAGATTTCTTGCGTACTGAAATTGGATATTTATTTCAAGGGAGTGCTTTATACGATTCAATGACTGTTCGCGAAAACATTGAGTTTCCATTGAGAAGGCATAAAGATAAATTAAAAGATTTTCAAGGAACAGATCAAGCGGTAAAAGAAGCTCTGGAAAGTGTTGGGTTACTGCATACTTTAGATTTAATGCCCTCTGAATTATCTGGTGGAATGCAAAGAAGAGTGGCCTTGGCGCGTGCATTAATCTTAAAACCAGAAATCATAATGTATGACGAGCCTACTACAGGATTGGACCCGATTACTTCAAATGAGATTATTCAATTAATGAGAAATATTCAAATAGAATATAATACTTCCTCTCTTATTATTACGCATGATGTGGACTGTGCAAGAGTGATATCAAATCGAATTATCTTGCTTGTAGACGGTGTTAATTATGCAGAAGGCACTTACGAGGAACTTTCAAATTCGAGTGATCCACAAACAAGGGCTTTCTTTAAAAACTAAACTTATGGCAAAATCGACTTCACAAAAAATTAAAGTTGGAATTTTCGTTGTCGTGGGAACAATCATTCTCATCGGTGCACTATATTCCATAGGAAAGAGACAACATATTTTCAGTAAAACCACACAAATATATGCTGTGTTCGGTAATGTGAACGGACTTCAAATAGGAAATAACGTTCGCTACTCTGGAATTAATGTCGGAACCGTAAGTAAAATTGAAATGGCCCAAGTTGGAAAAATTACAATTCAAATGTCGGTGGAAGAAAAAACAGCTAGCTATATTAAAAAAGATGCAATAGCATCCATTGGTTCCGATGGCTTGGTAGGAAGTATGGTTGTTAACATTATTCCTGGTAAAAATAAACAAACTTTAGGAGTCGTTTCAGGCGACACCATTCAATCTTACAGTAAAATTGGTGCAGACGATATGCTGTCTACATTAAACACCACCAACGAAAATGCAGCCCTATTGACATCAGACCTATTGAAAATAACTAATCAGATTTTAGAGGGAAAAGGAACATTAGGAGCTTTGATAAATGATACAATTTTGGCAGATAACATAAGAGAAACCATTGTGGAACTTAGAAGGACTTCAGAAGGAACAGGTATAGCTGTTAGTAAAATTAATCAACTTATCTCAAAAGTCAATTACGACGAAAGCGCCGCTGCTGTAATTTTAAGTGATACTTCGGCTGCCAAACAACTTAGAAATGTATTTGTAAACCTTGAAAAATCAAGTGAAGATATTAATGTCATTACCAAAAATTTAGATTTATATTTAAATGAAATAAAAACAGGAAAAGGTGCTGTCAACTTTATAACACAAGATGAAGAATTTGTCAAAGATATCGACTCTACAATGATTCAAATTAAAGAAGCTTCAGAAAAGCTGAATGAAAACATGGAAGCTCTAAAGCATAATTTTTTCTTTAGAGGATATTTTAGAAAACTTGAAAGACAAGAAAGAAGAGCCGCCAAAGAGAAGTGATATTAAAACTGTATTTTAGCTATTCAAAAACCACCAAAATAGTTTTGAATGCTGAATGAATTAAAAGAGAATTTCTCCCACCTTTTTGAAGATGAACTTATAGAGGAAATAAACCGTGTAGGCTCAATTAAACAAGTGAAAGAAGGGGAGAGGCTAATTGATATAGGCGAATATCTTCGTTCAATGCCACTGCTAGTTTCTGGAGCAATAAAAATTTTGCGAGAAGATAATAATGGCGACGAATTGTTATTATATTTTTTAGAAAGAGGCGATACCTGTGCCATGAGCATGACATGCTGTATAGGACATAGCAAAAGTGAAATTAGAGCTATTGCTGAACTAGACACCACATTAATAATGATTCCTGTTCAAAAAATGGAAGAATGGACAGGAAAATATAAAAGCTGGCGAAACTTTGTGATGACAAGTTATCACACGCGTTTGATGGAAATGCTGGATACAATTGATAGCATTGCTTTTATGAATATGGATGAACGACTAGTAAAATATCTTAAAGACAAACAAAAAATTGGAGGAGAACCTATTATTAACTCTACTCACCAAGAAATAGCCTATGAGTTAAACACTTCGCGAGTAGTAATTTCACGACTGCTTAAAAAACTTGAAACCCTTGGGAAAATCGAGTTAAATAGAAATAGTATTAGGTTAATTGCTCTTTAAATTATTGAAAATTTGAATGTAACTTAAGATACTGTGTTGAGGTCGAAGATGTTTTATTTTTGAATGCATACTAAGAATAATCTACTTGAAAAATTAAAACATAGACAGATGAAAACAATTTCGATAATAGTGTTATTAGGAACATTAATAGCTTGTAATACACAGGAAAAGAAGTCGTATTCAGGAATAAATACTTCTGATGAAAATCTTGCCTTAGCTGTTCAGGAGCATCCTGGTAAACTGTTGATGCAAAATAACTGCTATGTGTGTCATAATCCCAAAACCTCCGAGGATCGAATGATTGCTCCTCCAATGGTAGCTATCAAGATGCATTACCTCTCTGAAGAGACTTCAAAAGAACAATTTATTGAGGACTTTGTTTCATTTGTCAAAAATCCTACTAATGAAGCTTCTAAAATGCCGGGAGCTGTCAAAAAATTTGGGTTAATGCCTTATCAGTTTTATCCTGAAAATACTATCAGGCAGATTGCTGAATACGTGTTTGAAAATGAAATTGAAGAACCTGAATGGTTTGAAGAGCACTATTCTAAAATGCACGGTGATCGTACTAAAAGGAAAAGAAATAGAGGTGCTGGAATGGGTAGAAATCAAGGTGACGGTGGAGAACAACTTTCTATTGAAAAACGAGGAATGCAAATAGCTCAATCAACTAAAGCCGAATTAGGTAAAAACTTAATGGGACAAATTCAAAAAAATGGGGTTGTAGCTGCCTTAGACTTTTGTAATGTCCAAGCAATGCCGATAACAGATAGTATGTCGGTAGTGCATAAAGCACAGATAAAGCGAGTTAGTGATAAGCCTCGCAATCCAAATAACCAAGCTAACTCAATAGAGCTTAACTATATCCAAACATTTAAAAACCAAGTAGCAGCAGGAAAAGAACCAACGCCAATTGTAACTACTACGGGCAATAAATCTGAGTTTTATTACCCGATAGTTACAAACTCAATGTGTTTAAAATGTCATGGAACGCCAGAAAAAGAAATAGAAAGTATCACGTTATCCAATATATTAAAGCACTATCCAAACGATAAAGCTATTAGATATGGTGAAAACGAGGTGAGAGGGATTTGGAGTGTAGAGTTTACACAATAAATTTTGATACTTATCCATTTTTATCAAGCTACAAACACAATATAAAATAAAAATAAAATTATGGGAAAAGTAAATCTAAACGAATCATTTTGGAGCGATAAATATCGAAGTGGCGATATGGGGTGGGATATTGGTTATGCTTCAACACCTTTAAAAGAATATATAGATCAACTCAAAAACAAAGATTTAAATATATTGATACCAGGAGGAGGAAATTCCTATGAAGCTGAATATCTCTTTAATAAAGGGTTTTCGAATGTTTCTGTCGTTGATATTTCTAGAATTCCTCTCGATAATTTGTTGAAGCGTGTTCCTGATTTTCCGAAAGAAAACTTATTACACCAAGATTTCTTCAAATTAGATCAAACTTATGATTTGATTTTAGAACAGACATTTTTCTGTGCCCAAGATCCAAATCTCAGAGAGAAGTATGTTTCTAAAATGCATCAACTCTTAAAGCCAAAAGGGAAATTGGTGGGATTACTTTTCAATATTCCTTTAAATGACGATAAACCACCTTTCGGGGGAAGTGAAGCTGAATATCGTCTTCTTTTTGAAGATGAATTTGTAATTGACAAAATGGAAACAGCCCACAACTCCATACCGCAACGAGCTGGAAATGAGTTTTTTATTAAGTTTATTAGAAACTAGAATAAATTCAAGTTGAAAATCCCAGTTAAAGACATATTGTTTGTTGTCATTCAATTTGCCTTATTCATTGTCTTTTCATTTGAAATAGAAGCAATGAAAATTCTATTTCCTGTATTTGTATTCTGGATAGGAGTAGGGTTGTTGGTGCTTGGAGCTTTGATTACACTAACAGCAGCTCTGCAACTTAATGTTCACTTATCGCCATTCCCAAGCCCTCTACCTGGCTCTAAATTAATTGAAGAGGGAGTTTATAAATATATAAGACATCCTATTTACACAGGGATATTTATGGCATTTTTTGGATTTGGAATTATTGCAGATTCTGGATTTAAATTGATGATAACGCTAATACTCCTAGTCCTGTTCTACTTCAAAACTAAATATGAAGAAAGCAAGTTGCTCAAAACCTTTCCAGATTATTCAAATTATCAAACACGAACAGGAAGGTTTCTGCCTAAACTGAAAACACCGCACAATAGCTAATCAAAAGCAATTTCCATAAAATGAAAAAAGCAGGAATCTATAAAATAAATTCCTGCTTTTTATTGTCAATTACTGTCGATAGCAATTAACTAAACTTTGAAAGTCATTACCGGAAGGTCTGAATGGTTAACTACATCTTCTCCAATACTTCCAGAGAAGAAATGCGCTAAACCTCGTCTACCTTGTGTAGGTAATGCGATAATATCAGCATTTGTTACTTGGCTGTAAGCAAAAATTCCTGCTTCTACAGAGTAGTCGTTGTATTGAATTACCTTGTTTAAGGTAGATAAAGGATTGTCAACCTCAGCATCAGTCAAGAACTTTAAGATTCTTTTTTCTATCTCTCTTGTACTTCTGAAATCACCTGCTAAATTTACATATAGCATTTCCATTTCTATCCCTAATTTGTCGAACATGCGTTTTGCTCTTTTGTAAGGGCCTATAGAGTTTTCTAAGAAATCACATGCAAAAACTCCTTGTTTTGGATTGAAATTCTCTGAGCGGTGTTTTATTACAAGAACAGGAATTTCTGAAGTTCTAACTACTTTTTCAGTGTTACTTCCAACAAAAACCTCTCTAAGGCCAGTGGTTCCATGAGATCCCATAACTATTAAGTCAATGTTCATATCCATGGCTATTTTGTTTATCTCACCAAAAACGGTATAGTTATGAACGATATCCGAAACTGTTAATCCTTTGAGGTAGTCTTTATTCAAAAGATCTTCAAATCGCTTTTCAGCGAGTCTCATATAATACATAGCTTCAAAGACCTCACGGCTTTCGTTCTTGGTCACAACAGCGTCAGAAAGTCCCATCATGTGAAGAACTATAATTTCAGCGTTGTGTTTTCTTGCAATTGAAGCAGCAACTTCTAATGCGTTTTCTGAAGGTCCAGAAAAATCTGTGGGAACCAATATTTTTTTCATAATAAGTTTATCGTTTAATGGGTTGTCATTTTAGCTTTCCGCTTTTTTAGTTGTCTTTCTAAATCTAAAACTGTCTCTTTTGCAGCAGCTTCAAAAGTCTCTCCTCTAGAAGAAGCAAAAAGCTTTGGACCTGGAATACTTAACTCTATTTCGCAGATGTTTCCTTTTCCGTATACATTGTTCTCAAGTTTGAAAATAACCTCTGCTCGGATAATCCAGTCATATTTCTCAGCCAGTTTTTCAAGCCTTTTCTCCACGTAATCACTCATTGAATCACTTGTGGGCATCTTTAAGTATTGAATGTTTATGGTCATAATAGTTTAATTGAATTACTTAATTTATTTCAAATATACCGTTTATTTCACAAGATGGAAATGAGTAATGTCATATATACTCTATTAGCAGTCGATAAACTAATCGCTTATTCTCTTTATTGTTTTAAAGTGATAGGTTTACAAAAAAACAAATGCGATCAAATATATTTTTTGATCGCATTTAAACTAAGCTGTTTTAAACTGACTATGAACAGCAGCTATCTCCTTCTTCTTTAACTCCAAATCTTTTTAGAATTTTCTCCATTAAGCACCATTTTGTCAATGAAGACTGAAGTAGGTTAGCACCAACAAAAGCAGTGAACCAAAGCCAGTTTATATTCACATAAACGGCCAACAACAAGCTAATCAAAACAAAAGTTCCGGCTATAGCTCTGATATATCTATTCATCATAATTTTGATATTTTTTGTATTAAAATGTGTTTCGTTATTTATTTCTTATAAGAATCTAACTGTTTACTATATTCTTCGTTCTATAGGAACAACCACAGCATGTATAGGGTTGTTTGTTTCTAGACTTTCATTGAACTGCGCTACTTTACTAAAAAACACGTCGATTTTATCGTCTGTAGTAAATGAGAAAAACATGCTACTGTCTGCTCCACTTTTTACCGAAGGAAACCAACTAGAGTTCATTTTGAAAGAGGAAACGTCTTTGTAACCATCAATGTCGGAACCACTAAAGCTCTCAATTTGCGCTTCTTTAAATAGTTGAAGTACACTTTTATCATAATGATCTACAACCGTAACTATTAATAATTTCAAGTTATTCATTGGCTTAAGTTTTAAATGTTATTTTTTGAACTCAACACTTTCATCTTCTGAGAGCATTTTCCGATTATTTTTTATCATGGGTTTTTCGCTCAATCATGTAATACACTAGTGGAACAACCAATAGGGTTAATATTGTAGAAACTATACTTCCACCCATTAATGAAATGGCTAAACCTTGGAAAATAGGATCGAAAAGGATAACAAAAGCTCCAATCACTACAGTGCCTGCTGTAAGTAAAATAGGTGTAGTTCTCACAGCTCCAGCTTCTATAACGGCTTGTTTTAAAGGAACTCCATCTGCTACTCTAAGATTGATAAAGTCAATTAAAAGAACAGAGTTTCTTACCATAATTCCTGCCAGCGCAATCATTCCAATAAATGAAGTTGCTGTGAAAAACGCATCTAAAAGCCAGTGTCCAAGGACGATTCCTATTAATGATAAAGGAATAGCAACCATCATCACTATAGGAGCCTTAAAGTTTTGGAACCATCCTACAATCAAAATATAGATAATGAAAATTACTCCTAAGAAAGCAACTCCTAAGTCACGGAATACTTCTAATGTAATTTGCCACTCACCATCCCATTTCACAGTAAAGTTGTCTTCATATTCTGGTTGTCCTAAATACAGCTCATCCAATGTGTATCCAGTAGGAAGTTCAATTTGATTCAACTTGTCTGTTATTCCTAAAATTGCATACACAGGGCTTTCAAGTTCTCCTGCCATATCGGCCAATACATAAACTACACGCTTTTGATTTTTACGATGAATGTTCTTAGCTCGAACACTCTCCTGAATGTCAACCAAGTCACCAATAGAGACCATATTTCCACGGTTAGAAGCAATTTTCAATTGAGAAATATCCTGTATAGTTGATTTTTCTTTTTCATCTAACGATAGTACTATTCCAACTTGAGTCGTGGCATTTTCATCGTAAAGCTGCGTGATAGGTCTATTGGATAACGCCATATTCATGGTGTACACAATTTGTTGTGGTGCAACACCATAACGCATTGCTTTTTCCTTGTCGACCACAAATTGATACTCCTTTTGATCACTCTCAACCATCCAGTCCACGTCCACAACATCGTCGGTGTTGTTGAGAATTCCTTTTACTTGCTTAGCTACTTCAATTTGCTGATTGTAGTCTGGGCCATATATTTCAGCAACAATTGTAGAAATAACAGGAGGTCCTGGCGGAACTTCAACGATTTTTACGTTCGCTCCAAATTTCTCCCCTATCTTTTGAATGTGTGGGCGCAATTCCTTGGCTATGTCATGACTTTGATCGCTACGCTTGTCTTTTTCAATTAGATTTACTTGAATATCGGCAACATTACTTCCCGCTCTAAGGTCATAGTGTCGAACCAATCCATTAAAAGTGATAGGAGCCGAAGTACCTACGTAGTTTTGATAACTAACTACTTTTTCTTGAGTAGAAAGGAATTGTCCAATTTCTTTAGCTACAACAGCTGTACGCTCCAAAGTAGAACCTTCAGGCATATCTATCACTACCTGCATTTCGTTTTTGTTATCAAATGGAAGCATTTTTACTGCCACCGATTTTGTAAAAAACATTCCGATGGACCCAAACAAAAGCAAAGCTGTAACGCCTAAAAATATTATTCTAACGCTCTTTTTCTCAAGCAATGGAGTTTCAAGCTTTGAGTAAATCTTATAGATCATTGTTTCCTCCAATGGTTTTTCAATCTTTGGAGCTTTTCCCTTTTTATCTTTTTCACGTAGAAAGATATATCCTAAATATGGAGTGATTGTCAATGCAACAAGTAGAGATAGAACCATCGCAATAGATGCACCAATCGGCATAGGCGACATATAAGGTCCCATTAATCCAGAAACGAATGCCATTGGTAAAACTGATGCAATAACCGTAAATGTTGCTAAAATAGTTGGGTTACCTACTTCGTTAATTGCATAAATAGCTGCCTGTTTAAATGGTAGGCGTTTCATCTTGAAATGACGGTGCATGTTCTCGGCTATAATAATGGAATCATCTACAACAATTCCAGTTACAAAAACCAATGCGAAAAGCGTAATTCTGTTAAGCGTATAGTCTAATAAATAGTAACTCAAAAGAGTTAACGCAAACGTAATAGGTACAGAAAGGAAAACTACAAGCCCACCACGCCATCCCATAGCAAGCATAACTACTAATGTTACTGCAATGATTGCACCTATAAGGTGAAGCAATAATTCTGAAACCTTTTGCGAAGCCGTTTCGCCGTAGTTACGTGTTACTTCTACGTGAACATCATCAGGAATTAAGTCTGCACGCAAATGTTCAACCTTGGCGAGAATTACGTCTGCAATTTTCATCGCATCGGCTCCCTTTCGTTTTGCAATAGATAGAGTAACCGCAGGATATTCTGATTGATATTCAGTAGCAAAATCACTTCCCATTCCATATCCGAAAGAAACATAGTTGCTCGGAAGCTCAGGTCCATTAAAAATACTTGCAACCTGCTTTAAGTATATAGGTTGGTTTTGCTGAACTCCTACAATCAGGTTTTCAACGTCTTCTGAAGTCTCAAGGAAGTTGCCAGTGGTTACAAAAAATTCAGTATCGTTCTTGTCGAAACTACCTGAATCCATTTGCTGATTACTGGCTTTGATCATTTCGGCAACGCCTAAAAAATCTAAACCGCTTGCCGCTAATTTGTCCTTGTCTAATACAACTCTAACTTGCCTGTTTCTTCCACCAATTATTTGGGTAGCAGAAACTTCTTCTACCTTTTTTATCTCGTTAGAAAGCTCATCGGCTATTCGCTTTAATTGATAATCGTCAGAATTTTCGCTCCACAGTGTTAATCCTAACATAGGGACGTCATCAATAGCACGGGTTTTTACAAGTGGCATGGTTACACCAGGAGGCATTTGATCCATGTACTTGTTCATTTCTGTGTATAGCTTTACGAAGGATCTTTCAATGTCTTCTCCAACAAGAAACTGAACGATAACCATGGCTCCTTCATTAGAAGATGTTGAATATACATACTCCACTCCAGGAATATTAGAAACCAATTTTTCGAGTGGCTTTACTATTCGCGATTCTACTTCTGTAGGCGACGCTCCAGGATAGCCCACAAAAATGTCGGCCATTGGTACATCAATTTGAGGCTCTTCCTCACGGGGTATCAAAAACGAACTGTAAACACCGATGACCATAAAAACAATCATCAATAAAACTGTGAGCTTAGAGTGTATAAACAGTTTGGCTATTTTGCCTGCAATTCCATCTTTCATTTGTAGAAATTTATTGTTGTTTTAAAGGAAGATCTATCAATCGATATCACTTCTTACTTTAAATTATATTTTTATTGACCTCTATTCTTTGATGTTTAATCGAGCACCGTTAAACAGCTTTGAATCTGCATTCACGATAAACTTTTCATCTGCAGAAATTCCAGAGAGTACTTCTACATTATCTCCAAGACTACGCCCTAAACGCAGCCATCTTAGAATAGAAGTGTTGCTTTGGCTAACAGTGTAAATTCCTGTCAGTTCTCCGCGGTGAACCAATGCTTCTTTTGGAATCAAAATTGCAGTGTTGCTTCCTGTTTTTTCTATAGGAAACTGAACTGTAGCATACATTCCCGAAAGAATTCCTGCATCTGTTTTATCTAAAACTACTTTTACTAAATATTGTCCTCCTGTGTTTCTTGCAGAAGAGCTTACTTCGGTTATGGTTCCTGTTAATTGAGTGTTCATTGATTTTACTAAAACTAGAACCTCCGTTCCTGACTTTATTTTCGAAATTTCTCGTTCAGGAACTGAAGCTGTTACTTCAAAACTGCCTGGTCCTTCCACAGAAATAAGAGGTGCGCCCGGACTAGCCATATCGCCTTCGTCAATAAATTTATTAGTTATAACACCATCGAAAGGAGCACGTAGATTTACATAGGCAAATTGCGACTCTACTTCGTTTTTCATTTGTTTGGCACCTTCTAATCTAGCTTTAGCCATTTCGTATCGTGCACGTTGATCATCTAATTCTTTTTGAGTAGCACTATTTTCCGCGAATAAATTCTGAAATCGCTGAAAATCCTTTTCTGCATTATTATAAGCAGCTTGTGCTTCGGTAATACCAGCTGTAGTTTGTGCTTGTTTTGCAGATAAATCAGAGTTGTTGATGCTTATTAGCAGTTGTCCTTTGTTTACCTTTTGCCCTACATTTACGTGAACTTTGTTCACAAAGCCCATCATTCGAGTACTGAGTGAAGCACTATTAACAGCTTCAATTTTTCCGCTAGCATTTAAAAATGGGGAGTTGTTTTCTGCACCTACAGAGCTAACAGTAACGTTTACTGCGGGAAGTTTCTCGACGCTTTTTTCGTTCGAAGAATCACCACAGCTGCTGAAGCTTAGTAGTACTGAAAAAAGCAGGGTTGTATATAATAGTTTCATATTGATAAGGTTTTTATTAATCAAATTTTAAACCTACAAGCTCAGTTATAAACCAAAGCTCGTAAGAAGATAATCCTAGTTTTTAGTTAAAAATTCAAGATATGCTAAAGCGTAGTTGTGTTGAAAAACTGTGCTGAAATACTCCAATTGTTTTTGTGAATATTGTGTTTCAGCCATCAACAAGTCTGTTGTTTTTTCAAGTCCCTCTCTAAATCTATTGGTGCGAATACGCAAAGCTTCTTCAGATTGTTCAAGCGCTAACTCTGTGAGTCGGAGATTGTTTTTGGCATCTTCAAACATTCTTTTGGCTTTATTTAATTCTAGTTGACTTTCAGATTTATACTGTTCCAATTCCAAACTGGCTTTGTTAAACTCAGCTTTACTTTTTTGGGTTTTTCCAAAGCGTTTTGAACCTTGAAAAATATCCCATGTCAATGCTGCACCAAACAAATACCCATTGGCATCTGCTTGAAAAATTTTATCATCATATAATTCATAACTTCCAAAAGCATTCAAACGCGGGAGGAACGACATTTTATCGGCTTTGTAATTTTGCTTATATGCTTCAGTAGCATACTGCATCGCTCTAATATCTGATCGATTATCCGATAGACTTTCATTTATGCTTATCTCTGAAGAAACATTTAATGAGTCTGTTGGCTTAAATACGCCAGATACTTCTTCGTTCATCAATACAGCTAAATATTCCGAAGCATTGATTACATTACTCTTTGCGTATTGAAGTTGATTTTCTACTTCAGTAACACGAACTTGAACAACTAAAAGATCCGACTGCTGTAGGTAGCCTTGTTTAAAGCTATTATTGGCTAAACGCAGATTCTCTTCTGCAGCATTTAATGCAGTTTTCAAAACGTCAACGCTTTTATATGCAAGTTGTAATTGCATATAGGCTTTTTCAGTTTCAAGCGAAAGATAATCTCCCATTCGCGCTAACTGCATTTCAGTAGCTTCCCACTTTGCCTTTGCCGCCTTTCTTTGAAAAATCCCGTCGATATTAATAATAGGTTGTTGAACTTCAAACTTGGTTGCAAACATGTTTATCTGCGATGGGTTGTTCAACTTGTTAGGATCGAAATCGGCTTGGGTTACAATTTCTTGGTTTAACTTAAAACCAAATGCCATCAGTGGATTGGTTGTTGCCATTCCAGTATGCGATGCAGAAATATTTGGTAAAAACACTGCATTGGTTTGATTGTAATCTCCTTTTGCATAAAGTACTTCCTGCTCGCCAATTTTTAATTTGTTGTTTTGTTGCGACACTTTCTCTAAAACGTCTGCTTTCGAAATAGGCACAGTTTGCTGCGCAAAAACCATTGTAGGCAGCAGATAAATAAAAGTTAGTATTTTGTTGATTTTCATTGCTCTATTTTTATTTGATGCAAATATACTTCTAAACCAGAGTGTGAGTCAGTAACCAATGTTACCAAAGTGAATTCTTTTTTTATCACTGTTGTTCGGTTGAAATATGGTTGAACACCCTTTAAATCATAGGGTGATAGATTCTTAAAATGACTTCATTAGGTGTAATATTATTTTAAATTCTAAAAGCGTATCGAGCTTAAACCTCAATAAGATTCGACGGATACATTTCACAAAAAAAAACACCTCGAAAGGTGCTTTTCTAAACCAAAATGATTTAAAATTCTCTTTAGAAACGAACCAACCTTAAAACGTTCTAAATACTTTGAATCACTTTGGTCAATCTTTTTTGAACCTCTGTTGCAATTTCTATTAAAGAGTCGTTCTTAACTGCCATCATAGATGCCGCTGGATCTACTGCAGATATTTCAATTTTTCCAGGTTCACGCTCTTGAACAATTACATTACATGGTAGCATAGTTCCTATTTTGTTTTCCGACTGAAGGGCTTGGTGAGCCAATCCCGGATTACACGCTCCCAAAATGGTGTAGTTGTAAAAATCTGCATCCAATTTATTTTTTAAAGTAGATTTAATGTCTATTTCGGTCAATACACCAAATCCTTCTTCTTTTAACGCTGCTACAGTTTTATCAATTGCATCTGCAAAAGCTGTATTCTCTAATGTTGTACTGATATAATAACTCATAATCTCTATTTTTTTAATTTCAAATACAAATATAAGGCTGATAAACAAGAAGTTCTGTAACAAAGATTACACAAGGAAGCATTTTTCATTTATTAATACTGTTGTCTAGTTAAAATTTGATGACCTCCGTAAAATAAACTGCTTTGAAAGAGTTTAGAGCGGTTACTTCAAGATATCTTCCTTTTCCTTTTAATGTAGTACCCAAACTAAAATATCATAATTTTTTCCAGCTCTAAAACTTAGTTTGTAACCTAAGTTACATTGAGTTTCTATAAAATCTGTAACTTTGCCTTCAAATGAATCGAAAGAACTTCATATCATTTTTTCTGACAGGACTTTTCTTGATGAATCTTTTCTCTGCCAATGCAGCTTCACTCATTCAAGCGTGGACAGGGGAGGAGGTCAGTATCGTTAATCCTTTTTGTAAAAAGACAGGGAATTCAAAATCAAATTCTAAATCTGAAATAACCGACTACGAGACCGCACAATCTATTCAGGTTTCAGCAGTTTGTACTACTGCTTTCGATATAAAAAACCCTAATTTCACTGTAAGTCTTGAAGAGGATAATTTTAAAAATTACTCCTTCACAGATTCCTTTCGTTCCGATTTGTTTTCAGTGAATTTCTACACGCCTCCTAGAGCGTAACTTCCCTTCGGTTTTATTTGCCTCTTCAAATACCTCTTAGTCAACCAAACGGTTCTATAAAGAGTGTTGAAGAAAATTAGTTTACACTTTATTATTTATTGAAAATTATGACTCCAACTATAACAGTAGGTAGGCGCAGTATACAGTTGTTGCGCATTATGGTGAGCGGAATATTTCTAATAGCTGGGTTTAATCATCTAGTTGAGGTTGAAAAAACTGTTAATCGAATTGAACACGCCCAATTTAAAGGCTTTGCAATGTTCTTCGGTAACTTAGAGATATTAGTAATTCTATCTGGAGTGGTTATGCTCTTGGCAGGAATTAGCTTCATGATAGGTTTTAAAACTAGATGGGCTGCAATAGTTCTACTAGCCGTTCTTATACCAATTACAATTACTATTCAAATAGGTCAAATCAACACTTTAGGGCCTCTATTTAAAAACATAGCCATCGCTGGTGGCCTTCTATTTTTTATTTTAAACGATATAAAAACCTTTAAAAATCAAGATTAATGAAATCAATGAAAACCATATTATCGACACTTGTCCTATCTCTAATTTTTATAACTGCTAACGCACAACAATCTTTCTCTGCAAAAATAGCGAAGGTTGAAGATAAGAATGTAAACAACTATGTAGTGCTTACTAGAAAAGTTGAACAATTGAAACCCATTCTACTTGCAGCACAACAACTGGCAAAAGAAGACAATAACCAATTTGGAAATTTTGAAATTATTGTATGTGGAAAAGAAATTGGCGATTTAACTAACGAAGAGAAAATGAAAGAGCATTTAGAAAATGCAGAAAGAGTGAACGCAACTATCATAGCCTGCGGATTTTCTCTAAACAAATTTAAAGTCGATCCCAATAAAATTCCTGGTAATATCAAAATTATCGACAACGGAATTCTTCATAATATAAACCTTCAAAAGAAAGGGTATTACAGCCTAGAACTTTAAGGTTATTTTAAAAGCAAACCCTCATTTAAATAGGCGAATCATGAAAAATTCAATCCTTTATATACTAATGTTCCTAAGTCTTGGACTGATGGCACAGGACAAAAATACGCACACAGATTTTGTGATATTAACTTCACAATTCGATCAGTTGGAACCCATATTGATAACTGCCGAAAGTTTAAGTAGTAAAGACAATTTTCAAATTGTTTTATATGGTAAAGACGTCAAACAAATTACAGAACCAGAGATGGAAAAATACCTGATTTGGGCTGAAAAGTCTGAGGCTAAGTTTTTCGTTTGTCAAATGTCTTTAAATCGACTAAAAATTGAAAAAAGTGAACTTCCTTCAGGAATCGAAATTGTAGATAATGCATTCTTGTACTCACTCCAACTTCAGAAAAAAGGATACAAAACTTTAAATCTTTAAGAAATCATAAATGAAAATCAATAATATATTTTTTACCCTAATCGCTTTAGCTGGACTTACAATGTTTTACTCCTGTGGAAATAAATCGGGTGACAGCAAAGGGGAAATTACTGGAAAAACAGGAGACACACTAAAAATAACAATCCTACAAACGGCCGATATTCACGGTCAATTAGATCCGCATCCCGAACTGTTTTGGGAGAATGAAGAAATTGTCTTTAAAGAACGTGGCGGTTTAGCCAATATCAAAACGCTATTTGATGAAGAGAGAAAGAAAAATCCTGGAAAAACTATAATTGTAGACGGTGGCGATTTAATTCAAGGAAGTGGATACGTGGCATACTCTAAGGGAGAAGTGATGGTGGACGTAATCAAGAATATGGGTTACGATGTTTTAATTCCCGGAAACTGGGAGGTAATCTATGGGAAAGATGTTATGCTAGATATTTATGAACGATTTGAAACACCAACAATCGTTCAAAATATGTTTCATGAAGAAACAAATGAAAATCTTTATCCTTCCTATCTAGTTAAAGAAATTAATGGCGTTCGTTTAGGGTTTGTAGGGATTAATGACCCTGCTGTTCCAGTGAGACAAAACCCAATTTTTAGTGAAGGAATCAGCTTTACAGAAGTGGATAATAGTGTGAAAAAACTTATAGATGAAATTAAAGTCGAAGAGAAAATAGACGTAATGTTCTTAGTAACTCATATTGGAATCTATAAACAAGTAGAATTAGCAAACAACGAAATCTCTGAGAATGTAGATTATATTTTAGGTAATGATACACACGAAAGAGTTAGAGAAATGATTCAAGGAAAATATGCGAAAGTAACAGAGCCTGGAGCTTTTGGATCTTTTGTTGGTAAACTCAACTTGTATTTTGTAGATAATAAATTGGTGAAAGATGATTATGAACTAATTGATGTAGATCCTGAGGTGTATGCTGCCGACCCTGAAATTCAGGCAATTGTAGATAGGAATAAAGAGCCATACAAAGACAACCTTGAAACTGTTGTAGGCTATACCAATGCACCATTATATAGGTATTTAACTGTCGAAAATCCTACAGATAATTTAGTAACCGATGCTGCACGATGGAAAACAGGAGCCGATATAGCAATCTCTAATGGATTCCGTTTTGGAAATCCAATTGTACCTGAAAATGGTGAGCCTGCACCTATTACTCGCGCAAATCTATGGAACCTTTTGCCTGTAAATGAACCTGTGAAAACGGGCAGGGCTACAGGAAAACAAATCAAAATGTGGCTTGAACAAGAAATGCATAATGCCTTTGCTCAAAAAGCAACTGAGCGTTTTGGTGGATGGCTAGTCAGATTTTCAGGAATGAAAGTAGAGTTCAAGAGCCAAAATGAAAAAAACCAACGCATCCAATCTATAGAAATTAATGGCGAGCCTCTAGACGAGGAGAAATACTACACCATTTCAGCCTGTGAACGCCCTGGAGATCCTGAAGATGTTCTCTGCCGAATGAGCGGTGTAATTGATGTTGATACAAAAGATTATACCATCCACGAAGTAGTTGAAGAATACCTAAAACTACATTCTCCAATAAATCCAAAAATGGATAAACGCGCTTACTGCAATTATTTAGGGGAAAAATCTTTCTCAACAGTGCCTGGAACAAATTATTCTTTTAGATAGAAGACTTAAAACTAAATCAAAAAAAACTATGAATAAGAAGCTTAAAAAAGGCCTGATTGAATATGGAATCTTCGGTGCTATAATACTCGGTCTGTATATGGCCGACCTCCACACAGAAGCTATTGGGATGGTCCAACGCGGATTGTTGGCAACTGGTGTAATGAATCCTGAGATAGAACAGATAGACGTGAATACCAGTTCAGAAGAGGCAATGAGAACGACAGCTGATTTTGGATTGAGCTTAATGAATTCAAAAGGCGAAAAAGTGTCTATGGAACAATATAGAGGTAAAGTTATTTTTATCAACTTTTGGGCAACTTGGTGCCCACCTTGTGTTGCAGAAATGCCAAGCATAAACTCAATGTATAAGGATATAGATAAGGATAAAATAGAAGTGCTGATGGTTTCTTTTGATAGAAATTTTGAAAAAGCAATCAAATACGTGGAAAGAAAAGGGTTTGACTTTGAAGTATATGCACCAGCTGCTGATATCCCTAGGATGTATGAATCTAACAGCATTCCCACAACCTATGTAATAGACTCAAAAGGATATCTAGTATTTACTCATAAAGGAATGGCAGATTATAACCGAAAGGATTTTAAAGACTTTCTAAAAGAACTTTAACCTGTTTCGTTTCATATATTAAAAAAGCCTATCTCAAGTTAGAAATCTACTTTTGAGATAGGCTTTTTCTATTTGATACACTGCAGTTATCTGTCGTACATGCATCCGTCACCCGTCACCCAGCATCTAGCAACACGTCACTATCTTGTCTCCAAAACCAGTTTTATATCTTAGCCATACACGACTAAATAATATACACATTACTTTCTAGCAGGCGTAATCATGATATGTGATCTATGCGTGTTTGCATCCATTAACCAAGGCATGCCAGGAGCTTGAGGTTTTGTTGGAAGACCAGTGCTTTCTCCTGTCATATAAGGTTTGTAAAGCACATAACGAATTCTGCTGTTTTTCAACTCTCCAGTTTTTCTATCTAAATCAGAATCTTCAGCAGCCAAAACATAAACCATAGATGGCTCTGTTGGCATTTTTAGAATTCTTTGATCGATTTCTTTTTTCCGAATTTCACGCTTCTCTTCTTCGGTCATTCCTTTAGCAATTAACTCTCTACCTCGTGCCATAAAAGGCTCTAGAGATGCTGTGTAGCAAGCAACGCTGATTCCTTCTTTCTCAGGGTCGTCTGCTAAACAAATAATATTGTTTTTACCTTCTCGAAGTGTAACTAACTCTCCTTCTTCATTATATCCCAAAACCGTTGCGTCGTCTCTATACATTTCAGGAGCGGCCAATAGGGCGGTTTTTATTTGCACTTCTTTTGGTGAAATTTCTGTCTGAGAAAAAGTCGATAAGGAACTAAAAATGAACAGTAGTAATAGTATCTTTTTCATGATAATGATTTTTAGAGTTGAATGCTTAAGTTACACAAAATTCATCAGTCTACATTGTTTTTATGGAAAGGGAAACAGGTTTTTGTGAAATCAATATTTTCATTTACCAAGAAATTGTAACTTCGGAGTCTGAAATATTTTCAACAGAAATAGATATTTAAAGTTATGATAGTACACGATTTTAGCAAGAATAACTCTTTAATCAACCAGTTTATTAGCGAAATCCGTGACGTCTCAATTCAGTCTGATAGATTGCGTTTTAGAAAAAACATGGAACGTATTGGAGAAATTCTGACGTATGAAATGAGTAAAACTTTGGAATATAAAACCAAGACTGTGCAAACTCCATTAGGAGATAAACAGATAAATGTTCCAGTTTCTGAAATTGTACTTTGCTCTATACTTCGAGCAGGTATCCCGTTGCATCAAGGAATATTAAATTATTTTGATAATGTTGAAAATGCTTTTGTTTCGGCCTATAGGCATCATCCCGATGGTGGCGATGAATTTGAAGTGAATGTAGAATATCTGGCTTCTCCGTCGTTGGAAGGAAAAACGCTTATTCTCGCAGATCCAATGTTGGCTACAGGTAGAACTTTAGAAAACGTTTTGGTAGCATTACGAAATATTGGAATGCCTAAGCAAATCCATATTGTTTCTATTATTGGTGCAAAACCTGGCATTGATCTCGTAGATGCTGTCTTTCCAGAAAATACACACCTTTGGATTGCTGCAGTTGACGATTCCTTAAATGAACGCGGTTATATTGTTCCAGGGTTAGGCGATGCTGGCGATTTGTGTTACGGACCAAGACTAGATTAAAAGTTTCTATAAGTTAACCTGCTTAAAATGAAGGTTAGCTTCTAATTATCAGGGTCTAAAATAATCGATTTGTCAGGTCGAGCGCAATCGAGACTTTATTTAATCTCTCGACTTCGCTCGAACAGACTTTTGTAATCGAATGTTAAGACGGCTACATCTAAAATATCTACCATCTTAAACTTCAAAATTATTTTAAATCGCTGCGTTTAAAGCAATATCTACCATTTTAGAAAATGTGCTTTCTCGATCTTCAGCAGAGGTTACTTCCCCAGTTACTAATGAATCGGAAATGGTTAGAATAGCTAATGCTTGCACTTTAAATTGTGCTGCAATAGTATATAATCCAGCTGCTTCCATCTCTACACATAAAACTCCAAACTCAGCCCATTTTTTGTAATTTTCAAATTCATCTTCATAAAACTGATCGCTCGATAGAACGTTCCCAGCTTTAATTGGGATTCCTTTGTCTTTGGCATATTGAGCTGCTTTCATAAAAAGCTCGAAATCTGCAGTAGGAGAGAAGTCGCTATTTAGAAAACGTAAATTATTGACAGCTGAAGTTGTTGAAGCAGACATTGCAATCACAACGTCTCTAATTTTTACATCTTCTTGATAAGATCCTGCAGAACCTACACGAATTAACTTCTTTACTCCATAATCATTAATAAGTTCGTGACAATATATCAAGGCAGAGGGTATTCCCATTCCTGTTCCTTGAACCGAAATTCGATGCCCTTTATAGGTTCCAGTATACCCCAACATGCCACGTACTTCGTTATAGCATTTTGCATCTTCAAGAAAATTTTCTGCAATCCACTTGGCTCTCAAAGGATCTCCAGGTAGCAGGATAGTTTCTGCTATTTCTCCTGGTTTTGCTTCAATATGTGTGCTCATCTTTATCTTTTTTTTTAGGCCCTGAAACAATAGAAACTCCAGATGAAGTTCCTAATCTGCTCACGCCCATCTTAATATATTTTTCTGCTGTTTCTGCATCTCTAACTCCACCAGACGCTTTAACCTTCATAGTATCGCCAACTTCTTCAAGCATAATTTTAACTGCTTCTACAGTAGCTCCACCTGTGCCAAAACCAGTAGAGGTTTTAACATAGTCTGCCTTGGCTTTCTTTGCTAGTCTGCATGCAACTCTAATTTCTTCATCGGTTAAATAGCATGTTTCGAGAATTACTTTCAAAACACGAGATCCAATAGTTTTCTTTATTTCAGCAATCTCTGTAGTTAAAGCCTCATGCCATTCACCTTTTAAAAAGCCAACATTCATCACCATGTCAATCTCATCGGCTCCATGTTCTACTGCTATTTTAGCTTCTCTTATTTTCGATTCAGGTGAGGATGCACCCAGAGGAAAACCAACAACAGCAGCTATTTTTACTTCAGAATCTCTCAGCTCTTCTTCTACTAAAGGCACATAACAACCATTTACACAAACTGAATAAAAATTATGTGCTTTGGCTTCATTACATAACTCAATAATATCGGTAGGTGTAGCTACAGATTTTAATAATGTGTGATCTATATATCTATTAAGTTCCATTAGTTTTTATGTTGATTGATAATAGTAACTATATCGTTTTTTTGAAGAACTCCGCTTTGTCGCCATTTCTGTTCTCCATTTTTGAATAATATCATCGTTGGTACACCACGAACATGAAATTGTGATGCCAAAGCTTGATTTTTATCGACGTCTATTTTAATAATCTTAACTCCGTCTCCCAATTCGTCCTTGACTTCTTTTAAAATAGGAGCTAACATTTTACACGGTCCACACCAATCTGCAAAAAAATCTACTAGCACAGGTGTTTCAGAGTTTATAATGTCTTTAAAACTTTTCTTCATCTCATTTATCAATTACAATTGTTGACTGTTAATTTATTTTCAACGGGTTTCTTTCATTTTTACGCAACACGGTCTTCAAGGAGTCTACAGGAATTTGAATAGAATATGTACCTGTATATGATGGACAAATAACGCAATCATCAAAATAATACTCTACCGAATTTTCATTCACCACAAAATTATTCTTAGAGTGCATAAAGTCATTTGAAGAAATGGCCCAGCAATCATAATACATGTCTCCAGAATTAATTTTTTCCTTCAGAAGACTGTTTAGAATTGTGCGAAGTTCTTCTTCGGATCCATCGTTAAAAAAATCTTCATACTTTAAAAAATCACCTTTTACTAAGTCGAAATTTAAACTTTCAAAAGTATAGGAAGCATGAGCTGCTCCAGTATAATGATTTTCCTTGTAAAACAGAACACTGATTAACTGGTCGTTAATGTTATAGATTTTGTATTCTATAATCCGCTTTTCGGTTTCTTTAGGCAATCCCAAAGAATCACAAAGCCTTTTTTCTTCTCGTATTTGTTTTTCAATTTCTTTGATATCTAAATAATGCTTGTTGATATACGTATTGAAGTTGTTATAAACTGGATCGAGCTCAGGATTGAGATAAGGATATTGAAAATCCATTAGATATCCTTCGGTTTCTTTAAAGATGGATTTTGAAATCACTAAATTATCAAGTTCATCTTTTTGATCCTTCTTAGAAACTAACTCCTGACGTTTCAAATTGAAGATATGTTGCTTTTGATCAAAATCTTTATCGTCTATACGTTGAGGTGACGATACTCCCTCTGAGGGAACGTCTAGATTGTTGTCGGTTTCTTTTTTCGAGTCATCTTTACAACCAACAAGAAGAATAAAAAATAGAAATGGAAGAAGTGTCTTCATAAATGAGTTTGGAATTTAGCCTCTAAAAATAACGAAACATAATCGTACGGCACAATATCCCATTTTTTCTTTTAGGTTATCTGTTTTTATAGAATTCTCTTTAGTTTGGCCAACATGATTAGCTCGCTTTTGTTTTTTCCAGCAAAAGCACTAGCAATAGCATTTGCAGTGTCCCAAATTATTTTTTTTCTCTCTTCAGTAAAAAGAGCAGGATGAGCTTTTTTATAGTCAGCAAAACTGTCGAAGCAATCATTTGCATCTAATTGTTCATAATCAAACCAGTCAAAAACCACTTCAATCTGGCTAACGGCATTCGAGTTAAACTGGTCTTTTGAACTGTCAAGTTTCTTCCATTCAGAGGAAACTAAATCTTTTAAGGCTTTATACTCTTCTTCTTTAACCACTTTGTCTGCTGCAGCGATTGCATAAAATAACTCGCCCATTTTTTGGTAAAAAAGCAACTTTGGTTTATCCATTGCATCCATATCATTCAAGTATTAATTTGTTTTGAAAGGGTAAAGCTACCCTGAATATTCTTGGATTTTTATGATAATAATCAGCTCGGTTAAAATGTTTAATTTTCCTATTTTTGGAGCATGAAGGTTTTTGCCGAAAGAAAGAGCGATATATTTAGAATCCTATCCCAAGCTATCTCCGAGGGAATAGTAATTGTAAACCAAAAACAAGAGATTGTGGCTTCTAATGACGCCGCCGATAGAATGTTTGGATATGAATCTGATGAACTCGTTGGTAAAAATCTAAATGTCCTTATCCCTCAAACTTATCATAAGAATCACGTAGCCCAAGTTGACTCCTTTATGGAGCGTAACAATCCACGACAAATGGGGCATGGATCTAATCTTTATGGTAAGAGAAAAGACGGAAGTATTTTCCCAGTTGAAGCGGGATTAAACCCGTTTAAAGTTGATGAAGACAGATTTGTAATGGCTTTGGTTACAGATATTTCTGTTCGAAAAAGTCAGGAAAAGCAAATTGTTGACCTCAATACAGACCTGGAACGTCGCATAGAAGAACGCACAGCCGAACTGAAAAAGAGCGTTAAAGAGCTTCGTGATGAGGTGGCAAAACGTAAAGCTGCAGAACATAAAATCTCAGAAGCACTTCGAAAAGAACGCGAGCTTGGAGAGTTGAAAACAAAATTCCTTTCGCTTGTGTCTCACGAGTTTAAAACTCCATTAAGTGGAATTCTTACCTCGGCTATTTTGGTGCAAAAATACACTCAAACAGAGCATCAGGAGAAAAGAGAAAAACATTTAAAAACCATTCAAAGCAAAGTTAAATATCTAAACCATATCCTTAACGACTTTTTATCTATAGAGCGTTTTGAATCTGGAAAAGCAACCTATAAGTTTGATAGTTTCCCTTTAAGTAAGGTGGTTAACGAAGTAATCTACAACTCAAATATGCTCCTAAAAGAAGGACAGCGCATTAACTATCCTGATAATATTGATGCAATTTCATTGACTTTTGATGAGCGAATTCTGGAACTTTCACTTACAAACTTGCTCAATAACGCTATTAAATATTCTCCAGAATATACAGTAATTGACGTTGTAGTCTCTGAAGAAAACGAATTTCTAAAGATTAAAGTAATAGACGAAGGCATCGGTATTCCTGAAAAAGAACAAAAATTTATCTTCAATCGCTATTTCAGAGCTGAAAATGCATTGTTAGATCAAGGAACAGGTATTGGACTAAATATTGTGCATAGTCACTTAGAAAGTTTAGGAGGGAATATTACTTTTGTGAGTGAGGAGAATAAAGGTAGTACATTCACAATTGCAATCCCTATCAGGAAATAAACTCTCAGAATATCTATAATTATGAAAACCCAACAGATTCTTTATCAACTTCAGGTTGGAACTGATTATATTTACGGAATAAAAATTAAAAAAAGCTAAACTTAATTCACCTGAATTTTTAGGAAGCACTACCCTAAAATACACCGAAAATCAAATTTTTATAATGAAAACTATTTTGCTTATTGAGGACGATTTAGCATTAAGAGAAAACACTGCAGAGTTATTAGAGTTGTCCGACTACAATGTAATTACAGCCCCTAATGGAAGAATAGGGATAGAAAAAGCAACGGAGTTTTTACCTGATATAATTATCTGTGATATAATGATGCCAGAAGTAGATGGATATGGGGTTTTGCAAGCTTTGTCTGCTGATAAAAGTACAAAACATATTCCGTTTATATTTCTAAGTGCTAAGACAGAACACAAAGAAGTGCGTCGCGGAATGGATATGGGGGCCGACGATTATCTAACAAAACCTTTTGATGAAGATGAGTTACTTAGTGCAATACAAAGTAGATTAGCAAAGGCCACAATTTTAGAAATGCGTAATGCATCCAATAACCAAGAAGATCCTAAGCCTGATGATAGCCTGCGTAATCTAAACCAATTGAAAAATTATTTTTGTGATGAAGGGCAGGAACTGAAATTCAAAAAAGGTGAAACGATATATCGCCCAGGAGATCACTCAAATAATCTCTATCTAATTTTGAAAGGTGTCGTGAAAACCCACACCATGGATGACCACGCCAAGGAATTGATAACTGGATTATATAAAGCTGATGATTTTTTAGGCTTCACTTCATTGGAAGATAATGTTCCCTACACCGAAACAGCTACTACACTCGAAGAGGCAGAACTTGTTGCGCTTTCAAAAACCTTTGTGAGAGATATACTGTTGCAGAGCCAAGACGTTACTCTTGAGCTTATGAATCTCCTTGCCGATAACCTTACTGAGGTTAAAGACCAATTAGTACGTATGGCCTATAGCTCTGTTAGAAAAAAGACGGCTAGAACCATTCTTCAATTTGTAGAATTGATGGATACAAAAGAAGATCAACCAATCCGTATTTCACGTAGCGATCTAGCAACCACCGCTGGTATTGCAACCGAAAGTTTAATCCGAACTCTTTCCGATTTTAAAAAGAATAAACTTATAGAAATTGAAGGACGTGATATTAAAGTTATAGATGCCGAGGGATTGTACAACATGGAGTAAAAGGAAGGCGTTTAGATAAATTTTTACTCTCTAAAACCACCTCCTATATCTATCTTTAATACTTCAGTAATCATGAGTATATAGTTGAACTTGAGTCTTATTAATTACTGATTTAAAAACTGATTTTTGTCATTTATTGTACAGAACTATACCAATACATTTGCGGTAAGTTTTTGATACAATGAAGAATATATTAATTCCGACGGATTTCTCAGAAAATTCTCAGAATGCGATAAGGTATGCTTTAGATTACTTTGCCGACATTCCTGTGAATTTTTATATCCTTCATGTTTCTCTAAAAACGCCTTTCCTCAAGCAGCATAAAACGGAAGCACTCCTCGAGATTTCAGGAAACAGTGAGCCTGTTTACAATCCATCTATACAACTTCAAAGCCAAATAGAAACCTGTAAACTACTATCAAAAAACTCATTGCACGAGTTTTATCCTATAATTGAAAACTCACTTTTGGTAGAAGCTATCCGTAAACAAATAGTCGAAAAAGAAATCGATCTCATTCTAATGGGAACTAAAGGAGACTCCCCAAGTAGTTCTGATGAAATGGGAAGTAATACCTATGAAGTTATCACTAAAGTTCAATGTCCAATAATTGTTGTTCCAGAAGATTCAAACTTTAATGGAATTAAGAATATTGCTTTTGTGACGGACTATAATAGCCTATACAGAAGTAAGGTGATAAGTACACTTTCTAATGCTCTCAGTCTGCACAACACACCCTTAAGGGTGCTAAATATTAGAGCTGAAAACGCAAATTTAACTCCAGCTCAAATAGACAACAAAGGTTTTCTTCATCATTTTTTTAAAGAAACAAGACATAGTTTTCATATTTTAGAAAATATAAATTTAGAAACAGGAATTCAGGACTTTGTAGATACTTGGGAAATAAGCATGGTAGCAATTCCGGCAAAAAATCTAAACTTTATTCAACGACTAATGTTGAGGCCTGCATCAGGAAACATCAACTATCATAGCGAAGTGCCATTTCTGGTTTTGCATGAATGATAAAAAGTATTTAATTCCTTTCAGATAGCTTAAAGTGTTGAGTGTCGGGTGTTTATTTTATTGAGATAAGTTTTCCTACCCATAAAGACTTTAGTTTTAAATTATTAAATCACAAGTTGTAAATGTTGGGTCTTTCACAACTTTTTTCATTAAATTTACGAATAGCCGATTGTGCTATATAAAAATGAACAATCGTCTGCGTTCAATTGACTTATATCATATTTACTTTCTTGTTAAATAGCTATCTTTACTCTGAACATTATAACTGAAGTGCAATGCGTAAAATATTAATTCCTACCGATTTTTCTAAAAACTCTTTAAATGCAATTAAATATGCCACAGAGCTATTTAAGCATGGTCCAAC